>Ga0209394_1000646_pt1 | contig 25842 bp, 20 predicted proteins | sample JNZ201metaG_FD_184122 | JGI IMG/M metagenome (GOLD analysis project Ga0209394, IMG submission 184122) | Hot spring microbial communities from Jinze hot spring, China to study Microbial Dark Matter (Phase II) - JNZ 20120812A (SPAdes) (version 3) ... | reverse complement strand
AAAAACATACAGTACCCCAGAACCCCAGTTCTAGGTTACCCAGAGGTCGAGAGAATACTAACAGCATCAACATTCTCGCCTCTCGAGAGAAAACCAGTGCGGATACTAGACGAAGTTAAACTTCGCATAGAAGTATGTCAAAACAGCCCAAATCTGCCGAAACAAAGCACTATAATTATCCATAAAGCAAAGGAGTAATGAGCAGAGGAGTCTCACGGACAATACAACCATAAATCGTTGAGGTACTTTAAAAGCAGTAAGTAGATAACCACAGCAACCATTACACCAAAACACAACCCAGAAATCAACAAAAAATTAAAAACAACACACAATATTAATATGTTATGAGAACAGAGTCTGAGAACATGAAGGAAACAAATGAAGAAGAATACAACAAAACCATCAACAAAGCCCTAGAGATGGCCGAGAGAATCCCCGATGAATTTTCTCGTCCATATGCTTTAACAGAAGTTGCTAAAGCTTTTGCTAATGTTGGTAGAATTGAAGAAGCTAATAGAGTACTTGAAGAAGCTTTAGAGATAGCCGAGAGAATCCCCGAAAAAATTGTTCGTTCAACTGCTTTAGGATGTGTAGTGGAGTTTATGGTTGAAGTTCCTGTTATGGGGATTAAGGTTGTTAAGCAGGTTTTGTCTGAGAAGGATGATCTTGTGATTATGCTTAGCTCTAGTGTTGAAGTTGAAGATGTTGTTGTTGAGTTTATGGGTTTAGATCTTAAGCCGGTGAAGATTAAGAAGCTTAAAAGTGAGATGTTGAGGTTCAAGCCATTATTTGAGCCTGGTAAGAAGAAGTTGAAGATAAAGGTCTCCTACAATTTCAAAGGCAGGAAGCTAGATATTGAAAGAGAGTTTGATATAGAGTTCAAGCCAACTCAGGAAGCTGTAGTTGCTCAGAGGTTAGAGGGAGTTGAGGAAAAGAGGTTTTTGAAGTACAAGTTAATTGAGCTCGTTGGTAGTGGTGCTTTCGCAGATGTCTATAGAGCAGTTGATGAAAAAGGGGGTACTGTGGCTTTAAAGATCTATAGAGGGTATGAGAAGGCTTTTTTGGAGGAGATTGGTAATTTTGTTCAATTGACTAAGCGTCTTAGTATCCCATATGTTGTTAAGCCTCTTGACTATGGCTTGAATCCAAAACCATATGTTGTAATGGAGTACTACCCCATGACTCTTAGGGATCTTATGAAGAGAGATATCGAGTTGAAGAAGAAACTTAGATTTATGTATAGATTAGCTAAAGCTCTTTCTTATGCTCATTCTCATGGTATTTTCCACGGAGATCTCAAGCCGGAGAATATCCTTGTATTTGAGGGAGATGGAGAGTACTATCCAGCTATAGCGGATTGGGGTGGAGGATATACACCATGTTACTCTGCTCCAGAACTAGTAAAATCAGGTGGTAGAGATCTAAACAATGAATCAGATGTGTATAGTTTTGGAGTTATTCTGTATGAGATCTTAACCGGTAGAAGATTATTCGAAGATCCCTTAGATTATCTAGAAAGAGGAGAGAGTATAAGAGTTGAGTTAAGGGATAAAGAGCTTGAAGACATCGTAAACGCTTGTCTCTCTAAGCCAGGGCAAAGACCAGGGATAGAGGAGGTTAGGGATAGGATAGCAAAGCATCTAATAGAGGTTATTGGAACAAGATATTCATCGAGCTTGAGGAGTAGAGATGTACTTGAGGTAATTAGTGTATATATTGACTCTGGGGACACTAAGACGGCTAAGAATAGGATGATAATTGCTGAAAAATATAACTTTATTCCAAAGGAGATAATTGTCGTTGTAGATAGGATCATGGAGCTCATGAACCTTCTCGTAGAGTATAGTGGGAGAACAATTCCGTTGAGTCTATTTGAGCAGAAGTATAGAGGGGTAATCGATCTACTTAGTCAAGATATTGCTAAGAAGATTAGAGAAGATAGATACTCTCCAGAGCACTTCATCGATATGAAGCGAGATATCACCCCAGATCTACACGATTCTCTCCGTCTCTGCATCAATAGACTTAAAGATATCGTTTTTGCGCACTTTCTAGGTTCACTACCTTAATTTCTCTCCTATTTTCATTATATTCGGTATCTCGAAAGCTCTCACTAAGTTTTCTGCTCATAACGTTCTTCATCAAAGCTGTTTTAGATTACTTATTGATGAGTTAGGTGATGTTCTTCTGATAGATCTCTATCTCTTGGCTTGCTTTATCTTCATGATGTAGTATTCAAATATGATTTCGCGGAGTCTATCAGTCCACATTCTCAGTATACCTTTTTCTGTAGACGTGATTATCTTGTGATACTCTAGGAGTGGAAGTATACCTACGGTATACTTATCTTCCTTTAATCTAGCTTTAAGCTCTTCACCGACTTGTTCAAAGATATCCTCGTATAGTGGCTTGATCTCATCTACGTTCAGCACCCTTTCTTCACTTAAGAGATAGAACACCTTCGCCATCTTATTGAATATAATAGCCACAGTACTGAATATCGCAGCCATGGAAACATCGAGCGAAATTATCTCTCTCGACTTTTTCAACACCTCTTCTACACCATCTATGTCTCCTTTCTCAGCGTAGATACTGGCTTTTTCAAGCAGGTAGTCGAGAGGATCTCTCGAAACTCTAGATCCAAGGTCTATAGAGATATAGTCACGTAACTCCTTAACTATCTCACGAAAACTAGGTCTACTCTTCGGATCTATGCATAAACACTTGTTTATGATGTCCTCGAGTTTTTTGTCTTTGAGCTCAACTCTTATGTCCCTCTCGATCTGTTTCATGTAATCTGCCTCGTCTTTGAACAGTCTTTTCTGTGTATAGATCTCGTAGAGTATTACACCAAAGCTCCACACATCACTCTTCTCCGTAACCATCTTATGACCAGACCTATAGACTTCGGGAGCTGAATAACATGGCGTGAAGCCCCCACCCCAGTCAGCAACAACAGGATAATACCTACCTTGATCATCTCTAACTAATATGTTCTCTGGCTTAAGATCACCGTGGTGAACACCAATACTTACTGCGTAGGTCATCACCTTCGAGATCTTCAACATTATTTTTAGGCGATCTATTGGGGAGGCGTTGAGAATTGGGTTCTCGATAAAGATCCTCAAGTTCGCCGGGTAATACTCCATTACGATATAAGGTGCTGGCTGTACGCCGTAGTCCACGATGCTGACTATGTACGGGGTATTTCCGAGCTTCTCTACGAGGTGAACTACTTTTCCTATTTCACTAATAAAGGCTCTATTATCCCCCCTATACACCTTTAAAGCTAGAACTCTCCCAGACCTATCAACAACTCTATAGACATCCGCAAACCCCCCACTACCTACTAACCCTAAAATCTTGTAGTCTTTAAAGAATTTCTCAGAAGACTTTCTCACCTCAACAGCAAATTTCTTCTCTTTCGAAAGCCTCTTCCCAAGATACGTACAGCTTACCTTCACTACAATCTCCTGCACACCTTCCTTCTTGAATCTGAGTCTCACAGGAACTAAGACCCTTCCGGAAAACCTCTCAAATCTCAAAGGCTGAATCCCTACCTCGGAGAACTCGATCATGACATCCTCTAACTCTTGACTCGAAGCAAGCTCAATAAACAGATCTTCATCTATTCCTAACTCAAAAGATGACCTACTCAAGTAAAAGTCTAGAGAAGGATCCAGCACATCTCTATCCTTAACTGAAACCACTCTTTTACGATAATAAACAAGAGATTCTGCGTCACCCTCAACACCATACACCTTCCTCTCTTCCATCAGCAAAACCTCCTCTAACAAGTATCTAGGCAACAAACTTTTAGTCTTTTATGATCCAGTAAACATATTCCTCTAGATACTGAGTCACCTCAATATCATCCACAACAAACCGTATATTAAACCCCATATCGATAAAAATTAAATATGATAAGAGCTTTCTCTTCATAACAAAACTCTATATGGATCACATGCCGCACATCATTTAATCAAATTGCATTCCAACTACTTTGACTTACTCTTCGACGCCCAAGCACCCCTATAGCCATTACAAGTAGGGCAAACACCTGTACCAAGGCATTTATCGCACCGGACTAAACCACTCCCCTTAGTTATCTCCTTGTGGAAGTCCTCCATATGATGCACCCATAATTTTCCTTTACCTCCGCATCTGTGGCAACCTCTGTAGTAGTCATAGTCCTTATAATAACCTGCTCCATTGCATACTGGACATACCATTTCACCTGTTCCCTTACATTTACTGCACTTTCCTGTTCCTCCGCATTCTGGACATATTTCATCTTCTCTAAACATAATGATGTCTAGATTTGGTGAGATATATACGTATGTTGGGGTTTTACACTCTGGACATAAGTACCTGTGTATAGTATCTTTCTTGAGGATGACTTTGAATTCTGTTTTTCCACAGTTTGAGCAGGGAAAACTTGCGCGTTGAGCTTCTTCTCTCTTAGTACTAGAATCCTTTGAGTCAGACATACGAATTCCCCCTCGTTTTGAGGAATGAAATTTCTACATAATTTGCTAATCTAAGGCCCGCCACTTTTAATCTCATAAATCCGCAACCTCTTTCATAGATAGAATAATGTGGAAAAATATATGCTTTCAGCAGTAAACCTCTTCTAGATTCTTTCGCTATATTCTCTATAGAGTTGGCTGTTGATTTTGTTGATTTTCGTTTATGTAGATTTAGCTGGCGAGAGGACATATTCAACTTTACTCTTCTTGTACGCTTTTCTCTATTACTATAGTATACATGTTTGTTAAGGGTTCTTCTATTACTGGTTTAGCAACTTACTTGACTACATCATAGGTAAACTATTGAGAGAAGACAATTTATAACCTTTACCTGTATTCTATGTTAAGTTTAAATAGTTGTTTACTAATTTATGGTTGGTTAAGTGAGTCCGAGATGCCTGTTTCTATTGTTGGTGGTCGTAGTAGTGGTAAAAGTGTTTTTGTAACATTACTCATAAATACAGCAATTAATTACAGTACTAAGATGAAGTACCATTTCAGAGTCTACATGGATCCTCTGACCAATAAAGTTGTTGGAGAAATGTTAAAGAGTTTGAAGAAATCGCTTTGGCCTCCTGCAACTCTTAAGGGTACTGTCCTAGAGTATACATTTAGTTTTGGTTATAGTAACATATTTCAGAGAACGTTACTGCAAGGTTTAAAGACAGTAGGTATTCCGGTTCCTCCTGGAGAGTTCTTCGATACTATAACATTCAAGTTAATAGATATTGCTGGAGAAGATATGGAAATGCTTAGTAAGTATTTAGAAGAAGCTAAAAGTGCTGGAGGCGATATATCTGAACACATTTCATCGGCTCTTCGATATGCTTTGAATTCTGATGTCCTTGTTTTCTTAATCGACTCAGAGAAGGTAACAGATGATAGAAGTGATAAAAGATATGATGAAATGATCGACTATGATATATTAATGGCGCAGCTATACTCCTTTATTGCGGAGTATCGAACGAGGTATAAAAAGAAAGAAACACCGCTGTACCCGGTTTTCGTCTTAACAAAATTCGATGCTCTAGAGCCAAGAATTAGAAATGGGCTTGGCATATCATCAGATATTATGTCGTGGGTTGAAAAACTTAGCCACGATAGAAACCTAAGATGGAGTTTCTTTGAATCTTTTATGAGGAAATTCTATAGACAATCATTATCACAAATCTTTGGAGTTGCTTTAAAAAGAGTGGAGCTGGAGGATGCACCTATGTTTATTAGCTATGTAGCTACAGAACTAAACGAAGAAGGTGTCTTAGTTCCCAAGGTCGTCAAGAAAGCTCACGCTCTCGAGGTTATGTATTCAGAAATAGAGTATGAATTATTTATAGATTACTTTGGAAAAATAGCGGGGAAAATTACCGATAAAAAGAAAAGTTCTGAGGAGAGATTCTCTGATGCTATCGGAATAGGTTGAGCGTGATCGTATTGGACTCAGCTAGTATAAGAGTTGAACATGTTATCTACGCACCAATACCTTATAAAGGATACTCCTTTAGAGCTAAATCTAGTGGAGCAGATATAGAATCGTTTAAAATCGCTCTAAAAGATTGGTTAGTACCATTCGATCAAACTATCATAACGAGCAGTTTTCTCGAAAAAGTACTAGTCTGCGGCAGAAAGAAGGCCTACTATGCGAGAGTATTTCAAGCGCCAGCGCTAGATGAGCTAAGAAGAAGCGGTGTTGCATCACATATCGCTGAAATAGACAAATCATCATTTAAGAATGTCCCGATAAGCCAGCTAGACCTAGCTATGGCTAGGTTTATTGAAACACATGGTATTCCTATTGGAGACATAAAGCCGCTAACTATCCCCCTAGATTTAGGCGAAGACGTAGAGTCTAACGCTGTCCGCAATATTCTGCCAAAGGAAATTGCTCAAAAGATAGCTGAAATAACTAAAAGCGATAGATTTAAGATATTTATCCTTTATAGAGGAGGTGAAAGAGATAATCTTGCTTTCGGGTTGGCTAGAAAAATGATTGTAGAATCGTTTAAAGGAGAATTCATAGTAGCTTCAGAGAATATCAAGGGAGATGTGCTACTACTATACGATGGTGTTTTAATTATGGGAAGACGCTTACCTCCATGGGCTCGATTAAGGGGATGGAACATAATAAACCTAGAAAAATACGTAGTTGAATCAAGTAAGTCTGACAAGACAATTGATGAAATACTAAAGAAGATATATGGTTGAAAACTTGAAGTACGGGAGAAAACCCTTACCTGAAATCGATATAAGAAAGCTTCTTGATTATACAGTTAGAGAATTGCTTAATATCGATCATGATCTACTTCGTTTCGGGGTATTAGCGCACATTAGGATCCTGAAGAAAGAAGAAAGGGTACTTGAAGGGAGAATAAAAGAACTATCGGGAGATGCTGGAAAACCGTATGGTGAAGAGTATATTGAGGGTTTGAAGAATAAGCTTGATAAAGTTAAGAGAGATATAGAAATTTTCAAGAGTGTTAGTAGCAAAATAGAGATTCTCGAAACTATACGCATGATCGAAAAAGAACTTGCAAATGAAAACAAGGAGTTATGGAATAGCGTTATGGAGTTGAGATTAAAGGATCTAGTAAGTTTTGATGGGGATCCCACAGATAAGCTGGCTGTATACAATTTCCTTGCTAGCGTTTTGAAGGGGCTATCCATAGAGGTGAAATATGAAAAGAAGTTAGCAGAACCTGTTTCAGGTCACCCAACGACCCAGTTATTAACACAGAGCTCTATTAATGTCGATGAAAAGAGCTACATTAGCATGAGTGTTGAAGAGTGGATCGATTTGCTCAATAAATGTTTTATGGAAGGGAAGCAGCTCGAGCTCCCAGATAACTATCTCGCAGAGAACTTAAGAAGACCATTGAGAAACCTGATCACCGCTATGTTGGAGATACCGCCTGAGAAGCTGAGACATGTATTGCCAAAGAAGTACAAATACCTCCTTGAGGTACACGGCATTCTGTACACTATTTTGAAGGAAAACGAGAAATACGCGATAACGCCAGGGTCCTCCGCTAGGGAATACATAGAAGGAGATGGGGGAGTATTCAGTATTTTCCAGACAGATGTAGTGAGTGAAGAGGTCATGGAAAACGTAAGGAAGAAAACGTATAGAATTAAGATAGGGGGACAAGAATATAGAATAGTTAAGGAAGTGCTATTAGAAAGCGGAAGAGCGAAACAAATTAGGTACATGACATTAAGTTAAACATATAACTGCACATATTAAATATACATATTGGAGGTATACAAAACACTTGGAGCAGAGTGGGAGTATGGATTTTCAATATAGATGCAGTGAATTATTGAGCTATCCTAGCTACTTCGTACATATAGATCTCATCGAGCTTAAGAGCAGATTTCTTGATGAGCTCCTTAGAGATACTAAAGAGCTTTACAACAACCTCAGAGTCTTCGAGAAGTATTGTATAGGTAATATAGATAGTAAAGCGCATGAATTTGTTAAAAGTATGTATCATTTAGCACTGCTTAAGTTGAGTGCCACACTAGAGGATAAATTGAGAGATTCTCGTATGGAGGATGAGTTTACTCAGTATATTATTAAGTACTATACGCAAGATGAGAAGAATGCTTTGAGAGAGCTGGAGAAGTTCTCTAAACTAGACCCTAATATTACTTCTCCAAGAGTTCTAGCGGACATCATAGTCGCTGAAGAGGGGGAAGTCTTTAAATTAATTAGGGAGGCTGTAGCTAAGGAATATATAGATTTAGGTAGAGTTCTTAGAACGTGGGAATCTGAGCTTAAGATAAGGAACGACTTAACTCGCGCTTTCATCAGCGTTTATCAAGCAAGGTTCAGCAATATAGTTAATGCTATCCAGCTACTACTTAATCAGCAACCAGGTTGGCTTAAGAGATTATTTAGGGAATATGAGGGCGCACTACTAGAATCTGCTGAAGTTAGAAAGAAGTTTGAGGAAAAGTTGAGTATAGTTTTTAGTAGGGAGATCTCTAAGCTTGAAGAAACGTTAAGAGCACTTGAAGAAGAGAATAATAATCTGCGGAGGAGAATAGAAGAGCTATCTGCTAGTTTGATTTTAACTGAAGACGAAAAGAGAAAACAAGACGAAGAGTTACATAGAATTAGAGTAGAATATGAATCGCTTAGAAGTAGATATGAGTCTGTTTTGACGGATTTAAATAAAAAGCTAACGGAAATAGAAAATCTCAAGAATTTACTATTGGAGAAAGAACGTGAATTAGAGAAAATGAAAGCTTCCCATGATGCTACACAAGCGGAGAAACTAGCTATAGAAAACGAGATTATTCAGTTAAGGAAAACTATTTCAGAATATGAAGAGAGAATTCAAGACTATAAACTTCTCGAGAATAGGGTTAAAGAGCTTGAATCTGTTTTAAGAGCTGAACCTGCTGGCAATTTAGTTAAGAAAGAAGAGATCGATTACTTTTACGAAGTTATCGCTGGAAGAACTCGTCGTATGCTAGAGGACTCTGAAATAAAGGTTTTCGACCCTAGATACTTAAATTATAGGAACGTCAAGAAATGGGACACAGTAGAAAAGCAAGCTATATCTGTTAGTGGGGTAGGGGGACCTCTAAGCGTAAGGAGTATTATATTTACAAAGTTGACAGGTATTCTATATAAGAAGAAAGATATGGTTATCGAATATGCTCTTCTAACTCATTTCGCAGACCCTAGCTACGAGGAGTTTGATGTGCGAGCAGTAAGCCTCTCAGAGTTTACAGCACTATGGAGAGATAAAGTTGTGGAAACCGAGAAGGAAAAATATTACCACATTCTAGTCATCTTTAGCCCTACAGGTTTCACTAAAGAGCTCATCGACTATGTCACGGGTAGTAGTGTTTCTTGGGCAAGTATAGCATCGAAATATACGACTGTCTACCTAGTTGACTTCGTTAAAAATAGACTATACTATAATATCAATGATCCTGTCGCTAAGAGTAACGGATTTCTAGCAAATATAGAGCTATCGGAAGAGCAGGTTGAGAAGGTGGTTAACTACATGTTATCTGATAAAGCTTTAGTAGAGGCCGCTAAGAGAAATCCTGCCGTTAACTTCCTCGCTGTTAGCGATATAAGTATGGCTACTGGAGTAAGTGATAAGATCGCATTGCGGAGAGCTCTAAGTATTCTTGAAGAAAAAGGTTTGGGTAAGGTAAAGAGATTAGGTAGCGAAATAGTTTTTGAGTACAAAATACGTTAAGGTGTGTGATATGGAGTGCTCCTCAAATGCGTTTAGAGTTATAAAAGAGAGTGTTGTAGAGGGTGTAGTGAGAATTAGTAGCTGGATTGTAACTCAGTTGGCAACCTACATAATAAGCCCTAAACTAGGTTCAGCAATCTCATTAGCTATAGTTTCGGTATTTGCTCTCAGAAAATTTGGTGTTGCTATTAAAATGCGTAGTAGAGAGAACTTCCTTGAATATGTTAAAAACAAGATTATTGAATTAGAGATGGAGATCGATAGCATAAAGAAAAAGATTTCTATATTAAACCAAGCATATGGGGAAGTGGGAGATGAGTCCAAGAAGATCTCGATCGAAGATCAGTTAAGAACTGATGCTAGTCGCTTGAAGGAATTAACCAGTATAAAGCTATATTTCGAAACTCTTATAAGAGCTATACAAGTAATTGAACCTCTTAGACATATACATGGCGACAGAATAGACAAAATCTATGACAGAATAATTGATTTATCTAATAAAGCTAGTGACGGGAAGATTTCCGAGAAAGAAGTAAATGAAATAATCAATAGGTTTAGCTCCCTCATTGATGGCGTCCCAGAATTTCCCTACATACTCCTCGAAGTAGCTGAAGAAAAACTCAAATAATCTAAGATTATAAAGACATGGAAACTCAGATTTATTAAATTCAACTTTTATATATGCGAGTTCGATGGGCTTCATTAGCTGTAGGACATTTACTAAGGTCGAAGATATTGAGATGTTTATAGACGATATATAAAATATCCAATGCTTCAAACATATTTAATCGCAGTGAATCGAAGATTTGTCGAGATCTTTAAATACTAAGAAGATAAGAAAAATTGAGAGATATTAAGAGAACTCCATGAAATATAGTTGAGTTCATGATGGAAACTAGTTAAATCTAGCAATTAACTTAAGTGAATAAATATATAGTACAAATTGAAGTATCTCTAATGCGCTCGTGTTGTTCCCCAACACGACTCTCTCATGTGTTTTAGGACTAACATAGTGAGAGTAACATGAGAATGTAGGATATTACAATGAATATGGCTGCGTAGAAAGGTCATTACTATAGCTCTTCTTTTATACTTCATAGATACCCATAAAAGAGTCTCAGGAATGTTTCACTATTTTAATAAGTACTCCTGACAGTGGGATCATAAACAGAGATTTCCTACAGCACTCCTCATATTTTCCCCTGTACTTATTCTTCAATTCAAGATCCTCGAAAAGAGCTACCCCTATTACTAGCATTGTTGATACAAACATATAAGTACTTGGGTTGTAAATGCTCTTCTTAAGTAGACCTTACTTGCTTACATATATTAAGAGACATAGCTCCAGATTATGAACCAAATAATCAAGTTGTTTGAGTGTATCACCTCAATTCTTATCTTAGTGTGCTAAGTTACTGAAATGCCTAAGAAAAGTTAGATAAGCTAACGATAATTTTTCCTTATCACTATGGAGAATTGAGCCCCATTCTTTTCTCACTCACGGTGTCTAGAGCTCTCATTATACTATCCTCGATATTTTCAAGCTTTATGTTTTCGAGAACTTCGCATAACACTTCGGAAGGATCCCCGGTGCCCTGCAGAATTCTTAGACTATAAACAGCCCCTCAGATTAGACCACCTTTATCGTTTATCAACCTGGCAATTTGCTCTGGAGACCTCTGGAAGAGTGGTGAACCTGTACTCTTAAACATTTTCATGTTGTCAATAAATTCGTTAATGCTTAACTGATGGTCGCCTTTAACCAACCGTGCTCAAGGGAGAGGACGATCTTTTTCGTTGGGTATGCTTCTCGAGGCCTCAAGAACTTCTTTAACGATCTTGTTATATTCTATTTATTAGTTCCCGACATACTTTCAAACCTCAGCCTATTTGTATTATTTGTTTTCAACTTAATTTTTGTGTTTTGTTGATATATCTTTTAAGCTGATTTCAGGAATATCATCTGTGTATTGGCTTTCTTACTTTCGTTACTTTTTGTTACGTCCACTCGTATAATTATTATAAAAGACAATGTCTTGTTGCTAGAGTTTCTAATCATGGCTGTTACCGGATAATAGTCATAATATTTAGGCTCATGGATCTAGGGACAGTGCTCTAGTTATCAAGTCACGATAATTATTAATGATCAGTTATTTTTGTTGCTGTATTTTGGCATTTTCTAAAGCGAAGAGCGTATAATTATTTGATGTGCTACGGATGTAGATCTGGAGTCTTCACGTAATTTTGTCTATCTTCTGTAATTTATTGTTTGTTTTGTATAGCGAAGACTGAAAACTGCCTTGATAGGGAGCCTCAGGTTTCAGTGATTACTAGCTCTGGGGATTAGAACATGGCAGGGTGCTGTCAAGAAGGACTTAATAGCGCCTTTAACACAACTTCGTCAACATATAGCGTACCTCTAGCAGTATGACAGGATAGCTCATTGTAGGTACTGCATGGAAACACCACCGAACCTTTTCTTACTGTTGCTTTAGAGTCCTGCATAACTCATGTTCCCTGCTAACATTAGATCTTATTCCCTCAAGAATATTTCTTAGACCTTCTAGCATTTCTGGTGAACCTAGATACAGGTAAGGATTCTTCTTGATAATATTGAGGTGGTTTTTTATCGTATTAGTCGAATTTCTATATACGTTCTCTAGGATTTCTTCAAATATATTTTTCGAAGTAATGAACTCGAGGTGTTGTGAAAGCTTGTTCACACTTTCTTCACGGTTCCCTACCGTAAGCAAGGTAATCACAGCATCAGCTACATATTTATCTAGTAATAGTAGAGCACTACAATAGTCTCTCTTCTTAGAATCTTCTAGAGTTTCTACCTCAATTAATTCAACTCTAAACATTGTTTTTATCCCAATTTCAACAACCATACCAACCTCAAGCTCAACAGGAGATGTCATAGTTTTAGGCCTCCATCCACTAATGTATCTACCATTTATCTTAGTTCCATTTAATGAACCGAGATCTTGAATGAAATACTTACCACCATCCTGATATATTCTAGCATGACTTTTAGAGACTGTTACGTCAGAACCAATAATGTAGTAGCCCGTTTCAGTTCTGACAACTACGTCGAATTCCTCTCTACCTATAGCAGCTTCTCTAGTAACTGGAACAACAACTTTCTTTGGCTCAATGAAGTGTAGATAGATCAAGATTTTCACCACCACATTATCGAAATTAGAATTAGAATGAGAAAGTTAAAAATATAAGCAGTCTATACACATTCTAGAGGCCTGGGACACCTTGGTATATGGTTACCGATTGTGTGGTGAGCTTAAGTATGTATTTCACAAAAATACTGGGCAAACTCGAGAGAGCTGGTTTAGAATCATCTAAGCTTTAAGGTTGCTGAAGCCTTCGCTAATATTATAGGGGTAGATGAAGCTAGTGAAGTGATTAATAGACTTAGCTCCCACATTGATGGCGTCCCAGAGTTTCCCTACATACTCCTCGAAGTAGCTGAAGAAACTCAAATAATCTGAGATTATAAAGACATGGAAGCAAAGACTTATCGAATTTAACAGATATTTACGAGTTCAATAAGCTTCATTAGATGTAAAACGTTTTTAAAAGTCGAAGCTGTAGTAAATACCCTTAAGACGATGTCTCAACATCAAGTGCTCTAAAACATAAGTTTAGCTGTAATATTTACTAGTTCATGTACATTAGGTCGAAGATGTACCATGATCTTAAAGCGCCTCTCATCGTATTTAGCTGTGATACGTGTTTGGGAAACATTGATAATTCTATTAACTATTCAAAAGTTCTTAGATCTGTAATTCATTTAGAGACACCACAACATTTCGGAGAACATCTATAAGGATTTGTAATAGTTCGTGCAACATGGATCGCAAGATCAAAAAGAACTGAAGGAAATATTGAAGGAAATAGATCGTGTGTTAAGTCACCAATAAGAAAGTAAACGAGTTAGTTCAGGAGAGTGATTGCCGTAAAGCACTCAGGATTTACCTAGTGAAATGATTAAGCCACTAAGAGATACTAAAAAGTCCTTGACTAGACTAAGTAATTTAGCAGGAGGATCAAGAACAAGGGTTAGAGAGGAAGAGATGAATTAGACACTAGAGTAAGCATATTAAATCAAAGAGCTATAAGAACTCAATAATACAATAATAAGATAAGAGCACCTAAAAGAACCAAACGACTAAATAGATAGAACTCTAAAGCCCGGGAATATCTTTGCGCTTGTGACATCCACGTAGCTCAGCTAAATAAGGCAATTAGAGTACTATAAGGGAAAAATGAAGACTCAAACCTCGTAAGCATCTCTGAATACATTAAACATTTACGGTATGCCATATACTCCTTTCTTTAACTTCTCGTATGGCGCCAAACTCAAGCTCCGCTAACCGATTTGTTTTACGTCTCCTTATCGTTGTTTTCTTTAAACTGTTGCCTTGAGTGGTTTGAAGAGACCCTGCGTAGAGTAACTTATAATGCGTTCTTGAGGGTTTGTAAGAGTTCCTATGCCTTCAAAAGAGTGTAGCGATAGCTCTATTTAGAGATATAAAAGTCTTTTAAATGTATTATTCAAAAATTAAATTATAATAAAATATATATTAGATTTTAAGCTAATCCTTATGGGAGAGCATGAGCAAGAGTTCTAAATTGACAAATTCGCTAAGGTTCTTCATCATAGTGGTGATAGTGGTAGTTATAACAACAGATGTTCAGCATGTACATGGACACCTAGAGGTTCTATTTCATCCAAGTTATTTAAATGAAGTCCCGCCACATCAAGCATTTAAATTCTACAATCTCGTTAGAGGAGTTTTAGAAGGGATAGAGGAACTAATCGCAAGTGTACATAATGTGCTTACCGATGAAATGGTAATAAAGAGAGAGTTGTATACGTTGGTCTCTACAATAAGAACAGTGTACATTAATGTGTATGCGAAATTCAACGTATTTACGATAGAGGTTTATAGAAGGCCCGAATCAGCTGTCATCATAGAAGTTTGCGGTACTTATGCTTCGCGACTAAGAGATAACGTGTTTGTCGCTAAAATCGAAGACATAAATGAAACGTGTTTGATTAGGGTTTATCCTAATAATCCCTATTTAAATAAAGTTATTCTTTACGAAGAGCGAAGAATAATGTTAGATACGATTGAAGTAATCGTACCAGATTTATCCTTCGAGCTGTACTTGATTTTATTCGCGTTCGTGTTACTCATTCCATTGTTCCTTATCTTAAAGTCGGTAGTCTATGTCTTAAATTATTATTATGAAGATTTATTCATGGGTTTTGTAACTTCATTCTTCATTTTGGCTATATTTTCATTTCTGCTGGCTCTGTATCATCCAGGACTGTTTATTATGTTTTATTATATGGTAACAGAGGTGCTTATGATGCTGTTTGCTGGTATTGAGCTCATATCAATTAGACGTCAGCTAAGAGTAAAGAAGCATGCTAGTAGAGACCAAAAAGGAGAGAGAGTAGCTCTAGAGAGGAAAGAGTGGCTACCGCATGACACTATTGCGTTGTACCAGGAAATCTTGAAGCAGAGGCTTCCCGATCCTCCTAGGAAGATGGTTTATGAGGAGGTATGTAGAGTCCCGAAGAAGTTTAAGGAATTCTTGAGGAGAGTCGGCAACGAGCTATGTGATGAGATGCGTCTTGTTGGCTGTGGTTCTTGGGGTTGCGTATATGCTTGCGGAGACTATGCCATTAAGATCCCACATGTCCTAAGAGACATCGTGAGAAGTGAACCAGGGGAGTTTCCCACTATAAGGGAGTCCCTCGTTCGCAGAGTCATGGAGGAGGCTGAAGTCGTGTACAATCTCGACCACGACAATATACTCAAATTGATAGACTACTCTCCCAACCCGCCCATACTCGTTTACAAACTTGCTGATGGCAACCTAGATGATTATAAGGACTTGGATTTCAAGAACGTGTTGCTAGCAGTTATCCAGGTCTGCGAAGCCCTGAGATACCTTCACTCGCGCGGCTTAGTTCACGGAGACCTTAAGCCGTCAAACATCCTTGTTGCTGAAGGTAAAGTAAGAGTGGGGGATTTTTCGTCGCTAACTAGTCTACTGAGGACAATATCGAAGAGCTCCGTAGGTGCTTGTACTAGGGGTTACTGCGCTCCTGAACAACTATTTTTGGATCTAAAAGACGATAAGCGAAGGATCGGGTACGAGAACCGGATCGACGTCTACCAGCTGGCGAACGTCATCGTGTCCATAATGGGTGGAATTCCTCTTGACGGCTCGGAGTGGAGTAGCGAGAAGGTGAATGAAAGGGTTAGCTGCGTAAACGTGTCGGAACTCAGAGACTTACTCAAAGATATGTTGGCGAGGGAACCTTGGTTTAGACCTAATATCGAGGATGTGGAGAGAAAGCTAATAGAGATATGGAAGAAGTACCTGAGAGAGTAGAGCTCCCGTTCCTCGCAGAAGGCCGTGGTCCACACCACCTACTGGCACCGAACGCCAGGGTGGGGCCTGCCTTGGTTCTTGGACACCGGAGCAGCTCAACATTTGAATTTTGATAGCTACCTTGCGGCTTGCATCGACTCAGTTTAAGCTACCGAAACTTTCTGCAACTATCTTCAGGGATACGTATGGAAACTACGAAGCGCAATCGAAGAGAGAGCTAAACTTACAAGCACCTCATTGACCCCTTTGCGGGATCTTCTCTATCGCCTTAGTGGATAGAACAGTAGTCTTTTTGTAAATTTCGTCTGCTTTATGCCCATGCGATTATGCGAGAGATTTGACTTTTTCTGAACACACCATTCCATATTTCAATATTCTCAACAACTTTTCCATAGTTGTAGCCTGCTTCATAGATATAAAACACGGTAGCGCTAGTATCTACTCAAATTACCTAATCAAGCCATTTAGAATGCCATCAGCGGCTCATTTCCCTTGATATAGATCTGCTTAAGCTGTCAAGCTTTAGCTTAATCCCCTGCCTCTCTTAAGCACCTCCACTCTCTCAATAAGATGGCTCCAAGCTCTCTACTTCTAGTTAACATACCTAGATTTAGGAAGGTCTCTAATACTGTTCAAGTTTTGCTATATGTCTTATCTTCGTCTTCTTTCACCTGAGGGATAATCTTTAACCGTGATGTTTACCTAATTATCTTCGGTCTTTCCTTAAAGTAGACTCTGGTCTAGAGGATGGTCTTGGATGCTAACCTATACTTACTATAGTGCCTTAGTAAGGCCCCCCGTGGGTATATAAGTTGCGTTATTAAAGAAAATCTTATGTAAATATTTTAGATGATCTCAAATCCTAAAAGAAACCCTCATCCCCATTGTTCTCCGTCTGCTGAATCTGGGGTTAAGCGGTTAAAGTGCGCTGGGTCTGATGAAACTAAAATAGACTTATCTATAACTAAAAGAAGATAGGTGTCTTAAGTTTATTTAAACGTGCTCTTGTGAGAGCCTCGAAGTCCAACTTCATGACCATCGAGCCCGGGACTCAATATAGCCAGGTTTTCTCCTAAATCCACCCTAAGGGTACTGAAGAAGGTTAAGCTGTCAGAAGCCATGATTCTACTAATACTCACGGTTACCGTTTCCCGCTCTAGGTTTTTGTAGGTTTTCCTAGGGTGGGTTTTGCCTCCTGCCCGCAGTTCAGGGTGACTACTACCCACTCTACGCGGAAGTCGTGAATATCCATCGAGCTTAATGGCACGGAGCCCACATCTAGTTCTAGCCCGGGCAACTTGAGGAACTACCTCCATCATCACCCAAGTTTGCTACATAAGGAACGGAAACGGCACTCATAGGTGTTCCTCCAAACGTCAGAGGTGGGCATCCAATGGGTTGTATCGATTATGTGGATCCCGCTCTTGAGCTTGCCTATCCCCATCGAGAACGGTTTGCTGGCATCTAGGTCGTAGATCCGTGACAACTGCTTCGGCTCTAGTGTCACCACAATCTCTACGTCGAGTTCGACCTTGTGTTTCGACACTTCGTATAGCATAGTAGAGCCTTCGCTCCCCCGTGGTTGGCAGACCACCAGGCGTTGAGGTTCCTCAGGTTCTTCAGTAGCGAAGTTACACTGCCGAGAGCCACTTCAACTGTGTAGCGGTCTGCTCACTCCTCTCCCTGATCACGACGCTCACAAACGACCCTTATTACGGAGCAGAGCTTTAAAGCAAGAAACACCACTCCACAGCATAGTGGAAGAGCAGAAAAAGAAAACACTTAGGCACTGTTTTTATACATAGTCCTGCTCCATGCGATTGGCAACCTAAGAATAAAGGTTTAACTTGCAATACAATACTCGATGACTGGCATCAACAGTAAGCAGGTGTCCGTATCTTACGGAATTAGCTTTACTGAATTTAGCACTCTATACCTTGTTGTGGTGAATTATACAGAGCCTGATGTGAGTAGGGTTTAGGATTAGATACTGAGTTGAAAAAGGTGAATTTGATGAAAGCCGCTTAAACAATGTACTGTTTACTGCAGAGCCAAGCTCCTTTGGCTTCCTTGACCCAAATAATCAGCGAATGTATACCGATGATAATACTAGCCAGGATAATTCTTAAAACGAGCATCAAACTCGCAAGGAAGATTCCCACCATAACAGCAAGTGTTAGCTAACTAACTAGACCTTGTCTCGACTATGAATTATTGAACACTTTAGACGACTACAATGTCTCTATATCTCTATGCTGGAGGGTATCTTGTTTCTATAAAAATAATATAAGTTTATTTTTCTTTCTGTAACAAATTTACCAGACATAGCAACCGTATACATCTTCGGGGTCTTCATGTCCTTAAGTGATACTATCAATAAAATAAGGGACACTTGGCTTAAAGAAGCGAGGTCTTTAGCTGGTAGCACCGTGAAAGAATCTTTAGATCTACTCTCGAACTTACTATTCATAGAACCGGGTCAGTTTATTCTAGAAATGCTTCAGAACGCTGAAGACGCTAGAATGGAGCTTAAGGAGAGGAATGGTTATTTCTCGATAACATTGACAAACAATGAAGTAGAAATAAGACACAACGGCAAACCGTTTGACTCGAAGGATCTAGAGAGCCTCAGCAGAGTGGGTAGCCACAAAAAGCCTAAAGAGGGCTATAAAGGCTACATGGGGATAGGCTTTAAATCAGTATTCAGAATCTCCGGCAAAGTATATGTGCATTCAAATAGCCGGCAGTTGGGGGGACATCGCCTTTAAGTTTGATAGGGACTACTGGTATGGAGTAGCTGATCAGCTAAAGAAGAACTACGGACTTGAACCTTCAGAGGTCCCCTACCAAGTTGTCCCGATACTCGTAGAACCTACCGAGCACCTGAAACCTGGTGAAACCGTCTTCAGAATACAACTCGATAGTCCTAGTAAGTCTCAGGAGGTGAGTAAGTTCTTAGAAAGGGTTCCAAATTACATGTTTCTCTTCCTTGAATACATCAACAAAGTAGTAATCGAGGACAAGGTAAGAAACTATAAGAAAACAATTGAATGGATAACAACTCCTCTAGAGACCTTAGACGACGGTATTCTTGTAGAGAAAGTGCTACTAAGCGTCAATTATAGAGCTGAGAAATTCCTCGTATTTAAGAAGTTAGAGAAAGTTCCCGACGAAGTGAAGAGGGATGAAGTGACGATAAATGCCAAGAGAAGTGATGTAGATGTGAGGGAGATAGCTGTTGCTTTTGCATTAGATGAACACGATAACCCAAAGCCCGTTGAGGGTGCAGAGTTTTGGGGAGTCTACTCATTCATGCCCCTTCCAGAGTCCAGCAGCGGACTTAGGTTCCTCATACAAGCTGACCTAATAGTTCACCCCGGAAGGAGAAGCGTAAACTACGAGGCGCTGTGGAATCTATGGATCATGGAGCGGGTAGCCGACCTCCTCAAGAAAGTTATTAAGTACATGTCTGAGAGGTATGGTAGTAGCTATTTACCCGTTTTCGAGTACAGGAATATGGGAGGTCCTTTCTACGAAAAGCTAATTAAGCCTTATATAGTGAGGGTTATCGAAGAGGAGCTTAAAGACCCTCTCATTCCATGTATTAAGGGTCAACTAGTTCCACTATCAAAAGCGGTCATTTATGATGGGAGGATTAGGGATCTTCTTGAAGAGGGCTTGATCATTGAGAACGACTTGAGACATATCTATGGTGAGACAGATCTTCGCCTAGTAAGTCCGGATGTGAAGCTCCGACCACAAGACAGGGTTAGAAGGCTTGGAGCTGAGGATTTGCTAAACAAGGATTTAATAGAGGCTAAGTTTATAGAGGATCGGGAAAAAGCCTTTAAATTCTTAATTAAGGTCTACAGGAAAGTAGGCGTTCCGTTCAATGAGAACAGGCGTTTCATCATAACTGAAGCAGGTAACGTAGTCACGGCTTATAACGCGTACATCGGTAAGATTCCTGATGAGGTAATTGAGCTCTCTAAGCAGTATCCGGAGATCGATGAGTTCCTGCGGAAGTTAAACTATGTACACAAGTATCTGCTAGACGCCCTCGGCGTGGAGTTCCTCAAGAAGTTGGGTGTAAAAGAGGTTAGATTCCAAGAAGTTTGTAGCAGTGTGTTTTTACCTAAGCTCACAGCCAGTAACCCTCCGAACAAGGAGGAACTGCTAATGATATCAGTTATTCTCAAAAAAGCTGGAGTAAAGCCTGCGGGAGATATCTGGGTTGTAACCCGAAAGGGGGAGGTAAAGAGGTCTTCAGAGGTCTACTATCCTTGCGAGCACTTCAAACCGTTAGAACTTTTAGAGAACTTGGGCTTTGATTTCTTGAACATGGACGAATATGCTCGCTACAGTAGCGAAGATGAGTGGTACAGATTCTTCGAGTCTGTACCCATGAAAGGGAGGACACATATTGATTCGTGGGGATACTTGAATTCAGACTATCGTTACTTACTTGAGCGAATTAAAGAAGTGTTGAGTTCATCAAGCGATAGAAATAAGCTTATAACTTATACGCGCTTACTTAAGAGACTCTACATGAAGCTAAAGGATTATTTGAAGTATTGGAGGCTTATTGTAAATGTTTTGACTGATGAAGGAATTAGAAGATCAGACGAAGCATTTCTTCACTCACGCTATGAACCTAAAGAGGATTGGATGAAGTGGAAGGAGTTTTACAGAGTTAGTCCATTCGTTAGTGATGAGTACATCGACGACAGCGATATACAGGGTTGGAGGGAGTTCTTCGTTAGTGTTTTGAGTGTTAAAGAAGAGGCTACGCCAGAACAAGTCGAGAGGTTCGCAGAAAAATATGTAGAAGATAAGCTTGTAAAGAGAGGCTATAAAATCCTGAGTAGGCATGGAGAGGGATTTGATTATGAAGTTAAAACAGAGGGAAGTTCCATCTTAGTAGAGGTTAAGGGAAGGAAGAAGACAATAGATGAGATAGAAATAAACTTAACTGAAGCTGAGACGCGTAAGGCTCGTGAGCACAAAGAGAATTACTGGATTGCGGTAGTTGTAAATATCCCCAACAGTCCCACCTTGTACATTATAAAGGATCCAACTAGAGCTGTAAGAGAAGCAGTTATAAAGGGGAAACACTTAAAGGAGGAGCTTAAGGAGCTCGTAGAAGTATGGAGCTGAAAGAAAAGGAAATTCTCCACGTTCTTGAACCACAACTACCGACTCCAGTTTAAAATACACCTCGACAAACTTCTTCAATGTAACTTCTCCTTACTTGATGATGTCGTAGAGTAGAGTTACTATTTGAGAGAACATATGCAATATAGTAGTGAAGCGAGTTATGGTTTCTTCATGGGATGGGGGCTAGAAGTTTTTATCCATGAGCTAATATGCGTAGCCAGTTACTACAGGCACAAGTTGCGTATTCTTAGCGCGTTCCCCAAGAAAGAGATGAAAGGAGGAAATGCTTAAGTGCCGTCTTTATATACTGTTACTACTCTAGAGCCTGATGATCTCCTCTGCTGGAACTCCTCTTTGCTTCTCTAGTAAAAGTAGTGAGATCAGTGTGAAGGCTACTATCCATGATGTTTGAGTAATCCAAGCATGTATTGGCTCTACCGGAGTGTAGCTAGCGGCTGCGAACGCAAGTGGTTGGTCTAGTGGTGGTTTAACCGCTGTGTAGTAGTAGAATATTAGGTTCATGGAGGATATGAATGGAGAGTAGTGGTATACTTCGCCTCCAATGTAGACTGAGATCATTGAGAAAGCCATTGCTAATACGAGTGGTATAAACGTTATCCTAAACAGTAAACCGGGTTTTCTGAGAACTACAACTAGTAAGCCAAGTGCCATTGAGAACACATAGATGAATAATCCATAGGCTAAACCCGCTGCAAGTAGTCCAGCTGGGTTTTCGGGTAGTACTAGTTGACTGAACCTGTGACTAAACATCAGCGTTGTTACAGCTAGTAGCATAACGAAGCTAACAAGTAGAGTTATCAGAGAACCCACGATGAGTTCTAGTAGTATCCGCCTATTGCTAATCCTAGAGAACTTGGATAAGTACCTTAAGAGTATCGTGGAGTAGTAAACAACCTGGATAAGACCAGTTGCTGTTGATCCAAACGAGATCACGATCACGGTAGCATACCATCCACCCGTATAACCTCTCACTACTCTACTCCACACCTCATCTAGTACCATGTCAACTACTTCGGGCGGAGTTCCAGCGTTTATCAAGGCTCTCCGCGTGTTCTCGAGAGTTATGTTCCTAGAGAAAGCATACGCTCCCATAAAGGACCAGAAAACAACAAAGAATATCGAGAAAAACCAGAAGTAGTAGTTTGTCAGGATGTTTTTCACGATAATTCTACACAGTCTCCATGCTACCATGCTAGTACCTCGTAGAGTTTATCGAGAGAATCCAGGTTTGATAGTGGAATACCACTAGACTTACTCAAGTACACTGTTTTCTCACCCAGGTTAATCTCCAGCACTGCGTCGGATACAGCATCCTGGGATATTTTCGAAGAGAGTAGTTCACTAGTACTCACAGGTCCATAGAGACGCCCACGTATCATCAGGTAAACACTCCACTCGTTCATGTGCCTGATCAACCAAGTTGTATGCGTGTTAAGTATAATAGTGCTCCCTGCACTCAGGATCTCCTTGAGTAGCATAGAGCGCTTAGCAGGGTCTACGCTTTCAAACGGTTCATCCAGGAGAACGTACTTCGTGTTCATCGATAATGCTAGTAGATCGTAGAACAGTATCCTAGTTCCAGCTGAGAGCTGATGTGGTTTCTTAACTAGTTCACCAGCGATGTTGAAGGCTCGAGCTAGGTCATCGAATTTGCCTTGATCACCGTTCATTAGACCCAAGTACAACGATGCTAGTTCCCATGATGAATTAGTGTACCCGATAAATACCTCTGGAAGATTCGTTGAAATCAACCCAGTAACTCCTCTAATCCTCTCCAGTTCTAAGCCATCGATTTCAACTAATCCCTTAGCTAATGGAGTTATACCTATAATAGTTCTAAACAACGTTGTTTTTCCCACTACCATTTGGTCCAAGTATAAGCGTATGCGAGGAAATACCCATGTTAACATCCTTCAATACGTAATCCCCACTCCGTAACCTGAGTAAACGCTACGTAGCACTGTAGGCAAACACAGCCACCAATTCAAACTACTGAAACTTAGTACTAAAAATTTAACCAGCTGGTTTGAGTCCCTACGAGTTTAGCGGGAGTTTACATCATGAAACTCTCCAGTCCCTAAAATCTTTAGTTAGTGCGGTCATTATCTAGAGCTGTCGAATGAGTGAGTGCCGACCGTTAGGACGGCCTCAGGCTAGGTACTTAAGCTCTATCCAATGTCGTCTATATCGCAACAACAAACATCAGTAAGGCAAGGAATCGTGGAAAGGAGTACGTAATAAACTCCTCAATTGACATGTTCTACTCCGTACTCTACGGAATTCTGTCCACCGGCATTGGTTGCCTTTGGGTTAGACCTGTTCCATGGGGTCATACATGCCTTGAGAAGCTACCACATCGCTAATCTACGGTCTATCCAGAGTATTCAAGTCGTTGGCCGTACACGCCATCATTTAAGCATGGAAAGGAAGATTAAGAGCTCTAGGAGGCTCGAGAATGCTAACACCTAGAACTATCGAAGTACTACTAAGCCACCTTCATGGAGAGCTGTCGCATGAATCCTAGAAACTATACAATAGAAGTTAAGGTGAATCTTCCGCGCACAATATGAAGGCAAACTAATCTTACGAAGACTTGCTAGAGATAGGTTTAGTAAAGAACCCTAAACCTGAGGTCAGCAAGATGTAGCACTAGGGAGACACCTACGTAATATGCGACAAAACGATCTGAAATAATAATCAAGAAAACAGAAGAGGAATAAAGAAACTGTGAATATTCATAAATGGAAGTTTCAGTACTTGAAAGTACCGAGACTTCGCCTACGTCCTTAACCGTTATGCAACTAAAGTTTAGTCTTTTTCAGTAACTCACAAACTACGATAGGCACTTCTCCTCACTCCAATCTTGGTAAGTTCTTGAATAAGTTCTTTCGAAGTTTTCCACAGGATCCCCGAAGAAATCTTCTGAAATCACAGCTCTTTTCATCAAGTCCTCAAGGATTTTAACACAAACTTTGACTATCTTACCGTTGGGACTTTTCTTCTCATCACCGACTACCAAGGTTTTACTCAAGGCTAAGCATCTCAATAACTTTTCTTGTTTTCTGAGGTCTTGCAATTTCTTTTCAAGGCTTCATATTTTTCGCTGCTGATAAGGTCTCCTACTTTATCAACGTACTTGAGGTTCCACTCGAGCGTTGCGTACTTCTTCTTGTAGAGGTCAAGAGAGTGCCGGTGGGAGATGTGCTATGTTGATGAGCTGATTATGCGGGTTTCTGGCAGTTAAGTATGTTGTCGGTTAGTCGATCTGTATGAGGTTTAGTGTGAATGGCTTGATGGATAGGAAAGTAAGTTAGTATAGAGGTTGTAACATCTAGACTTATATACCGATATTAGTATATCTAGGTATGGGAATCGGAATGGGTAAGGTTAAGACTAGTATTTATGTTGATGAGGATCTCTGGAAGGAGTTCAAAAAGATTGCTTCTTCAAGGGATCAAGAGCTTAGTGAAGCTCTAGAAGGTCTTCTTAGAGAAGAGCTTATGGTGGATCTAGAGGCCGTGATTAGAGAGCTCGTTAATGAGTTAGATACGGAATTGAATTTCAAACCTGTTAAGGCGAAGGCCCCCGTTAGTGAACTTGTTAGAGAGATGCGGAATGAGAGAGAAAGTCGTTTACTTAGACAGTAGCGTCATTGTTAAGAGGTATATCGAAGAACCCGGTAGCGAATACATACGACAGCTATACGTGCAGGCATACAATGGCTTAATCAAGATATCTTTCAGTCTCTGGAATATCGGTGAAGTACTCGGAGTTCTGGATAAGTCGAGGACAAGAGAGATCATTACAGCTGAGGACTACCAAGTGGTTAAGAAACGATTCTTAAGTGAAACTCTAAGGCTTACTAAGCTTGGGTACCTGGTTACTGTACCAGTTAAATTATCTACGCTTAGAATAGCCTGGAAAATCATCGAGAAACACCACATATACCAAGCAGATGCTCTACAGATAGCCTCAGCAAAATCAATAAACGCAGGCGAATTCCTAGTCGCAGATAAGAAGCTCCACCAAGTAGCACTAGAAGAAGGATTAAACTCTAGCTACATCACTTAACAAGTCTCCTTCAAGAAGTGAGGAAGAAAAACTATAGCCTGATAATAATCTATTCTTGATAAGCGAATAACGCAAATGCTTAAAGCCTATTACTAGATGTTGCTGTAGTTTAAACATAGTTAGTGTTTATAGAGTTAAGCCTTTGGTGTTAGTACCTCTATGAATAGTGTTTTAAGATGATGTCGGATTCCTTGATTATATTTGTATCTATTGTAGCGAACTTTCCGCATTCGGCTAGTAAGCTTGCTGCTAGGTGTAGAGGAGGTGGTGTTCTAAGCCTTAGAGTAGTGCGTATTTTACTGCTTGGTTCAAAAGCTTATTGAAGTCTACTTGAACTATATCTGCTTTAATGCTTCTTATAGAGTAGAGTGCTAGAGCTACGGGTTCTTCTAGTCCAGCTCTCGAGAAAACAGATGCTA
>Ga0209394_1000641_pt1 | contig 25996 bp, 28 predicted proteins | sample JNZ201metaG_FD_184122 | JGI IMG/M metagenome (GOLD analysis project Ga0209394, IMG submission 184122) | Hot spring microbial communities from Jinze hot spring, China to study Microbial Dark Matter (Phase II) - JNZ 20120812A (SPAdes) (version 3) ... | reverse complement strand
CCTGGAAGAAATAAAACGAATATTGAACCAAAAACATATCTAAACAATACCATGGGGGTTTGGGAAAACTGTATTGAGATTATGGTTAAAACCAGAAGAGTTACGGTTACCCAGAAATCCAAATTATAGAATGATAACATGTATTCATGGAATTTCAATGGTGGATTAGGGTCCTCTAAGAATATAACATCATCCCTAACCATATTAAACAATGCCTTTGCAACTTCATAATCCCTCAACTTAAATCTACCACTATTTGAAACAAGTTCTTCAACAGTAACCTCCTTAATTGAACGTATAAACTCCAAAATCCTTCTACAATTTTTATCTTCAACCTCATTTAATCGCACACTACATTTAACAATACAATTCGATTTAACTCTAGACCAAAAAATCCAAATCCTCCTCCTCAAATAAGCATATGAACCTACACTTCCACCCAAAACGGCCCCAAACAATACAACATTAAACAATAGTTGCCTATTCCTATTCTCCAAACCCATTCGAGAAACCTCCCCCTCCATAGACAAAACCTTTTCCACTAAATTCCCAGCTTCAACATACCCCTCCATCTGAGCATAATTCAATGCTTCATTCAAAATTGAAACCATCACACTTACATCACCACCAGAATCCTCAGCCCTCCTAACAGCTAAAAAACCCTTAATCAACAAATCTTCAACTTCACTTGGAAGCACAATAGGTTTACCAGTTGAAGTTAAATTTAATGGTGAAGCAGTAACATTAATCCAAAGTTGATTCCACCTACCATGATATGAAAAACCCTTAGAAGTTTCATTATAAATCCACATTTCAAAAACAAGTCTCTTATTCACTCCAGGATCATATAAAGTTATGTTTAGAGGGTAAATCCACGTTTGATTATGAGTTAAAATTCTCCTAAACTCCATGATCGGATTAGAATCTAAAGGCTTAACACTACTAATAGTGGAATTCCTATCACCAAGCTTAACAAGAATCCTATAATAAACACTCCTCCCCTCAAAATTATGAACATACAAATAAAGTTTAAATGACACCCCAACCACAACCTCCCTAGGATAATCCCCAATCTTCATATTAGGACCCAAAAGACCCAAAGCGGAAAAAGGCTCCACAACCCTACCACTCAAAATAAACTGAGAAAAACCAAAAACAAAACCCACCACAACAACAGCCAAAACAACAGCTAAAACCTCATCATCAAAAACCCAACTCAACCCAATCCACTACACATAAGAGAAAACAAACTTAAAACCATTACGAAAACCTCCAACACCAAACCACACATCAACAAACAAATTTACTTATCAAAAGAGTTAAACATTTAAAGCATACATCCCCTCCCCCCAAAAGAGAAGACAAACTAATTAAATAATAACAACGAAGAACTAGAAATCTTCGCGTTTGAAACTAGCGTACTTCAAAATGTTACAAAACTTAAAGTGTTTGTATCCTTATTAGAGCTTTAATCTAAGATTTTACGTTTTGTCTAAATAAAATTCTCCTTTAACCTTTTCAAAGCTTCTTCAATCCCATTCGGCTTCTTTCTCGGAGTTTTCATGGTTTTGCAAACGTTTAACGAAGAATCTCTTGGTCTAGATGCCACCTTAAAGCCTTTAATGAGCTTAATAAGGCGTTGCCTACTATAGTTTCTTTCAAACTCTGATATTCGAAGCGTTTGGCCTGTGTATGGCGTGGTTATGATGAGTAAGCCGCCCGGTTTCATTATCCTATGAAGTTCTCTCATGGCCTTTATGTCGCCTTCATCATCTAGGGTTAACTGTCCATAGACGTTCAATCCTATATGCTCTATTGTGGAGACCATGAGTATTGCGTCAAAGATATTGCTCAAAAAGACTTATTCAGCATATTCCTCTTTACGAAGTACATCTTCTTGTTCCTGAAGGGGTAATCCCGAATTTCTATCCTGACAATCTTAAAACCTCTCGCTATTAATTCGTGGCTTAATAGGCTTTCCGCACATCCTACATCGGGAACTAAGGCTCCAGGCTTTAACACTCTAATCTGTTTTAACACCCAAGGATATTCGATAGCCCTCTGACTCCACAAGCCGTAATAGTCTGTGAGGAAGTACATGTACCCCTTATATATAACGCATTGCTTGTGAATATCTTGGCTTTTTGATTATGCTATCATTATCTATAATCTTTGCTCACTTAGGATTGCAGTTAATTAGAATGTATAATAGATTTAACGATATTTTTCCTACTCCAAAAATTTTTGATAATAATTCCACACATATATTAGGACATTTGAATTTCGATGAGTAGTAAAATTCGAATCCTTGGAGGAGATCTTTTATGTTTTTTGCTATATAAAAGCATTTTCTGCAGGTTAATAGATGTAGAAAATCTACTATACCACAATTATTTGTAATCACGATCGGAGTGCCTGCTAGTATACTTTCTAACGCTACCATGTTGAAGCTTTCGAAGAGGCTCGGGATCAAGGTTAGGAGGGCGCCTTTGTATAGCGCGTATAAAGTCCTTTTATCAACTCTCTCAAAGAATATCATTCGTTTAATAATTTCCATATCTCGGCAATTCTTTAACAGAATGCTTCGAGCTTTTGAAGAATCTTCAACTACAGCTAATATGTGAAGTTTAGGATACCGTTTTAACATTATTCGTGCTAAATGCACTAGTATGTGAAAACCTTTTATTTTAGTAGGTCTACCAACGTAAAGTACACAATCCCCAGGCAAGTTTGACGATTTTACTGTCTTACTGCAGGTTGCTAGGAGGTTGAGGTCTTCACTACTAAGTCCATTGGGGGTTACGTGAGATTTTGCTTTAATCCACGGGTAGATGGTATAAGTGATCTCTTTGTAAATCCTTGAGGGAAAAAGCAGTAGATTTGCAGTTGACAACAAAAGAATTTCATTTGCAATATAGGGGAGAGATCTAAATAAGAATTTTTCTTCATATTTGTACTCTATTACTTCTAGTCCGTGAACATGATAGCAAACAGTTTTCCCGATAATTTTAGATAAAAGAACACAAAGGGATGCAATGATAGAGTTTCCACTCACATAAATAGATCGAGAGCTCGCGATGGCGTGCATGATAGATGACAATAACTTATACCCCGGCAACTTAAGCATTCTACCAGACCTTACTTCATACAGTTCTGGCGGGAGTTTCGAATTTAGTATATAAATTCTTAATTCTTTAAGTGAATGAGTTACCCTGGTTAATTCATCTGTTATTAAGGTAAAAATTTGACCAGGTCCGCCCCTCCGATTTCGCCCCTGATAATCGCCTATCATTAATAGATTAATCATTTGCAGCCCTCTTTACTTTAAGTAGCTCAGTATTGTAAGGAATTCGGATACTACGTGATGAGGGGAGAAATTTCTAAGAGCATAATTGTAGGCTTCCTGCTTTAACTTGTGAAGCTTACATGGATCACTAATTATATCGCTGATGATGTTAGATGCATCTGCAGCATCATTGAGAGGTATTTTAACTACAGCTTTACAGTCTTTAAAATTAGTAGCATATGGCTCTACATTACATGTTATTACGGGCACACCTAATGCGAGCGCTTCAGGTATTATATGCGCCCAGCTATCTATGAGTGAAGGGTAGATCAGAACGTCGAATGTTGATAAAACTTCAGCAAACTTCTTTGGGTTGAGGGCATGGTATACCTCAATATTTTGAAAACCCCTCATCTTATTGCGTATGGTAACTTCGTGAACACCTATAACTACGATTTTCTCCACATTCTCCTTATTAATGAGACTGTTTAAAATTCTCATAAAGAGAGTTAAACCCTTCCCTGGGTAATACCTAGACGCAAACCCCATAACAAGGGGCTTATCCCCATACGGTTTCCGAGGTGGTCTAAACATTAAGGGTATTGTAGGTCTTTTAAATGGTATTATTTCACATCCTAAATTTAACGTCCTTAAGATTTTAGTTAAGGCTAAACCAGGGGTTACAATAATATCGTAATTTTTGTAGACTTTCACAAAATCTATGAATAGTTTCTTTACACCTACATCAGTAGGTTTGCTTAAACCACATTTAATCATAACGTCTAATGCTTTGTTGAAATCTCGTAAAGCTAGGTGTGGCACTATTCCAGTTACTATATTCCCTAGTAAAATTCCACTCTTGCGAACATCCCCAGATTTCTTTAAAAGTATCTTATGTAACAAACTAGTTAAAGAGTAGTCCATAAGATCTCCTGAACCAATAAATATGCTATTGCATTTTCTAATAACGCTACTTAAACCAAAAGTTGCACTACTAATCAACCATTCGCGAAATGTTTTGATTCCTTGTTTTAGCTCGCAAGACGTAATTTCAATATTACTTTTACTTTCAGGGCTTTTCTTAGACGCAGAAAGAAGATTGTAGATCTCTTCAACAAGGAATGGATGTAAATTCCTAGATGTCTTGAGTAGTATGACTTTAAATAATTCATCATATTCTTTGCTAAAGAGTGTAGCATATCTTAATACTCTTAGAAAGTTAAGTTGTGCACCACTAAGCTGATCGGAAAGAGGAGCTATAATACAGAGCATTTTGTAATCCCAAAACCTCGATAATTTTAGTGAAACTTTCAGCGATGGTATAGTGCGTCGAGTCTATGTAATAGAAGTTCCCCGTGTACTTTAATACCTTTGGTAGGAAATGCTTTTGAAAGAGTACAAAGTCCAGAAATTCATCCCTTCCTCGACTTTTTTGTCTCAAAGTGAGAGTCTTAATGTCAGCATCCAGAAATATTATATTGGTTGGTATTTTCATGAAATATCTAAAATAAAAGTCAGTCAATAGTCGTAGAATTCTCTTATTTGATTTGTAAGAAAAGTGAAAATAAAAGAGGTCAATGATAGTATCTGGCAAAAATCTTTCACATAATATTACCACCTTTAAAGTAGGTATCTTTAAGATGTGAAGAGCGAAAATTAGGAAAACCTTTAGTGTGATGAAGACAAAGTCTAGGAGTAGAAGTAGCGTAGATATCTTATTAATTATGATAGAATCAGCATCCACTACACGTTTTTTAAGAAATTGTGTATACGACAAATCCCTTCTACCTGATGCAACTAACAACTTTTTTATTAAACGTACTGGTAGAGTTGTCGATCGTATGTATATTTCAATACAAAGTGTTCTTTTCGAGCGTTTTCTATACGTGTTCTTAATTAACTTTAGTAATGTTGTTTTTCCGACACCTTCAGGGCCTGTTATCAGAAAAACATGGTTCCCCATATGCTATCTTAAGGTTAAAGCTTCAGATAGAGAAGTTATAGGTATTTCCTGCTCTTGAAGCCCTTTAATAAGATACTTTAGTCTTGATTTAGAGAACCCGTATCTAGTCCTTTTATCACTTAAATCATAGACTTCATGAAAGAAAACGATTACCACTAATCTCCCTTTACAACAATGTTTTAACTTAGCAGTAAAAGAAAGGAAGGTTCTAATCCACTTATCTGTATCGGTAGATGGTATAGACCAAAGTATTCTGGATGCCTCTTTATGTCCTGTCTTTAGGTCATTGAATATAGGTGTTGGATAGTTATAGCCTGAGTTCATTATGAGGGTATTATAGTACCTAAAAATAGCTTTAATTTCCCTCCTTCCGAGGGGATTTTGATGAGTTGTAAGCCCAGGAGGTATAAAGGTATTAGGTGAAACTCCAAGATTTTCAAGAATATCAATTTTGGGGCCAGCAACTTCATTCAGAAGATCTCTTTCACATAGGAACATATAAGGTCCTCTACTAAGATGATGCCTTCCGTGAGGCAGTACATCCCATCCAGCATCCACAATTTCTTTTAACTTACTCCATTCATCTATTGGTCTATAATGCCTATCTCCTTCCTTAATTATCTGTTTACCTATGTGAGCAGTTGCTACGGCTATTACAGCTTTGCATTGGAAGTCTTCTAGAAGTGGAAAGGCTACTTCATATTGATCTATGGAGGCATCATCAAATCTCGGAACTACATAGAGAGGGGAGGTTTTAATTCTCGTGTTTGAAGATCGGAATTTCGTAACCAGTATAGGGAGTAGGCTATTAAACTGTAAGATGTGCACTAAACACTTATATAGAAAACACCGGGCATTAAAACTTAATTTCGATGTTAGTTTTCCCATGTGAGCTCATAACTTAAACCACTATTATTTATGTATAAATAACATATTTGTGGTTGGAGGTACACATTTTTCGCTATCTATCAGCTTAAAACCAGACTTCTTTAGAAGATCTAACACCCTATTTCTTGTGTGAGGCCAAACTTCAACCATTACATACTGAGATTTCTTCAATACTTCCTTAGCACCCTTCAGAACCGAGAGCTCAGCGCCTTCAACATCAATCTTTAAAAGTTTGATATCCTCTACGTCGGTTGCTATAATGTTATCTAGTTTTCGTGATATCACGTAATCTTTTATGGTATTTCCGTTCTTCATGGCGATTATTGAACAAGTATCTGGGCTTCCATAACTACGCAACGGAATTACACCATCTTCAGAATATGCTGCACACCTGTAGACCCAATATTTTGTACAATGGTTAACCTCTAAGTTCTTTAGAAGTAACAAGTAATTGTCTTTATCTGGCTCTACACTATAAACCTTTGCCTTCCTCTTGCATGCTCTAACACTATAACCGCCGATGTAAGCACCAACGTCTACAAAAACATCGTCAGGTTTTAATATGCTATCAAACCACTTATACGCTTGAGGTTCGTCATAAAATAATAAGGGACCACCAGTTATATCGGGAAGTAAGGCATTCTCTCTAACGATGAATTGTATGCTATCGTATTTACTGGTGGAAAGTAAATACTTATCATCTAAAACTTTAAGCTCTATTTTAAATTTATGAGCTAAAGTTAATGCATATAAGTTATTAAGATCATTTATAGTGAGTTTATCTATACTAAGAGACTTTCTGTAATTAGAGATTAAAATTAATAATGTTCCATTTTGTAAAATGTATCGACTATTTAAATCATGAAGATATGATAGTAGTGAAAGAATATGGGAAATATTCTTTCTGTCAACATTTATGTAATATTTGTTACCAAAGTTATCTGAAATATAAACTATAGAGTGTAGACCAGCAATTTTAGCTAACAATAAGCTAGTTGTATACTTAAATCCATAACTCTTAAGTAAAGCTAATAACATCATTAGACGGTTAAACATTATAATTAACCCAAATTTATGCTAGCAATTTAAAGTATTTAAGTATTTAGTAGAATTTTCTTTTATATCTGAAACCATATACACTAGAAATAGCTTTATCATTTATTACAAGAAAGGATAAGTCAAGCCAATTCTTTTCAGCAAACTTTTTAGCTATATTATTATGGAAATCTTTCATAATCTGAGATGAAAGAATACTTTTTTCTCCTTTATTTATCCATCTTTTTTGATGCAAGTCAATGAACATTTGTAGGTCATTAGCAGTGCCTTCAACAAACTTGACCTTAAATTTATCGACCATTCTCAGAGCTCTACGAACATGTTTTCTAGTTTTAGGTGATAATTTTAAGACAAAATTATCCCAGTTTTCAGCTAAATTACGGTAGTTAATATAGGGACATAAAGAGCTTGTAAACCATTTAATATATGGTAAACGACTTAACGCTCTCACAATAGTTAACATGAAAGTATCTGGAACATCATTTAGTAAAATTATATCCCAATCAGTATATTCATTGAATAAATACAGAATTATTCTTTTTATGACTGATATTTTCTTAGTTTCTTTTAAAATTAAGTTGCAATAATCAGAGGGACCATCTCCAAGATGAGAGATAATCTTAATACCTAACATTTTTCTAATTATTAACGGTGCTAAACCTACTAATTCACCGTCATCCATTACTTTAATAATAAACAATTCCACTCTCTCTCTCCTTATATGTTTCCACAATGTCGACAACCATTCAAAAGTATCAAAAATTGTAGTTTTAGCATAATTAGTCAGCTCATTCCATTCATCACCCATATTTAAGAAATCAGCTTCATCCACAAGATTTACTTTCATAATGGATACCAACTGAGAATAGCATAATAATGAAAATTTAACTCTAATCTCATTAATAATTGCGTCTAAAAAGCACGTTAAAGTATGTTCCGTGCTTCTCTACATCGCATCTTATAAACCCAAGGGACTTCAATAAGGACTCAAATCTACGCATATAAGAGGTTTCAACCATCAGGTATCTAGTCTTTCTAAGCGTCTCAATAGCACCTCTTATAACCTCGATTTCTGCACCTTCTACATCGATTTTTAGAAGATCTATAGAGTGTTGTGAAGCGATCTCGCCTATTTCGTCTAAGGGCTTTACCTCAATAAATCCTTTAATTCTGTTTCCGCTAAGTAAACTATAGGTTGCATAAAAGTTGTCTTGAACGTAAAGAGGCATTTTCCCATATGTAGAGAAGGCTCCAATTCTAAGAGGTGTAATGTTGCTTTGAAGATTATTCTCAGAGATATTTCTAAGCAAAATGCTGAAATTCTCTTCTTCAGGCTCTAAGGCAATCACCAAAGCTCCAGCAGCTGCGGCCCTGAGAGTATAGCCTCCAAGGAAGGCGCCTACATCAACAAATACTGAACATTTCCCTATGATCCTCTTGAACCAATTACTATATTCATAGGGTTCAGAGGTATAAGGAAGCAGAGGGGCACCTATGTCGTCGAGGGAATATCTCCTGACAATCCATCTTAATCCATCGGCAATTACAGTATAGGTGAAATTATCGTATCCTATGATCTTTGCGAAATTCACTAATAACGCTAAGTTATAGAGGCGAAGAGACTCCTCCAAACTTAAAGGATTTATCTTAAAATACTCTTCAATCCCTCCAACAACCGTTACCAGCATATCCTCCTCAAAATAAACCTCCACTCCGCAATGCAATAAAGATGAAAACGCCCGAGCAAACATAATTAGAGAACTAGCATCTCCTCTAATATGTAAGCCATACACGGGCATATGAACATCAATAAGATCTATTTTCCTCATCAACCTCTTTCTGAAGAGATTAATCGATTCTACACCATACAAACGCCTACATGCAGTGATCGTTTCAAAAGACTTTCTAAATCTCCTAGCTAAGTATCGCAGGTTTACTTGAATCAACTGTAATGGAATAATTTCATATCCAAGTAAGGTTATTCCACCACCTATTATTAGTATGTGAATAGATGCTTAGCTAAGCATCCAATATGGGATCCGACATCGATTACGATATCATCATTTTGCATATGGCAAAAGCGATTATAAACTTCTTTAATATAAATCTTCTCTCCTCTAAGTACATAATTCTTAAGGCACATACGATACATTTTCTCCTCTTTTCTGTATATCGGAGAGAAGAGAGAAATGAAGAGTTTGTAGAAAACTTTAACAAGGGTTTTCATTCCCATCATTTTTCACTCCCCTTAATGCTTTCATGAGTTCAAGTAGTACTTCTTTTTCATTAATGCTATTCGCTATTTTAAATGCTAGCCTACCGACCTTATCTCTTTCCTCCTTATTTAATGCTAATTTCTTCATAAGATTAGAGAGGTGCTCTACTGATCCCCATTTTACAACGAGTACCCCCGGAATAAGATCCAGTACTGAACCTACAGCTGTTGAAATTATTGTTGGGACTCCTTTTTTCATAGCCTCAAGAGGCGGTATAGGCCACTCTTCCGGAATTTTTTCTATAATAGGTACATAAACAAAAATATCCGCTATATCATATAAGCACTCTTTATACTTTTCAGGTACTGGTCCTAAAAATATTATTCTATCTGAAATGTTAAGTTGTTTAGAAAGAGATATGAGCTCATCTTTAATCGGCCCATCACCAGCTATTACAAAAACTGAGTTGATATTACTTTCCTTTAGTAGATTTGAAAATGCTTTAATTGCAATATCTATTCCTCTTTTTTTTATTAATCTTCCAAGATATAGAATTATAAAGTCATATTTTGAACGTAGATATAATAGCGAACTTGACGTATTAAGACATTTAGGCATCCAAGGTTCTAGCCAATAATAATGAACTATTCTAATATTTTCAAAACCATAACTTCTCCAAAAAATATATGCTGCTCTTCCGGGAACTATCACTAGCGGGACTTTTCTCAATAGAGAAAAGTATATAAACCAGAAAAATCTTGAAATTTTTGTCTGCTGCCAATACCAATGTGTATCTTTAACGATAAGAAGATTTTTCCTAATCTTAGATACAACGTAGGCGAGAAGAAACTCAAATACAGCACCATATCCGGGCGTTATAATTATATCTGATTTCATTAACTTCTTAAAGTAAGTTGGAAAGATTTTCAAAAAATCTATTACATATACTTTGTATGGGCTAATATCATAGCTTAATCTACTATCATAATATATAACTTCTAAATCAAATATTTCACGAAGCATTAAGTCGAAGGGGTGATCTAATCCTTTCCCTACTTCTAGATATTTATAGAAGGCGCTAGATATTCTACGAGTTATAATAGTACCCAACATAGTGAGTTTAAGTTTTTTCGACATTTTCATGAATTATTGAAAAGAACTTTAGAAATTAGAGTGTAAGCTTCATCAAATGTTTTAAATGTTATTTCATAGGCATCGATGCCACTTCTAGTTATTGCTTCATTCAGAATTTGAGCGCTTTTCCGGAATAATTCATCAAGAGTCGGAAATAAATTGACGAAACTTCCATAGTTAATGAGACACGTAAAGGGCGAAGATAATGAGGAAAGAATCTCTTCAAAATTTAATACTTTCAATTTATGAACTAATATCTCATCATTATTAAGCTTTTTAATATCTTTTCTACCTCGTTTTAATATAAAAATTTTCCTCAATTTAGCTTGAGGTAGTATTGATGCTTCATCTATATTTAGATATTTCACGAAAATTTCTGATTTTTCTCCTAAGATAAAAGAAGATGCTGGAATTTTCTCAAAGATTAAGCTTGAGAGCTTAGTAAACATTCTTGAAGGCTCTGGATAAGCAAGAAGAGTCCCATCGGGAGATAGTATTATATGGTCATCACCCATAAATTTGAATTTTAACTTTGAGTAGAAGTATTGAACTAGAGGGGTCTTTCCTGTATTAGAGAAGGCACATAATATTATTCCATAATTATCATTTTGTGCTACACCTGCTGCGTGTAAAAGCAAGTATCCTTTCTTTATTAATCGCAATATTATCAGTATACGGAATAGTTTTTCCAAATATCCCTCAACTCTTTTACTAACTAATGGAAGGCCCATAATTGCAAGTGGAGATAATGTAATCATATATCCATTGTAATATCTTTTAATTAACATATCTATTTGAGAATTTAAACCAAGCATTCTTATGAACGGAGTATTAATTTTTGCGTGCAAGTAGTCATCAGAAAAAGTGATGCCTTCACCAACAATAGAACCTGTAAAAAAGATTTTATGATTGTTTTCAGTTTTATTGACAGAAGTTAAACCAAGTATGACTAAATCCAGGTCTTTCAATTGAGGAATAGTTTCATCAAGGAAATAGTTTGGGATATACGCATGTAAATTTGTAATTATATGAACTAAATCATGGATGTTATAATGCTTGGTTATCATATGTTTCCACCAAACCTTATTTGAGCGCATGAGTTATAAATTATATCTGTCATATTTAGTGATGAGCTTATGTTGAGTGGAATACCGTAACCTACTCCCGGCATATGAAGATATAGACTTTCAGTACGAACATTAAAGTTGCTGAGATATATGTAGACTCCCTTTACTATAGAAGGATTGCTACTTAATGCATGGTAACTGGTGGTCGTTGTAACTATTTTATTTGACAGTGTGAAATATTCCGCCAAAACATAGTAGACGTGGGCTACGTTGTCACAATCTACTAAGATTTTTGTATATTCAGAATAATGTGCTATGAATGTAAGAGCATAATAATCTGAAAACCTCATAGTAAAGAGATTTAAGCTATTGTTCCATATAGTATCCAGTATATAAGAATTTGACAGCCCACATAAATAGTCTGTGACAAACGTTGTGTTAAGCATGTTGATAAGCATCACCAACAATAGAAATATTTTTAGAAAACCTCTAACTGTTGCTTTTTTAGAATAATGAACTACATAAATGAAGTATGATATCAATAGTGCAATAACCCAATGATAATAGTATGAAAAATTAATGATCCCCCATACAAAGGCGGATGGTGACGTAACAATAAATGTGACAAGAGAAGCAGTTGACAAATAAAAGAATTTCCTATGCGATGATAATGTATATTTTTTCTTCATGAAGAGGAAGTAATTAGCTAATGCTAATAAGTAGTTTGTTATGAATGTAGCTAACTTTAGTTGTTGCCCTATAACTTTCAAGGAGGTTTCGGCTTGAGGTGGTGGCTCTATTAAAGAAACTTTTGTGTGATATCTTTCCTCGTAGAAAGAAATAAGGTTGTGAAAAGCACCGATAATATGTTGTCCAGAGATTATAGCATAGTACATTAAATAGAGAAAGGAAAAAACAATCAAGGATATTGATAAAATCGGGAATGCGTAACTTCTTTTTTGTTTAATCTCAACGATTTCTGTTAAAAGGAGCGTTAGTATAAATGGTATAACTAAACTATAATATGATACTATAATACCAATGGAGAGAAGCATTGAAACTAATAGAATATGTTTTTGTTGATCATTTTTTGACCTTAGTATATTTAAATACAAACAATGCAAAAGAATATAAGCTATACCTGCTCTTAGCATAGACAGCGAATATGTTAATATCCAGTAGTTTGCTATGTAAAATATTGTTGAAAAGAACGATATCTTTTCATCATTAAATATTCTCTTGGCGATTCTATAAAAAATTATAATGTCAATTAAGATGAATAATGGATAAATAAAATTATAAAAACTGATGAATCTCATATTAGTAATGATTAACAATATTGGTATCGTAAGACTAACAGATAAAGCCGCTTCAAAAGCGCTTTCTATCTCTCTAAAACCCTCATTTACTATTGTCTTTCTGATAACATAATACTCAGAAGAGGAGTCTTTTCCAAAAGTTCCTACATTATTGGAAAGGGAATGAAAAGCGCTTAAGATAAGTAATCCAGAGAAAATAATGAAAAAGAGAAAATTCTTAGCATTAATATTTCTATTAATGACTGATATGAGTAGTAGTATAAGAACTCCGGTTATTGAGGATAAGTATATTAGCCCCATAATAGTCATCTTACTCTCCGACCTTCTGCCTAAAGATATTTATTGTTAATTTTGTAGACTCTAAAATTTTCATGAGGGTGTCTACAGAGCTGATGAAGCTTTAACTTATCGAAAAACAACGCGATTATATTTACTTTGAACCATATAGCTAATTCATTTTTCCATTTAACCTTTCGATGAGGAGAGCGGTAGTTTGTAGCGTTAACCATAGATAGCCTAAAAAGTAGAGCGGATCTATAAGCTAAAAATTTATGGATTCCAATAAGGTGGTTTGAATTCCTTATTAACGAGGTGAGTGATAATATTCTCAAAAGTTATTAGTTTTGGTGGAACTCTATTCAAAAATCTTAATAGGAAGTTAAGAGTCTGTAATGCCATCTTCATAAAACGATCGCCCTCTCTAGTTTAACTAATAAATTAGCATTATCGCCAAATTTGTTTAACAGCTGATTTCTGATTCTAAGTGAGATATGAACAAACTCCTCTGGATCCATCATTAAGATTTTTTTGTCTTATAATATATGCAGTCCATGTTGTAAGGTGAGCATAAGAAACTTGTGGCATCCGTTCCACTCAATAGCTCTTGAATAGTAGGAGCAGCAAACGCTATAGGTATAGCGCCTAGGAGTACCGCTTCTAATATTGAGATGGGACTGGGCTCTGTTATAATTGATGGAAAAAGCAGTACTCTAGCCTTCTCCAATCGATTAAATTTCTTGATAAGTAGATTGCGGTGGGGGATTCGCCGTACTCTTGAACGAAGACTTCATCATCGATGGATGTTGAGTGCCAGAAGAAATTATTGGGGTTTTGAGTTACGAGTACATCTTCGGCTCCATGCTCATTCGTTAAAACTAATCTGTTATCGATACTCAATAATAGGCCTCTATTGGTGGCATGAAGGATAAAGCCTTTCTCGCCCCTAAACTCTTTAAGGTCTTTTAGGGGTGTGAGTTCAATGTCATACTCTCTTAAGATAAGTTTGCCATCTTCCCTAATAAGAACTAGGAGTGTATCGTCTTGAAATGTTACGCTAACAGCGTTAACGTGGATGAACCTCATAATCTGAATGCTAACAAGTACCTACCTCTAAGGGTCTTCAGTATTTTTCATGGAAGAGTGCACACTAAAGATTGCCATAGCCTTTGTCTTAGCGACCAATTGTTTTAAAGACTTCTCTTTATGTGGGGGATATGCCACGACTGAATAAGGTCTATCTTTTTCGCCAAAAAGAGTACGGACTTCGTAACCATGATATTTCATAAAGATTCTAACTTCTTCTAGCTCTCTCGTAATGGTTAACGTCTATAGAAAAGATAGGCTTAAATTCTTTAATAAGGTCTTCACACCCTCTTAGAACTTTTAACTCAGCACCTTCAACATCCACTTTAATTAGATCTAATCTTGCGATCTTACGTTGTTTAATTAGAGTATCCAGTCGCATGCAAGGAACACTGATAACTTTAATTCCTCTCTTTATAACCGTCGAGTGCATGGACGGATACTCGGATAGATAGAGGTTTTCAAAAACATCTTTATCACTTAATGCAAGTTTAAAAAGTGTGACATTTCTCAGCCGATTTAGTATAACACTTTTACTTAGTATTTGGAAATTATTCGGTTCAGGCTCGAAGCTGTAGACGTGTCCTTGAGGGCCAACTATTTTACTTGATAGAATAGTATAGTACCCTCTATATGCTCCTACATCAGCTACATAGAAATTGCTTCCTGGAAATAGAGCTGTCCCATACAATATTTCTTTTTCTCCTTCAGCTAAGAGGTTTAATATGGGGATGTACCGTTGCTTTAAGAACATATTTAAAATGCATGCTTGTTTGATGGCGATTAGAATTCCTTTACACGTGTTCGGCATAAATCTACCTAGATTCATAAAGCCCGCAAAAACTATAGCTATACCTTGTTAGACTAGCGCTTCTATAACACGTTTCATAGCAGATCCGCATTTTCTCGCAGAGAAGAAGGAGCTGTAAGCCTCCTTCGCCCCTAAACTTAATTCTTCAAGTAAAGCATCATTACTGAGCATCCCTCTGATGATATTAGGGTAGTTCATGTAATTGTCTGAAATGAACAAATGGCGCATGTGCTTTAACTCTCTGTGTAAGAGCTTGGCGGTACTGTTCGTTAATATAGGCTTTCCGTAATAAAGGGCCTCAAGAAGTCTATTGCTCACAGATTTAAAGAAAATCGGGATCACAACTAAGCTAGCATTGGCATATAACATTTTAAGTGCATTATCCGAGAGATAACCACCAACAAAGATGAGGTTTTTTGGCAACGAAGAAAGTCTGAACTTTCTCCTAGCCTCACTAGCGGTTCCACCAGCAATAACTGTATTAATTTCCGGGCACTTCTTGGCAACCATATATAGAATTCGAAAGAGTGGTTGTTGTTCTAATCTGAATACAGAGCCTGTCTTACTCATCGTAACAAAGCTGAAAACGTAATCTCTTTCCTCAATTAGCTCTTGTATCCTTGATGATTTATAGCTACTTTTATCATATAGTGCGGCATATGTTGGGTAAATAACTTTTAATTTCCTGAATAATGGTAGCTTACTTAGAAAGTCTTTAGTCGCATCGTCCATGACTACTACAGCTTGAGAAGCCCAGATCTGCATTAAATTATGTGCTATGCTTGGGTAAAAGTTTACCAACTCTAAATAGTTCTTGCCGTAGATGATATAATCGATAAGCTTATTTGCCCTGACACCCCATATTCGAAGGATTAGTGGAATAGCTTGCTCCTTCGCTATATGATGGGCTATGTAAAATGGAACGGAGGGGTTAGCTATCAGCAAGTCAGCTTGAATATTACCTAACGAATCTTTAACGATTTCCTTTGCATGTATAACCGCATGAATTAATGAAGGACTCTTTATCTCTTGCATAGGTATTTGTACGACGCCAACGTCAGTATAAACAGTCTTCTCTTCTAATAATTAAATTGTAAAGAGCTATTATTGAAAATAAACCAGTAATTAAAGCATAAACCATATTCAGCAATATCGTTATCCTCCACGCCAGTGAATATTTAAAGCTTTCTAAATAAACAGTTTCTACTTCACTTACCGTAAATATTTCTTTTGATGACGAAAGAAAACTCTCCACTATTGATGGAAACAAATTCTTTACATAGCTTACATCCAGATGCCAAATGATCGTAATTACAGAATATACTATACTAATTTTTAGTACACTAATATTTCTCCTTATTAAATAATATATTATGGTTAACAAGAAGAGATAAACAATAAAAAGCATACTATAAGAGTAGTAGAAAAGTGCTAAAGAACAATATAAAATCAGCAATAGTATACGGTTAGAGTAATTTTGTTTTAATAACATCGCTATTAGAGTTACTATAAATAAGCTGATCCACATAGTTGATCTTAAACCCTGTTGACCTAAATAAATAAAATTATATTGAGAAGATGTTAAGAGAACCATTATGAAAGCTAGAAGTATATTCTTTTTAAGTATATGAGATATAAATACAAGTATGAATAATGCAGTGACTGATGCTGTTAATAACGGTAGAACACTACTCATAGTAGTTGATGAAAGACAAGTAAGAGACTGAAGAATTGCAGTCAAGAATATATAGCCAGTATATGTAATCTGATCTTTAAATCCAGCTGTTTCCAATGAAGATATATTACCAACCTCCTTAACGACATGTGATATAAACAATTCCCGACCAAGGTCCCCGCCTAACACGGGATCTTTTGCTAATATTGTTGGAATTAAGAAACTATTTGTTAAAAGTATTATAATGAAGTTAAAAAGTCTTTTATCTACATAAGCATACGCATTATACGCAAACATGACTATGATTATTAGACCATATAAAACTGATAATGATAAAAGCAATGAACTATTGTATAAATTTAAAAATATTGTCGAATAAGCTAGAAGCGATGGTAATACTGTGGTAGATGAAATTACAATCAACTTAGTTAAGTCTTTCATTATAAGTCAACCCTCCTAAAGATATTTAAGTATTGCTCTTTTATTTGTCTCCAAGAATATTTTTCCTTTATCTGCACCATTATTGATTTCGATAACTTTACAAAAACTTCAAACGGTAGCGAAAGGACTTCCTTAGATTTTTGTACAATATCTTCTATATTGAATGATTTTACCATGTAACGGTATGCGTCTGTACCTTCTAAGATTTCTGGAACCTCACCTACATTAGTTGCGATTGGTGGAGTACCTAAAAAGAGTGCTTCAAGGACCGTGTAGGGAAATGGTTCTTCCGTAATGGATGTAAATAATAAGATCCATGATCTTGAAACGATCTTTAAAGCTTCATCATGAGGCATACGGGGATATAAGTGAATTATCCCTTTATTTTTTACAATGACTTTGTTACTACTTTTTTGGACTCCTAATAAATAAGCATTTAACTTCATTTCGCTGGAGAGCTTTTTTACAACTTCACATGCTAGTTTAAAACCTTTTATTTGGCTCCTACCGCCTACGTATACTAATGTAGGAGTTCGAAATTTTTTAGAGTTATGGTATTGAGTTAAAGTAGTAGGTGGAGGCGGATTCGGTATGACTATAATTCTTTCGGAAACTTCAGGTATTTTTAAGGTCAAAATATTCGCTTGCCGCCGTGAGGGGCATATTATGAGTGAAGCTTTTCTAGCAATTAACTTGTTTACTCTGTTAAGTAGGGCCAAAAATGCCGCCATCAAACCATAAATTCTTTTTTCATACTCTAGTTTACCCATATAATAGTCTAATAAAGGGGAGCCAATTAATCTCTCATAGGACTCGTAGGGGGCTGGTATAAATTGCAGATATTGAATAGGTTGATAGTTATGTAAATGCACAATAGTTTTTTTATTTCTAATGAAGCTAAGGAGCGGATATGCTATCCCAGGCAGATATACTATATCTACATTATCTATGAGCCTTTTAAATTTTGCATTTTTACCTAGCAATAGTGTATTAGCCCATAATTGTACCTTTCTCGTATAGTTTAAAAGCGGATTATATATGTAGTCTACATTACTAATACGTTGTACATGAGAAGTACCTGTTAACACTATAACTTTAAAATTATCTTCACTCAGATATTTCACTATCAGGTGCGTTGCAAGCTCAGCCCCTCCCCCCTCTGGCCAATACTTTTCGCTTATCACTAATATGTTGGCCATAGCTAGTTTACCTAGGTTTAACTTGTCACAGCGAATACATCATGTTTTCAGTATTTGGAGAATTATTGAAGCATAACTTGATGGATGTGAAGCTTTAAGGAGATAAGTCCTTAAATTTCTAACAAAATTATCAAGTATTTCATTTCTTTTTCTAAATAGTTAAAGAAGTCTAAGTTCTTATTAATGTACGAGTAAGCATAAAATATTGGATTATTGTCAAAGTAAAACATGTAATGTTCTTTCTTACATATGTTGACGAATTTATCTCGTGCTTCCTTATAATTCAGTTCTGTAACTTCCTCTTTCCACCCAGGTTCTAAAATGAATAAATAGTTAACTCTTGTCCACCCTTGGCCCACGTTTAAAACATATGGTAATTTTTCTAATTTAATTGTTAAAAGTTTTTGAGAGATTCTTAAAAGAGGCGGTATTATGAAGCCAAGAAGCCTAAGTGGCTCTCCAATTCTATATCTTATTTTGGCCCCCTTCATTACTCCTGTTTTCAAAACTGTTGCATATTCACTCGCAGCGTGTATATTTATAGAATCTATTGATTCACCATAACCATTGGCATTTGAGTTTATTAAACTTATGTCGTCAGCTAATGCTTTAAAGCCCTGCTCTTTAGATAAGAGTATTGCAGTAGTTGTCTTTCCAATATCCGGGTACGCTGTTATCCCTATACCACCATAAGGTGAACTTAAGAGAGCCATGTGAGCATAAACGTAACTTAAAGGTATGAGTTTAAGCATTAAGAGGGAGTTAAACATATGAGGAATACTGGGAAGGTCTCGTAATGGATTTTTAGATATCTAAAATTAGCTGACATTGTCAATTCTGTTGGAGATCGTTCCAGATTCTTAACACATATATAAAAGTTCATTAGAAGATTCTTTTTATGACAGATTAAGGATTCATTATGAGAATAATAAAACTCCCTTCCAAAACAGATTAAATCACTTATCCTCTCTATTTCTGTTTCAAAGTATTTTTTTCCCCTGATTAGAAACCTTAAATCTGGTGTCTCTACATTCTCTGCTTCATATATCTCATTTAATATAGGGATATTGCTTGTTATTTTTAGCAGGTTCAAATAATTGTAGTAATACATCTTTGTACTCTTCACTCTATTTATTCCTAAGTTCCTTAAGGTTATTTTGTTTTAGTAATTCAGTAATAATATCACTTAAAGATTCTTCTGAGCTTTTATTAGTTGTATTAATTTTATGCGTAACAATTAATTTGCTAATTATCTCATAGCATGCGTATTGCTTTCGTATAAAAGCTTCGTTAACTTCATTGCTTCTCCTTTTCATCAACTCATGAATATCGGCTGTAATATAAAAATTCGTATATCTGATTGCTAGCTTCAACAAAAATCTCGCAAAAAAACCCTTAGGAAATGTCCAATCATTAGTTGTAGTAGTTATCCATACTATTAAATCAATATAGCTTCGCTCTCCTATCACAATGTATTTAAATAGAACTGGAATTTCATACTTCAATAATATTATTGGAATGGCTGAGGTGAACTCTAAAAACTGCCAAAAACATTTACATTTAGGCATTTTAATCTTAAAATAAGGATTATCTTCCCCTCTCATATTGCTAAACCTCGATAATATCAATGCTAATATCAGTGATATTGTGTGAGTACCTCTCATCCACGATATCTTTACCTTTAGCCTATCTTTTTCAAGTTTCTGCTTTAGTAATCTCGCTAATGTAGTTTTGCCGGAACCGTCGGGTCCAAAGAAAAGTACCAATATACCCTTACTCATTGATCATCTTCTTAACACACTATTGTAGACGTGGATGATGCGATCCACCATAACGTCGAGCGAAAAGTTATTCAAAACGTATTCCCTAGCTTTTCTGCCCAAACTGACCCTATAAGAATCATTTTCAAGCAAATGAAGAACTTTTTTAGCAAGGTCTTCATAGTCAAAGGGGTTAACTAAAAGCCCGTTTACTCCATCTACTACGACATACTGAATTCCCTTCCACCTATGTGATACGACAGGTCTCTCCATGGCCATACTTTCTACCAATGTGAGCCCGAAGGCTTCTTGTGCTGAAAGCGAAACTGAGACATCAGATATAGCATAAGTTATTCGTAGCTCTTGATCAGTAAGTTTTCCACAAAACTTTACATGTTTTTCTAAACCTAGTTTCTTCGAGTGTGTCACTAACTGAGATAGAATACCTTGATCTGGGCCTACAATTAATAGAACAGTGTCTGTACGCTTCTTGACCACCAGTTTCATTGCTAAAAGCAACAGATCAATTCTTTTACGAGCTTCTAGACGCCCGACAAAAAGCACCACCTTCTTACAATCTATTCCCATCTTTTGAATAAAACTTTCCTTCTCTTCCTCCGTCACTCTTAGCGGATTAAAGAACTCTGTATCTACACCGCAAGGTAGGACGTGCACTTTAGTAGGGGGGATCTTCAGAGTCTTAATTATATAAGAGGCATCCTCCGGGTTCTGACAAACTATAGTGTCACTTTCTTTAACTAAATAGCAGCCTAAGGTGCAGATATACAGTTTCCATAATGGCATGTAGATATTTAAGTTTTCGGCAACTTTGATATCGTGTGTTGTTAAAACAACAGGCTTTTTCAGCCTCCTTTTTATCTCACATACGGCTTCTATAGAAATATTTGAAAGCAAGCCATGTACATTGTAGATATCAGCATCATCAACTTCTCTAACTAATTGACGAATTAAAGGAGATAAAACTAGGCTAGGTCCACTTAAATACGCTGGAGCACGTAACACCTTAATACCATCTATGATTTCACTTCTAGGAAGTTTAGTACCTTCAATACCCCTAAATTTTGTTGAAGTTGTTGTAACAACGAAATTCTCGTAACCGAGTTCTATCAACTTTTTTGATAGTCTATAGACATAAAGCTCAGCACCACCAATATTTGGCAAAAATCGATTAATTACGTGAACTATCTTCATAATTTACTCAATCAAATAAACCGCATGTTATGCTGTTAATGAAAACTTTGTTGAAAAGAATTAGTGCATTATAATCAATAGGTAATTCTCGTTCTTCTAGTCATTATTTCTGCTATAACATGTTGCAAAGTTTTTACATTTGTTAGGTTCGCGAACTGCATCATTAATGACTTCTTGAATACACTATCTTTTCTCGCTTTATCCATAATGGTCAATACAATTTCCTGTACTTTAAATCTATAGTAACCTCTATTCAAAAATTCATCAACTAAAACTTTGCGAATGCTATTACTCTTACCATAGCTTCTCATAATGTTTAATATATCAAGGGTTATGCTTAGTGGAAAAACGATTATATAATTTGCATGGGCCTCTTTAGCTGCCTCAAGAAAATGTTGAAGGTTTATTTTGTCTAAGAAATATAAAGAGATATAGTAGTGATATAAAAGGAATATTTGTTCTGGCAAAAAACAATGTATTAATTGTGTTAGTAGCTCATGTTCATTACTTAGCATATATAATTGTATAACTTCGTGATCTATGAAGACTTCTCTTAAATGTCTTTCAAGTAAGCGTTTATTTAAATATATAATCCTATTAGCTGCTACTTCAAAGTATAGGTCGACATCATATGGATCCTTAATCTTCGGATTTAGATGCTTAGAACATCTCTGGTCATGGATCGAGACTGCATATGGTATTACATCAAATATCTGATAATTATGTTTATTAGCAAGCTCTTGTACAAGCAATTTGAACTCTCTTATATCTATATCATTAAATATTACCACATCTATATCGTTAGGAACAGCTGGAAACGGCGTCCATGTTTTAAATGTAGCAGCTTTATAGCCTAATTTTTCAAGAACATCTATAATTCTATATGACGTTATCGCCATTTCCGTACGCTTTTTTCTAAGTTCCATTAAACGTTTTTTGAACGAAGAGGGAATAGACATAGTTTTATTAAGGCTTTCTAGAAGCAAGAGTTCTACCTTATTTTGTTTTGCCAACTCTAGTAACATTGAGATTTCATGTCGCGATTCTGGCGTGTATCTGGCATCATAAAATGGAGTTGGTATAGTGTATAGTAACTTAAGCATAGCTTCCCACATGGAGCTCATCATATCTTAGAACCTACTAATTGACATCCCATTACAGGCATACAACTCAAACTATAATTTTAAAATTGTCTTGTTGCATATAACAGTCTAATCCTATGAGGATATAAATATGAAAAAAGCGTTTCAAAAAGAAGTAGGCTTTTTGAATAATATCCTAAATCTGTAGTGCCTATATCTCTTTTTAACGCTTCCTTTAGAGGGATTTCGTGTGGCGGAGGTCTTAATATGGTGAAGTTGAAATAGGCATTCCTTAATGTTTGTAATAGTTTTTTCAACTTTGTTTGAGTAAGGTCGTTGGGATGTAATTCTGCTATAATAGAATTGACTTGAGACAAGCAATCACAACTTGATAAAACTTCATATTCTGCACCTTCTATATCCATTTTTAACAGGTCAATAGACCCAAACATATTGATTAGATCCTTCAATGTTATCGAGGCGACTTTTATGGACTTCTCACATCCATGGGATCTTATACTATGCGTCGTAGAGTTTTTAGAGAGGCCCATAATTACTTCTCCTCTCTCTCCAAAGGGCTGCTCTTAGAGGATAAACGTTGCTTAATCTATTCAAGGCTATATTTATACGAAGTAATCTATAATTGTAAGGTATTGGCTCAAGCGCTATTATTTTATAAGCTGATGATGCGTGCTTTATAGAATAAAGGCCCACATGAGCGCCAGTATCTGCTACCAACATCGTATCATCTGGAGTTATTAATCTATCGTATTCCTCAAATATAACGACATCTTTTAATGCATTAATAATACTATCAACAGGACAAAATACAATACGATCCTGACCCTTATCATCCTTGAATCTAACTTTTATGAGTGACCTATTACCAGAAAGGATGCGATGCATAAAACTTAACATTTGAAGCATTGCCATTTCCAGTTTTAAAATTTAAGCACATTATTTTGTATGTTGTTCATGTCTCTATTTACTTAGAGCTGAAAATGATCCTTAATAGTTCCGAGGAAATCTTAGCTATGTCATTGGATTGAGCAAACGATAGAGCACGTCTAGAGAGAACCTCATACTCTTTAGGGTGTGTTAATACATCGTAAATAGCCTTTACAAACGATTGTTCTAAGTCTTCGTTATTTATATCGTATAATTTTAATCCATGACCATCTTCAAAGAGTTCACGAAATTCTATAAAGGATGGCATAACAATCGGTGTTGCAGATGGTGCAATAATATTGGCTATTCCACTTGTCCCTGTAGGACATTCGTAAGGAAGAATAACCACATCCACATACCTATGTATATATTCTTGAAGAGCTTTTGTCTCGAGATAACCGACATATTCGACATAGATGTTGCTATTAATAAATTTATTAAGCAAAGAAAGGGCTTCCTGAAACTGATAAGGATGTGGAGCACCTATTATTACAAGCTTAATCCGCTTAATATCCATAAGCGATTGAATCTTATTTAAAGCCTTAAAAACAACGAAGTTTTTCCTTGAAGAGATAAGACCCACAAATGCGAAAGTTAGCATTTTTTTGCCATCCACCCTTTTACTACCATAATGAATGTAGATCGGAACTCCATGAGGAATATACTCGATCTTACAACGAAAACGTGGAAAAATATCACATAAAATCCTCTTATAGGCTTTTACTAAAAGTATCACTTTACTAGACAGAGTAAGTATAAGAAGAGTTAGTAAGAAAGTTCCTAGACGATATATGGAACTAATTTTTTTAACAAAAAACCTGAAGACCTCTCTAAGTTCTGGGAGAGTATGCAGAATGGTAATCACTTTATAATTCAAAAGTTTCGCGGTTACTAGAATTGATAATGTAGATAGAAAGTTAGTAATACCTGAGCTACCAAACACTCCATGATAAAAGCTGAGAATTAGCGTATTACAGGTCTTTCTCAACAACATTAACCTTAGCGGAATTAATAATGTAGTAGCCTTATACCAAGTGTATAGTACTAATACATTTGATGGTACATCAGCACTCTTAGCAGTTACATCAGGTATATTAGAAAGGACAATAAAATTAACTCCATAGGCGGCAACTCTTCTCGCCAATATTCTAATGACTTCATAGTTATATTCGGCAAGACGAGCGATTGATGGAGGAAAACCACCTATAAAGATAATTCCAGCAGTAAAGTGCTTATCACGTACTGCATTATAGTCACTTATTGGCAAATTCTTCACCTTAATCCTTAAGTCGAAGGAAAGAGTCCATATTTAAGGGCTCAAAAGAGCCTATATTCGATTACCAGTGTCTCCCTTAAGTCTGGCTCTTTCAAAGTTAAACCCACCTAAACAGCCTTCTTCAGCAAGTGAGCTATGCGTCTTCCCGCTTGACCGTCTCCAAAAGGATTCTTAAAGTTCAGCTTCCTTATCTCCTCAGCTCTTTCAACCTGCATCAACGCAAGCTTAACTATCCTATCCTTCTCTGCTCCAACAAGCACATTAACACCGTGAAGCGTTGTTTCAGGGCGCTCAGTATTATACCTAAGCGTCACAGCGGGAATCTTCGATGTGAATGCCTCCTCCTCCTGAACGCCACAAGCATATTCAAGAGTGAAGACTGTCTATAGCGATGGATACAACAAAGGATGCAAACACCGCCAAAAGAAGCCATCTTGGACTATCGCTGCTTTGTTTCACCCAAGCTATTTCCTTATTATAGAAGTTTCTGAGGATTCCTTGAAATTAGGCATGGCTCTGCTCAGTCTTTACTTCTCCTTTCAATGAATTCTTGAATAAGCCGTTCGGCGGGAATCAGTTCCTTCGCATGCTTTTTGTACCAGGCTAGCTTTTCCTTCATTGTCAAATGTATTTCAAATATGAGTGGTGTTCTTAGCTTCTCCTCTATGGCTACAACCAGCTTATGGCGCTGCGAGCCTAAAGCCCTATCGGACACTACTAGTATGTCCACGTCGCTGTTAGCGGTAAGCTCGTTTCTCAGAGCGCTACCGAAGACATATACCTCTGCATCAGGCAGGACGCTCCTAACAGCCTCTAAAAGCTCTGGCAGCTGATCCCTCCACCTCAAAAGGCTCTTAAATCTCTCATACTTAGCCTTATAGTACCTCTCTAATGCCTGCACTCCCTCAACACCCTACCCATAAACTCAATTAAGTCCTCAGCCAGCCCAACGAGCGCCTCGGCATCCTCACGTGTATACGTGGAAGGCATGTATCTGGAGGTTATGTAAGAGTCGTCAAGAGTCCTCAGCACCTCTCTATTCTCCTCAATAAACTTCGTTATTGGCTTTTCCATCTCAGGCACCGACTTACTTAATAGATAGAGGAGTTCCCTCACTCGGTGTAGCCTAGGAACCTCGCCTACCAGCTCCAGCATTACAGACTTTATGAAAAGCTGAGCTGCTTGCTCGCTTGAGAAGCAAGCGAAGTCGAAGTCTCCACGCTCCAAAGCCTCTTTAGCATACTTTAGAAAGGTTTTAGCCCTCCCCCGTAGGATCTCAACCTCTTCCATAGACATACCTA
>Ga0209394_1000640_pt1 | contig 26002 bp, 30 predicted proteins | sample JNZ201metaG_FD_184122 | JGI IMG/M metagenome (GOLD analysis project Ga0209394, IMG submission 184122) | Hot spring microbial communities from Jinze hot spring, China to study Microbial Dark Matter (Phase II) - JNZ 20120812A (SPAdes) (version 3) ... | reverse complement strand
TGCTGGAGGCTCAGCAGGTTGGACTGGAGGTGTTTCTCGAGGTTCATAGGATTAGTGGAATTGGGCGCACGGATCCCGACTTCCTGGTCGACAGCCTAGCTAAGCGGTTGGCTCTTCAAGCAGTAGATGATACCGGCGTCAACTAGGATAGGGTATGCGAGCGCGTAGGAAAGCTTTCTTGTCCCTCGTGAGGGGTATTGTAGCGTCGATACCCAACTTCGAAGTGGTCAAGTCCTCCGGATCGGCTGAAGGGTCGAGGCTCGAACCCCTGAATCCTTGAAGCACGATTAAGTCCTCAGCTGGCTGCATGCGCGTCGTTATGGCCCATAAGAGCTCGTTCGGATCATCGACGTTCACATCCTCGTCCACCACTATCGCGATCTTTAGGGAGGGATGTGCGGCGAACGCCGCCAGCAAAGCGTTCTTGGAGTCCCCATCGGCGCTCTTCGATATTGATACTGCTGCCGTAAGCCAGCCCCCGCCAGCCTCTAGCAGTCTGACAGCTTTGACTCGGGGAACCACCTTTCTGACGCTGTCCCAAATCAAAGCCTCCCTGTAAAAGCCCATTAGTAGCGCGTGCTCGCGCCCCCCTTGGAGTATCGCATAGTAGAGAGCATCCTCTCTCACCAGCACTTCCTTCACTTTGAGGACTGGCTGCATTCTTACAGCATCAAGAGTTCCTAGAACATCGACGAAAGGACCTTCGGGGGCGCTCACATCTGTCCTGAGCTCGCCGATAATGATTATTTCGGATTCCAGCGGGACGGGAATACCGTTTTCGGTTTCGAACGCCTTAAGCTTACCTTCCATCATGGCGTTCGCAACCTCGAGTTCGAATACCCCGTAGGGAGGTGATGATGCCGCGGCCACGTACACTTCTGGCGGAGATCCGATAACGACAGCGACGGGGAGGTTTATGCCAGCCTTCCGGGCTTTCTCAAGGATGTAGTAGAGGTGGCGGGGAACAACTCTTACGGCCAAGTGCCTTCCATCTATCACTAGCATGCGATGTATGCTGGCGTTGAGCACCTCCCCTCCTGGCTCCCTCGCGATGATTATTGCAGAGGTGATGTAGGGGCCCGCTTCGCCTTCGTAGCTGCGCAGCACGGGCAATCGCTCGATGCCGCTGAACCTCTTGAATCCCCCGGGTGCTCCCTCAATCTTCAGCGGTAAAGGGTTGTTAACGGCTCTGAGGAGCTTAGAGAATGCCTGCTCATCTCCCGTTGCGTTCAGAAGCTTATAGAGTACGCTGCGATTGGTGATGACGTTGCCGACGATTGGTATCTCGTAGCCCTTAGGCTTCTCGAAGAGGACGCCTTTGGAGCCGTCAAACACCTTTAACCAGTACGCGCACTCGTAATCCGTTGACACCGGCTGAAGGATGCGATGCAGCAAACCCTCTGCTTCTAACCGTTCCACGAAGCCCCTGAGCCTTACCAACTCCGACACCTACCGGCTAGTTCTTTCCTCCCTGAGCGGCCTAACGTAATCGGCGCTTATCGTAATGGGCAGTGGGTATGCAGCTTCGGTGACTTCCACTTTCACTTCACCCCGGCTCTTATCTACCTCCAGCACCCGCCCCCTCATGCCTAGGAAGGGACCCCCTGTGATTTCGACTAGATCTCCAACCTGAATCACCTCGATCATGGGCCTCGGAGCTATGAGCCGCTCAAGCTCCTGGAACTCCATGCTACCCCTCATAAGCCCGCGCACATGCTTCAGACCTGCAGACATTCTCTGAACGACATGTGATCCTTCCGCTTCCGCCACTATGACTCCCCGCAAGCCGGGTAGTATGCACAGCGACAGCACTGGCAGATGAGCCAGTTTTACACGCTCCTCCATTAGAAGGGCCATCATCACCTCTTGCCCCTGCGTAACTCGGATGCCGTAGAAGCGAAACCGTCTAGCGCTCACGGAGTTCCTATCGCCCCCCTATGAAAAACTATTCGCTAGTACCGCCGGCGCAGATATAGAACCACAGCGAGTGTAACAGCGGCTACCACTGCTAAAACTACAACTAGAACATCACCAGAGATGGGGGATACGCTCACCATCCGGAGCGCAGAGCCTGCGAGCTGAAACACGTACCCTATGGCCCCCAGTAGGGACAAGCCGAGCGCTACGATTCTAAGCGAGGCACGGTAAGTTTTCTTATCGGGTCGTTTAGTGATCCTCAACGTACGCACGAAATTTTTTACGAAGCTCATGGCTGTGCTCAGGCCTGCGAGTGTTTTAAGCTTTCAAGTTTTCGGTTAGAAGGAACCTGAGTACAGCCTTTGCGGAGTGCAACCTGTTTTCAGCCTGGTCGAAGACGATCGAGTAAGGCCCTTCGATCACTTCATCCTCTACCTCCTCCCCTCTCCGGGCGGGTAGGCAGTGCATGAAGACCGCATCGCTCCTCGCGCTTTTCATCAGCTCAGGAGTGACCCTGTACCCCGGTAGGAATGCTTTCAATCGGTCCTCCCGTTCAGCTTCCTGCCCCATGGAGACGAAAACGTCAGTGTACACAACGTGGGCTCCCTTGACGGCTTCGAACGGGTCTTCATACACTTCAATACTGCCTCTAACCTCCTTTGCAGCCCGTATAAGCGCGGGAACATCGGGCTGGTATTGAGGGGGGCTAGCTACCCGAATCTCGCTGCCGAGCTTCAAGCCCGCTACAGCCAAGGAGGTGAAGACGTTATCGCGACCATCACCGATGAAAGCTATCCTCACGTCGTCTACGCGACCGAACTTCTCGAAGATCGTCGCGTAATCTGCTATCGCTTGCAGAGGGTGCTCCTTATCGCTGAGCAGATTGATCACCGGAACGCTGGAGAAACGAGTAAACTCTTCCAACACCTCGTGCTTGTAAACGCGCGCGGCTATAGCGTCGTGATACCTTGACAGCACTCTGGCGGTATCCTTCACCGGCTCCCCTCGAGCGAGCTGCAGTTCCTCACGGGTGTACACTACCGGTAAGCCACCCATCTCGTAGACAGCTACTGCGAAGGAAGCCCGAGTCCGGGTCGAAGGTTTTTCAAAGAGCATGGCAACACTCCGCCCCTGCAGCTCTCCTGTGAGCCTAACCCCCCTTGCCCTAAGCCTCTTGTACTCGAGGGAGAGCTCAATAATGCGAAGGATCCCCTCCCTCGTGAGATCGCTAATGCTGATGAGATGCCGAGCCACAGCGGGAGGATGCCCCCCGCTCTTTAGGTGTTACGCTTGCAAGATTCTTTCCAGGAACCAGTCCACTGAGAAAGGCGTTAAATCGGAGTACGCTTGCCCGGTCCCCAGGTACAGTATTGGCTTGCCCGTAGCGTATACAAAGCTCAGCGCAGCGCCGCCCTTCGTGTCGGCATCCACCTTCGTCAGTATGCCCCCATCTACTCCAACGTACTGGTTGAACTTGAGCGCTTGATCAAGTGCGTCGTTGCCCGTTAAAGCATCACCAACAAAAATCTTGTAGTGAGGCTTAACGACTCGCGCTATCTTCGCCATCTCTTCCATCAAGTTTATGTCGGTCTGCAGACGCCCAGCAGTATCGATGAGCACCAGATCCAGGCCGCGCTTTCGAGCGTAGGCTACAGCATCGTAAGCTACTGCCGCGGGATCAGACCCGTAACCGTGCTCCACGATGTCCGCTCCAACAGCCCTAGCGTGAGCTCTCAACTGCTCGATCGCCCCCGCTCTCCACGTATCTGCTGCCGCGAAAACCACCGAGTATCCCTTCGTCTTGAACCTGTACCCGAGCTTCGCCAGTGTGGTTGTCTTCCCGTGTCCGTTAGGTCCCAGGAACAGTATCCTAATGACTTCACCTGAGGAGCGCAGCCTTGCAACCTCTTGCTCTAAATCGAACCACTCGGCTCTTTCAAAAATCTTCAGCAGTGCGTTGCGGAGCAGTTCTCTCACAAGCTTCTCCCGATCCCCTGCCCTAGGCACTCGCAGCTGACCCGCTTCACTTCTCACATGCTGGGCGACTTCTTCAGCCGCCTCGAGGGCCACGTCACACTCTAAAAGCTTGTACACAGTGATGGATTCGATCTCCTCCAATTCCTCTTCAGATAGCTTAGAAGTGGTAATCCTCGTAGCGATTTGATGCAAGACGCTTTTTAACCCCTCAAGCATGTAATACCCCTCCCTCGTTTCTTTCTTTCGCGGGGGATCTTGCTTCCGGTCCTTTGAGCATGGAGAGCCAATACTACCTGCTCATGCTCCGTATCTGCTGCTCAAGCTCTTGCAATCGGTTGAGCAACGCTTGGTACTCAGCCATGCTCCTCTGCAGAGCGTCTCTAATCTGCTGTTCCCTGCTTCCGACAATCTTTAGGGCTTCATCCACGTTTTTCTCTATCATTATGTTGGCTCCGATTGTCACCACCACACTACTCTTATTCGCGAGCTTCGCGCGTACAAAAACCCCAGCACCAAGGGGTACCAGCAGCTCGTCACCCTCGTTGAGATTCTGGGTTTCCTCTAGCGCTCGTCTCGCTGCTGCAACCTCGTTTATGCTCGCGTTCAAAAGCTCAATCCTCTTCCTCATTTCCTCGGCAAGTTGGCTCACCAGCGTGTACTCGGCTACCAGCTGCTCCCTTTGAGCGCCAGCTTCAGCCATGACTTACACCTTAAGCCACAACCCTATCCAGGTTCAGTAGGCTTGCCACATGTGGCTTGCTGATCTCACTCTCCTGTATCTCGCGGGCTTCGACTATTTCTATGTGAGATCTTTTCAGTTTGTGGCGGGAGCCGAGCTCACTTAGCACTCGTTCAATAGCGTGTTCGAGCCTCAAAGCAGGCACCTCTGCCACGAACTTCCTCCTCTCGCCAACCCTGTACAACTTCATGTAGCCAACAATTCTAAACACCTTAACCTCTCGAGCCATTGCAGGTAACCCCATAGAGATATGTTTAAGGTCTTTTCCCTCGACTAGTGCCCCTTTCGAGTAGTATGGAAGTGCTAAGTTTAGCGATGGTGCGGGGGCCGGGATTCGAACCCGGGCAGGCCTACGCCAGCGGAGATCCCATCCGCAACCGCTGATCCTGAGTCTGGGCCTTAGGGTGACCGCCCCCTTTGACCTAGCTCGGGCACCCCCGCTAGAGTGAGTGGCTCAGCAGTGGTTTAAAAGCCTCGCGTTAATGTGCGCACGATGCTTGTCATAGCGGGCTTAGGGATATACGGTTTAAGGGATCTCACGTTGGGCACTCTCGAGTACTTAAAGCGCGCTGACGCGGTCTACGTAGAGTCTTACACTAGCTTAATCCCGGACTTCAACGTGCGAGATCTGGAGGGCCTAGTGGGAAGGAATGCGGTAGTTATTGGGCGTAACGTCATTGAAGGGGAAAAGCTCTATGAAATAATCGAGATGGCCAGGGAGAAGCTGGTAGTTCTACTGGCCCCCGGAGACCCCTTTATTGCGACTACACACATCGTCATTAAGCTGGAAGCCATCAAGAGGGGGGTTGAGGTCCAATACCTGCCGGCACCCTCCGTAGTGAACGCGATCAGCGCAGCTACCGGTCTCGACTTCTACAAGTTCTGTCAACCTGTAACCATCGTCAGCCCGCGCCCCAGCTACTTCCCTCTGACCCCCTACTACGTCTTAGTGGAGAACCTTAAGAGGGGACTACACACCCTCTTCCTTCTAGAACTTGACGTGGAGCGGGGATACGCGATGCGCGCGGAGGAGGCCGCCCAGCTACTGCGGAGCATGGAGGAGCGTGTGGGAAAGGGGATTATCGACTGCGAAGAAACCCTCTTCGTATCGGTTGCGCGAGCTTCGAGCCCCAGTCAGATCGTGAAGGCGTTCAAACTCACCTCCACGCCGGACTTTGGTCCTCCACCACATGTCCTCATAGTGCCCGGTCTACTGAATCCCGTCGAGAAGGAAGCTCTACAGCTGATAGCTGGCGCCTCCCCCCTCGATGTCGAAAAGTGGCATAGTAGGGTGAAAGCACTCATGAAAGAAAAAACGAGTTATTGCGTACAATAGCGCAATAAGCTAGGCCTGTGAGGAGGGTAAGGCTATGGAATCTCTTGAAAGAGCCAGAAGGTACATTGAGAACCTCCGCGCAGCTCTAGTTGACTTGGAGGAGAAGGATCTCGGAGTTGCTACGCGGGTCGTCGAGCAGGCTCGAAGCTACCTATCTGATGCGGAGTTCTACCTAGAAAAGGGGGATGCAATCACCAGCATAGCGTGCTCGTCCTATGCTGAGGGGCTTCTTGACGCGCTGAACTTGCTTAGCGTGGCTAGAATCGAGTGGCCACGCAAGCCCAGACCGAGGGTCATCGTTGGGGGGGCCTTTGAGATTCTGCACCCTGGCCATCTACACCTCCTTCGACGGGCTAGGGAGCTGGGCAGGGTCATCGTGATCGTGGCCCGGGACTCCACGATCCAGAAGCTGAAGGGGAGGCCACCTATAGTTCCTGAGCAGCAACGTTTGGAGGTTGTCAAGAGCATTAGATACGTTGATGAGGCCTACCTAGGCAGCGACCCCCTCGATGTTGAAGGAGTACTGCTGAAATTAAGGCCAGATGTCGTCCTACTGGGCCCTGACCAGCACTACCTGGAGAAGCTGGTTAGAGAAGCGATCTCCCGACTGAACTTAAGCACAAACGTTATGAAGCTCGAGAATAGGGTGGGCACTGAGAATTTCTCTAGCAGCGCGATTATCAGAAAACTCTCCGAGCATACTTAGTGGCAGTCTCGTGTGCCAGCCTGAGGGGCTCTGGGAGGCGAGCCCCTTTCCTTGTGAGCTTCGAGACGAGGGCAACAGCTGTGAGTAGGGAGACCTTGTGCCCCACACTCACGTAGATGGGCTTGAATGATGTACGCAAAGCAACCCCTACGACCTTGCCTGATAAAAGGACGGGCGCTTCTCGCCCACTCCACTCGCCAACCTCGCCGCATAGCAGCTTTTTAGCCACCCCTATCGTCGGCTTGTCTACGGCGAGGCCTACTTGGCAGGCTATCCCGGCGCCTAGAGGGTGGAGCCTTCCATTCCCATCAACTATCAGTACGTCGGGCTCCAAGTCTAGCTTGCGCAGTGCAGCTATCATAGGGCCCGCTTCCCTGAAAGCGAGAAGCGTGGGAATGTAGGGTACATGCACCTCCAGTTCGACAACGCTGCTTGTGACAAACCTGAGCGTGCGTGTATCAACTACGGCAGCAGCCGCGATCGCGCGTGGCCCAGAGTATGTGACATCAACTCCAGCAACGTACCTGACCTCGCTGGGAAGAGCATCGCTTTCTAACACCCTAGACGCTATCGCGCGTTGAGCGAACCTGGCCCTCTCTACACTAAACACCACGCCCATGCAGCTCGCCTAGGAGCGCCTTTACCGCTCGCTCCAGGTTGTTGCTTGTCAGGGAGTAGTGGAAGTCCCGGACCGAGCTCTCGATCAACGCTCTAAGCACGTCTATCTTGCGCCTTAAGCCTGGAACGAGAGCCTCGGGGACGGCGATTGAAACCAGTGCTCTGTAGACTTCCTCCATGAGTTTGAGCTCCCGCGCGGCGGACGCGTAGTCGCCGCTGCTGAGGTGCCTCAACAGCAGCCTCCTTAGCTCCCCTGTGAAGTCCGCCAAACCCAGTAGGAAGTGAACTGGTTCAACGCGTAGAGCCTCATACCCCTGCATTTCTTCCCCTTTAAGGTAGCAGTATAGCGCGTTGGCCTCGACGTACTCAGCCAGAGCAGCCGTTACGGACCCACCGTAGTACAGCCGTGGACTCGACTCTTTAAAAGCTAGAAGCTCCTCCACTATAGCGCGCAGATGCTTCAGGAGGCTTTCGGCTGCAGCGAGATCCCCGTCGTGAAGCTTGAATATAGTCTGACGCGAAAGCCTGACGATTTCGCGCGTGAGCGTTAGCAGCTTCTCTCGAGCTTTATCCTCGGCTTCCAGCACACCCCGAGCCCGCTCTACGGAGTCTAGCAACGCGCTTACACCACGCTCCGCCATTGCCAAACGCATCTTAAACTCGTTTTTAATCGTTTTCCACGAAGTTAAGCTCTTATCAGCACGTGAAAGAGCACCAGCAGGAGAAAGAGAGATGGAGGAGTTAGAGAGGTGGCTCGCAGCTGGAGAAGCCGTCAGAGAGGCTCTTTCAAAGGCTTTCGACATGGTTAAGGAAGGGGTCAGTTTGCTTGAGTTAGCTGAGAGACTCGAAGCTGAAGTAGCACGAAGAGGGGCGCAGCCGGCCTTTCCAGCAAACATTTCGATCAATGAAGTAGCTGCACACTACTCTCCAGGCGTGGAGGATAGGACAGTCGTCCCGGAGAAAGGGGTGGTGAAGGTTGACCTCGGCGCTCACGTTGACGGGTGCATTGCTGATGCCGCAGTAACGATCGCGCTGGACCGCCGGTACGAACCTCTCGTTGACACAGCGATGCAAGCGCTGCGGGCAGCGCTTAACGCTTTGAAGCCCTCCATTGATTTATGTGAGATAGGGTATGTCGTTGAGTCGACTGTTAGAGCGCGAGGTCTAAGGCCAATCTCAAACCTCTCCGGGCACTCAATGCAACGGTACGTGCTTCACGCTGGGAAACACGTGCCAAACGTCCGTTCTGACCCGTGCGGAAAGGCCTCTATTGGGGAGATCTACGCGATTGAACCCTTCGTAACCGACGGGGCCGGTTTTGTTGTAGAGGAGGAGCGGGGGACGATCTATAGGTTGGTAAGCAACAAGAGCCTCGGCGACCCTTGGCTCGACCAACAATTGAGGAGATTGTGGTCCAGGTACAGGAATCTGCCTTTCTCTGAGAGATGGGTGTACGCGGAAGAAGGTCAACAGGGGCTTAAAGGCCTGGTAAGGCTCATCGAGCAGCGCCGAGTTTACCGTTACCCGGTACTCGTCGAAGCGAGGAGGGGGATGGTCTCCCAGTTCGAAGATACCGTGATCGTGCAGCACGGGAGGAACATCAATACGACGCGTGTGCTAGAGCTGGTACGCGCGTAGCATCCTCTTTCAATTACCCACGCCTAAGGTGTTGCCAACGCCCACTACAACCGCAGTTCCCCCCGGCTGGACATGCTCGAGTATTAACGCTTTAACGCGATCCCTAGCCTTAAGGCATGCGTTATAGAGGTCCTTGCTCATGGGCATCATGGCCTCCTCAGCCGACATCTTGATCAGGAGAGCGTAAGACTTCAACCCGTACTCTGCTAGAACCTCCTCGATCTCATACTTTTCAGCTCCCGTACCACCGATAGCGACCCCGAAACCTTCGACTATGGATCCACTAACCTCGCCTTCCAGCTTTACCATAGCGTCAATCGTCACGACGAATGACACGTGATCACCCCACATAATTAACGCCCGTCTGAGGGCTTCATCAATCCTCCCCACGTTGCTGCCGGGACCGTCCGCTTTGATCAGGATGATTCTTCTACCATCGAGATCCGCTAGATAGACCCTCGTATCGGGAACTCTTATGTCAATGTACTCGGCCTTAAGCTCCCTAGCTAAGGTGGATAGGACAAGGGGTCCGACGGAATCGCCTATGGGCACCTGCCTTAGCAAAGCTTCGAGTGCACCTTCGTAAGACTTCACGGTTTCAGCTATGAATGGCAGCAGGGCTTGGAGCTGAAGGAGCAGCCAGTAGCTCTTGAACCTTCTTGCTAACGTATAGTCGTGGTTGAGCGCCTTGTAAAGGAAATTCAGGCTCCTGGCAACGTGCACCAGTGAAGCGAGAGTATCTACGTCGCTCTTCTCGGCGTTTGGCGCGATCCTCCTTATCTCCCCTTCGAGGGATTTATCCACATTTAGCATCATGTACTTAACCTTCTTCACCACAGCGAAGGGATCCATGCTCTCAACCGGTATCACAACTAGCTCGATCAACTCGTTCACCCTCGACTCCAGCTCGCTCAAGTTTACGCGCAACTTCATCTTCGATACCAGCTCCCCAAGTTTCCTGACCACAGAGGAAGCAGCCTTGTCCCGAGACGCCTTGAAAAGCCTCAAGTGTAGCTCGATCTCACTCGATATACGGTAAACCTCAAGCTCCCTGGAGATGTAAGATAGGAGCATCAGCACCGCTATGAACGTTATAAAGTCAACAGCGCCTCCGCCATTCATCATCCAGGACTCCTCGCATGGCTTTTAAGCCATACTCTAAAGCAGTTGCCGTGGCCGGCGGTTTCGCGCATTTACCACATACTGCAGACGTGCTGATCGAAGCTTGGGGCAGCACGCTAGAGGAAGCGTTCGAGTACGCCGCCCTGGGCGTGTTCGAAGTGATGACAGACACTTCGAAAGTCCAACCAAAGGTAGAGGTAACAATCATAGCCAGAGGGATTGACCTAGAAGCTCTTCTCTACGACTGGATCGAGCAGCTGATAGTTGTTTTCGATACAAGACACCTGCTGCTCTCCCAATTCAAAGTCCTGGAGATCAGCAGAGATCAGGACGGGGTGTTCCATCTATGCGCGAGAGCATGGGGGGAGGAGTACGACCCGGAGCGGCATGAATCTAGGACGCTCGTCAAGGCCATGACATACCACTCCATGGAGATCGTTCAAGGGCCTGAGCGTACTACGCTGCGCTTCGTAGTTGATATTTAAGCATGGTTTCTATAGCACGAAGAGAAGCTCCTCCAACAGCAGGCGAGGTATAGTGTGCCTACCGTGTTTCTCGAAGCGCACCGCCCCATAGCGCTGCAGGAACTTCAGGTCGGTGTAGACGTTGGAGGGCGAGCGCCCCAGCACCCTCGCTATCTCACTTACGCTCAGTTCCCTTCCCTGCTTCAAGAGGGCTAGTAGCTCGCACATCCGTTCTGAAAGGATTCGACGCGCCACTTTGATCGGAACCTCTTCTTCCTCCATATACCCCAGTTCACCTTCTTCTTCGTAGTACATCAAGTGCTCGCTTAGCAGGCGTTTGAGATCCTCATGCCTACCGTGAACCTCAAGCTCAGCCACTCTACTAAGGAGCTCTTCTGGAGTTACCCTCCTGACTATGTATGCTTTCACAATTACATATATGATAAAAGAATAAAAAGCTTTTTATGCTTTGATCAACAGGAAACGGCGATGGTCACCCTTAAAAAAATCGAGGATGTCGTCTGGGAGATACCTCAGACTTACAAGCGCGGGATGAGAGTACCAGCCCGCGTCTTCGCCGACGAGTACCTGCTGCAGAAGATGCAAATGGATCTGACTCTGGAGCAAGCTGCTAATGTCGCTATCCTACCTGGCATCTATAAATACTCCATTGTTCTGCCCGATGGGCATCAGGGTTACGGCTTCCCCATCGGAGGGGTAGCTGCTTTCGATTACAATGAGGGAGTACTGAGCCCGGGCGGCGTCGGATACGATATTAACTGCGGCGTCAGAATCCTTAGGACAAACCTCCGCTACGAGGACTTGAAGGATAAGCTGCGAGAGCTCTCCGACTTGCTCTTCAGGTATATCCCTTCAGGCTTAGGCAGTAGAGGCCGCGTGAGCCTTAGTAAGGTGGAGCTGGATAGAGTACTCGCGGACGGGGTTCTCTGGGCCGTGGGCAAAGGGTACGGCTGGTCTGAGGATCCAGAGTACATCGAAGAGAGGGGGGCTATGGAGGGGGCTGACCCCTCAAAGGTGTCTGACGTTGCGAAAGAGAGGGGTAGGGAGCAGCTCGGGACTTTAGGTAGCGGTAACCATTTCTTGGAGATCCAGGTCGTCGATAGGATCTACGACCCGAAAGCCGCGGCTACTATGGGCATCGAGGAGGTCGGGCAGATAGCAGTCATGATTCACACGGGGTCCAGGGGGCTCGGCCACCAAGTTTGCAGCGACTACCTCAGAGTGATGGAAGTGGCCGTCAGAAGGTACAACATGCCGCTCCCCGATCGTGAGCTCGTTTCCGTGCCCGCGACCAGTAGGGAAGCGGAGGATTACTTTGCCGCTATGAAAGCGGCAGCCAACTTCGCTTGGGCTAACAGGCAGTTAATCACGCACTGGGTGAGAGAAGTCTTCTCTCAAGTTTTCAGGAAATCTGCAGACGAGCTTGATCTCCACATAGTGTACGATGTTGCGCACAACATCGCTAAACTGGAGGAGCACGTTGTAGATGGTGCGAGAAGGAAGGTTTACGTGCATAGGAAGGGTGCTACTAGGGCTTTCCCGCCTGGACACCCACTGGTCCCGCGCAAGTATCAAAGCATCGGGCAACCAGTCCTAATACCCGGCTCAATGGGTACAGCATCTTACATCTTAGTTGGCACACAGAAGGCAATGGAGATAACCTTCGGGTCAGCGCCCCACGGAGCTGGACGAGTGCTCAGCCGCGAGGAGGCTAAACGTAGGTATAGGGGTAGCGAGATAAGGGATCGTCTTGAAAACAGGGGCATCGTTGTTCGCGCAGCTAGCATGGCCGTCGTAGCGGAGGAGGCGCCCGACGCGTATAAAGATGTGGACAGGGTTGCTAATGTGGCTGATAGAGCTGGGATGGCAAAGAAGGTTGTTCGGCTGGTACCGATAGCCGTAGTGAAAGGGTAGTTCTCCTACCTGGCCGCCAGAGCTATTCTTTCTATCTCCTCTTTCCTCCTTAATGCGTAGCTGCCAGCCTCGCCGTATGCAGCCGCGATAATCTCATCGGCAAGACACTCCTCAATCGGCTTGGGGTTGTTAAAGGCTGCGAGCCTAGCTCCCTCGCAGATGTGGCGGAGCGCTAGATCTACGCGCCTCTGGGGCGAAACGTCCACGGATACGTGATAGAGAATTCCACCGTAAACAACTCGAGTCGTCTCCTCCCTGGGAGAGGCGTTCTCTATCGCCCATACGAGAACTTGGATCGGGTTCTGACCCGTCTTCACCTCTACAATCTCCAAAGCCTTCTTAACGATGTTCGTAGCCAGAAACTTCTTTCCAGCGTTCCTTCCCGGCCTCATGACCACGTTAATCATGCGTTCGATTATTGAGACATTGGCCTTAGCAAAGCGTTTCTTGGCGTGCAACCCACTTGAATGAGGTGCAAGCACTGGCTTGAGACACACGTAGGGCTCTAAACTCCTATCCCTGACCTTCACCTCCTCTAAGTCCCACTTACCGAACACCAGTATTTTCCTCCCGTCTAGCGCTCTAAGGGCACTACCAGACATGCACTGAGCGCGCACAAGCAGACTTTTTTAGCTTTGCGCAAGAGTCGGAGAATGCATTTATGCCGCTCATTTGATGCTTAACCTCTGAGTTACACCTGGCATAGCTAGTTCTGACGCCTATTCATCGTCCGATTCTCCTGCTTCAGCTACCTTCGAGAAAAGCACTACAGGCGTACGATCATGAGGCACATCCTTACACGTGGCTGGCACATTAATGGAGAAACGCTACATGATGGGCCCGCCGGGATTCGAACCCGGGACCTCCCGCGCTCTAAGCCGCACGGGCTCGTCAGGCGGGCATCCTAGCCGCTAGACCACGGGCCCTTTGAAGGGATTTCAGCGGGGCATTATATTGTTTGCCTCACAACCGTTACGATAAGCTTTTAGCAGTTATTGTGCCTATGAGTACGGCAGATGAAGAGCCTGACCTGCACTGAGATGTGAAGAAATGCACCTCATCTGATGCCCAGCGTTTAGAGCTCCGTCTAGTTTAAGGCGGAAGGGGTACACATCGTAGTTGAGGGACGCGACATAATCATAACTCTAAACAGAACTAAAATTAATATTTTAGTAAAATAATTATTGTAATTTTATGATATCATCTAAAGTTTTTAGAATAAGCCCATCCGGGATTCGTAAGACATCTCCTATTCGTGCACCTATGAGAGCCTTTACTCCCTTAGCTGCCGATGTATCTATTAAACGCTGTGTAATTATGCCGTCGAAAACAACGTAGGACGCATTTTCTGTTTCTCCGATCTCTTTCACTAGGTCTCTGACGGGGATCCGTTTGATAAACTTCCATTCGGGATCGTAAAGTATGGCTTCAAGTGTACCCCGAAGCTCTTTCGCCTCACTTACTACGTGTGGGGGAAGTTGAAATTCCTCAACTGCTCGCGGCTGCACGAGAGCTTGCTCAACCTTAGCTGCACTTACCTCCTCCGTTTTTTCAACCGGCTTTATTGATTCGAGAAACTCTTTAACACTCATCTTATTTTTTAAGGCCTTAGCAATCTCTTTTCCCGCTAATTCCTCCACCTCTCTTCCCGGTGGCGCGCGAGCAATCGATTCGATATTTACCGCGCTGATAACGTTTCGAGCAATTAGTTCACCACCTCTATCACCATCTACAAAGAGGATCAGTTTCTTCTTTTTCGCAAGCTCTGCGATGGTTTTAGGTATCGTGGCCCCGCCCAATGCTATGACATTTTTATACCCGTGTTTGAGCAGATTAATGACATCAGCCCTACCCTCTACAACTATGACGGTGTCCGAGGTATCGATTTCGGGGCCTGCGGGGAGCCCCTCCGGCCCGTAATGCACTATCTCTGCGATTTTTAACGACTCTGCTATCTCCTCGATGAGCTCCCTACTTTCCGGAGCTTCTTCCTCCATCGTTCGTAAAAGCTCCTTCGCTCTCTCAACTATACGCTTGCGCTTCTCAGCACGAATATCCTCAATCCGGATAACCTCAACCTTGGCTGCGTAAGGCCCCACTCTATCGATCGTTTCGAGGGCAGCTGCTATAAGAGCGGTCTCAATCTTGCTCAAGTTAGACGGCACTTTCACTATACCTCGCATCTTGTTATCGGCTTTACTGGTTGTCACCTCAATCCTACCTATTCGACCGTTGTTCTGCAATTCCCTCAGATCCAAATCTGAGCCTAGTAAACCCTCCGTCTGTCCGAATAGAGCTCCTATGATGTCTGATTTGTCGACTAGCCCCTCCACCTCCATCTTCGCGTGAATCACGTACTTGGCGTTGACTGGTACACCAACCACATTTATCCACCCTACTGAAGCTTGACTTTACTAAGCTTTTATACGGTTTGCTGCCGCCCACAGGCCGTATTTAATCATCTCTTCAGCAAAAGTCCTAGGAACCAAGGATCGGCCTACTAGACCCGAGCAGCGGGGCACTGTAGCCGCCCGTTAACACGCAGGTTCATAGCTTCGACGGTACAACGTCGGCCCTCCATACGCTCTCTGAGCGGGCGGCCTGAGCGTGCCCCGCCTTCGCACTTTTCTCGACATCCAAGTTTTGAGCTTTTCGTTCGCAGCCCCTCCCCTAAAGTTGACACCATGCGTTAAGGGGCTTAGCAGTTTACTATCACCATGTACACGTGCCCCGAGTGCGGGGGGCGAGCGGTTGAGACAACCGAGTTCCTCGTCTGCGGGAGCTGCGGGCTTGTCTTGAGCCCGCTCGTCGAAAACGGCTACTATGGGCCTAACTTGACGTGGGTTTTGTTTGAGGCTGCTGAGCACTTCGGGCTCACCTTTGATGAGTGCTTACGGCTGTACCGGACCGCGAAGTCCGAGAGAGTGATGGAGGGGGCAGCCCTAGCCGTAGCCATATACGCAGCTTTGAGGGGGAGGGGGGAGCATGTACCTCTGAGGAGGGTCTGCGAGTGGCTGGAGGCTCGCGGTATTAACGTGAGTTACAAGCAGGCTGCGAAGGGGCTTCTGAGGATTAGCCGCTACCTCGATCGATTATCGCCCTTTTCAAGCGTTAAGGTTTACGCTAGGAAACTCAATCTCGACGAAAACCTTGTTAAGCGCGCAGAGGAAGTACTGTTGAAAGCGAAGTATTTAGGGGGTAGGGACCCCTACTTGATAGCCATCGCCGCCATATACTTAGCGGCTGGAGGCCAACTTACGTACTACAAGCTGGCTAAGATAACAGGCAGATCCGCTTCAAGGATATGGGCTGCCGTCAACTACTTGAGAAAATCAGTATGAACGCATTGTTAAATTTTATAAATTATTATCATAAAAGCTTTGCATTATCCAGATAATGTACTGGGACCGAATACACTTTCATAACTTAAATACATGGTGCGGCCGCCGGGATTCGAACCCGGGTCGTCCGTGCGGCTGGTGCCGCGCTCCGGCGCGGGGGGCCGGCGCCCTAGTCCAGACTAGGCGACGGCCGCTAGAATCAGGGTAAGTCTGAGAACTTATATGGGTTACGCTGTGGAGGCAGTACAGAAGTGCTCCAATCGGATTTATAAGGCTGGTGGAATATGCAAGGGTCAGGTATACTCAACGTGATTCATGCCCTATCTGCCGGATACGAAGGAGTAGCAGAAGCTGTAGTGTAAGGGCTTAGATCGTATTTTAGCTCTGAGCGAAACGCTATTGAGTCAATCGATACCGAGCATAGTTTTTAGCAGACAGTATCACCTACGTGATACCGGCATTTTGCTACTGAACTCTCTAGATCGTGATTGGCTCACCCTATTATGCTTTAGGAGAACCTTAAATCAGCGTATGCTTCAGTTCAAGAACCTTGCTGATGTATCGGGCAAGGAGGCTTTTAGGAAGCTTCTAGGCGCGAAAGTCTACAGCTTGAATGGTGAGTACGTTGGCTACCTTAAGAGGATCTACGTTGAGAAGAAGAAAGGAAAAGCTACGAAAATCGTGATCAGACTGTTAAACGGAGGTCTACTCGTCCTTGATCCAAGTATTGCTATGATAGGCCCTGACGGCAGGATTACGCTGAAGACGGACGTTAAGGTGGAGGTTAAAATCATTGGTAAAGAGCTAGCCAAGCTTCAGACAACGGTATCTGAACTACGCAGCGTGAGGGAACGCCTACTGGAGCTCGATGAAGCCTTTATCTCCGGTGAACTCACCAAGGAAACCTACCAGCGTTTTAGAGCTGCCCTTGAGCAAAAAAGACAGAAGATCGTTTCTGAAATTAAGAGACTTGTAGAAGAGCTAGAGCCATACACGCATAGACTAGATGAGGAGAGGAAAAAACTGCTGAGCCAAATGAGTTCGGCCGAGGGCGAAAAGAGTACACAGATCCTAAAGAAGCTAAGGGAGCTACGTGAATTATTAGCAAGAGTTAACGAACTTATCGATAATGCTGTACATGAACTTTCATTCGAAATGGAGCTAGACGAGTTCATCGATCGCTATCTTAGAGACTGATAGTTTCATCACTCACTCCGAGCACACGATGGGGTCTCGTAGCTCTGCAGCTTTTGCAGTACACGTGAAGCTGTTTAAACTCGCTCAAATCGAATCCCACATCAAGCGTTCTCTTCTCGCCGCAGACCATGCACTGAAGAACCCATTTTGTCATTAGGTGCTCCTTGGCTCTCTATTCATAAATCTGTTTTGAAAGCGGAAAGACGTAATTGGTCGGGGGAGCTCCGAGGCTGCTCGCTTCATCAGGATCAGACCGTAATGCGACATCTTCATTGCTCCTTGAAAATGGCTCGTGCAGCGCCTAAAAACGTAGCGCACTTAGTTCATAGAGACGTCACGATGAAGGCATTCAGCGCTGAAAGTGTTGCAACCATTAGAGCGCCAATTCGCTCATCCAGCGGTGCGTTAAACGGGGCTGCGAGAGCGAGAGCGTACGATTTAGGAGCTGCGAAATCCACGAGGCCGCACGCACCCTTTCCGTACCCGACACCTTCACTAGCGCTGCTCAACCCTTGCTTCTTGATTAGCTCTGGATCAGCGACGCTCACCCCTCTTCTGACGACCTGATCTAGGACTAGGTAGAGGATTGTGCTTTCAGCGCTCGAGGGAGGATCGCTCGTAATTGCGTAAAAACCGGGACATTTAGTTTCGTGCAGGTCAATAACCAAGCCCAGCTCCTGCTTCTCGATAAACTCTCGGAGGAGAGCAACCTCAGGTATTTCGGCACGCTCCAAATCATCATACGTCAAGACTTCGCCGTTCTGAACCACTACCGTCAAGAAACGGTTAAGGCTACCCACCCCCTCAACCTGAGGGAGCTGTGAAGCTATGAGTATCCTGTAGCCCTCCAGCGCATCGCTTAATTCTTCCTTGTGAAGTCTCAACCGAAGATTGCTTAACACCTCGTAGGCGTCCATTTGCGATCCCACAGCGATTCCCACCCCCTTCAAGAGGGCTAGGAAAAGCTCACCATCGTCTATCAAGGTTTCCACCCCACTATCTTTCAGAACTCTCCTGATATCATCGAGCGATTGGACCTCAACTTGGGCTCCGAGCATTCGGCTTAAGATGAAAGAGGCTTCGTGCAAACCAGTTGGGTCCCGCGAAGGTAGAATGTAAGTCGTCCTCTCTATATCGACCTGAACTAGCAGCTCTAAGGCGGCGTAAACGCCCGCGACTTCCACACCAGAGGCACCCGCTGTTACCAGTACAGCCGGCTCCTCCTTACCACCTACCCGGAATACTGTGATCGGCAACCCTAGCCAATCGTTAGTAGAGGCTGCGACCTTAAACGTCCTCTTCATAGCTTCAATCGTATTGAGGTACTCGCTCGTCCTCAGCGACATACGTGCGTCGGTCACCCTCGTTCTAAAATATGTTGTGTCCGCCTGTCCCCGAGCCCCACTTTCACTCCTCCATTTTGCCTTAAAGATAAAGAGAACCCTCCGCACGTAGCCATGTGGCGTTCGAGGAGGAGATCCCAAACGTGAGAGGCGAATTCGGAGAGTTGAATCGGAGATCCCGGGCTTAAACGAGATTCTAAACAATGAAATATCGCAATGTTGTCCTCCCCTCAGGAGGGCCGGGAACGGGAAAAGCATCTTCGGCCAGCAATTCCGCTATCATGGTTTAACAAAGGGGGGCCAGGTGCCTTAGCACTCGAAGAGCATCCTACGCAGACAATCGTGAAAATAATAAATTTCGGCTGGGATGTGTGCAAGTACGAGGCGAAGGGGCACTTCGCCATCGTCAATGCGTTCACGGAGAGCATAGGCGAGTACGCCAAGCGTGAGAAGTACGTAGTGAAAGGTGTAGGATGTAGTTAGAGACGCTATCAAGGATCTCAAGGCGCAGCGAGTGGTCATAGACTCTGTCACAACACTTTACCTGACGAAGCCCGCTGTAGCACGCTCGGTTGCAATGAACCTGAACTAGAGCGTCGAGTAGCTGAGCTTGAATCTACTGTGAGAGATTTAGAAGCAGCTGAAAAGGCTTTAGAGGAGCTATTGAAGGAGCTGTCATGAATGACGCTGAACTGCTTTGTTTACTGCCCTAAGCTCGGATACGCGTTAAGCTTTAGTGAGATCAAGGGGATACTGCTTAGAAGAGGGGGAGAGGGGCGTTTCAACCAAAGCGTCAACCTTGGTAAAAATCTAATCGAAGCTGCGATCGAGGGAGGCGAAGTAAGGTTAGGCCCCTTCTCGGTATCCCTCGAGGAGGTGGAAAAAGCTGCCGCCTCGGGAGATGCGACGCATGTGTTCTTCCTGTCAAAGGAGGGCCTTGAGAAGATCGCCTTTTACCGCGAGGGGCGTTACTACAAGCTCAGAAATGTGGGTGAAGGTAAGGCGCCCACACTCGAGATATCTGGGATACACATGCACAACATTGAGAGTACAGACCCGTGGAGTGATGCAAAACGCAAGGTCGACAAGTTGAGAATACGAAGCGGAAGCGTAGTTCTCGATGTATGCACGGGCTTAGGGTACACCGCGTCCCACGCGGCGCTTCGCGGTGCAGCTGTTGTCACGATTGAGAAGGACCCAGCTGTACTGCAGATTGCGGAATTTAACCCTTGGAGCCACCTACTTGCTAGCCCCAGCATAACAATAATTCTCGGAGACGCTTTCGAGATCCTTGAAGAGCTACCTGCGAACTTCTTTGATGCTGCCGTTCACGATCCACCGCGGTTCTCTCTCGCCGGAGAACTTTACAGCCTCGAATTCTACAAAAGATTACGCCGGGTGTTGAAAAGGGGGGCTAGGGTCTTTCACTACACGGGTTGGCCGGGGAAACATCGGAGTTTGAACATACAAGCTGGCGTGGTAAGGAGATTAAGAGCGGCTGGGTTCGAAATGGTAGAAATCATGAAAGGGTACGGGGTGGTAGCGCAGTCAGTATAATAGCAGGGGGTGAATGAATGACGATTACGTGTGGGCTGTTTTTCTCGACTTAAGCTCAAGCATCACTTTCCTTTTCCATCCAGAGCTCTCGATTTTCCGCACAACTCTTGATAACGCGCCTGGCGAGAATGTTGCCAATGCCGCGTACTTTACGATTTGCGGTGATCCACTACTGTACAGGGAACATAGGATCGTCCTTCCCTTAAATTTGAGAAGTAATCTTTCTTCATAGAATTTTTCCGGATTGAAACCTAACATTTTAAGTGTATTACTTATAACTTGAAATTGTCTTTCATATCTCTTATAAACTTTGGCGTGATCGATGGCTTTTATGCCAGCTATAAATAGGTCTATCATTGTAACAGCTGGATCTTTACCAACCTCAAGCACAGCGACTCCCGTGGGGGGTCTGTACAGGTGAACTCCTCGCATTCGGAATGCCTCTGCACAGCTCTTTAAAAAGCTCGCGTGTATAGAAACCATAGAGAGCCCCTCTTGCACAGTAACCCATTTAAGCTCTAGACGGGACCCTGATTCTAGCGGCCGTCGCCTAGTCTGGACTAGGGCGCCGGCCCTCCGCGCCGGAGCGCGGCACCAGCCGCACGGACGACCCGGGTTCGAATCCCGGCGGCCGCACCATTCTCACGTAGCTGTCTCTAGACCCAAGGAATAAAATGTAGAAGGATAACACATGTTTGTGGGATGGTAGCCGACAGGGGAATCATGAAAATGAAGCGTAATGTCGGTAGGCAGGCAGAGTGAAGAAGCCGTTAAAGCTAGTCTCTAGCGTGGGATTATTCTGGTACCGATACGTTCTCCCTTTAACGCCCGTAGGATGTTGGTTGGAGGTTTCCCTGAGATAACAAAAGTGGTAACTCTGCTTCTCCTTATGATCGAGAGGGTCATGGGGTCTAGGAGACGGTACCCGCCGGCCACGAGATTCCCGGCAAAAATCCCCTCGATGTCGCTTACCGTAACCTCATCGAACTTTCTCGCATGGGGGTTCCTTTTAGGATCATCGTCGTATACGCCGTCCACGTCGGTGGCGATAACTAGCTTCTCCGCGTTTAAAGCCTCGGCTAGGAGAGCAGCTACTGTCGTCGTTGACTGCGCCGGCTGGAGCCCACCGATAAAGATCACCTTCCAGACTGGTAACGCTGCCACAGCCTCGTGCAGGGAGGAGGGTATTTGGGGGGGCGCGACGTTATGAAAGTAAGCCCATAATAATGCAGCATTGACCGCTGCCAATCTGAGTCCAATGACATCGAGAGTTGACTCGTTCAACCCGAGGCTTCGACCCCAGCCAATGTACTTGCGGGCGATTTCGCCGCCGCCGACAGTAACGGCGATACAATCGTAGAGCTGTAGAGCCTCGTTCAGAACTTCCTTAAGGCCGCGAAGGTAATCCAAGTTAAGCTCCATTCCGTCGAAGAGGACGTGACCCCCTAGTTTCACCACCGTGCTACGGAACATACCGAAGTGGCTTTACGATTCTACCTTTTAAGGATTCGCGCAGCTAGAGGAAGATCGGCTAAAAAGCAGGTTTAAAAACATGAGCTGGCACACTAGCGCAGGCGATAGGTGATGCGAGGCTATCTCGTTTACACTCCAGCGGCCTTTGCTTTACTGGATGAAAGTGGAAAAGTTCTGACCTTTGAGAGGCTCCCAGAAGATCCGGATTCGGCTGCAGAAGAGCTCCTTGCAATCGAGGAGGGTGGTGTTCCACTGAGGCTCGAGGCACTACTAAAGAGGGCTGGTGAGCTGGGAGTAAGCGAGCTTGTTGTAGAAGACCCTGATCAAGCTCAAAGGCTGAGCGAGGTGCTAAAAGCTACCGTAAGAGTGGAACCAAACAACGCGGTTACCAGGAGATTTAGGGAACGTCTTACGGAGTACCTCACAGAGCTTCGCTTAGACAAAGCTACGTACAGCGAGCAGGCGCATAAAGTCTCCATAGCTTTAACACGAAGAAAGGTTAAGAAAGCTGCAGAGAAAAGGGATCTCTTCATCGCACAGGCTATCTCGGCCCTCGATGACATAAATAAGACCCTGAACCTCTTTGCTTCACGGGTAAGAGAGTGGTACGGTTTACACTTCCCCGAGCTTGATGAGCTGCTGGAGGAGCACGAAGACTACGTGAAGCTTGTATCTAGGATTGGTAGCAGGGATAGAATAAGATACGAGGATCTAGTAAAGCAAGGTTTTAATCAGGATGTCGCTAAGAAGATAATTGACTCGGCTAGAGCTAGCATGGGAGCCGACTTAACCGATTTTGATCTCAACGCTATAAGATTATTGTCTGATGTAACTCTTGAGCTGTTCGAGATAAGGAGGAAACTCGAGAAGTACGTCGATGAAGCCATGATGGAAGTCGCACCGAACATCCGCGGGCTGGTGGGATCGTTGCTCGGAGCCCGCCTCATCGCGCTCGCTGGTGGACTACAAAAGCTGGCTACGCTACCCGCCAGCACGATCCAAGTTTTGGGGGCCGAAAAAGCCCTTTTCAGGGCTTTAAGGACTGGTGGTAAACCACCGAAGCACGGTGTGATTTTCCAATACCCGTCAATCCACAGATCCCCGAAGTGGCAGCGGGGTAAGATAGCCAGGGCGCTTGCGGCAAAGCTAGCTATAGCCGCAAGAATCGATGCTTTCACCGGCGAGTATAAAGCTGACGAGTTAAGGGAACAGTTGGAAAAGAGGATACAAGAGATAAAGACACTCTACGCTAAACCGCCTAAGCGAGTAGCTCCGCCGAGAGAGGCGCGAAAAGAGAAAAAGCCTGGTGAGCGGAGGAGAAGGTGAGGTGGTGATATGGTAGCCACGGTCGGTTACAGGGCTCACGAGAGCATTGAGCGAGTTTACTGGGTTGAGTTTGAGGATGGTTCAAGCAAGCTTGCGACAGTAAACCTAGCGCCGGGTGTCAGAGTGTACGGTGAACAGCTCGTGAAAATCGGTGGACGTGAATTCCGTGTGTGGAACCCGTACAGGAGCAAGCTCGCTGGTGCGATACTAAAAGGGATCAAGCTTGTACCGATTGGGGCTGGCACCAAGGTGCTCTACCTGGGAACGGCTGCGGGTACAACCCCCAGCCACGTTTCTGACATTATCGGAGAGGAGGGAATTCTCTACGGGGTAGAATTCGCTCCTAGAGTCATGAGAGAGTTCATCGAGCGGGTAGCCGCCTACAGGAGGAACGTAATCCCAATACTAGCCGACGCGCGATTCCCACACAAGTATGCCGCAATCGTGACTGAGATGGTTGACGTAGTATACGCCGATATAGCTCAACCCTTCCAGAGTAAAATCGTGGCCGATAATGCTGAGTATTTCCTGAAGTCCGGCGGCTATGTTGTTCAGGCGATTAAAGCGATGAGCATAGATGTTACTAAAGAACCCTCTGAAACTTACAAGAGGGAAATCAATCACCTTGAAGAGAGGGGGTTCGAGATCGTCGATGTTGTTCACTTAGAGCCATACGATATTGCGCACGCGTTCGTAGTTGCACGTTACCGCTAAAAACATTAACCCTTTCTTAGATTATAGTAGCACGAGGCCGTGGGGCTAGAAGAGAAACTGAAGGCTTCAGGGTTCGAAGTTGCGGGGGAAGAGGGTAGCTCATACTCATTTGACATAATCGCGGTCAAGGACGAGAACGCTTTCGCAATCAAAGTTTTAGAGAGCCCGGAGATCGAGAACATCAAGAAGTATGTTACAGATTTAAAGAGGATATCGATACCCCTTGACTTAACACCGCTTTTGGTTTGCGAGGAGGGTCCTCCTGATGATGTGCTTCTTACATTTGAAGGGGTTCCTTCGATAACAGCTCCAACTCTTCTTAAATTGACCAGTGATGCTCAGCCACCGTTTGTCTACGTCAGTCGAGGGGGAGTGTACGTAAAGGTGAAGGGAGAGTATATCAGAAAGCGCAGGCTTGACCAGGGAATGTCGCTGGGCGATCTTTCGCTCCTTTTAGGAGTGACAAGGAGGATGGTCTACGAGTACGAAACAGGGCGCTCAGACGTAACAGCAGAAGTAGCGAAAAAAATGCTACGCGTGTTTGGTGAGGAAGTCTTCGAGCAATTATCGTTGAACGGAATAAGAGAGCATTTTAAGAAAAGCAGAGTTGCCGAGCAGACCCCCACTGGTAGGATACGCGATCCCATGTTAAGGAGAATCCATGGTAAGCTTCTCACAGCGGGGTTTGTTGGGCTAGCAATTGAGAGAGCTCCGTTTCAGTTAGCCGCAAAAAGAGAGAAGGAGAGTGCAAGCACAAAACTCGTCATAAGGAAAAGCTATGAAGAGGAGGAGTTTGAGGAGCAACTCACACTGGAAGTGGCAAAACTTTGCAGATCTTACGCGCTGTTCGTCACAGGGGATAAGGTTAGAGTTATTGGCAGACAAGTAGTGGAAGCACGTACCGAGGAGCTAGAGGAATGCTTAAGGGACTCCATCTCTCCATGACTGGTAGTATCAGGCTCGTCGAAATCAGTGAAGGGCTTGTCAGAATCCTTGTACCAGACCTTGAGTACTACTCTAGCAGCTCAGCCAGGATAGAGCCAGCGTGGGCTCCCGTTTTCTACAACCCCCGTATGAGGATTTCACGTGATTTAAGCGTGGCCATAATATCCGCGTTTGTAAAGGCCTTTGGGCGCAGCAAGATCAAGGTTTGTGAACCCTTAAGCGCTACAGGCGTTCGAGGTCTCCGCTACGCTGCCGAGATTGAAGGGATTGAGGAAGTTTTAATAAATGATAAGAGCGCGCTCGCGTACGAGCTGGGAGTCCAGAACGTTATGCGTAATAAACTTAATGATAAAATTAGAATATATAACAGAGAAGCTAGGGCTTTACTGCTTGAATTTGCAGAAAAAGGCGAAAAATTCGACATAGTTGACATAGATCCTTTCGGTTCGCCGGCACCTTTTGTTGAAAGTGGCTTACTCGCGCTTAAACACAACGGCCTCCTATTGGTTACCGCTACGGATCTTGCCCCTCTCTTCGGCGTTGCACCAGGTTCTTGCAAAAGAAAGTATTTTTCGACACCTATGAGAACCGAGTTCTCGAAGGAAGTTGGGGCTCGCATTTTAGCAGCTTTTGTAGTACGTGAAGCGGCTAAGTTAGGCCTCGCAGCAGAGCCTATCTACACGTTCCTCGCGAACCACTCTTTAAGAATAGCTTTCATAGTAAAAAGAAGTAAAAGTTTAGCTAAAAAGTTCTTGGATCTGTTAGGAGGAGCCATTTATTGCTACAAGTGCTTCTATAGATCGCTCACCAGCTATTCGCCCTCAGAGCGCTCGTGCCCAAATTGCGGTTCACCCCTTATGATCGGAGGACCTTTGTGGACGGGTGAATTGTGGAACCCGAACTTCGCTCTGAACGTACTCGAGCGCTATAGCGAGCGGAGCTACCTCAGCAGCACTGGAATGCGTATCGTAAAGCTGATAGCTTCAGAAGCGGGCAAGCCTGCCCTGTATTCAACTTCAACTAGTTTAGCTAAACTGGCGGGCCTAGGCGACGAACCCTCACTCAAGAGAATCGCGGAGATTGCTGGGAAGCTGAGTGTTGAGTTCACTCCAACACACTTTGATGCAAAGGGTTTTCGGATAGGTATCCAGCTTTACGAGCTAGCTAATTACTTTCGTGGCTGAAAACTCTGCTATTTAATTCTCACGGCCCTCCCCGTTCTCGCCGACTCGAGTGCAGCTGTCACGCACTTTAGCGCCCTGTATCCATCCTCCCAGCCAACGATTGGTTTATCTCTCCGTAGGACACATTGTAGGAAGTTCATGTCCTCCAAAAGAAGGGGTTCTCTCTTTATGCCTAGAAGGCTCCAACTTTCTCTAACCTTCGATGTATAGGCTGAGACCAGCTGGCTGTACTCCCCCATGGAGCGGTGCTCGACAAGGCCTTTCTCCATCGTCATAGTTTGCAGGATGTAGTCAACCTCGTAGAGCTTGTCCCGCAGCTGTACGCTTAAAATACGCCTCTTGAAGTTGGACCCGCTTCTCCAGCTTGCTCTAAAGTCGCCGGCAACATTTATGCTATCAAACGAGAAAAACGCTGAGATGTCTACCTCTAACCCTGAGACTTTATCCCAACAGGCCCTAGCCATCACCCA
>Ga0209394_1000639_pt1 | contig 26017 bp, 19 predicted proteins | sample JNZ201metaG_FD_184122 | JGI IMG/M metagenome (GOLD analysis project Ga0209394, IMG submission 184122) | Hot spring microbial communities from Jinze hot spring, China to study Microbial Dark Matter (Phase II) - JNZ 20120812A (SPAdes) (version 3) ... | reverse complement strand
GATCGTAGGAGGAGACTACATGAGCTTTGAGGAAGTTACCGGAATCCCGGAGACCTTCAAAATAGTGGCCCCCTCGGCGGAAAAAGTTTCGTAGGAATAAAATAAGGAGACCCCTCTAGACTCCATCCATAAAACCACCACTCAACCCTGAGAGATAACCACCAACCAAAACCAAACAAGATGGAAAGGAGATTTATTTTTTATCCTCAAGAGAATTTTATGTTAAGTGCACGGGGAGTGCCTGAGTACTCATATTTCTATTTGGATCCAATGTATTCATCCCGCCTTTGGGAGAATTCATTTCTTAATAATTCAATGTGCCTCTAATTAACTTGCGCGCAACTCTAATAGATGACAACAAAAACTTTAATAAGTGACAACAAAAAAGGTAATCAGCGTACATCTCATTGGAGATTTAATATAATTGATGGGAATATTTTATTGCTAGGTGTTGGAGATATTCCTATGTTGACTTTTTCCTAAATGGGGTCACTTAATTCAGAGAATTAGAGGTGAAGAATTGATATTTAGTCCGTTAACAGCAGTTATTATGTGCTTGGGCGCCATCTCTGTAATCTACGCTCTAAGAGTTTCATGCCTCCATCTATTACAAGCGCCAAAACCATTAAAATTACTATTCCAGCGAAGACCCCTGTTGTATCAAACATGCTTGATGACCAGGCTATGAGAAAACCAAGCCCGACGTTTGAAGCAAGGAATTCGCCAATAACTGCCCCTACAAGAGACATCCCAATACTTAATTTGATTCCTGCAAAAATGTAAGGAACACACCATGGAAGCACTATTTTTGTCATTATGTGGCGGAAATTACCACCAAGTGATAGTATGAGGTTTAAATACATCGGATCTATGCTTCTAACACCTGCTAGAGTATTGTAAAGCAAAATAAAGAAAACCATGGTTATTATCAGTACAACTTTGGACATTATACCTATTCCAAACCATAAGATAAATAGAGGAGCTAGAACTATTCTGGGAAGAGAATTTAAAGCCATAATAAATGGGTCAAGTATTACTGAAATCGTTTTACAAAGGCCAAGGATTAGGCCAACCATAATACCTAATGATACACCTACCGCAAATCCAAGCATAGTCTCCCAAAGAGTCACAGCCATATGTTTAGCTAGATCTCCCATTATCCATTTGATCAAGCGGACAGCTATCCTTGAGGGACTACTTATCCAAACTGGATGTACTAATCCAAATATTTCACTTATCGCTTCCCAAAATAACAGCACCCCTAAAAAAACAATTATTCTAGCTATATTGATTAAAACTTTCTCCCTTGTAATAGAGCGCAGCATGTTATCCACAACTTTCTATTTCTCTTGACAAATCATTCCATATCTTACAATAAAGTTCCTGAAAAGACGGTTCTTTAACAATAGTTTTCACATCTCTTTTTTCAGGTAAGTCTACTGAATATTCCGCCTTTATAGTGCCTGGTCTTTTACTCATTACTATCACCCTTTGAGAGAGACTTATAGCCTCTGACAAATCATGAGTTACGAAAATCACTGTTTTTTTGGATTCTCTCCAAAGCTTAATGAGCTCGTTCCCTAACAACATTCTTGTTTGTGCATCAAGTGCTCCAAAAGGTTCATCCATTAGCAGAACTACAGGGTTAAGAATTAACGTCCGCGCTAACGCTACCCTCTGTCTCATGCCACCCGAAAGTTCATGTGGGTAGTGTTTCTCAAAGCCTCCAAGTCCAATGCGTTTAATTATGTCTTCTGCCATCTTTTTTCTAATTTCCTTATTAACCTTTCTAATCTCTAATCCTAGTTCTACATTAGCAATAGCTGTCCTCCATGGTAACAAAACATCGCTTTGAAACATGTACCCTACTTTAGGGCAAGGTCCGTTAACTTTTTCGCCGTCCACATAAACCTCTCCTGACGTCGGTTTCAGGAGTCCGCTTATGATATTTAATAAGGTGGACTTTCCACAACCGCTCGGTCCGACAATTGAAACAAACTCGCCCTCATTAACAGTCAAGTTTACATTTTTAAGAGCCGCTATGCTCTGCCCAAATTTGGTAAATACCTTTGAAAGATTTTTAACAACGACAGCTTCTTTCATATAAATTCCCTTTGATAAATTTCTTAGTCATATTTACATATTTATATTGCTCATAATCGATATAGGCATAAAAATTAAATACAATTTATTTAAATAAATTTTGTGGAGGGCTGTAACAGGTGGCCAAAAAAATATTAACAAAGTCGGCTATTATAAAGGTTCAGGCAGTTGTTATCACTGTTATTATTGTTATCGCCGTTATTGCAGGAGTTGCCTATTATTATGCTAGTCTTCCCAGGCCTACCCCAACGCCTACAACTATTCCCATTAAGGTAGGGTTGCAGCTTGATTTCGCATATACTGATTTACTCGTTGCATGTTATTACGGTTTCTTTGAAAAAGAAGGGTTAATTCCAGAAGTGCATACATTTAGAAGCCCCGCAGAGATAAGGTCAGCATTGGCCGCCGGAGATATTGATATCTCACAAAGTTCATTATTCACAGTTCTGAAATCAGTTGCAAGTGGTATACCGCTTTTAGGAGTAGCATATGGAAGGCGAGGTTCTCAGCTTTATATAACTGTTAGGAGTGATCTTCCAGTACGAGAGGGGCATGTTGAAGACTTAAAGGGGCTAAAAATTGGAGTTACAAGTCTTGGAGCTACAACTGATATTTACCTGCGATACCTTTTAAAGAATAAAGGAATTGATCCAGACAAAGATGTCACAATATTAGCAACGGGCGTGGGGGCAGCCATGATAGCCGCTCTTCAAGCGGGAACTATAGACGCTTTCGTCGTGGCAGCTCCAGCTCCTCAGATAGCAGCTTACGATATGAAAATTGGTAAAATTATTTTAAGATTAGATGACTATAGTCCTTTCTCAGAAATGGCAAGCGGCATCATTGTAACCACATACTCCATTGCAAAAAACAAGCCTGAAATGTTAAGAGCCGTTGTAAGAGCGTTAATTGAGGCCAGTAAAGCGCTTAGAGGACCTGAGGGGCCACGCATTATACGTGAACTTTTAACGGAGAAACTAGAGTTTTCAGCTTCCGAGGAATGTATAGCCAAGATAGTTGAAGATGTCATTTGGCATACAGCTATTGACCTTAGGATTAAGCCTGAACACTTAAAGATAGTGCACGATCTGGAATGCGAATTCACGAACACTCCAAAACTGGCCTATGAACAGGTTGCCACCATGGAATTCTTCCCACAAGACTATACTCCAAAGTAGGCCCACAAGCGATATCAGTTCGCTCTTTTAAAGCCTTCCTTTATTTTTATAGTTTGTCTGCGCGAAATTAACCTAATATAACAGGTATGCACTTTCATTAGGTAAACTGATTTTAAAATTTAGCTTGATATCATCCACCTATATAAGTTGTCAGTCCATAAGATTCGAATACTTTTTTAATGTTTGTCATGTGTTCTTCGCTTGGAGTCTCTATTGAGAACGGGTATTCTCTTTCTAACCTTTCATATTTTGTTTCTCCCAGTCTATGGTAGGGTAGAAGGTTGACCTGTTTTACAGACTCACCGAGGCATTCGGCTATAAATTTTGCTGTTGCTTCAATATTGTCGTGGGAGTCGTTATATCCTGGTATTATTGGTATTCTAGCCCACATTGGTATGCGTAGTTCACTGCAAATTCTTTTAGCATTCTTTAGTATTAGGTCGTTTGATGCACCTGTGTATTTCTTATGTTTTTCAGGATTCATATGTTTAAAGTCGTATAATACAAGATCAACATGTTCCAAAATCTTCTTGAGGGTTTTCCATTGCGCATGTCCGCTAGTTTCTATTGCCGTATGTATATGGTTATTTTTGCAGAGTCTCAATATAGCTATCGAGAAATCCGGCTGGGCTATCGGATCCCCTCCTGAAAGAGTTACGCCGCCACCACTCTTTTCATAGAATATGTAGTCCTTTTTCACTATGTTAAAAACTTCTTCGGCTGAAATCCATCTGCCTATGAGACTTCTTGCATCATTAGGGCAGACTTCGGCACATTTTCCACAACCATTGCAAAGATCTCTTCTTGTTTTAGACTTCCTATCATACAATTCGATAGCTCGTTGCGGGCATGCCAAAACACATCGGCCGCATCCGGTACACCTATCCTTGTTTAAAAAAATCTGCGGCTTTATAGATTGGCCTTCAGGATTCTGGCACCAGAAACATTTAAGGGGACAACCGTTGATAAAGACAGTGGTTCGAATTCCAGGACCATCATGTATGCAATAGCGCTGTATATTAAACACCATGCCTATCACTTTTATCCCCCCACCAACAATTAAATATTATGCTCCGTTCTTTTTATTATCTCATCTTGTACTGGTTTGCTTAGTTGTGTGAAGTATGCACTGTAGCCTGCAACCCTAACAATCAAATCCTGATATTTCTCAGGGTGTTTCTGAGCATCTAGGAGAGTCTCCCTGTCAACAACGTTAAACTGGATATGTTTCCCGCCCAAACTAAAATAGGTCTTAATCAAAACAGCCAGCTTCCTAAGATCCTCAACAGTCCTTAAAGCAGAAGGATGAAACTTCATATTCAACAGTGTACAAAGGTAAGGTGTTTGGTCAATTTTGGACGCGCTTTTGATAACAGCCGTTGGTCCATTAACGTCTGTCCCTTGTTGAGGCGAATGAGTACCATCAGCAGTAACTTCACCTGCAAATCTTCCGTCAGGTGTGGCACCAGTAATTTCTCCAGCCGCCCACATGGAAGTAATTGAAATTCCTCCTGGAAAAACTTTTCCTCCAAAAATAAAATTGTATTTCCTGGCCAAGTCAGCGTGAAGTTTGTATAGATCTGCGGCTATTTGGTCTACATAGTCGTCGTCATTGCCGTATTTAGGTGCCTGCAAGCACATCTTTCTTATATCCTCATATCCCCTCCAGTTCGCAGCTAAAGCCTCCTTCAGCTGCCTCATAGTAATCTTTTTTTCCTCAAAAACCAACTTCTTAATAGCAGCCAAAGAGTTGGCGACATTAATAAGACCCACAGGATACATTACTGCCGCCATATCATATGGCAATTTATACTCGTAAAATGGCTTTCCCTGCTTAATGTTTTCGTCAAGCAAGGCAGCCTCAATGATATGCGTCCATAATTTTGACCACGCCCAACAAGTTAAATTAGTACATTCAACCCATAAGCCCACAAAGTAATCGTAATATTGTTTGAATGCGTCATAAAATTCTTCAAATGTTTGAAATTCTTCAACATTCACTTTAAACGGTCCAATATGTATGCCAGTGCGCGGGTCCAGACCTCCATTCATGAAAATTTCGAAAACTTTTATTGAAGCAAAGAACGTTGCGTTGATCCTATGGATCACAGATGGTATTACAACGTCTAAGCATCCCGCCAACGTATAATCTCTTGCAAGTTTAACTGGTACACCATTCGACAATAAAGTTTCGATGTAAGATTTGTCTCCAACGAAGGCTGGCATCCCTATTCCTGTCTTCACTACTTCTAAGGCTTTTAGCATTAGATCCTCAGGTGTTCCCTCATGAACCCTTAACGTAATAGTATGGTGAGGCGTCCTAACAATCTTTGCAGCCTCAAGAACCAAATATGTTAGCTCATTAGTGGCGTCTTTACCATCAGGCGTCACACCACCAATTACCATATTATGCCACTTGGCAAATCCAGAAAATTGCTTCCTTTTCTCTTTAGTTATGAACATAGAAATTAACTCCATATCTTTTATTCTTAACTCACATAAGAGAGCTAGAACTTCTTCGTCTGTTATTCTATCTGCTTCCTTATCCTTTTTATAAAAAGGATACATAAGCTGATCGAATCTACCCATGCCTATCACATTACTTGGGTTATGAACTAAATAAGTAAACCAATAAGACTGGATGGCTTCGTAGAAGTTTCTGGCAGGGTTTGCGGGAACCCAACGGCACGTTTCTGCTATTCGCTCAAGTTCCATTCTACGTATAGGATCCGTCTCACTCGCAGCTATCTTTTCTGCTAAATCAGCATACCTGTTAGCAAAACGAATAACAGCCCTAAGAGCGATAATCATAGCTTCCAGAAATAACCTCTTTTCAATATCTTCAGGGCTAAAGAACCTTAAATTCTTTAACTCTTCCTCTGCTTCCTTTATGACGTGATTAAGACCATAATTAAGCACCTTTTTAAAGTTTGGAACACTCAAGTGGATCTTAGAGATTAAGTCTAAGCCGCTTCCAAAATGTCCCATAGCTTCTATTCTAGCTTCTTGAGGCGGAAGCCATATCCCTGTCTTAAGGAAATCTCCCAACCGTTCGTCCAGTGGGGCAAATCCACGAGCTGTCAACGCATACTTCTTCCATTCCTTTGAATTAAGCAGTTCCTTTATTATCGGCCAATCTTTCTCATCAACTGAAAATATTCCTTCCTTTACAGCCTTTATAACTTCTTCCTCCGAGGGTAAACCATAAAACACGTCAAGCTCAACACCATATGGCTTACTTGCTCCATGTCCAACAATCTGCTCATCATCATCAATCCATATGGGAATATTATCCAGCACGTGTGCAATAGCCGTAGCCTGTCGTATTATCTCTGGATACCCCTCAGTCATTCTATAAGCCTCAACAATTAAGCGAACCTTATCCGTACACAAAGGGAATTTTTCGCGCACTATTTTTGCCATTAATTTCTTTATGCGCTTTTCGTTTCTCTCACTAAGTCTCACCGTAAAAGTCATCCGCAAACACCTTCTGACATCATTTCTATTTCAATATTTCATAAATCTACTTGTAATAATTAATTTTTGGTTTGTGGCTTAATTCTTTATTGTCTAGGTCTTTCTCTGATTTTATGTTTCTCTTTTTGGGTTTGCCTTATAGGTTTATTGGCATGTTGTATTGTATGCTTTGGCTTTTAGTTCTTTCTCTATGCTTTCCATGTTCTTCACCATGCAATATTCTCCGTACTGGCGTTTGAATGTTGAGAAGGCTGTTTCAACATCCCAACGCCTATCGTAGCCTACTATTCTCGCCCACCTTTTTGATAAGCCTAATCGCTCTATGTCTTTCCGGAGGACCTCTATCAGCTCTAACGTTACGCCTAGGCTTAATAATAGGTTTTATGCTCATCTTTCTAAGGAGATTGTAGGCTTTAGAGTTATCGTAAGCTCCATCCATAACGGCTTCGGAAACCCTTCTAAGCTTAGAGACATCATTGATTAATGCCAGTAGTGCTCTGAGTCGTGGACGTCATCAGTTGTCACCTCTATAGCTAAAACCTCCTTAGTCTTAACGTTTACTGCGAAGTGGATCTTAGTGTAACGCTTCTTCTTGCCATGTATACGCGTAACCCATCCACCGGACTTATGAACGCTAACACCGCTTGAGTCAACAGCTATAACTATGAGTTCGCTGGAGCCCCTCAGGAATCGTATAAAGGTAGGTTAAGCCTTAATATACGCCTCCTAATCCAAGAGTAAATGGTTGATGGAAGCTTAGGGATAAGCCTATTCAAAGCCTTAGTAAAGCCCTCAAGCTACCTATAAGGCATGGAGAAAAGATAACGTACAACAGTAAGGAACTCAATATACCTAACGGTAATCTTAAAGGGGCGGCCAACCTTACCATTATTTAAACCTGTAAGCTCAGCATCATAGCCTTCAAGAAAGTCCAAGCCAAGAAGAAGCTCACCACGCTTAATTAAGCGCTCATCAACAACAGATCAATACGTAAATTAAAGTAAAACATAAGAAGCTTAAAGAATTAAGCCACAAAGCAAATTTCTCTACTTTTTACATGGGAGCACAGTTTAAGAAAGCAGATAAAGGCACGATACTTTAAAGATAAAAAGGGATTAATGGTGCGCATCCGTTATTGGTCAGTTTTAAGGTATCAGGCTTGATTTAACTGTTGATAAACAGTCACGTAAGTTAGCGCGTTAAAATGCTCTGGCGGAAGCTCAAAGAAACAAAACACCAACAACACGTGCATTTGTCTTGCAAATTCTCTTTTACATAGCTTTTCTCCAAGAGAAACACTAAAAGTATTTTTGAAATACGGTATTCAAAGGCTTCTTTTGTAAACTTCACTCTTTAAAAACTAAACGAAAAAATTAAATATTAAGAAAAATTCCAGATTAAACATGGGGGTTTAAAGTTTTGAACAAAAAAGCAGTTACAAAGTTTCAGGCAGTTGTCATCACTGTCATTATTGTTATCGCCGTTATTGCAGGAGTTGCCTATTATTATGGCTCTCTCCCGGCACCTACACCAACAGTCACGCCAACCATTCCGCCAGAAAAGGCAGCTATTTTAATAGGCGCATCTGTTAGTCAGACTGGAAAATGGTCGGCAGCAGGTGTTCAGATCAGAGATTCGTTCATATTTGCTATTAACATGATCAATGCAAAAGGTGGAGTTTACGTAGGCGGCAGGTACTTGCCTCTTTTGCTTATCTGGTATGATGATGCATCGGATGCTACTAAATGCATAACTAATTATGAAAAATTGATAACAGTTGATAAAGTCGACTTTGTTATGGGACCTTATGGAGGGGCTTTGAATTTAGCCGTATTACCGACATGGGAAAAATATGGGAAGTTAGGTTTCTTCCAAGCTGTTGGTGACGAACTATATGAATACGGCTACAAATATGCCTTCGGTCTTTACAAGGGATCATCTTATACTGTTTTATTCGTAAGATGGATGGCAGATCTGTTGAAAGATCCAGCGATACCTGAACACCAAAAAATACGCAAGATAGCAAGTATATGTACTGACGACACTTCTGGCAAATATACATATATTGGGTTAGAGAGGGCATTGGCACAAACTGGCGCCCAAATAGAAATAGTGTGTAAAGAATTCATTCCCCTGGGTGCCACCGATTTATCGCCATACTTGTTGAAGGCTGCAGCTGCAGGCGCTGAAGCCCTTATATTAGGTACAAAAATCGATCAGTCAATTATTGCGGCGAGACAAATTGAATCTTTAGGTTTAAAGTTTAAGGCTATTTGGTGTGGCGGAGGCCCAACTTATCCAGCTTGGGCTGAATTGGGACCGACGGGTTACTATTATTTCAGTGTTAGTTGGTGGACTCCAAGACTAAAAACCCAAGGAACTTTGCTTCGCTCTAAAATAGAATGGAGTAATGAAAAACTTGTTAAGGATTTTAAACTAACATATGGATATGACCTTGACGCCAGAGGAATAAACGCGATGATAAGCATTTTCGCTCTAGCAGATGCCATAGAAAGGGCTGGAACTCTCGAGACAGAGGCTGTTGCAATGGCACTTAAAGAAACCAAGCTTATGACCCCCTCAGGCCTTTTGGTTTTTGGTCCTGATAACGCATGGGACGATAAATATGCTCCATACTACCTCGTTCAGTATTTCCCAGACGGCTACTATATAGTTTATCCTGAGAAGGTAGATACTACTCCAATTGCAGAGAGACCTATGATATATCCAATTCCATGAGATGAACGCTGATGTTAACGTTACAATTGGTGATACAAACTATTATATGTGGAATGCTACTAGGAGGTTTATATGTTTTAATCGCTTTGGGAAAGAGCATAGTATTCAATGTAATGCATGTAATTAATGTTGCTCAAGGTTGGATGGCAATGCTGGGTGGATATGCCACCTACTGGTTTTTCAAGATATATCAGCTCGACCCTTTACTTTCCCTTTTTTTGATAATTCCAATTTTTTGGTTTATTGGCATATGTTTTCATAAAATTTTTCTAAGACCAATTATTGGTAGAGCTTTACTTCCCCAGTTGGTAATCACTTTTTGTGCCGCTTTAATGATTGAAAGTCTTGCAACTTTCTTGTGGACAGCTGACTATAGACTCGTTTATCCAAGCTACGCGAAAATATCGCTAAACTTTTTTGGGATTAAACTTCCATTCTTGTACGTTATTAACTTTGCGATAGGAATGATGTCGATAATAATTCTCCACCTGTTCCTTACCAGAACCTATCTAGGCAATGCTATAAGAGCCACAGCCCAAAATAGGGAGGCTGCTCAAATAGTTGGTATTAATATTGAAAGGGTGGAAACTTTAGCGACTTCTTTAAGTGTAGCTTTTGCAGCGTTAGCGGGTGCCCTTCTTTCAACGAGTTTTGCTTTAACACCCAGCATAGGGGAATCTTGGACCGTTAAAGCGATAATAATTGTTACACTTGCCGGATTTGGCAACGTTTACGGTGTGATACCTGCGGGCTTATTATTGGGCATAATTGAATTGGGTTTAGGCCTATTAATTCCAGGTTCAATAAGCTATGGTGTAGGCTTAGTTTTAATGCTGCTTGTTCTGCTATGTAGGCCATATGGGCTTTTCGGTCTAAGGGTGAGGAAGGCATAAAGATGATTGGACTAAAAGTTTCACATATTGTCATATTTATAGTCTCCATAACTATTTTGAGTAGCATTCCAATTTTTTTAAGCGAGTTCACTCTTCACTTACTATTTATCTTATTTATCTACATCACTCTCGCACAAGCCTTTAATATGTTGGCAGGGTTTTGTGGCTACCTTTCTTTAGGGCACGTAGCATATTATGGAATTGGAATGTATATCACGGCTGTATTAGTGAGGTTCGGGCAGCCGCTCTCGATAGCTTGTTTTTGCAGCGCTGCCTCTGCAGGCGTATTTGGCTTGGTGGTTTCTTTACCTCTTTTCAGACTTAGGGGAGCCTCTTTTGCTTTAGGTACACTAGCCATATCTACTTTTATGCATACTCTTTTCTCGCAAGAATGGCTAGGTCTTGGAGGAAGCGCCGGATTAGTCTTACGTATTCCATATAGCTATGGTAAAATTCCCTTCTATTTTGCATCATTTATAGCGGCAGTTTTAGTCACTTTGATTACAAAACTTATTAGGCATTCCAGGTTTGGTTTAGCTTTGTTATCAATAAGAGAAGACGAGGACGTAGCAGAAGTTTTAGGTGTAAAAACATTGAAAGAGAAGCTAAAAATTATTTGGCTTAGCGCTTTCTTTACAGGATTATGCGGGGGAATTATGGCTTTATACATGGGCCACATTTGTCCTGATAATGCATTCCCGTTAACAATTTCACTTCAAATGCAGTTTATGTCCATCCTAGGCGGTTTAGGAACCGTTATCGGACCGATAGTTGGAGCGGTAACCTTAGTAGGATTAGATTCATTAATTACTTTCACAATTAGAGAGCTTAACACCTTTTTTTACGCATTGATTATCTTGTTAACAATGATATTTATGCCTGATGGAATATGGGGAACCTTTGTAGAATATAGGAGAAAGAGAGTCTTAAAAAGTAATAACCACCGCAAGGAAGGTGGTTCACAATGAATAACAAAATTTTAGAACTTAAGCATGTTACAAAAAGGTTTGGTGGAATTGTTGCGGTGAACGATTGTTCTCTACACGTAGATAATGCAACTATTGTGGGAATTATCGGACCTAATGGATCAGGAAAAACTACGCTTTTAAATCTAATCAACGGAATTTATAAACCGGACTCCGGAGAAATTATTTTCAAAGGAAGAATTATTAATGGGCTATCTCCCTCCTCTATAGCTAGTTTGGGTATCGGGCGAACCTTTCAGATACCTCGAGTTTTTAAGAAACTAACAGTTTTGGAAAACTTGCTTGTCCCAACAGTATACTCGAATGCTGATCATAGTGAATTTTTAATGAAGGCAAAGTCACTACTTCGGTTTTTCGGTCTTGATCATCTTGCAAATTACTATGCCAGTGAGTTATCAGGAGGTCAACAAAAGCTTGTGGAGCTTGCTAGGGCGCTGATGATGGACCCGTCTCTGTTACTTCTTGATGAACCAACAGCGGGCATTCACCCGGATTTAAAGGACAAATTATTACACTATTTTAGTCAGCTAAAGTTACGGGGGATTTCCATAGTCATTGTAAGCCATGATACTCACTCTGTTATGAAAGTCTGCGACAAGATTATTGTCATGTCTTCTGGGTCGATAATCTGCGAGGGATTACCTCGTGACGTTACTTCTAATCCAAAGGTAATCGAAGCTTATTTGGGGGGCGCCTAATTGGCTATTGAAGTAAAGGACATTTATGTTGGATATATAAAAGGAATAGATGTTTTACAAGGGGTTAACCTTAAAGTAAAGGATCATCAAGCTACCATTATTATAGGTCCTAATGGTTCAGGAAAATCTACGCTTTTAAAGGCTATATGCTGTTTCCTCAGACCAAGTCATGGACAAATTCTCTTAAATGGCGAAGACATAACAAATGAAAGACCGCACAATTTAGCAAAACTTGGAATATCTTATCTGCCTCAAACAAAACCTCTATTTCCGTTAATGACTGTGGAGGAAAACCTTAAATTGGGTGGATGGATTCTAAGAAAAGATTCTAAAAAGTTAAGGGATGCAATAGAGAAAGTATATCAAATTTTTCCAGAATTGAAGGCTAAAAAAAGAATGAGAGCCGGAGATTTAAGTGGAGGTGAACAAACAATGCTTCTTTTGGGCAAATCTTTGATGATTGACCCCAAAATTTTAATATTAGACGAGCCGACAGCGGGTCTCTCTCCTAAAATTGCGTCGATGGTTTATCAAAAGCTAAAAAATTTAAAAAATGATGGGTTGACACTTCTACTTGTCGATCAAAACATCAAAGCCTCAGTTTTAATTGGCGACTATGTATACGTTTTAGAACGAGGAAAGAATAAGTTAGAGGGACCCGCCGATTTTATCTATAACAGGCTGAGTGAAATAGCCAAAGGTTGGCTGGAATTTTAAATTAACTCAATAAGTTCCTTTTTCATGATTTACTATGGAATCATTATGGTTACATCGCTCTGTTTCTCTATGCTAAATACTGCGTCTATTAAGGCATTTACCTCCCTTTCAGAATAGGGTTTAGCTGCATACAAACAGCATCTTTTAAATTTATTAACAACCTCGTTAAGGGACATGGGTATAAGGGGTGAACCCTTCTGGAAATACCTTCTGCCATCTTTTGTTTTTATCTCTATTTCCACACCTCCTATTTCTAATGATTCATCGGGTTCGATTTCTATTTTACTGTAGATTTCTAATATTTCAGGGTCTTCTAAACAACATTTATCTAATTCGCCCACAAATAGCTGTTTTCTAGCTAAAGCAACTGCTACTATAAAACGTCCGTTCCACAAAATGTCTGACGTAGTAGATGGTTTGCTTCTTCTGTGCGCCAATTGCAGATAGTTTAATTTGTTCACGTAAATTTTAATCCTAGATATTTCATGTATTTTGAGATTATGTTCTTTGTAAAGATTTAATGCCGTATGGATAACTGATTGTAGACCACCACACCCGGGATACTTTTTTATTATTGGCCTTAAATGATCAAATGATTTTCCCAAATTTCCAAGCAATATATCCCTGTTATAGTAACCGTTTCCGTACATTTTATAAAGACCCCATTTTCCTTCTATAACATCATCTTTGGAGGCAGTAAACCCCTCATCAGCAAGAATTAGGCTAATTATGCCCGCCTTAGTGCCCAAACCTTGACTTAACTGGGCCATTAAACCTCCACCATTGCCAACGGTGGCTCCATAAGTGCCGCAACATTGGTTATAAGCAATACCGATAGCGTTACGTGATTTTTCATCGTCAAAATTAAGCATCTTGGCTCCCATAGCCGCTATTGCAATTGGGGAAAATGTTTCAGCTAACCATCCCCCTCCCATAGCAGTTGCCTCTCCTCCTGCGACCCTTAATCTGTAACCCAAATCAAGACCCAATGCAATGCCGATTATGAAATCTTTCCCGCTAATAGGTGTGTTCCTAGTAATCATACTATACTCAGCAATGGCAAATGCTGCAGGGATTATGCATGCAGGAATATGCGTTGCCCCATCTCCAAGAATACTTTCAAAGTCAAATCCTCTTGACATAGTGGAGTTCATCCAGGCGGCATTTGGTAGCGGAACCTTTAATCTGTAAACAAAAATGGTTCCTTCCTTCCTTCCACCCCACTTAATAATCAGGTTTAGTAATTTTTTAGAGACTTCAGCTGAGCTCCCTGCGATAATTGCGCCAAGCGTATCAAGTATATGTATCTTTATATACTCTATAACATAACCAGGTAGATCTTTAAATGTTAATTCATTTGCATAATTTATTAAATTATTCATAATCGACATATACTACTTTTAGGAACTTGATTTGCTAATATATAAGTGTTTTTATTAATATAAATTAAGGTGCAATCATAACTAGCGCCGGAAAAGTCGAAGTCTCCAAAATATTTCAAGAACTCCCCCTACAAATCTAGAAAGATAAGACTTCGCTATTAAGACGGAAACTATGCCCCATTAACAAGAGAGGAAAAATTTAGACCTAAATTGTAATGTGCTCAGTTCTCCTAATGATATCATCTTGCACCCCACGACTTAACTGTGTAAAGTATGCGCTGTAACCCGCAACCCTAACAATTAGATCTCTGTATTTCTCCGGATGCTTCTGTGCTTCAAGCAAGGTCTCTCTACCAACAACGTTGAATTGAATATGCTTTCCACCCATACTGAAGTAAGTCTTAATCAAAACAGCTAACTTTCTAAGATCCTCAACGGTTTTTAAGGCAGAAGGATGAAACTTCATATTCAAAAGTACAGATTGGAAGCGAGTTTGATCTATTTTCAGAGCGCTTTTAATGACGGCCGTAGGACCGTTTACATCAGTACCCTGCTGGGGCGAAGCTCCTCCATCAGCAAGACACTCTCCGGCAAATCTCCCATCAGGAGAAGCGCCAGTTATTGCCCCACCAGCCCATTGTGATGTAATTGAGATTGCAGCTGGCAAAAATCTCTCCCCCCAAATAGTATATAGAGAGGAGAGGATATCAGCCCAGAACTTGTATAGGTCTTTTGTTATTTGGTCTACGTAGTCATCATCGTTTCCATACTTTGGTGTTTGGAGACACATCCTTCTTATATCCTCATACCCCTGCCAGTTGGCAGCTAAGGCCTTTTTAAGCTGTCTCATAGTTATTTTCTTCTCCTCAAAGACCAACCTCTTAATAGCAGCTAAAGAATTGGCAACATTAATCATGCCGCATAGACTAATAGCCGCTCCATTTTCATACGGCATCTTACGATCCAGCAGGCTTTTACCTTCTTTGATAGCATCTACCATTAAGGCAGAATCAACAATAGGTGGAAACTCCTTTTGACACGCTAGCTCAATATTTATCAGTTCTGCAGCCAGCTTTGCAAAGTAAGCAAGATACTGCTTAAATGCATTAACAAATTCATCAAAGGATTTAAAATCTTCAACATTGACCTCGAATGGTCCGACTTTTAACCCTGTTCTTGGATCAAGGCCGCCGTTTATAAATATTTCTAGAACTTTAGGAGCAACAAAAAATGTGCACTTTGGTTGGCGGGACCGCCCTGCAATGCTGGGCTCAATACAACCCGCTACACAGTAATCACGAGCCCAATCTAATGGAAGACCCTTAGATAATAGGAATTCGATATAAGACTTGTCCCCAATAAAGGCTGGCATGCCAAGCCCCATTCTCACAACCTCGAGCGCTTTTACAATTAAGTCATCAGGCGTCCCTTCATGTACCCTTAAGGTAAGAGTAGGGTGCGGGGTTCTTACAATTTTAGCTGCCTCTAGCATGAGATAAGTTAGCTCATTAGTTGCATCAGTACCCTCTGGTGTAATCCCTCCAATGGTAAAGTTATGCCACTTTGCAAAACCAGCATATTGCTGTCGCTTTATGTCTCTTAGCGGAACAAACAGCAAGTGCATATCTTTGATCCGCAGTAAGCATAAAAGTTCTAAAACCTCCTCATCGGTTATATTGCCCGTATTTTTGTCTCTCATATAAAAGGGGTACATATATTGATCAAATCTGCCTGCTGAAGCTGTAGATTGTTGAGTTACTAAGTATATGAACCAGAATGATTGTAAAGCCTCGTAGAAGTTTCTTGCTGGGTTTGCGGGAACCCACCTGCATGTCTCAGCTATTCGCTCAAGCTCCTTCCTTCGTTGTGGATTCTGCTCAAAGGTAGCCATCTTTTTTGCCAATTCAGCATACCTGTTGGCGAAGCGGATAACGGCCTTGAGAGCTATTATCACTGCCTTAAGGAAGTATGTCTTATTAACAGCATCCGCGTTTCCAATAAATCTTATCTTTCTTAACTCTTCTTCAGCCTCTCTTATTATTTTATTAAGACCGTGATTTAGGACTCTTTCAAAGTCAATAACACCTATCCAGCGATTTACGCCAGAGCTAATACCTGACTCTAGTAGACCCCCAATACACTCCTCTCTACTATTGAATGGTGGTAGGAGTATTCCTGTTTGAGCAAATAACCATAAATGTTCATCATTAAGCAACTCACTCATTCTAAACTGGAAGTTTTTGTCCTTCCAATATTCGGCTAGCTTTTCAATTTCTGGCCAATCTTTTTCTGATACCTTTATGAATCCTTCCCTTTCAAGCTTTTTAAGTTCCTCTATAGATATTGGGCCAAAGAAAGGATTAAATTCTAGTCCCATTGGTTTGCTCGCTCCATTACCGACAATGAGTTCTCCATCCTCAATGAAAATAGTCATATTATCTAACACATGTGAAAATGCCTTGGCAACACGAATTATAGTGGGCTGTCCTTCCGTCTTTTTCCAAGATTCGGTAATTAAACGAAGCCTTTCTAAGCAGACTGTGTATCCTTCCACCCGTATGTTATCAAGCAATTTTTTAATTCTATTCTTTGCTAAATCATTTAATTTCGCATCAGAGATCTCCATTATTTTTCGTTACCTCAAAGGCAAATAAATCTAGTTCAAAAGTTCAATTAAAGATAGGATATTTTTAACTTTTTCTATATTTAAAACTAAGTCGATTACATCCGTTAAGGTTTCTTCACCCAGCTTTTTAAATGAATATTGAGAGCACATAAGGAATTTAGCTATCAAATGCTCTTTACTTAAAGGGTTGTTTGGGCTGCCATAGAGTTCATTGCGATAAACATACTTTGAGTACGTTTTTCCATCATTAGTACTGATAATTAGGCCACCTTCTACTGGTCTAATCTTAGTACTCGTTTGATATGTAACTCGCCCTGCTAACTTAAGAACCTTTTTATCATGTAATCTTTGTGGTGCAAAGCTATCTAAATCTAATTTTTTGTACACCAATGCTGAAGCCACAGTGAATGGGAGACTAAATTTTGCATCAATAGCTGTTTGTGGCCGTTTCTTGCTTTCTAATGGCTCACATAACATTATATTTTGTGGGTTCACTATTAAACAAATCTCTTTAATCTCCTCAGGTGCTAATTTGTACTCCTCGGCAACCGATAAAGCCGCCTGCACATAGGCATGAGTCCCTCTACAGCTCGGCCATGGTTTAAGGCTTATGTTGGTGTAAAAGAAATTTTTTCCAAGTCCCTCTAGAAGACGAGTAGTGTCATAATTGCCATGAGCAAACATCTTAAAGAAACCTCCTTTACCACTAATTGGTTGATTAAACCCAGTAATTCCTTTGTGACTGAGTAGCGCTGATGTTACTGCAGCGAAAGCTGGAAAAGCATCCCGTACTGCCCTGATAATTGATTTAGGGCTATAAATTATTTCAGCACTACAACTAGAGTGGCACAAGGCTAACGAAAAGGCCGAAAGCAACTGGTTCTCATTTGAATCCAATATTTTGCAAGCTGCCGCTGTTGCTCCAATTGCTCCAAGGATTGGAGGAATATACCAGCCATATTCTATGGGATTGCAAGACAGAGCCATACCTAACCTTGTTGTTATTTCATTACCTATAACTATTGCAGCAATAAATTCTTGCCCACTAACGCCTCCTAAAGACTCGGAAACGGCGAGTGCTGCGGGAAGAGACTGCGCACTCGGATGCACTAATGCACTATCATGGACTTCTTCAAAATCAAGTGCATGCGCCATTGATCCATTAGCGAAAGCCGCCATTGGAGGGGAGGTCTTCGCACCAAAACCAATTATCGTACTTTTACCTTCCCCTCCCCAATCTTTAGCCATGTTAACAAATTCTAAACATCCTTCACCAAGAGTATTCGCTGCCAGAATTACACCTAAAGTGTCTAATAAGCTCTTTTTCGCAACACTAATAACATCATGTGGGATATTAGCGTATTTTGTATTGACAACAAAGTCTGCCAGACTCTTATCTATCAACATGGTATAACTTCATCACCATCTACAAGATATCTAGTTTTAAACCCCTGATTCTGTGTGATTCTTTCCATATATTTAATTACTTCCTCAAAACGTTTATCTTTATATGTGAGAAATTCGGGCATAGCTGTTCTTCTATCTATATATACGGGAAGAAAAGATACTTTCTGAATAATACCTTTTATAATCTCGCATTTGACAACTATGCTTTTTTCCGAGTCTGGCGGAAAGTTATATAGGGAATCTGGATCTGGAATCCAATCAGGGTTAAGTTTCTGAATTTCTTTAAAACTTTTATCCATAAGCATTTCCCTAGTAAAGGGCAAGTCTACCGCAAAATTACTAAGGCTATAAAATATTACTCTTCCTTTATAAACTTCAACGGGCTTAAGTATGTGACTATGGTGACCTAACACTAAATCTGCTCCAACGTCGATTGCGGCATGAGCAATTTCTTTTTGATAATCTGCTATTACGGCTGGAACAAAATGAATGCCCCAGTGAAAAGAAAGTATGCAGACATCTGCTCGAGACTTAGTCTCCTTAATATCATTTATCATTGCTTCTCGATCCTCAATATGTGGAAAAGTATGGATCCTACAAGGAGTGCCTGGTTGATCAGGTTCTATTGGCTCATATACGGTCCAAACGCGAAGTGGTGCACACCCGGGTCTATTTTCAGTCGCCCAGTATCCCATAGGAAGAATAGAATTATAGGCTAAAAAGGCTATTTTAGTACCTTTCACTTCAATCACTACTGGCCTACGGGCTTCCTCAATATTCTTGCCTACACCAACTATGTAGAGACCTGCTTTTTTTAGCGCATCTATTGTATCAAAAAAGGCCTCCATCCCCCAATCCATGCAGTGATTGCTAGCAAATGAAACTACACTAAAGCCCGCGTCTTTAATTGCATATGCTAAATCTGTCCGGGAATATTCTGAGCGCCTCGCCTGAGGTAGACTGCTAATGATGTTTCTGTCGGTTAACGGAATTTCCAGCTGGCAAAAGGCTATATCTGCTTTCTTTAGTATTGAGCTGACATTTTTGAAGATTGATTCTTTTCCCCTAATTCTTTCAATTAAGTGCTCCCATTTAGGAGAAAAAGTCATGGGAGCAACGTCTCCTACGCCCAGCAAAATGACGTTTTTATTATTCAAATAACGACCTCCAAATAATATTTTACCAAAACATAACATATATATATCGTCACCATAAAGAAGAAATATGGGGGTTTAATTTGAATAAAAAAGCTATTACGAAAGTTCAAGCGGCTATCATTGCTGTTGTTGTGATAATTATTGCCAGTATGACATATTATTACATTAGTCTCCTCGGACCCACCCCAACTCTTACTCTGACGCCCACACCTACACCCACACCAACGCCGTTAAGGACAGTGAGGGTGGCTGCTACAGCAACGGGCCTAGTATTTGCTCCTATCTTCTTGGCTGATGAACTAGGTTTCTTTAAAGAGGAAGGCTTAGACATTCGATATGTCTGGACTGGAGCCGTGGTTATAACTACACAAGCAATTTTAAGCGGGGACGCGGAGTTCGCTATAGGTCACGGAGCACTTGAAGTACCAAAGCTTATAGCTGAGGGGCAGCGCTTGACCATGATAATGGGCATAACAACAAAGGAAACCGCTATATGGCTAGTTCAAGATAAATATAAAGATAGGGTCAAGACACCGTTAGACATGAAGGGACTAAGTGTAGGGGTTACGAGACCCGGAGGTGGAACATGGGCTTTAGCAGTGATAGCTCTGAAGAAATACGGTTTGAGCCCTGAAGATGTAACGTGGGTTAGTTTAGGTGGTGATCCGTTAACTGTTGTCGGCGCATATGAAGCTGGGCAAGTTGACTCTATCATAATGCCTGAACATATTATCTCTTTAGCAAAGACAAGGGCTGGAGGCTTTGAGCTCATAGACTTCACGAAACCCAGTGACTCGCTTTTCTACTTGGGATCAGAAACTTTGGTGAGCACGACGATTTATACGAGACCATCGTTACTTGTATCTGATCCTGAGTTATGTAAGAAATTCCTTAGGGTCATGCTTAAAGCTTTAAACTATATAAATATGCATACGCCTCAAGAGATAGCTGAAGTCTTAGCTCCAAGGTATAAGGAAATAGATAGGGAAATTCTGGTGAAAGTTTTTGAGCGATATAAATACGTATGGTCAAAGGACGGCATTATAACGAAGGAAGCTTACGAGGCTGCTCTAAATAACTTCTATGGGGCAGGGCTTGTTAGGACCATAGTTCGATATGAGGATGCTGTGAATTTGATGCTTCTCCGTGAGGTTTTAGAAGGACGATAATACTCACTTTTTCTTTTTTATCGGCTAAGCACTTGGAGAATCTATTGACGTTTGGTAATCAAATCTATGTCGTCAAATTAGTTCACACATGCAATAATCGTAACACAGCGGTTATGCGGGACGCCATTTAAGGAACGCCTTTTCCATAGCTCTAACACTATAGTCGAGCGCCACTCCAATTAACGCTAGCAGCATAAGGATTGAGAAAACACGAGTGACGTAAAAGAGACCCGTAGCGTAAATTAGAATCCATCCAAGTCCCTCACTTGAGGCAAGCATTTCTCCTACAATTGCTCCAACCAAAGCCATGGCAACAGATGGGCGAAGTGATGCAAGAAGCCATGAAATTATAGAGGGAAGAATAACAAATCTTATGATCTGTCTCTTGTTTGCCCCCATCACTAAAATAGCGTTAATAAAATTTTCATTTACATTCTTAATCCCAAAAAACACATTGTAGAAAACTATGAAGAAGACAGTTGTCCATATCAAAGCTATCTTAGATAACACCCCAATTCCAAACCATAAAATGAATAAGGGGGCAATTGCAATTCGAGGCATCGCATTAATTGACGCAAAAATGGGCGCTATAAGATCATAGGCAGTTTTAGAATAAGCAAGGATTATGCCTGCTATCAAGCCAGTTGCAACACCGGTTAATAGCCCAAGCAACATCTCATATACGGTAGCATAGATATGCTTATATATATACCCCGTTTGGAACATTGACCAAAGGTCTATGAGAAATGCGGATGGTTTACTAATATAGAAGGGGTCTATAATTTTGCAATGTGAAATTATTTCCCATGCTACAAAGATTACGGCGAAAACAAGAATGACACGAGCTAGCCGCATTACTGTTCTAAACACGCCTCTTAATACGTCTAGCTTTACCTTTCTTCTCAATGAGCCTTCACCTTCATAACTTCTTCTCTTAAATCTTTCCAAAGAACATTAAAAACCTCTGTAAACTCGCTTGATGACCTGACATCAAGAGCGAACCTCGGGTAAGGTATGGGCACTTCGTAGATTCTTTTAATTGTACCGGGTCTCGCCGTTAAAATAATTACAATTTCACTTAATGTTATTGCCTCTGCTAAATCATGAGTGACAAAGATTATCGTTTTTTTAGTTTCTTGCCAAATTTTTAAAAGCTCATCTTGAAGAATAATCCTCGTTTGAGCATCTAAAGCGCCGAAAGGCTCATCCATAAGGATTATTTCAGGATCATACGCTAAGGTTCTTATAAGAGCTACCCTCTGCCTCATTCCACCAGAAAGTTCATAGGGCATCTTATGCTCAAAACCATTTAAACCAGCCATTTTAATCAATTCTAAAGCCCTCTTTCTTCTTTTCTCTTTTTTAACCCCTCTGATTTCAAGACCTATTTCCACGTTTCCAAGAACATTTCTCCAAGGAAGGAGGGTATCTTCTTGAAACACAAATCCTATATTCTGAGGAATGCCTTCTAGCTTTCTACCATCTATCCATACTTCCCCAGAAGTAGGTTTAACTAGTCCCGCAATAACCTTTAAAAGAGTACTTTTCCCACATCCGCTTGGGCCTATTACTGAAATAAAACTTCCCTTCTCAATACCAATGTTTATATCTTTCAAGGCTTCTACATCGCCCCTTGGTGACTTATAAGTAACGCTAAGATTCCTGATGTCTATGTACATGTGTTATAACCCACCAAACCTGCATAACAATTAACCTTTATTAATCAATTAATATAAGTTTTAATTTTAAAATCGCTAAATTTAACGTCTAAGGAGCCTTTATAGAATGTCGCCACTAAATGTCACTAATTTCCCTTCAGAATTATAGTTGAACTCTTTGACAAGCAAATTGAGAGCCCTAAAAAGTTTTAATAGTCCTAAAAACGTTGCGAGGACTTCCCTACAAATCTAGAAAGATAAGACTTCGCTATTAAGACGGAAACTATGCCCCATTAACAAGAGAGGAAAAATTTAGACCTAAATTGTAATGTGCTCAGTTCTCCTAATGATATCATCTTGCACCCCACGACTTAACTGTGTAAAGTATGCGCTGTAACCCGCAACCCTAACAATTAGATCTCTGTATTTCTCCGGATGCTTCTGTGCTTCAAGCAAGGTCTCTCTACCAACAACGTTGAATTGAATCCACTTTCCACCATGGATAAAATAGGTCTTAATTAGTGCAGCTAACTTTCTTAGGTCCTCTGTTGTTTTTAGCGTAGAGGGATGAAATTTCATGTTTAATAGTGTTGATGAACATGAAACCTGATCGACTTTTAATGCACTCTTAAGTACTGCCGTCGGACCGTTAATATCTCGTCCTTGTACGGGTGATACTGTTCCATCCGCTAAAGGTTCACCCGCGCATCTTCCATCTGGAGTTGCACCCGTTATTGCTCCTCCTGCCCACATGGATGAAATCGATGCCCCTCCTAGTCCTCTAATTATTCCTCCAACAGGGCGCGCAACATTAGGATACCTTCCTACCTCATCTATAAGAAACTTTAACAGGTCTGCGGCTATTGAATCAACATAGTCATAATCATTACCATATTTAGGTGCCTTTAAGCATATTTTTCTTAGCTCTTCATGTCCTTGCCAGTTTACAGCCAAAGTCTCCTTTAACTGCCTCATTGTAACTTTTTTCTCTTCAAAGACAAGTTTTTTTATAACGGCTAAAGAGTCAACAACATTTTGAAGACCTACAGGAATCATAACCGCTCTGAAGTTATAAGGTGGCACAGCTCTTCTTTTAGATAGAGGTTTTCCTACACGAATTCCATCATGTAGAAGTACAGTTTCGATAATTTCGACTGCATCATAATAGCTTGGACACCCTAAAGTATCATAAGACTCTATGACTACCTGCTCATGCCACAAATTTATGAAATATGATAAGTATTGTTTAAAGGCGCTATAAAATTCATCAAATGTATTGAAATCCTCCACATTTACTTTAAAAGGACATAATTCAATTCCTGTTCTTGGATCTACTCCTCCGTTCATGAAAATCTCAAGAACTTTAGGTACAACGAAAAATCTCCCTGCAAGGCATCCAAGCTTTCCTGGAACGCTCGGATCAAGACAACCAGCAATATGATAGTTACGCGCTTCCTCAAGGGGTATGCCTCCGGATGTTAGATACGCTATAAAAGATGGATCTGAGGCAAATGCAGGCATCCCTATTCCAGTTTTTACTACTTCTAATGCCTTTACCATTAGATCTTCAGGGGTTCCTTCATGAACTCTGAGTGTTATAGTGTGATGTGGTGTTTTAACAATTTTCGCGGCCTCTAAAACAAGGTATGTAAGCTCATTTGTAGCATCTTTACCATCGGGTGTAACGCCACCAATCGTCATGTTGCGCCATTTAGCAAAACCTTCATGCTGCATTCGTTTGGCGGCCCTAAGCTTAATGTTTTCTGGTTTCATACATTTGATTCGAAGTTCACATAGCAGAGCCAAAACTTCCTCGTTGGTAATTTTACCGTTTTTTATGTCATTTTTGTAGTAAGGATACATGTATTGGTCAAATCTTCCAAAATTGTATGTTGATGTAGGGGTTGATAAAATTTGATTGAACCAAACTGATTGTACAGCCTCATAGAAGCTTCTAGGTTTATTCGCAGGTACCCAGCGGCAGGCCTCCGCTATTTTTAAGAGCTCTTGTTTTCTCACAGGATCTTTTTCTTCACTCGCCAATTTTTCAGCTAAATCTGCATACCTATTAGCAAAGCGAATAATAGCTTTCAAAACTATTTTGGCAGCTTCCAAAAAAATCTTTTTCTCAAGGTCTTCAAAAGTTAAAATTCTTAAGTTATTCAGTTCATTTTCAATTTCAGCTATTATAGAGTTAAGTCCGTTAAGCCATCTTTCTATATCCTGCCAACAGTCTGTAAAATTAAATGATAAACAGAGACCGCTGCCAGCATAAGCTCCTCTAAACTCCTCTTTCCTCTCTATTGGTGGAAGAGTAATTCCGATTTGCAGGAATTTAGATAATTTTTCATCGTAAAGGCAACTTCGCTTATATTCTGAACACTTTTTCATCCAATATTTTCCCAGCTCTCTTATCATTGACCAGTCTTTTTCATCGACAATTATGAGACCTTCTTCTTCGGCACCTTTTATCTCATCCTCATTCCAGATGCCGAGAAAGGGATCTATCTCCACGCCCCAAGGCTTACTTGCTCCTTCGCCCACAATCATCTCGTCATCATCAATGAATATGGGTATGTTATCAAGAACATGGGCCCACGCTTTTGCTCCACGTATTATTTCAGGCTCGCCCTCAGTTTGTTCCCAAGACTCAGTAATGAGCCTAGCCTTTTCAACACAAAGTGGAAATTTCTCCTTACGTATTTTACTGATTAATCTCTCTATTCTTTCCCGTAATCTTCCCTTCAACATTATCTCAGTCTCACTGATCTGCATGTGTACTCCACTCTAAACAACCCGATTAGAATTTATAAGTTTTTCATTAACTATGGCTTGTGTGCAAAGTATTTCTCGATATGGCTTGCCACGCGAAGCTGGGGCGGGGTATACGTCGGATCAGATTTTAAGGACTCATTTATTAACAACGCATTTGTTAAGAACTACCGCAATTATGAGATTATCAGGGCTATTTTGATGGCGCTCTTGAGCTGGCCGCCTATGATGTAGCCTATCAAACCTGCAACAGCCGCGAAAACCAAGCTATCAGAAGAAACATCACTAAACAAAGATATGGAAATCACGGCCCCCACCAGTACCCATTGATTTAGAGCATTTGGACCCTACGCGACATCTACGAGCTTCATCCGCGTGGCAAAGACGAGCGCTTCTGGCTGGAACTTTTAGAGCTGTTACGCTCGCAGGCTCAGCAATCCTCTCTACTGCAACTCGATGGGCTTGATTGCCAGTCTCATTAAATCGGAAAGCCATTGGTTGAAGGTTTTAGCGTTAGCATTCTTCTGATACTTCTTCCTATTAGGCAGCTTCGAGATTATGTGCAGCTCAAGCATGCGCTTCACGTAGAACTTAGCTGTGGGTTGAGGAATACCGGCTTCCCTCGCCAAGTCTCCGCTCGTGAAAAACCATCGGCAGCCTTACATAGGCCCTAATCACGCGGGCTGGAAAAGGCATGCTTAAATCAACTATGCTGGCCAGCTCATCATTAACCTGCATAAGTGGAATAGGGAAAAATGGATATAAAGTAAACTTGGGCCGCCATAAGTCCACTTATGACGGTTGATGGTGTAAGTCTTACTTTTGCATGCTTAAAATGGTTATAAGTCTTTGTAATTTATGTCCGCCAGAAATACGGATTCAGTAGAATTTCAAGTATCTCTGAATATAGACGTAGTGCATGTCTTTTGGCAGGCCTCCGGCTCCCTGGGCCTTGAAGATTAGGAAGTCGCATAGCGCGCGTATGTCTATGTCAATCGCCATGAATCTCTGGCTGTCCAAGCCTATACTGCATCCCACATGCCTGCTTTCACGGA
>Ga0209394_1000638_pt1 | contig 26054 bp, 40 predicted proteins | sample JNZ201metaG_FD_184122 | JGI IMG/M metagenome (GOLD analysis project Ga0209394, IMG submission 184122) | Hot spring microbial communities from Jinze hot spring, China to study Microbial Dark Matter (Phase II) - JNZ 20120812A (SPAdes) (version 3) ... | reverse complement strand
ATGCTACCCCAGCCAGCATGGGCCAGGCTTCTTCAAGTGCTGGGGTTCTTGTCGTGTACGAAGAGCATGTAGGGAGCAGGACTGGAGCATCTAGTAGGTGGTTTTTTGAACCCCAGCCCATTACCCCTCCGATATTCGTTGGAGGGGGGACACACAAGAAGTGGCTAGTGACCGTTTTAAAAGGTACTAAAGCTACACTGGTACGTGTAAGTAACAGGGGTAATTTGTCCACAGTTACGTTCGTTATTGAGACACCAGTATTTCTCGACTACCTAGGTGGTGTCTCTAGTCTTGATCAAAGTCTGTATGAAAAGTATATGAGGATGATGGAGGAGATATAGTATGGTATACTTTGGTACATATTTGAGTATTGACACCTCTCTCGCGGAAAAGATCGTGGAAAAGATAAAGAGTGAGAAAAACCACGCCAGGGTTGTGTATAGGAGGTATAGTAATATAAGGTATACTGTTCTCAAGCCGTGTCCAGCCTGCCCGATACGAAAATATGTAACAAGAGTGAGGTTTACAGGGGGGCGAGCCTTCTGCACAGTCCTTGTTACTACTACAGGAGGGTCAGATACAGCTAAAACTGCATCAGCACTCCAATACACCAATGTGTGTCTAGCTGACTATATACTTCTTGCCAGGAATATAGTGAAGCTAGAGAAGGTACCATCTGACTGGCTATACCACCTCGCCCTCGACGCCTACTACGTCTACAGCTTCCTAACCGCCTGCAAGGCTTCCTCGTCTGAAGACGAGCACAGCCTACCAGTACCACCAAAATGCCGCAAACTACAACGTACATTCGAAGGTTAAACTCTCTCAGCCTCTTTTTTACAGGGGATAGAGAATGTACCTTGTAGTAATGGATAAACCAGGAGCTAAACCCGGCCGCATGCCAAGAACATTCTACTACAGACTCAAGAAGATGAACCTGCCTGTCACACGTGTGCAGAAGAGTGTATACGTAACAGAAAGTAGATCAGCAGCATACAGGCTGGCAGGCCTAGCTAGAGAGTACGGCTTTATGGTGAAGGTCTACAAGGTGGTGGAAGAATGAGATACTCGGTGATGCGTAGCAACATATATGTATGCCCTGTATGCGGTGTGAAATATAGGCATGTATCGAATCTGGTGAGACACTATAGAACCGCGCATATACAAGCATATGAACCGTACACGTGTCCAGCATGCTCTGCAAGACTCAACGATAGAACCGCGCTACTTGACCACCTCTGGGAGCATCAGATGGATGGTAAACTAGCGCTCACATACCTCGCCATGCTTAAGCGTAGCAAATGGCGTTCAAGGAGAAGAAGAAGGGCTGTAGAAATAGTGATGTCTACTCTAGCATTGAAGCCTATACCAATATCCCGATGTAGACACGACGAGTGGATTGTAGAGTATGAGACCGCTACCAGCGGATGCTTCAAACGTGTAAGACGTGTATGCCCTGTATGCGGTGCATCTGTAACATATACTGAACATTTATAGCTGCATCTACGCTATACAGAAGCAGCCCATCGCACCACCTAAATGGTGTGATTGTAAGCGTCTCAGACCTATTAAGCTTTTGCCCGCCAGCCTCACCCCCATGAGCATAGTTCTCTTCCACATATTGGGCATATTGCCTTTCCTTTCTTTTCATCGCCAGATATCTTTGATTCAATGAGCTCAATAGTTATACGCCATACTTGCCTAAGCATTTTGTCTATATGCTTTATGCCCTTCTCCTTCTCGCATATATTGCTGCTGTAATAATTGCTGCTGTAGCGGCGACACCGCCGACAACTCCCATAATAACCGGCTTCCAGTCAGTGTAGGTGAAGGAGATCTCTACCGTATATCCTCCAGGAGTAAACTTGTAGATGAGAACATTGTCGAAGTAGAGGTGGTTCTCATAGCCGGCTCCATAGGTGCATTTAAGTCTCACTTTCTTGCTTACGATTCCAGTCTCCTCAACAACCTCGCATATAGGCTCGTCGAAGTCCCAGTCGGGTTTTTCACCGATTTCCTCAGTCAGGTCTTCGAAGCCGAACTTTAAAGGCTTCTCGCTGAGCAGCTTCAGGTACTTGCCCGGCTCAACTGAAACCCTCTTTCAGGTACTTGCCCGGCTCAACTGAAACCCTCTTTCCATCGGGTAGGATAATGTAGTCCCACCCCTTCCTCACCTTCCTGTTCGCCACGTAGATGGAGAACCTCTTGAAGTCAACCATTTACATCACCCCAGTCTCAGGATAATAATCCTCGTAGCCCCGTATGTGAACTTTTCCCTCACGGTTCTGAGCTACGTAGTCTTTTATAGACATACATAGCCCTTCCCCCTCGATTAACTCATTGAGGGCTCTTTGGGGGGACCCAGCTCCCCGCATCTGAAGGTTCAATACAGCTATAACGTCTCTATCCATTGTTAATCCACATTCTTCGCATTTCATGATTCTGCCCCCATAGGAAGCCATGCTTCCTGAGCAGACTTAATCCATCGCGGAACCTTAATAATTGGTTTCACTAAAAGGATGAACTTCATACTCTCCTTCCATCCTTTAATCCTTATTTCATACGCCCTCTTCTTAGCCCCCTTGGGTAAACCCCTATCTTTAATCACTGCACAAAATCCAAGCCTCGTAAGCGCCTCATAGACGATATCTATCAGCGTTGGATTTGAATTATACATGTGTATATTCATAGTTCCCTTGCCTTCAAAGCACAACCCCTCACTTTCATAAAACCCTTTTAAAAAATAGGGTTCGTAGCCTTTTATCAGCTCTCTTATATCCTCAGACGATATAGTTTTTCATATTGAAATCCCTAAATCAATTCCTTCATCCAACCATTTTCTGATGTACTTGTAGTACTTTTCTTTTTCTTAAGCTTTTTAGCTGAGTAGCCTGCGATCGCACCAATTGATGCCGAAATAGCACTCGCGAGCACTGAATCTATGCCTTTAAGCAATGCTGCTATACATATTGCCGTTAAGCATATTACTGCAACTATTTTCGTTGAATCCATTTTTGGGTCCACTCCTATTCAAGCAGTAGCTCTATTTTTTCATAGCGTCCCTTTTTATTAATTCCTTCAAAAAGCGTTACTCTTTTCTTTCCTCTATGTTCAAATTCCAATATATCAATATCTGTTGGCGCAACATTTAAGTCAACCGCTACCTTATCAATTGGTACCGGCGGTTCCTCAAAGACGATTATAACCTTTTCATCATCAGCAATAACACATGAAATTCCTTTGAAAACATGGCCTTTATCCTCTAAATGCTTTTGTATCACGCCAGCATCAAGCGGCTCAAGATGTTTTAATTTTTCTCTATCAATCAGTATTCTAATTGTCATTATAGTGTCACAAACCCAACTATAGGTGGTTGGGGCGATATTAGTGTTATCACGCCCCTAACACTCTGTACAGGATAATATGCATAAGCGGAACTAGAAGATGAATAACCATAGATTTGGTAAAATGAATTGGGTGGGAAATATAAGTCTTCAGTAAATGCAACAGGCGTGGTTGATGTTGTTGATCTGAGCGTTCCATAGGGTTTATCGTTAATGTACACTCGTCCATACGCTCTGTAACCAGATGCTGCATACATTTCAAAGTATGTGCGTATTACACCACCATAGAATAAAAGCATTTCTTTCATTTTTACAGGGCTCGTTGAATTCGTGTAACGAAGGGTTGTATCGCTAAGTAAAATATCGTCTGTTGGCGATATGCCGTACATATAGTTTAACGTTCTTTGTGGGTACTCCCAGACTTCTTTTGCACTTACAGTAGGCGGGTATATGCTCATTCACTCACCTCCATTACGACTTAAACTCACCTGAGACAGAGAAGGTGAATGAAGGCGAGGTTCCTCCAACAACCCATCTAACCCTCAGGTACCTGAAGGCTAGCAGTGTTATTGTATCCCATATTGTTTGAACCGAGTTTAAGCCCGTGTGAGAGAAGAGAACCTTGTATTTTCCAGTGTATTGGTCTTTGCCCTCGATGTATACGTCCAACGTTGGATTCGTACCTGAAACTGCGGTTATATCTATGCATATCTCGCCGTAAAGGAACCTCCCAACATCTATGTCCCCCGTGTTCCCGCTTGCTGTCCGAGCCCCGCTTGGCAGTAGAACTACGCTTTCAACCCAGTGGTCTTGGATATTCACTGGCTGCTTGATGGATGACTCTTCAACTGAAACCTTGAGGTTTCCAGCCGCGGTTAAAGTGCTTGGGAGCTGTGGGGATTTAGCTAAAAGGTAGCCCTCGGCGTCAATTCTTAACGGTTTAAACTGCTCTCCGCTGATTGTGCCAGTCCATCCTTCGACGACGTTGGCTTTAACGAAGTTTATCTGAGCGTTCTTTACGTACCCTGTTCCACCGGTTACGTACGCTTCCACGTATATGGGGTCGTCCCACCAGCCGGGAGCAATGTACGTTGCGTTCGCCTCCTTGCTAACGTACGAGGTCTCGGTGAACGTGAACGAAGCCAGTGTACCTCTGTAGAGGCTTCTGAACCTGACGTAGAGGGTTTGACCAGCTGATACGTACCCTTCGACGTACACGTGAACAAGGTACGTTCTCGAGGGAAGGTTTCGTTGCCTCACCACGCACCTTGTCTTCTCCGTCCACGAGGTCTCGGTAACACTGTACTCGGCTGAGTCAATCCAGTGAACGTAGTCGTCCACCGGCACTGTTGCGTTTCTCCCAGACGCTGGAGCAAGCGTTAAAAGCTCTCTCTTAACCGTGAGCAGGCTTCTGTCCAGGTTTGCTACCACGGTTGCGTTCACGATCAGCCTGTTCGACGCGTCGAACGTCAGCTTATCTGTCTGAGACTTTATACCAGACAACGTGGTTTCAGACGCTCTGGTAGATAGGTTTGTGTCTAGTCTGCTCAGGATAGAGGATAGTGTTGAGTCCTTTGCTAATCCTATTCCGTCCTCTAGCACAGCTACTCTGAAGTTGCCCGCTGATGTGAGGGATGCGGGCAGTCTGTCCCTGATCGCTACCAGCGTCGCCTCTGACGCTCTAGTTGATAGCGCTACGTCTAGGTTGGGCGGGTTTGGTATTACAGATAGCCAGTCTCCCTTGGTAACTGGTAACGATACGACTCCTACCTGTAGTCTACCGTCTGAATCAGTCTTAAGCATTCTAACTAAGCTACCGTCAAACCCTCCCGTAACTATCACATTCGGCGGCGGTTGATCTCCCGGTTGAGCTGTTGTTGCTCCTAGCTGTGCTAGGCTCAGGCTCGTCCACGTCATCTCCCTGAGTATCTCTACTATGCTTATCGAGGTGTCCTGTGCATCCCTTATCCTCACGTAGCCGTCGTCAATATAGCCTACCCTCGTTATAAGTCTCGACGAGTCATCGAATATGATGAAAGAAGATAGATACCGCATGCTAGATAAATATAGAGATATTTGCTCGATCAACAACCTAACGAATTCAGGGTCTAGGGCTTCCAGAATAGCCATTTCCATCACCTACCAGTAAAGTGGTATCCTCCAGATGGCGAACGGAGCCCCCTCGTACCCTCTGAAGACGTACAGGAACTTCCTGCCGCCGATCTTCACTATCTCAAGCCTCCTAGCCTCCCTATAATATGGAAGCGGTAGCCTAGTGTAAGCCTCCATTTTATTCGTGCTCAGGTCTAGATAGTATATGTATCTATATCCTTCGTTCAGGCACATGTATATTCTATTTGTATCTGGGTCGTATACTGCGTAAGTACCGGTTGAGAAGCCGAAGATTGCTGGAGTGTACGTTAGAGTTGTCCAGGAGTTTCCGCTTATGCTATATACGTATATTGTTGTAGTTCCTCCTCCCCTTATAACGTATATCTTATCAGGGTCGTAGTTATAGACCCAAACGCCAATGCTTCCGTTGCTTAGCGTCGCCGGAGCTGACGCCAGCGATGTGAACGAGTTGCCGGATATTGAGTACCTGTAGAAAGATGTTGAACCGTAAGCCGGTGCGTAGTATACATAGTCGTCGTTAGCCCCAGATCTTAGGGCTGAGCACGTGTGGCATATCCAGCTACCGTAGTTAGCCGCTACTGGTAGCGCCGCGAGGGATGTCCAACCCCCATTAGCTGGATTATAATATGCGAACCCTGTTCCAGCGTTCCCCTGTATGGCGAAGAAGTATCCTCGCGACGGGTCGTATATGAGGTGTGCTCCCTGATATGCCGCCCAAGGAGCGCCAGCCAGGTACTGATGCGTATCCCCTCTTACGCTGTACCTTCTAAACCAGTTTGAATTGTTGCCTCGTAGCCAGTATATGTAGCCACCCATGTCCCATGCTACAGCCGTGCCGTGGTGCTGGCTGTCTGGGGTTGGCTCACACCATTGAACGACCGGTATGTCTACTCCAGGTCTCAGAGCCATACATCGATCACCTCCCCGCATCTAGGGCAGGTAACCGTTATCTTTCTGGGGGATGTTGCCGGTGGCTCGTAGACTTTCGAGATACAGTTATAGCAGATGAAGTCGCCTATCCTAGCCTTACCCTTAGACGCTACCATAGGATCCTGTATCTCGACGACTAGGCTTCTACCATCAAGCTCCCTACCGCATATCGAGCATACATACTTCTTCGCTGACATCTAGTTACGCCCGCTTCTTCCACTCCTGGAAGATCTTCTTAACCAGTAGGTCTAGATCGCTCTTCTCCTCCCTTCCAAGCGGGTTGCTGAAGTAGAAGACCACCTGACCCCTCTCGTTGTCAACCTTGACGGCTAGCGGTTTAAACCCGGGTTTGGCTACCGCCTCCAAGATGCGGGCGGCGTCTAGAGGCTTATCCTTCAGTAGCTCTACCATGTCGAATATATACTCGTATTCAGGCAAACCCCCCACCTCTAGCTCCAATACTCTATATCCAGGGTGCTGCTACCGGTAGCGGTCTTATAGTATACCGCGGTTACACCGCTGAATGGGAATATCCTTATCGTCCTAGCCCTCAGGATAAGCGGGTTGGTAGCTGGAACAGAGCCGTTTACACCTACCAATATGTCTACGTCCCCCCTGTTCCTGAGTATCAGCATCTTTCCTCCCGGGGCAGCTATTGCGGTGCTGCCTTCCGTTGTCCCGACCGAGATATTCGCTATACAGTATGGCATTCTCGAAGGTAGATAAGAAGGAACGACACCTAACGCATACATCGTCGAGCCGACTACGTCTAGGCTGGCTTGGCCTAGAGCGTTGGGTATCTTCGTATCGGCTAGCCTTGTGGATAGGTTTACGTCAAGCTTATTCAGTATCGAGGATAGCGTCGCCTCGCTAGCTCTAGTGCTTAAAGCCACATCAAGGTTTGATGGGTTAGCTACCACTGCAGCGTTAACTGTAAGCCTATTCGCTGCATCGAATGTCAGCTTATCGGTCTGGGTCTTAATCGCACTTAAAGTCGTCTCAGACGCCCTCGTAGAGAGCGCTACATCAAGGTTCGATGGGTTTGGTAATGTTAAGACGTCGACCTGCAGCTCACCAGCCGCATCGGTTTTAATCTTTCTTGCCGTAGTTCCATCGAAGCCGTATATGCCTCCATCCCATCTACTGGTGAATGTTGTCTCAGCTAGCCTGGTTGAGAGGTTTACATCTAGCTTACCTAAGATCGAGGATAGCGTCGACTCCGAAGCCCTTGTGCTTAGCGCTACATCCAGGTTAGATGGGTTTGGAAGAGTATCCAACGCAACCTTAAGCCTATTAGAACCGTCAGTATATACTCTCTCCCAGACGCCACCCGCGCTATCCCAGCCTAGCAGGGCGCCGCCGATTATAGTGGTTGTCGGGTTTGACATCGCATCTCCTAGGGTTACGGCACCCGGGAACTTGCCGCTGAATGCCGCCAGCGTGGATTCTGATGCTCTAGTACTTAAAGCCACATCTAGCTTGCTATCGAAGCTATCAAGCTTGCTTTTCACGTACGCCGGGTCGAGAAACTCTAGCAGAGACACGGTTCACACCCCCTACTTCTCGTCAACCTGTATCTTCTGCTTAATCATCCACTCCTCCTGAAGCTTCTCAAGCTTCTCAAGTATACACGACATTATCCAGTCGTTAACAGTCTTCCTCTCATTCCTAGCTATACGGTAGATCAACGCGTAGTCTCCCCCACTCATCCTGACCAACGCTATCACCTCATCCATTATAGCTTTAACACCTCCACGACTGCCTTTGTCCTCTGTCCAGATGGAGCCTTAAGGTATAGTGTTCTAGCGATCCGCGATATCACTTTAGCAACGCCAGGATATACGACTGAGTACTCACTATCAGTGACTGGTCTGTCTAGGTTAAATTTAACCGGCTGATAGTCTGCCGGAACCTTGATACAGTGTAGGAACCCGTTTACGTCGAGTGATACACCGGTATCGTCAACATCAACCTCAGGTATGAACAGATGGTCTCTAGCAGCCGGCACCGTTTCGACAACCCCAACCTCAACCCTCGGGAAATCTGGGCACATCTCCATCTATGCTATCGTATCGTCTGATAAATAAGTTTTTGCCTGAGGTTGTATATGTGTGTTATACTACTTTGGTGAACAGGTAGTCGAACGTCTTGAACGAACCGGCTGTCTGATGTATTACGACCTTATACGCATACGCCGTCAGCCTTGGTATGAAATATAATGCCGGCGACTCCTGTCTACCTGTAAACGTCTCCTCTGCATACTTCTTGTATTCTCCATCTTCCCTTATCTTTACAAACGTCTTTATTACAACAGTATCGCCATCTGTCATATTGCTTAGATCTACGTATCCGCTCAGCATAGCTAGACCTATATACTCGAACATCGTCTGCTCTGTCCCATCAGTTGTTATCGAGCCTTTACCAACTATTCTAAGCAACATGGGTGCTATAACCCTGTCGACTATATCTTCTACTGGGCTTACTTTTATACCTAACGCGGAAGCTATCGCTCTCAGCACTACATCGTTTAAACCTCTAGCCAGATACCAGATGTACAGTGCGTCTACCTGTAGCTGCAGTGCTTTTGACGTGTATGTTTTACCGAGCTTCCAAAGTTTTTCAGCATACCACATGTACTCATGCATCACCGGGTATTCAGATGGGTTTTTGCTAAGTATCTCTCTAACGGTTGATATGAGATGTTCGTGTGTCGCCTGGTAGCTTGCTATGCTAGGTAGTGCTAGTGGCTTTGTAGCATTCAGATACTCTGCATATACGTCGGGCTTCATCTTTACATCCCAAAGCTTCGCTCTCTGTACTGGTGACCTTGATAGTGTCCTCCTCCTTCGCGCAGGCATCAACATATCATCTTTCTTCTACTGTATTAATCTTTTCTTATATACCGCTTATCTGGAACATGTTCTTCCCTTCTTCACCGTATACAACGAGTAGTCTACCAGTCTTCTTAACAAACTTTAACACAACTCTCAATGGTATACCTGTACTCATCCTTCTTATGATGAGTACTGTATCGTCAGATACTATAGGCTTCTCTCTACCGCTAGCGAAGACTTCATCATACTTGTTGAGAGACTCTGTAACATTACCTCTACGTATCTCCTCCACCACCTCGACTTTATCGTTGAACGATATCAGTAAGCCCTCCCTACCCCTCTTTATCCAAAGCTCATCAAAACCATCCCTCCTGATGATCCTGATAGAGTAGCCTTCAATCTCTATTTCTCTACGTAGTTCATATCTTACATGCGTAGCTTGACCCGTAACAAAGTATGATAGCCTATGTAGGGAAGCCCATTGATCCCAGTCGGCCAACCATGCATCATTATAGCCGACTAGTAGGTTGACTGACGAACCTGCAAGACTTGTGATATCACGGTATGCTACATGCGGCGGGTTTGCCGGTGTAAACCTTAATATAGGTGGATCCGTCAATACTATGTAGCCGTAAAGCGATTTGTCGTAGCTTCCGTTAGGATAGCCTAAACTATACATGCTCCATGATAGTAGACAGTAGGGTAGTGCAGGCTGTTCTGTTTCATCGAATATGCCTGGGTTGCCGATTACAAGCGCTATATTAGCACGAGTCCCGTCATAGCCGTGGTATGCCCCCATCCTCATATTAAACTTAAACGTGTTCATAGCTGTGAAGTTTGAATGCCAGTACCATCCAAATGTGTAGCAGAGGGGAGTACCGTAATACTCATATGAGCGTTTATGGTTTGCGGCAGGTTTATCAAGCTCTATTGCTGAAGGTAAAACATAGGATGAAGTGTAGTTTGGGTCATAGTTGAAAAAGTGCGGTGTCGTATCAGACCAGGTATAGTCTACGAAAAACTCCTTCCTCGCAAAGAATATGGGTTCTGATAGAATTATAGAGTCGGTATACTGTAGATATGCTAGTTTTTCGATAAGCCTCCATAGCCAGTATAATGACATGACTATCGCATTCTCCTTTTCTGGTGAAACTATATCCATAGACTTCAGTACACCAACCTTCATAATCTCGTTTTCAGCATTGGTTAGATATGGATGTGTAACCCCCCTTTCTTTGAGATATTCGATTAGCTTTACGATGCCTAATCTTATGCTATGCATATCTTCTCTTGTTACGCTATCACCCTTAGCAACCTTCCTTATAGTATCTATGTAAGCCTCGATATCGTCTAAAGTCGTCAAGTATAACCCACCGCCCTCAGCCTCCTCACCATCTCCTTAAGTATATAGACGGGATTGTTATGGTCTTCAGGTAAAATCATACTACCCTTGAATACGAGGCGTAGTAAACAGCCATGCAGTAAGAAGCTGATGGTGAAGTACTCGTTAAGCTTTACTGAATCAGCTAGAGAGATTGTCTTTAACATTGTTTACGGTTCACCCCACCTTTATATCCCATACTACTTTGAGTACATCCCCGCCGCCTACACTTATAGCGGTGTATGTTCTCCTTGCAAGCATAGTACCACCGGATGGTGCGTCGAATATACCGGCCTCAGCTAAACTGTATGATGCTGTTATATTGAATACAGCATCATAGTGTACCGTATCGTTGGGACTTGTTGTAGTTAACATAGTTATAGTAGCCGGCACCCTCATCACTTCATTCTGTAAAGCAGTGTCTGACGGTGAGGGTGGTGTAGTACCAGTCCCTACCGCTATATATGTGAATGGGGTTGCTGCAACACCACCTATAAGACCAGCTATATGTGCTATTCCAGCATCGACGATCATGTTAGTATATGTTTTCCTATATGCTTCCTTCCCACATCTTATCAGTATAAGTGTAAGTTTCCCTTCTAACCTGATCCTATCCTTCGTACGTCTAAACATATGAACATCTATTAGCGTACACTCTAAAAAGCTTATCGTTACATATATTCCTCGACTATATCTCTAAGACTTCTACCTATTGCACCCCATGTCAGTTCATTTCTCACATGTGTATCAACATAGTCTTTCACCCTAACCTTATACTCCTCAAGATTATCGAGTACATCTATTGTCTTATCTACAGCCTTCTCCAAAACCATCTCCACACCGTAACCATCGTGTATTGGGTTGTTCTCCAAAACCCTTCCACTCCTGACAGACTCTACAAGGCTCCACTCTGGTAGATAATCATCCCATGCTCCTCCCTTAGCAGCTATGACTGGCAGACCCCTTGAGAGGGCTTGGAGAGCTGGGTGCTCGAACCCCCCGCCCCTACTCGTGAGCAGGAATACATCGCATATATCTATGAGCTCCATGAGCTCACCCTCACTAAACCACTCTGAGCTCACCCTCCACTCTAGATAGAGGTCTAATCCATCCATCTTATAGTCTATTGGCTTCGATATGTAGCCAGCTCCATGCATAGTTTTAATAACTAATGCTACGTCCCTCCTCTCGCCATACAGCCTCCTATAAATTTCAAGCAAAATATCCAAACCCTTCCTGTATTCGCTATGAACTATGAAGCTTAGGAGTAGCTTACAGCCAAGCTTCTCCTTCAGATCAGATATATGCTTGAACTTGGATGGCTTTGACGGGGGGGCATCTATCCAAGACTCGTCCACGCCATGCGGAACCACATGTACCGGTTTCTTGACGCCTGAACCCTCATAAACCCTCTTCGCAAAATTCGATGGGACTATTAAAGCATCCGCATACTCCGTTAGACTAACCGCATATGGTGTTATATGTGTTGAATCAGCAACATCGATACCTATCAAACCGTTGAAGTAATGCCGTTTCCTAGCCAATCTCGACTCATACTTTTGAAGCGGGTAGAAGTAGGGTTGAAGTATAAGCAGCGGCTTCGTAGCGGCTTCTATGTATGGCAGAGCCAGCTCATCCATCTCATAGAGCCTGAAGTACTTTCTAAGCTGTTCGCAATGCTTCTTTGCTATTACACTGAAGCTAACCCTACGCAGCACCGGATAGAAGTAGTATATTAGACGAGTCATATAGCTATAGCGAGCCACCATACCTGTACATCTGCACCGCTTGGAGGTGCTGTTTTGAATGTCACTGATATATATGTTTCGTCAACAGTCCAGTAGTCTATGTCTGGTAGCCCTGAGGTAGCTTTGCCTACGAGTGCGACTATAGGTGTTTTACCTGCTTCATGTGCTATATTGAATGTTGTGGTTGCACCATCGCCGCTAAACTTCGCTTTACCGCATCTGATTCTCTTATCTAGCTCTTCTAGTGCATCGACTACCGCATTCCATTCTTCCGGTGTTAAAATCTCAACACCCTTATATGTTAGACCCCATCGAGAGATGGCTGACCACCACACTATTCAGGATATGTTACAGGTATTCTTAACTTCCTAGCTCTTCTAAGTGCTGCCTGAGCCTTATAGAACATTATCTCATCATCTGAGAAGCCCCACTTCTTCATCTCGTTCAGCTCCTTCTCGAGATCAATATCTGATATCAGCCCATCAACATACAGGTTTATCAGCTGTGTGATATACATCCTTGCCTCGGGCTTAACTGGTCTATTACGGATATACTCCTCCCACATCTCCTTCAGCTCCTGCTTATCCGCATACGGCAATGGGAGCGCATCAATCATCTCCTTCACTTTGCCAAGCGCATACTTGCTTGCCTTAGGTGAGTATTCGCTAAGTTCGACAAGCCTATCAACTGTACCTATGAGTTCTGTCCATGCACGTCTGTAGCGTTCATAGTCTGTCACTTTTCTCAGGAACTCTAACTCCTTAGGCGTATACCCTAACAAGCCTGAGACTTCGTTTAGAACCTTTTCAAACTCTCTAGACGATATCATGAAGCTTGCATATAGCTGTTCAGCCCTCGACAGGTATCGTTTAATATCATCAACAAGAGGCTTTATATCTATATACTTCGACCATACCTCCTGCCACTCCTTCGGTACACGCTTAGCCTTCATGACATCGTCGAAGAACCTCCTAGCCTCTGGTATGTACTCACATATCGATGCAAGCATAGAAGGTGTAGGTATATATTCTCTAGAATTCAGTATAAGTTCTTCGAGTTGATTTCTAAGGTGCATTATAGCCATCTCTCTATCAGTGAAACCTATAAGTTTAGCATACTCCTTTACTGCTTTATCAATCTCATCAGGTATCTTAACGTATAGCATGGCGCGTCTATACACTGATAGTAATGCTTTAACATCGTCAGCTATCGGTCTAACAGATATGTACTGTCTCCAAACCCCCCTCCACTCCTCAGGTATTAGCCTAGCCTCGAAGCAAGCTTCTATAAGCTCGTCTGGTATAACGATATATTCGCTTAGTGAGGCAAGCTGTGTTGGTGTAACCGCATAATCCTTCACCGCTATACCGAACATTATATTCATAACCTCGTATAGAAACTCTCTCTCAACCCCAGTTAGCCTAGAGTATTTAACCACGGTATCTATAAGCCTACTCATCTCAACCCTTGTCACCACGCCGGTTGCAACACGGTACATCAACCATCCGAGCCAGCGCTGAGTCCACATCCTGATCCTTCGAACCGTGTAGACCTCCCTCCAAATGTCTAGGCTCTCAACGTAAGGCTTGTAGTATGCTTCGACGAACGATAGCTTAAGCTCATCCGGTAGCTCCAAGCCAGTTATCTGCTTGTAGTCTTCGGCGAAGAACTTGTTAACCCTCTCGATTACACCTGTAAGCTTACTCTTGAACTCATCGTATGTAGCTATAATGTACTCCTGGTAGCCAACCGCTATATCTTTCTGTATCTCTTTCAGTATATCTAACGCTCTATCCATCAGTGCTCTAAGCTCTATCAGCTTCCGCTCTGGTGGTAGATACATTACCGGCTGGTTTACCCATTTCTCGCTCCAGCTCATCGTCGCCATGTCTATGTAGGCTACTTTGAAGCTTGCCGTTATGAAGCCCGCAAGGAACTTGTCTATAGCTTTTATATCCCAGAATCCTTCCTTGAAGATGTTTACGAAACCTGTTCTAAGCAACGTACGTTCCTCTGATAATGCGTTCATAGCTTCAGCTACAGCTGTAGCCGGTACCCATGCTGGGTGTAGACCTGTAGCTTGCAGCGTCCTACAGAAGTTTGTCAAATCTAGTGTTATCCTTGATGTCGGGGTCAACTCGACGTATCTAGTTATAAACTCGTTTACAGGTGAAGTGTATGTCACTCCTTTAGCGCTGAGCTGCTCGTATATACCCCACTTGATCATCCACCGCTGATCTATCTTTGTAGGTATATCAGCCAACGTGTCGATGTAGATCATGTTGTCCGATGTGAAGCCTTGAAGCCAGCTGAACTTTGCGTAGTCATGCCACTTCATGTATGTTTTCAAAGCCCTCATTAAGTCTTGAACTTTAAAGTTTAACATGCTTGGCGCTACAGGTGTGTAAGCACCTATGTCCTTTGCTTCCTTCTCTATATCAGCTCTCTCCGCATCTGTCATGGTCACCCATAGTAGACCGCTTATACCTCTAGTCGTGAACTGCCATAGACGCTCAGGTGATGGATACCTGAATCTCAGTAAGTAGTAGAGCGCCCCAACATCCTCAGCCATACCTCTTGCCTTGTACAGCGTGTAGAAGTCAGCTATGGATGCGAAGATATCTCTCACCATCATCGTTGCAACATCCGAAGCTGACGGTAACTCGTAGATCAGCGATAGCGGTATCTTCCTCTCCACCCCGAACCTATCCTTCACCACTACATGATACCTATCGACTGATGCGAAAAGCAGGTCTATCACCAGATCAGAGTATCCGTACAATGATAGGTAGTATTTCGAAAGCTTAAGCATATCTTCGTATGCCGCGCTCGGCATCGACCTCCTAGCCGCCTCCATTACCAGATCCAATGACGGTAGCTCAACCGGTAACACGTTTCTGAGGCTATAGCTTAGCACCCTGCTTATGGGCTGGCTAACCCAGATGCCCATACCGTAAACCATTGCGCTACCAACTATGTCAACCCACTCCTTCACTTCCCGTGAGAAATGCGATAGCGACGCCCCGATTGCCTTTGTTATAGAAATAGGTATATCTATACCTATGCCGAATGGTCTCAGGCTCAGGTGGATCGGCTCCTGTATGTTGTATAACGCTTGTCCAGCCTGATACATTCCATGCGCCGCTAGTCGAACCGGTATCGATGCCCAGAGTGGTGACGAGAGGAAAACCCATGCCATTGTATACATGTTCATTATTTGTGTTTCGATATTTTCAGCTTTCAAGTATTCAGGTGTACCTATGCCTATAGACTTCGCAACCTCTGTTAGTAACGGAGCTGCTTGTCTACCCATATACTTACCCACCTGTTCGTGTAGACCTCCAAGAATAGCTTCAAAGACACCTCTCAGAATTGATGATAACCTTGAGAACACCTCCCATAGACCGCCTAGAAAGCCTGTGATAGAGCTACCTAAAAACTCTGCTAGCCCGCTAAACACCTTCTGCGCAGACCCCCAGACTGCTCGTATAGCGTTAGCGAAGAATTCCTGTAGAGTTTGTATACCACTCCAGATTGTCTGGGTTATACTTGTAAGAGCTGGCTGTATATATGCCTCATACACCCCGACAAGAGCATTAACCAGTGGTGCGAATAAACTTGAAGGCGTACAGAAGAATACAGGGAACTCAGACTTCGGTAGTATCAATCTCACACCAAGTACGAGAGGTGGTGATGATGTAAACTCCCATCCAGGTTCAACACCTTCAGTCATATACCTTACTATTTTCTGTATTAATTCGAATAGATGCTCCAAACCTAGCCTGATCGATTCTGGCAGACCTATCCAGATGTATTCTCCAATCCGTTTAATCGCCGATGTTATCCATGCACCAGCTTCAATCACACCGTTTACAAAACCCATGAAAGCCCTGCCTATCTCTGAGAAGCCTACTGAAATTATGCCTGCAATATCTTTGAATGCCCCAACCATAAAGTTCCATAGATCCACCAATCCTTTATCTATCTTGGAAAAGCCATCCATGATCGACTTCGCTATATTCGAGAAGAAGTCTGATAAAGCCTTTACACCAGCCGATAACGCATCTAGAATAGATCTACCCATCACTGTTAACGCATCGATAAAGACTTCAGCAACACCGTGTAAAGCATCCATGATGCCTTTCAATATCCCTGAGAGGAGGTCTACTATAGATTTGAAAGCTACGCTAAAGTAGTCAATTATCGATTTAGCAGCACCAGATAATGCATCCATTACCGTTTTACCTATAGATTTGAAAGCATCTATTATGTTATTGGCGAAGCCAGCAAGACTGTCAAGTATCGTTTTACCTATAGATTTGAAAGCATCTGAAAGAGACTTTACGGCCGCTGATAGGGTATCCATTATTGTTTTCCCTATACCTGAGAGGAGGTCTACTATAGATTTGAAAGCTGCAGATATTGAGTCGAGAATCGTTTTGCCTACCGATGCTAATAGGTTTGATAGTGTTTTAACTGAGCTACTCAATGCATCCGTTACTGTTTTACCTAACGCTCCAAGTGATTCTAACAGTATTTTGCCGGTAGCTGATACCGTATCAGATATTGCCCTTGATATGCTACCTATAACCGATTCTATAGCTGGTAGAATCACCCTATTTAGAAAGTCAGATATAGCGTTTATACTTGGTATAACAGCTCTCTCTATGAAGGCTGTTATCGCTGAAGCTACCCAAGATGCTACTGAGTTAAACACGCTTACAAACCAATCCCTAAGCTGACCTAATGGATCTAGTACCCCTGCCTGGAAAGACGCTATAGCATCTAAGCATATTTTCTCCTCTTCAACTAGCTGGTATGTGCATGTAAGTTCGACAGGCTGTGTCTGGCTGTAAGATTGGACGAATACATCAGCTAACAACTTAGCCATTTGCTCTATCTCTTCAGGTCTTATCTCAGGTAGCTCCTGGCTCAAGCTATCAGCCTCCTCAACAATTCTATACCATATGCGTAATATATGAATTTCACTTTCGCTATCTCAACTCTAAGCTTATCGATAAACTCTCTCTGGCTTCTAGCATCTATCGTAAAAACCCTACTCCTAACACCCATATAGTTTATTCTAACAGCTACATGGAGCCATGTTTCACCAGAGATAAGTGTTGATCTAGTAACCTCTAGCACATCAACTATACAACCATCTAGCGTAATCGAGAGTGGAGGTAGGGTGAACGATGACGGCTCCACAAGAAACTAGTATACTTTATGTCGTATATGAGGGTTTCCTCTGAGGTGCAGATATACCTTTAACAACCTGGTTAAGCCTCTTAACAATCTTGAAGATCTCTCTACATTTCTGAGCTAATGAGCATGCCTGGATGCTCTCACAATCCAGTGTTGAATACTCGAATGAAAGCTCATGTGTCTTAAGCAGTAGATCTTGCATAAGCGATGTTAATTCAGTCCTCACCTCCTCAGGTACCTCTGGAGCCGTTATGCTAACCTGGCTAGCCTGAGCCGCGTCTTCTTGACCTGCTCCCCTACTCTGAGCTTGACTTCTCTTAACCTGCTCAGCCATAACGCCATCCCCTCATACAACTTACTCAACACATCGTTATTTAAACCTTGTGCAGTCCAGTAACGCATCCACCAATCCCTAAACTGATATTCGGTCATCGCCCCCCATCCCTGGAATCCCCATCTATGCCTCTTAGCTCTGAAAGATATTGCCTGTAGAACCGCATTCTGATACTGTCTAACCTTTACCGCGTTAGCCTCCTCGGGCGTTATCTGAGCCTCAACCCACGCCTCAATATGCCTCCTATATGCCTGAAGCAGGTCGTATTGGCTCGTCTTCTCGCTCTTATGATAATCAACCATCTCCTCAGGCTTATTATAGTTTGAGTAGGCCCACGCTGTTAGGCTCAGTCTATTTATTACCCCACGAGTCTTATACACTATCGTATCTATGAACGGCGGGTTCCTTTTCCCCTCAGGGTATACATATATCGTTTCTCTAGGCATTAGGAACCCGTATCCTAGAAACGTCAGGCCAAGTATGAATCCACTCTGTAGATGCTCTAATGTTCTAAACTTTACGTCATAGATATTGCCCATGTAGTCTACTACAGGTATTGATGTTAAGCCATCCTTATCTTCAGCAAGCCTTCCTCTACCCAGAGGCGATAATCCTAGTACAAACGCATTGATCTGTGCAGATGAGAGTAGAGCTAACCTATTCACCAGTGTCACACCTACAACTTCATGTATATCAAGCGTTTCATGAACCCTCTCGATATCAGCTAAGTAGCTTACCCTAGCAGTTCTCATAAGGCTCAACCTATATAGTGTCGCACGCACAAACTCCCTCTGCACGGGTGGGTCATAGTAGCTTTCACCGTACCGTGTTAAACCATAGTAGGCTTTCTTCAACCTTGTCCTATCTATAGATTCAGCATACTCAGGCTTGTAGTTTACATATGTATATCTATCTACGCTTGAAGTCCAAGCATACTTTAAAGTATAGTCTACTGGTGTGAACTTCACCCATATACCCTGCATAACCTCATCTATCGATGGGGTTGTGTACTCGTAGTCGAGAGCATACGGCTGAAACTCGAATGGTGCGATATCAAATAGTATAACCATACCAAGCTGTGTGAGGTCGAATAAAGGTATTTGAAGCCACGCCCACTCACTGAAGAGTGGGGCAACATCAAGCAGCCTAAGCCATGTGATGTACACCCCGTCTTCGCTAGCAACCTTCACATGATACTTCCTCTTGTCTAGTACGTTCTCGTAGCTCATAGATTCACCTCACAAACCAGCTATATGTTTTAACAGCATCGAACTGCTTAGCATGCTCTCTAACCTGTCTGCTCCTCTCGTTATACTCATCCGGGTCGCATATACAGATTTCGTAAGCTTCAACTATACGTTGAGCAAGCTCCTCAACACTATAATAGTGCATAAGGTAGAGTATACCCTGACCATGATCCTCATAGCCTTCACCAGACACCCCCACAGTGAAGTTCGCTGCCGGGTGGGCTACCTCTGTCAGAGGCTGATACTCAGGATATATGCATGGAACACCGAATGCCTGGGCCTCGAGAAGCGGTAGACCAAACCCCTCAGCAAGGCTACTACAGACATAGTAGTCGAATGAAGCTATCAAGCCTAGTATTGAAGACCTATCGAGTTTACCAAACTCAACTCTCACATATGTGTTGCTCAAACCCCTGAAGTGGGTAGCCCCCCTAGCAGTTGTCAGTATCACGAATTTCGCATCCGGGGTTTTAGGTGAGGCTAGACTTATAGCTTTAGCAAGCCTATCCAAACCCTTCCTGGGAAGCTCAGAGGCAACCGTACCGAATAACACCCTTGCTTTAAGCTGTTTTTTAACCGACTGCTTATCAACGGTAATAGAGTTAACAGCATCAAGGTTTACGCCGTGGTGAACTACCGCTATAGGTTTAACACCAACCCTGCAGAGCATCTCAAACGTGAATCTACTATTAGCTACAAATACACCGTCTCTAACCCACCAGTCATCTATCAGATGCTGTTTAGGCACCCCCTCAACAGTGACATATATCACTGATGGTATACCGTGATCAACATAGTCTCTATGCGTCATAACCCAGGGGGATAGGATCAGCGGATCGAACGGTATGAATATTATCGCTCTCCTAAACTGTGCATCGAACCAGGGAACGATATACGTGTATGCGTTAGCTGTACGCCCATGCCTCTCCAAAGCGTAAGCAATATCCTGGCTTACAACCCTGAGGGAGGGGGCATAACTAGATACTACACCGTAGTCAAACATATGAAAAAATAGGGGGGTTGAGGTTTAAAAAGTTATCCGCTATCTAGCTTAGTACGGCATCACCCAGCCAGTTATCACCTGTATTATCTCATCGCATACAGCTGGATCAAGACCGTATGCTGTTACGAAGTAGCTCTTGAGACCGTTAGCTACCTTCTTGGCTACGTCACCCTTCTGCCTGACAGCATGCCTCAAGAGGGCGGTACCGAAGGCTAGATACGTAGCCCTTAAACCGCCCCCTATACCGTACTCATCTAGTATCGGTCTTATCAGGTCTCTAGCCGTGCCGATAACATTTAAACCCTCTTGAGCCCTATCAAGGGCTACCTCCCTAACATCGGTGAACCTTGTACCAACCACAGTCGGGTTAAACTTAGCCGAGTACTTCTTAAACATCTGTGCTCCAGTCTTGTAGATAGGCATATCTCGACACCACCGTAAAATCTATTTATAGGCGGTGTCATATAAACATAGGAGGGAAATGGTTATACAATCCTCTAAGCAAAGGGGGGCCGTTATACGCAAGGATAAGGTTGATGAGGAGGCGTCAACACCTACCAAAGAGGATTTTGTAAGAGCGATGAAGGGGCTAGCATGGATCATAGGTACGATGCTCGAGTCAACATTAAGCTACTGGAATTTCAGAGTAAGATTTCTACGTGAGAGGAATATCGATGTAGTGTCAAAGGTCAAGGTTGAACCACTGGAGAAGGGGTATAGAGCGATAATAGAGGTTGAGGCGACAGACGAAACGATAAACTACTTCGCATTGAAGTCTTTCGAGCTTAACAAGCTTGTGAAGGCTAGAAGAAGAGTCTTAAAAGAGGTTACCAGGGTTAAAAAATTTGAGAGAGAAGCAGGTATAATAACAGAGAAGATATTCCGTGAATGGGTGAAGAAGCATGTCAGCTCGTAGGCTTGAAATAATCGTACCTGAAAGGATCTTCATTGCTCTAGATAAGATTGAGAAGATGAGGGGGGTAAGAAAGGAGGATTTATTAGTGATGGCTTTAGTAAAGCTTATAGAGGAGTTTGAGAAGGGTGGAGGATGAGGATATGAGCTTAAGTATGCTTATCAAAAACCTTATCGCACCTATAACCGATCCTGCAACCAGGATTGATATTGCTACGACGATAAATTACCTCTTCTCAGTATACCTCGAAGGAGCAGATAGCGAGGATCGGATAAGAGCGGGGTTATATGAGGTTTGCGAAACAGTACTCAGAGCTACACATACAGATCTAACTGAAGCTGAACTGAAAGATGCTGTAGAAAAAATCGTGAACGACTTTATGAAGGCATTCAAGCTTGAAGCACTGAGGCATAGAGTGCTGTCAGGAATAAAGACTAGGTACGGGTTACCCTAGTGTTTACGCTTCACATATCTACGCTTACCAACACCCTCACAGATTAGCCTATATATGTAATACCTCCATAGTGGATGTAATCTCTCCATAACTACTCCATCACCTCCTACCCTCTGTTCTAACATAATACTGTCTAGCCACTCCTAGAGCACCGAGTACACGCATGAGAATGTAGTTTGTAAGCCGTCTCTGCTTCTTCACATAGCTTTTAGGCACATACACCTTCTGATTCTCTAAATCGAAGTACACCGGTATGCGATCATACACCTGCCTTCCATTCGGCATCCTCTTCTTCTTAGTAACTATATAGAATACTTTACCGTTTAAAACCCTCTTATCCAAGTAAAAGTTTTTATCTGGATACCTCTGCTGCAGACTCTTCACGTAATTCTCTAAGTCCTCGACCGTAACGGTATTTGCATTCTGGATCGGAACAAGCTTAAACAACTGCACGTATCTGCCAAACTGACCGTAGCCTTTAACCGTCACCTCAAAGTCTTTGAATACCTCTAGCAGCGTTACTTTCATAGCCTCCACCTGTCATATTGTAACTGTGTAATTGTGGTATATAAGCTTTTCCCCCACACCTCACGGATCCAAGCGCTTTACCCACTCATACTCCGCATCTACATGCTCTGGGAGCTCATGTATGAAATCTACCAGGTTCATCCCCCACCACCAAGTGCAAGGCAACCCATAATACCAAGGCTTACCCTCCTTGATATTCATTATGCAGTAATTTATCCAGTGATCCACGATGATATCCCTGATTTCGCTTATAGGCTTCGAGGAGTGCCAGTATAGCCTGTGAGGCTCAGTTATGTATACTGGGATGTAGCCCTCAGCTTTGAGTGTATTCTTGATCAAGTCATATGTTGCAATTCTGTAATGCCTGAAGTCGTGATGCTCAATTACTATGACCGGCTTACACCTCCTTATGATGTTCATCATCCCCCTCACAACATTCCACTCATACCCCTCGACATCTATCTTCACGAGATCAGCCCAATCCACCACATCATCCATCGGCTTAACCTCAACATCAACAACCTCCAGACCGCCGTAGCCCTCAAGCAATGTTGAGCCTGACGCCATCAAATACAGCTTTTTAACCTCACTCTTATCACCTAAAGCATACGGATGCACCTTTACATTTCCCAAACCGTTTAGCTCAACATTCTTCAAGAGGATGGTTCTCGAAACCGGGTTTGGCTCGAATGAGTGTACCTCTCTGACATATGGCGCCAACCTGCACGTGTAATAACCGACAAAAGCTCCTACATCACAGAATATCATATCTTTTGAGGCAATACTCCTCAAAGCCCTTAGAACGCTCAGCTCACCTTTGCTTAAAACCTCAACGCTATGCTTGAGCCTCTCATCTCTGCTAACAAACCATTTGAATCCATCCCAGCTTACCGCTACCTCAAACTGTGGCTCCATAAAACCTTTATATAGTGTTTAGCTATATAAACATGTAGGTGTCTGACGTATGATTTGCCCGCTGTTAGGTAGATGCACCGAGAAGGTTACATATGACAAGTATGTGAATATATGCTCGAATATCGCTAGAGACGCTTTCAAGGAGTGCGATGTATGGAGGAAGCTTACCGCCGAAGCTAAGACTCCAGGCGAATGGAGCCGGCTGATATCGGTTATGCCTGCGACGTAGTCATGCTCCACGTTTCTCTAGAAACTCTTCTATCGCCTCCTCGACAGCCTTCGTCAACCCGCCAAACAGTCTTGGGTTAGTCTTTTTAACGTAGTTGAAAAGCCTCTCTGCTAGCTTTTTATCGATGTAGACATCTATCCTTGTCTTTCTATCCTTCCAGGACATAATATCACCATTATGTAACTATGTAGTTGTGGTATATAAACGTTTACGTTACGCAGAGATTAAGCTTTATATTGATATTACGTAGAAAATGATTGAGGGGGCGTGTATGGCTGATAAAGATTATCTAAGTATAAAAGGTAGTGTAGATCCTGCTAACGGGAAGTTCGAATGGAAGGAGGCTATCATAGACTCGTCTATACTAGCAATGATAAGCTTCTTCACATCGTTGGCTGGCACTAGCACTGCAGGCTACCCGACCCCCATAAACCTGTACGCTGCAGGTGTATCGGCTGCACTACAATTCTTCACAGTTTTAGCACTCAAGAGGGGGTTGATCAAAAAGTAGATATGCCCAGCTCTAGTAGCAGTATCATCAACGCTACTGCTATGAGTACAAGTATTATCGCAAGAAGTATGTTTAGAGCACCGGCTATCGCCGCCTGGCCAACCTCGACAAGGCTACCCGTCGTTTTCAACAGTGAGAATGCTGATGAGAATAGCATTGCAGCACCGATAAGCGTTACAATCAACAATATTATTATTAATGTTGCTGGTATGATGATCTTAAGCATGCTAGCTCGTTGCCTAGCTCGTTGCTTGAATTTTTCAAGCTCCAACATGGCTGTAGGTGGATGCTATGAGTATATTGACTAGTCTAGCACATATCCTATACGGCTTTATAAGTGCTTTAAGCATAACGGTTCACCCAGTTATGCCTGTACTATGCCTTGTATTATTCATCGTGTACGAGCTTGACCAGGAATGGCATATATCAGATAAGGCATACGACGAGCTTGCAGAGTATTGTATAGGCTTCTGTATAGCTCTAACACTTCTCATCGCATACAGGTGCTTCTTGAGTTTGTGGTAGATTGTAGTAATGGATAAACCCGGCCACATGCCAAGAACAAGGTACATTCTCTATCCCCTGTAAAAAAGAGGCTGAGAGAGTTTAACCTTCGAATCATGCATCTAAAAAGAGAATTGAAAGTCTAGCCTTCACAAGCTTGTTAAGCTCGAAAGACTTCACATGCATCTAAAAAGAGAATTGAAAGCACGTAGAAATCTTACTCTGAAATTCCAGTAGCTTAATGTTGACCATGCATCTAAAAAGAGAATTGAAAGAAGCTCGATGAGCCTCCACAGGATATCGAATTCTATCTCGCACATGCATCTAAAAAGAGAATTGAAGACTGCAAATACCGCTTTCTTTAAAAAATAAAATAGAATAGGAATAAAAAATAAAATAGAATAGGAATAAAATAAAATAAAAAAAAAGAATAGAAGGTTTAGGGGTCTCTAAGAAACTTCACAACGTCAACGAAATCCAATTTACCAATGCCACCCTTACTATCAACAAATAACTTTAACGAAATCAGGTTATAGTCATATTTTTCTTCCCTCACATTGTTTTTTGCTAAATCTTGCAGAAACTTCGGTATACTTTTTACAAAGGACTTTAGAAGGCCTTTGCTCATGTTCTCCGGAAAAATTCTCAACGCAGTCTCTGAACCATCGCTACGTTTTGTTATTTTTATGCAATAGAAATACGGATGCGTAAATGCTACATAATAATATACTGTTTTATCGTAAAAACTAAGAACTTTAAATGGTTCTTTCGCAACAAACGTCTTCATTCACAACAACACCTCCTTGGGTTTCTCGTATTTTTGCGTTAATATATACTCATAAACATCGATGGCTTCACTAACAACATCTGCTATCTCCTCACTGTCAGGCACTGAACCTTTGTCGAACATTATGTGCATTAAACACGAGTCGTCATACAAGAAATCAGCCTCAACACCGCTTTCACCTTTCGTAACGCAGACAACAAACCTATATTTTGGTACGTATACTTTAACACAATTCACCATGCAATCACCACATCTCTCCAATATTCGGTACCCAACGTATCCCCCAGCACTTATTGCCTCAGCGGGGGAGGCTGGGGTTCCCCCGCCATCGGCTACGGTTATACGAGGCTTGTTTCCGGGTAGGTTCTGGCTTGACATGGCCTGTGTACACGTGTGCATCGAGGAATATTTAAATCTTTCCCATATGTGCAGCCCATGAGGATAAACCATCAAGTCAATATCCCGACGTGGAATCCCGGTTCAGCTTTAACATGCACGTGTATACCCGGTAGCCCCGGGCCCGGGATACATCGGAAGAAAGCCTTATATAACCCAGGCCCACAAGACTACCGGGGAGGATCCAGCATGATAACTACTACGCGTAGGGGGTATATAAAGGTTCCTCCACTTCAACGGGAGAGGGCTACGGCTATAATGCTGTACAGGGCTGGCCAAAGCATAAACAACATAGCACTTTTCCTAGGAAGATCCACATCATGGGTATATAAGACGATCAAGAACGTGAAGCAGAGGTACGGGCTCATAAAGATGCGTAACGGACTCCTCTGGGAGCCAGACGACCTCCGCAGACAGCCTAGAAGTGCTAGAGAAAACTACGCCCGAAGAATGCGCAAAATACTAGCAAAGCTCTGGAACGAATGGACGGCCTTCCTCCTAGGGGAGGTGGAGGAACCCCCCTGAATAACCAACCCCCTCTCCCCTAGGAGAGGGGTGTAATATAACAAAGTTATATATAATACACCTAGACCATGGCCTGCCTGCAAACACAAGGGAGAAGAGAAGATAAATGGAAAAGCCACACCTACCCACACC
>Ga0209394_1000637_pt1 | contig 26066 bp, 26 predicted proteins | sample JNZ201metaG_FD_184122 | JGI IMG/M metagenome (GOLD analysis project Ga0209394, IMG submission 184122) | Hot spring microbial communities from Jinze hot spring, China to study Microbial Dark Matter (Phase II) - JNZ 20120812A (SPAdes) (version 3) ... | reverse complement strand
TGTGGCTTAATATTCATTTCTCGTAATCTATATCATTAAATACTATGGTTATAGGAATGCTTATTAAGCTTTTTCGTACTTTATGTAAACTTGAATTTGCAAAATTTCGGAATTAAGCCACAAAGCACAAGAAGATTAATTACAGCTTAGCATAGATGTGGAAGGGGTTAAAGCTTATTTTAAGAGCGGAGTTTAGGGGGAATATAGATGTAACCTGGTAGATTAAACTGAACATGGAAGACCATAGAGACTTGATGGAAGAATCATAGAGAATGAAGATGCTATAGAAGATTACTTATATGGCTAGCAGCGTTTAGAGAATCCGTAAACATGAAGGCTAGCATTAATGCTCCATGAACCCAATGCTTTATATGGAAACTTGATGAACTCTCAAAGTAATAGCTTACTGTTCCTTAGGCTTATAAGGCTTCAACTTAACTTATGTCTTCCACGAGTATGATTTAATTCTAAACGTAAATTTAATTTTAGTGGATAAAATATTGGAACAAATACAAGCTATAAAGCTATACTATGTAAACTATTAAAGCATGCTGAGAAAATAAATGGCATACTATAATTAGGTAGGACATAAATCACTAACAATAAGCAACATATAGAAAATGGAGGTTCCGGTAGAGATGAAATAATATAAGCTTCTAGAGTTAACAGGAGCTTCAGTTTGATTGAAAAAGTTTAAATTAATTTCCGGAATATTATCTTAGTTATGGCTCGATCAGATGAAGTTTCAAGAAGGGAAATTGAGATATTAAGAATTTTAAGCGAATCAAGAGAACCTATTGGATCGACATTAATTCGGAGGGAGCTTGAGAAGAGAGGTATCTTCATTAGTGAGAGAACCGTAAGATATCATCTTCAACTACTGGAGCTGAAGGGTTTGGTCTCAGGACATGAGCATGGGGGGCGAGTTATAACCGCTCAAGGCTTAGATGAGCTTAGTAAAGCTTTGGTCCTCCATAGGCTAGGCTTCGTTATTACCAGATTCCTATCAATGGCTTACTCGGTTACGTATGATCCTATTGTAAACTCCGGAATGGTTGTTGCTAATGTTTCAATTATCGACAAATCCGTCCATGATAAGGCTATTGAGATAACAAGGAATTTGCATGAGAAAAACCTACTTCTAGCGCCGTATATTAAGGTACTTGATGAAGGTGAGGAATATCAAAACATAGCTGTTCCGGAGGAAAAAATAGCTCTTTTTACTGTTTGCGATTTAACTATTGATGGGGTGCTTATCCATTCAGGAATTCCTATATTTTTTAAGTATGGCGGATTAGTTCAAGTTGTGAATTACAAGCCAATACGTTTTACTGAGCTTATATCTTATGATGGAACAACAATACCTCCACTCGAGCTTTTCGTAAGGAGTGGTCAAACATCAATCATTAAAGTTATGAGGACGGGATCGGGAATGCTGCCAGTAGCTTTAAGGGAGATTGTAGTTGAGGCAAGGGAAAGAGCTATTAAGATTCTTTCAACATTAGAGAAGAGAGGTTGGAAAGGTATATTAGCTATAGGTTCTCCTAATGAGTCAATACTTGGCGTATCCGTAGCTATGGATAGATTTGGTCTATGTATGATAGGCGGTCTTGTACCTGGAGCTGCTCTTCTAGAGGAAGGAGTTAAAATTGAAACCTTTGCTCCGCATTCTCTAGTCCCAATTGAGGATATGGAGAGAATAGATTAATGCTTTAACAAATACCTATTTATTGATTCTGCTGCTATTTTTCCAGCTTTTATTGCCTCTATAACTGATGAAGCACCACTTACTACATCGCCTCCCGCAAAAATTCCATCAACCACCTCTAGTGTTTCTGGATTAACAATTACTGTCTTATTTTTCTCCGCAATTTTTACGCTTCTTAAAGTATTTAATGCTGCAATTATGTTAGGTATATGCTTTGTTGCAATAATAACCGTTTCAGTACTATAGGAAAAGCTTTGCTCCGGAATTAGTTTTTGTCCTCCTATTCCATCGGATGGCTCCTGTTTCAACTTCATGAGTTCAACCATTTTCACCCACTTCTTCTCATCACCTATAAGTTTAACGGGCTTAGTTAACGGTTGAAGCTTTACACCCTCCTCTACTCCACGTCTAATATCATCAATTCGTCCTACAATTCTTCTCTGGTAGAATATGTAGACCTCCTCAGCTCCCAATCTAAGAGCACATCTTGCAGCATCCATTCCTCTAGCACCTAGAATTGCAACCTTACCTTGAACTCTTAATGGAGTTCTGCTTTTATATGGAAATAAATATGCCTTCAAGAGGTTTACTCTAAGTAGAAACTCGTTTAGGTGATAAACACCACAGAGATTCTCTCCAGGAATGCCTAGTAGCTTAGGTAATCCTGCCCCAGTACCGAGGAAAATCGAGTTAAACCCTTCATCGAAGAGATCATCTATTGTTAATGTTTTACCTATGATGATATTCGTTCTTATTTCAACTCCAAACCTTCTAATAATATCTATTTCCTTCTTAACGATTTTTTTCGGTAGACGAAATTCCGGTATACCGTAGGTTAGAACACCACCTGGTTCATGTAATGCCTCAAAGATAACTACATGGTGTCCTTTTCTCGCCAGATCGGCTGCTACACTTAAACCTGCAGGTCCACTTCCTACAACTGCTACGCTTTTCCCAGTAGATGAAGCCGTATTTGGAGTTACTGGTCCATTTTCTAGCTCCCAATCTGCAACAAACCTTTCAAGTGCTCCTATGTTTATAGGATCCCCAATAGTGTTTTTACATCCCATAACACATAATACTTCTTGTGGACATACTCTTCCACATATTGAAGGCATACAGTTCCTCTGCCGGATTTTCTCAGCAGCCTCAATATAATTACCTGTCTTAATGAGTTTGATAAATCCTGGTATATCTATATGTAGAGGGCACATTTCCACGCAAAGAGGATGTGAACATTGTAAGCATCTAGCTGCCTCTGCTAATGCCTGCTCTTCACTATATCCTAAAACCACCTCATCGAAGGTTCGTACACGCTCCTCCACGGGCAATTCCGGTACTTGAATTTGTTTTAATCTTATTTCCAGTTTTTGCATCTATGCTTCACCATAATTTTGAGTGCAACCTCCTCCTCTTCCCTATACATTTGAGTTCTTGCAATAAGCTCTTCAAAGTCTACTAGGTGGGCATCAAAGTCAGGACCATCAACACATGCAAACATAGATTTGCCACCAACAGTTACACGGCAGCATCCACACATTCCAGTTCCATCAACCATTAGAGGATTAAGGCTAACAACTGTTTTGATTTTGTAGGGCTTAGTGGTTTCTGCTATTTCCCTCATTAAAATTACTGGTCCAACAGCATATACTAAGTCAAATTTTTCTCCCAGTTCCAGCATGTTTCTGAGAACATTATTAGGGTATCCTCTCACTCCTTCAGAGCCATCATCAGTAGCGATGATAAGCCTATCACTTATCTTCTTAAACTCATCCTTATAAATCAGGTCTTTAGCTGTTCGAGCGCTAATAATGGCTACTACATTGCTACCAGCCTCCTTCATTCTTCTAGCTCTCTCATAAGCTGCCGCAATAGCAACTCCTCCGCCAATTATACAAACCCTTCCGTTAGAGATGATTTTGCTAGGTTTCCCTAATGGTCCTACTAAATCGTGAATAAAGTCTCCAACCTCCAAACTTCCAAGATCCTTTGTGGATGCTCCAACTTCCTTAAACACTAAGGTTATTACACCGTCTTTGGGATTCCAGTCTATCAAGTCTAAAGGTATTCTCTCATCATCCTCATTCACTCTTAAAATTACAAATTGTCCTGATCTCGCTTTTCGTGCAATTAATGGTGCCCGTACTTTTATGAGTTTAACTCCTGGAGCTAACTCCTCCTTAAATACTATTTCATTCACCATGCTTAACCATCTAGCTCCTATAGAGTCCCTTAGAGATCCCGCTAATAACCTCTTTAGGGGCTTTTCCAGTAATTAGGTCTGAGAAGGCTCTCTTCAAGTTTGTTCTCTCACCAAATGAACTATATCTTTCTAGAGCTACATCAAGAACCTCTGCAATAACTGGTATTTTTTGTCTATAAATTTTCCTTGCGGTACTCCAGCATTTAATGAAGTCGGAATAATCTAAACCTAGATCGAAATACTTCATTAGGGTAATAAGAGATAGCTTTTGAGGATCCTCCTCTAAGTAGGCCCTATCCTTGAGCTTATTGCTACTGTAAAGGTAACTCCAGTAAATATAAGTATAGAAGATATCTGTTGTTCTAGGCTGGAATTCTGGACAGCTAACACGTGGATAATGTCCTCTTGCACAGAGAACGCATCCATCAATATCCATTCGGTCCTCAAAATTTTTACATTCAATACAAAACCTTGTCTTTGATGCTGTAGCCTTTACTCCTTCAAATTTTTCCTGAAACTCTGGACAGGCTATATGAGGATGGTGGCCCTTAATGCAGAGGACAACTCCATCTATCTCCATTCTATCCTCAAAGTTCTTACATTCTAAACAGAATCTGGAGTCCATGTTTACCACTTAATAACTAGGCTACCGGTTACCTATTGCCATATATAAGTCTTTCTATGAGATGATATTACACTTTACGAACTAACTGCTTCAAACTCTAGAAGTTTTTCATACATTCATAATCATTACATTAAGAGTTTTTCGAACAAATTCATATAGAATTAGGACGAAAAAGAAACCAATTCTTTAATAGCTTTATAGCTTAGTATTTGACCTTTAGCATAATAATTTACGTAAGTTTGCTTATGGCTTAATTATAAGACCTAATAGCCATACTACCATTATAATCTACAGGCAAGCTTAAATAATTCACTACTACCTAACAATAATTTCCATTAAATTATTGCTGCTAAAATATTCCAGAAGATCAAAACAATAACTTAACATTTAAACTTCTAAACTTCTACATACCCTAGGTTTACAGTTAAACAAGCTTTGTTAATCTTAGAAACTCATGAGGGATAATATGAACTGAAATTTGCGACATCAGAGTTTGGCTAAGTTAAGTATTAGGGTAGTATGCTATTCGGTTTTCTAATAGATAGTAGAGCTGGTAGTTAATTTAAGTTTTCCATTCTATCATTAGTGTTATTTTCAGTATTACTTCTTACTTTAAGCTTTTCACTGCTGCTTATGGCTCTCAGGGATGAACGTCTTTATATGGAGTTATATATTGGAATACAATGGGGGAATACTATACTAAAACTACTAGGCATGTGGCTAAAATGTTAAACTTATAGTAATTATATAATTTTAAACTATTTTCCATCTTTCCCTTTCTAAATTTGTTTTCTTCTTGATGACTTTCTTAATAACCTTATAATGTTTCTCACATAGATATATACTTCTTCCTCCACTCTTAAATTGAAACCCTATATTGGATGGTATGTTTTTTAAAGATATTGACTTAACAGCATGATCAATACAGTTATGAATCGAACATTCAACTCCCTTTCTAACCTTTCCCATTAAGACCACTATAACCTAAGTAGTAGCGAATTATTTAAGCTTACCTGTAGATCACTAGGCTCAGCAACTTAAGTTTCACTTCCTTAAGTAGTTGTAGTATGTGAACATGTTGCAAATTGGGTTCAGTATTCTATGCTTCTTATTCACCTCATTTCCTCGTTGTTTTGGGTTTACATTTGTGTTGTTGAAGAATGCTTTGTTCTCCGTTTAGCGATGAGAATACCGATTCTACAATACTTCTTCTCCGAATCGATGATAATATTCCAAGATTATTAATGCCTTTAAGCAATGGATATCCACCATTCGGCTTTCTATCGCATATCTTAATACTCGACTAAGAAATGATCTAGCTGAAAGAACGATCCTGAATGATCTCTCATACATACTATCTTATTCCTCCTAACATCTAGATGAAAATGTAGCTAATCCATTATCTTAACGTATATTTCATCAACAGCTATAAATTGCCTAGGCTTAACTTCTATAGATAGACAATTCTTCAACTTAACAACCCAAACAGATGTCTTAGAAAACCTCTTAGACAATGCCTTAGCAGTCCTCCTAATACAATTGAACATAAAGGCTAAAACTAAGAACCTTAAGCTCAAAGGAAATCTCTCAACAACATTCCTCAAACATAAGATAAATAATAGAAATGCACAACTAAAACCTTAAGTTGCCAGGTCCGATTATTATATCTATGAGCTTTAGCTTTAGGAATACTCTCATGCACGGTAATACTTTCCACACAACGCTTATATTAAAATATTTTGTAAATATGTTCATCCTACTCTAAATCATACTATGTTTTAAGGGTTCTACTTAAGTTCGTAAAGTCATCTAGAATCTCCATATAACGATATGATGAATTCATGATATTAGGTGAGAGAATTCAGTAGTTTAGAAATCTTAAACAGCTCTGGAAAATTAACTATTATATTATGGATTTCCGTAGGGCTGATGAGGATTAGGATAAAATATTTGAGATTTCAATAACAATCAAGAAACGGTCCTGTATTGAATGATATTTAGAGGTTTATACTTATGTTTTAACTTCAAGAACTCCATATTAACTCTAATAACCACTTAGTATCCTTTCAATTAACTTCGCTTTAATTCCTAAGGCTCATCATATTTAGGGATAACAGGACTTCTATTATGCTAAATATAGCTTAAGATTTGCATTCAGTCGTGGTATAAGAGCCATTAGGGTGCCGTAATATGTTAAATCTCTTCTAAGCAAAGTATTTCCTGTTAGTAAGCTTATAAATCCTCCCTTTTCACCTATATTTCTAGTTCCATATATTTCGTCAACAACAGATTCAAGCTCATCAGCTTCACCTTTAACTATTTTCTCAACAATAAATAACGGTACCTCGAATGATGGGCTTAAACCATAGGTAAACCAACCATTACGATCAACTATAGCTACAACCTGAATGTCAAACCATCTATCATTAACACTATATATGCCCGCCTCAGCACCAACACCGTGATCGGCATCAACCATTCTAATAGCATTTAGAGCTCTACTTATAGCTCCTTTAAATATCATATCTAAACCGAAGGGCTGACGTGGGATATTAGATGAGACTTTAAGAGGCTTAAACTCAACATTAGCAAAAAACTTTAAGTAAGCCTCTCTAATACCTTCAATCTTAGATTTATTCATACTGCCAATAGCGATGATCATGAGTAAACAAATCTTAAAGCCATATATTTTTAGTGGTATACTCTAAGGAAGTGGCAACTTAAGAAGAAAGCTACAATATGCTAAGTTGACAGATCTTATTCTAATTAGCATGCCAGAAATATATTGCATACTAGATGTAAAATATCCGATACCGTTAAGGCTAAGTATACTAAGACGTTATTGGTAATGCTTAGTGAACTTCAGGAAGTACTTGAAGGAAAATTGATTTAAAGAGATTATTCAATACTCCTTGAAGTAGAGATCCAATCCTCTAAAAGAACTTTCGGATTCACTTCTTAAATATCTTCTAATGAATTCGCATGGAGGAATAATCCGATAAACTCTATCTGCTTGAATTGATAAGTATCCTCTAATCTAAATAAAGATAAGCATTTGATTTTAAACGATATTTAGATCCGCGACTTAGGAGGAAGTTAAAATATGCTAGGCTGCTAATATGTTTAATCGAAATGTTTAAATTGCTTAAGTGATTTTACCTGTATGGAGTTTGGAACTGTTGCCTCAACTTTTCCACCTATATCTGATGCGTCTAGAACTGTGAAAAGAGTTGAGGAGAAGGGTTATGATTCGGTATGGTTTCCAGATCATTTAATGGGTTGGTATCCGCATGACTTATGGATGGAGATGCCCTTCGCTTTAAGATATCCTTCATGCCATATGTTTTACGATGCTTTCTGTTCTCTATGTTATGTAGCTCCATTAACTGAAAGGATTAAGCTCGGAATAAGTGTTACAGAGGTTTTTAGAAGACATCCAGCAGTACTATTACAGCAAGCTGTAACCGCAAATCACGCATCTAATGGTAGATTTATTTTAGGTATTGGAGCAGGTGAAGCTGAAAACATAGTTCCTTACGGCATCGAGTTTAAGAATCCAGTCTCCAGGCTTGAGGAAGCTCTTAAACTAATTAATATCATGCTCAAAAGCAACTACGGTGAAAAAATAAATTTTAACGGTAAATTCTATAGGTTTAAGGATGCTGTCTTCGATATCAAGCCAATAAGTAAAATACCTATATGGATTGGTGCTCATGGAGATAAAATGTTGAGAATAACTGCAAAATATGCTGATGGATGGATACCTACAAACATGCCTCTGGACATCTATAGGGAGAAACTTAAAAAACTTGAATTATATGCTAAAGAGGAAGGTAGGGATCCATCCGAGATAAGGAAGGCTATGTTCACACATTTAGTTATAGATGAGAGGAGAGAGGATGTGGAAAACCTTCTTAAAAAACCCGCCCTGAAGATATACTCTCTGCTAATGTCTTCAGAGCTCTACGAGATGTTAGGTTATAAGCATCCATTCGGTAAATTTTACGGATTAACCGATTACATACCTACAAGGTATACGAAGAATCAGATAATAAATGCATTAGAGAAAATACCTATAGAAATAGTTAGAAAGACATTTATATGCGGAACTGTTGAGGATGTAGTTCAAGAGCTAGATAAATATGCAAATATAGGTGTAGAACATATAGTAATATGGAATTTAACATACTTTGGAGATCCATCGAAAATAAAATCATCATATAATTTAATCGATGAAGTAGTAAAACATTTTAAATCGTAAAACCTAACAGCAATAATAGTAATAATACATAAGAATATCTAAGGCCATATATGGAAAATATAACATCATAATGATTAGGGTAAATGTATTTTCCCCAATAAATCTAATAACCTCAGCCATACTGCTATTATAAATGGGGAACCGAATAAGGCGATGAGCTCAAGACGAATAGCTTATTTATAATGTCGTAGTAGCTGTAGGAAAGATGATGGGTAGCTGAGAACTGGAAATAATAGTTTAAACGATAATCCTCTCCTAAATATATCAAGTTATTCGTTGAAGATAATAAAATTCGAAGTACCTATTATAGCTATTAGTTATGAAGCAATGAATACGGTATTCTTAATGAGAAGATATATATTCTACCTAGGATAGTATGCTCGTGCATATCAGTTCTCTTGAGTATCTAATTAATCAGGAAGACGATGAGATCAGGAAAATAGCATTTATAGCTAAAAAATATATGGTTAATGATAGTAGTGGACATGATTGGCATCACGTCTTAAGGGTTTTCAATCTATGTATTAGAATAGGCTCAAAGCTAAATATTGATTTAAAGGCTTTAAAAATAGCCTCTCTACTACATGATATTGGATTAACGTATGAAATTAAATTAAACGTAGATCATGCAGTGAAGAGCGCTCAGCTAGCTAAGGAAATTCTAGGTGAGCTCGGCTATTCCGATATATTCATCAATAAAGTCTATAGTATAATTTTAAGCCATAGATACGGTGTAGAGAGAAGCTCAGAACTTCTTGAGGCTAAGATTTTACAGGATGCTGATCGTCTTGATGCTATCGGAGCTATAGGGATTGCAAGAGCGTTTGCATATGGTGGTGCAAGGGGAGCCCCAATATGTAATCCTGAAGAGGAGATCGAGGAATACAATCCATTTAAAGTAAAATCCACAATTATCCACTTCTATGAGAAGCTTCTAAAGATAAGGGATAGCTTAAATACCCAGGAGGCTAAAATAATAGCTGAGGAAAGACATAAATTCATGGAGGAATTCCTTAAACGCTTCATTAAGGAATGGATTGGAGAAGCATAACTACATGGAATTATATAAGTGTTAAGATAATAAAATTAAATTCAATAAATAAGACTAAACAGCTACATCATGAATATTCGTCCCTTTGCTTTAATTCCCCACAATCAATAACAAGAACAACATATTGAAGGGCATCTAAACTACATATAGTTTGAAGCTTCCTCGAATATGATTATTTAACTCGTACGCATCGGCTTAACCTAATAAATTATCTATTTGGAAGCTCTTGATTTCCTCTAATCAATATGACTGATTGTTAGGATTTAGGATATTGATTTCTATTATGGAATCCAATTCGACGTTGATTATTTTAGGTTATGGTTTAATTGCTATTTTTAATGCCTTTTTAGATGTTGTAAGCATTTGGAAGATTTCTCTTATCCTCTCTAGTGGATATGAGCCCGTTATTAGTGGTTTTACGTTAACTATATTGCTTGCTATTAGATTTAATGCTTGATGGAATTCCTGCGGTGATGCGTGAAAGGAACCTATTATGGATACTTCACCATAATGTAGGAGCTCAGTATTAACCTTAATTTCCGTATTTGGTGGGCATCCTCCAAACATTAAAACCCTACCTCCTTTTCTAACAAGATTTAATGCTTGCATCCATGTTTCTAACGTTCCCACACATTCAATAACTACATGTGCACCATATCCTTTAGTTTCCCTTTTTACGCATTCAATAGGATCCTCATAATTAATGTTTACTACTACATCTGCGCCTAGAGACTCCGCAACTTTAAGTCTTTCATCAACGGTATCAGTGATGATGATCTTGGATGCACCCATATGTTTCGCTAATTGTAGATGTAGTATTCCTATTGGTCCCGAACCGATAATAGCTACTGTTTCCCCAGGCCTTATATTTGTTTTTAATGCTCCATGAAGTACACATGCTAGAGGCTCTGTTACTGCCGCCTCCTCATAGGATAGATGAGGAGGAATCTCATGAAGATTAAGCTTAACTATTGATTCAGGAACCTTAATATAATCTGCATAAGCCCCCCAAAGCCAAACCCTATCTTCACAGAGATTAAATCTTCCCTCACGACACATTTCGCATTGAAGGCATGGAGCTGAATTCCCTCCCCGAACTCTCATACCCACACTAAATTTTTTAACTCCTCCTCCAATCTCAACAATATCTCCAGCCCATTCATGACCGAATGGTGATGGAAAACCTATAACACCGCTAACATATCCCCTCTGAAATATTTTAACATCAGTACCACAGGTTGTTGCAGCTCTAATCCTTACAAGAACCTCATCATGACCAATATTAGAAATATCAGTTTCCTCAATTCTAATATCTCCAATACCATACAACATGGCAACTCTAGATCTAACCATATAGGTAAGTTAAGAAGCCAACTAATAAACTTATAATTAGTTCTAAAATCCGTAAAACATAATTCTTGAGACTCTACCCAGGAAGATAATTCCACCCTACAGCCTACATAAACTTTCAGGTATGTATTCTAATGTTTACATATAGAGGATAGGTGGTGGAATCAGATATAGGTAATGGGGCATTAAATAAAACCATAAATCCTACTATTAGCGTTTACCTAATAACATTGTATATTTAAATGCAAAATATAAATTTCTTGAATTCCTATCGGAATCGTGGAGGAAATAAACTAATTAATGTTGTAAGTTTAAATAGTTCAACTTTCTCTAGAGGTTAAATAACTCTTTTAAACTTGTAACGCCTTGTAAACTTAAACATATTTATTACCTCTTTAATTTATGTTTTCATTAGTTTTCATCACCTATTTTTCCATCAACTAATGACACGTCTCATTAATTATGAATATTCTTAGCTTCATATGCATGGATGATATTCATTACTACATTTCTGTTTTCAGATGAGTTCGTTGTTAATCAAAATAATCTGACATTTCCATCAGAGCTGATGAAATCTAAAAATCTAAGCCATGATAGTATGACTACATATAGCTTAACTTAACACTTCCATATTCCTAGTAGTGAATTACTAGTCTATGTAATGCTATGAGTATTTAACCATATTCTTTTAATTCCAACCTCATCAAAACCTCTATCTTCAGTTACTATTGCTTGTAGTCCCTGTAGTTCTATTGTTACTGTATGAATCGCATCTGAGGGTTTAAAACCTTGCTTAATGTATTTTTAGCATCCAAATACTCCCCTAAACCTATTGGTATTACCTCTATATATGGAAGAACAGCTTTATCTAGAAACTCCATTTTATCAATTGAGGATACATCATATTTCTTCTCGGAGATATATATCAGCTCATCAATTACAATTGTATTGGTGTAAAGTTGATATTTTCTTAGCAGGTCAATCCATAAACCATCAATAAACTAGGATGTTTCAAAGGATGTTTTAACATTCAAATATATGAATATACTTGCATCTATGAATACTTTCATTGCTAAACTCCTCTTCTAAATCTATATTTACTAAATCCCCTAATCTAGCCCCCTTACCAGTAATTCTACTTCCTCTCTCCCCAATCCACTTTAAAGCTTCCTCAATATCCATAAACCTCTAATAGCAAGTTCATCTTGTACTATGATTTGGCCCTTAAGCCCAATCTTTAATCTTAGTTTAACCATAAGTTTCACTAAGCATAACTAAAAGTTAAACAATTAAAGCTTTACTATCCCTTGGATGGCTTTGTTAACTTAATCATGTTTTACTACTCCATTTTGGTATTGTGTTTTCCATGAATTCTTAGCTTTATGAAATCTACTGTTAAGCTATTGTTACAAGTATAGCTCCTAGAATAATAGCTATAGCGCCAATAATAAGTTTAGATGTTATTTTCTCTATATCTTTAAGATAGTAGTGGATTAGGAGGAGTATGAATAGAGGCTCTATTTGTATTAGTGGTGTAACAGTTGAGACATTACCATATTTAAGAGCATAAAACGCTAAGAGATGTCCTATACAAAGCCCTACGCCAGGCTTCCAGAATAGCTTAAAGGAATACTTATCAATTAATGTTGAACCCCTAGATATTATAGGGAGGGTGAAAATATAGAGACAGAAGGCAGCAATATATCCAATAGCAACACCCATAATTGGCGTATCACATATATTTAATCCCTTCTTCTTAATAACATATGAGAAGCCAACAAGTACTGCTGCTAGAATTGGATAGATTAACTCTTTCACTCTACCCTTCAACTCTACATTACTACTATGTATAGCTCTCTGTACTATTATTGCTCCAAATACGACACATATTATACCTAGCCATAATCTAAATGTTAACTTCTCATTCAGTAAGGTTACTGCGATTAGAGAGCTGAATATAGGATATGAAGCATATATTGTTGCATTAATTGATGCTCCAATTTCCTCCATGCCTTTAAAATAGAGAAGTCTAACAAGCCCCGGCTGGAGGAAGCCTGCTAGTAGAAAGAGAAGTACTCCATACATATTTATAGATTCTAGAGGAGTTAATAGTAAAGCTAATGGTATGAAAATAACTGCTCCAACAATAGTAATAACTAGGGATACTGAAATAAAGTTCGATGTATTCAATCCCTTCCTAATAAAAACAACTGATACTGCCCAAATTAAGGCTGTTAATATAGCTAAAATAGAATCAATCATAATATAACTACAATAAATATTTTAGCCATCTTATAAGGATTATGCTTAGCCAACGTATCCTATTAACCCTAAAAGTTTATTTCGGTAGTTCTTACTCTGTATTGTATGGTTAAGGTTCCCTATTCAACTACATGTACTTCCCATATCTAAGTTTACAGAGCCAATTTACTAGCGGTAAGCTACTTAATAATGTAGGATTCTATGTTAATGGTTATGAAATAATTGTAGATTATTTAATCCTCTAATTAATGGTTTAAATGTATTTTAACTGTATGCTCATGTAAGTTCTTAGTTTCACTTTAGCCCCTATAAATGTTGTACATTATCCATCTAGATCTTCAAGATGGATTCATAAGCTTATTTACTATTAAGCTCTAAGCCTTAGTAAGCTCTTTAATTCTACTACAGTTAAAGTAGCTTAGTTCTTCCAAGCGTAGTAACCACTTAATGAGTTTAACTAGTTAAACCACATAAAAGTTTGTAATGAATTCATGGTCTACTAATCAATATCTATAAACATCAAGACAGCATGAACATACCAGCCTATTTAAACTCTAGAGAAATAGAGATTTAAATAAGCTAGTAGTAATACTCTAGTAAATATTAAGTAAGAATAGTAGATTAGCTGATTAGTAGTGTTTAAGCTATGAATTAACAGGTTAATACTTATTTAGACTATAAATTAGTAAAGCATTAATAACTCTTCTTTAAATATATTCTTATTTTTACATCTTCACGTCTTCCAGTTAGTTTTTCTTTATAGTCTTTTAGTAGTCTAGGAAGCTCCTCTAATAGAAACTTACCTACAATCCATTCATCCTCCTTAGAAACTACAAGTGTAAATCCTTTCCCAAATAAGCTAGAGTAAAGTATTTCACGTATTATTTCTGATAGTGATTTCCCCTGTTCCTCAGCAAGCTTTTCTAAAGAACTACATAGATCATCAGAAGCGTAAAAACCTATAATCCTCCCCATGTTAAACACCCCAGTACTTCAATACTGCAAGCTAGGATAAACTTCAAATTAATCACCTAGAATATATATTTACGTAGAATTTAAACTTCTCCCTACTTATTAATGTTATTTTGATTGTGAAGCTTAATAGGAAAGCTTGAGTTTAGATAAATTGTTGATTTGTGGAAACCTTTAATTAAGCCTATATCCTAGTATTATGGTTCCACATGTACTGTATACTACTACCTAGTCTTACCTTTCCTATCTTTACTCTTCTAAAGTTTATTCATCTCATTAATACAGCATATATTCACATAAATTTACAGAATCTTCAGAAAGGTTAATTAGGTAGATTTCATCTTGATATTTATGTATGTTACACATGTTGATAATGTTAGAGAGTATGATGTAAATATTAAGGGGGCATGTAAGGTTAGGGTTAAATACCTCCTCCATAAGGGTGTAGGTGCTGGAAGGATTCAGTTTAGACTTTTCACAATTGATACTGGAGGATATACTCCTCTTGAAAAACATATGCATGAACATGAAGTATACGTGTTAAAGGGGAGAGGGCTAGTTAAGAGTGGAGGTAGAGAAGCTATTATTGAGCCTGGTAGTGTAGTGTTTATTCCAAGCTTTGAAGAACATCAATTCATAAACATAGGGGATGAACCCTTACAGTTTCTATGCACTAAGGAAACATCAGAAATTCCTGAAGTCCTAAGGGGAGAGTTGGAATGAAAGCTGGAGTATATTATGGTCCTCTAGATATTCGATGTGTAGATATTGAAAAACCTAAAATCGGCTTTAGAGAGATTCTAGTAGAGATGAGAGCATGCGGTATATGTGGATCCGATCTTATGGATTGGTATCTTAAGCCAAGAGCACCTATAGTTCTCGGACATGAACCTACAGGAGTAATTGTTGAAGCTGATAGCAGTATTGAAGAGTTTAACATTGGAGATAGGGTTTTCATACATCACCATGTAGCATGTATGAAATGCTACTATTGTATAAATGGAGACTATACATTATGTAGTAAGTTTAGAGAAACACATATTGTTCCAGGAGGATTTGCAGAGTACTTTAAGGTTCCGGAAGCAAATCTTATAGATACCTTGAAGCTTCCAGATAATGTAAGCTTTGAAGAAGGAGCCTTAATAGAGCCTCTAGCATGCTGTATAAGAGCTGTAAGAAAGGTCAATATTAAGCATTATAGTAATGCTGCTGTAATAGGTTTAGGACCTACAGGATTAATGATTATACAGCTTCTAAAAAATTACGGTGTACTTAAGGTTTTAGCATGTGATTTAGTAGATTATAGGGTTAGAGAAGCTAAGAGATTTGGAGCTGATATAGCTGTAAGTCCTGAAGAATTTAAAGATACTATTAGAAGTGAAACCAGTATTGGCGTTGATGTGGTCTTTGTAACAGCACCAAGTATAGAAGCATATTCTCTAGGAATAGATACATGTAGGAGTGGAGGAATACTATGTATATTTGCTCCTCCACCACCAAGGGAAATGCTACAGTTGGATTTAAATAGGCTTTTCTTCTCTGAGGTAAAGATAATACCATCATATTCAACATCTCATATTGAAACTAGAATAGCATTAAGCCTAATAGAGAAAGGTAAGGTAAACGTTAAAGATTTAATAACACATAGATTTACACTTGAAGAAATAGCTGAAGCCTATAAAGTAGCTGCTAGAAGTAAAAACTGTCTAAAAGTAGTTGTAACCAATTCCAAATAATGCTTATAATCAATATTTAGAAGCTAGTAGAAATGATTATGATTCCTCATTATATAAGGTTTAAATAGTAGTAATTAAAATCTTCTTACAAATTTTCTACCAGTAACCTGTATTGGAGTTATTACACATATTCTTACAGCTTCCAATTCAGCTTCAATATTCCTACCGGGCTTACTCATATACTTATTAAATTCTTGTGGAACACGATATTTATTAATTAGTTTCTGTAGATAAGGTATCATTTCACTTCTATCTTCAATAATTCTAATAGTACCAAATACTACTATACTTTTATACATTGATATGTCTGGAAGCGCTTCATCAACTTCAAAGCAAACATAGGGTTTTCTTCTTATACTATCCATCTTCAAACCTTTACTACATGTATGGAAAAATATTTCACCATTAGAATATACGTATCCAATGGGAACTACGTATGGCTTACCATCTTCAGTAACTACTCCTAATCTTCCAACTCTTGCACATGTAAGAAGTTGTTCAATTTCTTCCCAATTCATTTCCTCTGTAGACATATACTTTAGCTTATACAGCTAATAGATAAGTTTTTCCATAGGTTAATGATATAGGATTATTCCTGAAGCTTAATCTCTATGGTTAAAGTATTATTATCCTCATTTTCCTCAACTATACTGTTAAGAGGGTCTATAACTATACCTACTATATGGCTACTATAAGTAGCTTGATAGTTTAGTAGTAGAGTATGATTTGAAATCTCCATACTTCTTAAACCATTAGAAATCACATATTCCACTACAACATTTCTAGGAGAATCAATCCAGACATGTATCGATATAGTTCCAGAATAGTTTCCAAATCCAATATTAGATGCTGTAAAATCTATTTTATCTATAACTACGTATTGATATTCATTCCTAAAATATATAGTATAGTAAACCTTCAAGTACTCTACTATAAGGTCTGGTAGAGGCCTATTTAAAACATTTACTTGCAGTATGTATTCATTATTTCCCTCATTTAACTCATGAACCATATCGTATGGATCCACAGTAGCTTTTAATGTGTAGAAACCGGAGGTAGGGAAATCTATAAGAAACTTGGTATTTATACTACTATTAGCTGGAATAGTTATAGCTTCACTCTCATATATTCTACCATCAGAGATCTCTAGTAAAACTATAGTACTTACTTCAAATTCACCATGGTTATATATTACTACATTAAAACTATATAGAGTCCCATTATATAAATCCTCTACTGGTACTGTAAGCTTAACACCTAAATCAGGAAGCTTCTCTACAGGTAAAACCTCTAATCGAGCATCTTTAAAATTATTGTTTTTATCTAACTCTATAATCTCATCCTCTGGATCCACTGTAGCTCTAACTACATATTCACCAGCCTCCTTAAAGTGGTAGTTAAACTCAGCAATAAGACTCCTCCCCACATCTAAAAACTGAAACTCTAGTATTCCTACATATATAGGAGTTGCCGGTTCCTTCCCAGGTCTTAAAATCTCTAACTCAACCTTGAAGTTGTGAGCTGGGCAGTAGCCTATATTTGTAATATTTACCTTAATCTTTACTGTTGTACATGCTTGAATTCTATCAGGAGTAAACATGATATTTTCAATCTTAAGATCTGGAGCTGATACCTCATATTCATATTCAGCTTCATTATTATCTTCAAAAACCTCATTTACTCTATTATCCGGATCCACTATGGCTTTAAGCTTATAGTTTCCAGGTTCTCGAAATACACATTTAAACTCTAAAGTTTCAAATTCTCCAGGTTTTAATATAGTATTAACTGTTTTCTCTACTTGAAGCTTATTGTTTATATAGATGTTTACCTTAGGGTTTTGAATAGAATCCCATCCTATATTTCTAATAACAGTAATTAAAGGAATAGTGTCTACACATACCTTATTGGTAGTATAGAATAGGGAGATCTCTACTACTAGATCAGGTTTTTTAGGAGCTCCCCCAATTTGGGGGCTATCAAGATATCTACCATGTTTCTCCACTTGGTATGGTATAAGCTCCTTTAAAGCATTTATAGTAGCTTTATTCCATCCTTCTACGCTTAACTCATTTAGGTTTTTAATGAAGAAATGCTCAAAATCACTCCATTTATCTTTGGTAGCGTAAGCTTTCCTATCTTCTCTAGCTGCAGTTACGATTTTATCAACAATTCCATTAAGATTCTCTATGAAACCGCCGCTGAAGCATTGACCCATTTCAACCAGTATATGTATACCTCTATTATGTAGTGGCTTCAACATTCTGGCGAACTCGTAATCCCATAATTTCTCCCTACCATAAAGACATATGGATTCATGGAATGTATATTGGCTTACTTTCTATCCATCAATATCTAAATCTACACCTACAATAATATTGTCGCTATCAGTATCTTCACCTACAACATGCCAATTACCTGAAGAATCTCTTCTTCTAGCAGTAAATTTACCATTATTCCATTCAACTCTAAAATCTATTTGTCCATCTCCATCAAGATCATTCTCCCTCATAGAATGGTGAGTACTAGTTAAGCTGGATAAATCAATTTCATAGTTACTACTTGGATTATTATCCATGTTTATTTTACCAAGCTCTAATTCACTAATTTTACCATTTTCATCTTTATCACTTCCAATACCTATAAGCTCCCATTTACTATTGGTGAGGTTTAGCTTCCAAGCATAGATTTTACCTGTTTTCTCTACATGAATTATACACCATCTTCCTGTCGGGAAATTATCTACTCTATATTTATACTTTAGATCTCTAGCATCTATAACTATTTTATCTTCTCTATATTGATTACCAGGATCACCGTAACTTGGATCTAAAGGATTTGGAGTACCTATAACCTTTGTAATTTTATATTCTTCCCATCCATCCCCTTGATTAGGATCATATCCGAATCCATGATCTGTAATGAAAATATAGAGAGTACAGCATGAATTCATATCCTTAAGATATTTCTTAACGATACTATCAATACTACTTCGTGAGGCATTACCATCAACAATGTTTCTACCATTAACTTTAATTTCACCTCCATCGTAGTATAGTACTGTAATCATATCATCATTAAAGCCGAAGCTTTTTAGCTTCCTATATTTCTCCACTATATTGTTTCTATATCTTGGATGATTATTATGTTCATCTATTCCTCCACTTATTATAAGAGCTCTATCACAACTTTTCACACTTCCTATTAAATTAGGCTTTATATATGCTGAATCTAACAATGCATGATGGTATTCACCTGTAGGGTTTTCTAGGAATACTTGGCCTTCCCCTTCTTCCCCAACTACTCTATACTCCTCAACTTCAACTAGTGGAATATTATAGAGACTAAAAACACTGTATTTATCAGTATATCTTCTAACAACTCCACATACCTGGATAAGGCTTCCATCATAATTATTGGATGGAAGTACTCCATCTATCCTAATCCATGAACCAAAGGGGAGAGGTTCATCTAAAATTAAACGATTATAATCAACTATTAAGAAGGAAGCATTTCCACAGCCAAAATATCCACCATACCCAAAATAGCCAGCTACTGTAATCTTCCTACCTACATACTCTTCAAGATCATAATTTAAGCTATATATACTTACCAGTTCATAGATAGGTTTCACTTCCAAAACATTCCTATAATAGGTAAATACATAATATAAAACCCCACTAACCAATATGGCTATAACTAGTAAAACTACGATTTTAGACATTACTTCATATATATTAATTACTTAATAAATTTTATGCTGATAAACCAGGTGCTATGAACTTAAGCCACCTGGCTTAAGTTCAAATTTATGATGTTAATAGGTGGCGTTAATTTAATCCTATTAAAGTCTTTCAAGATATCTACGTGTCCAAGCTACAAGTGTTTGATAGGTTTCTAGTCCATTTCTTGTAAGCTTTACATATCCATTCTCGCTATCAGTTTCTATAAGTTTCTTTTCAGTAAGCCAGTTTAAATATCTTGTAAATGTTTTATAGTTTAGTCTTGAAGCCATTTGAAGCTGTGTTTTCTTCATTGCCCCCTCAATATATAAAGCCTCTATTATTCTGGCAATCACTACTAAATCTAAATGTTCCTTCATAAACTGCTATCTACTATCTCAAGCTCTAATATAAGTATTTAGAGTATTAGGCTTGATAGTTAGGCTTCAACACCTATAAGCTTTAATAACTTGTTTCGAAGTCTATATATGTGTAGTATCCTCCAAACAAAGAAAACTAAGACGGAAGACTCGAAAATAAGCATTAAATAAGCAATTAAACCATAATTTAGCCTATGTAAAATTGAATATGTTAATAGTGTTGACGCTGATATTAATCCCGTAATGTACCATATCTTCGCCGCTTTAAACATTTGGAAAGCTCCTTCTAGATGTCTTCTACTTCTAGAAGCTTTAAACTCGAAAACTAAGGCTATGGATGTAACTCCTAGTAGTAAGCCTAGTATTAAGACTATTATTTGAGGTAAATAAACATCTACCCCATAAGATGTTATTAACATATCCGTCATACTTGTCGATGTCGATTCTACATGTCTATCTAGTGTTTTATTAACTTGAGCTATAGCCGGTGTAGGTATTACTGTTGTATTTATTGTGAGGGTAGTGACCGGTGCTTTTATAGGAGGTTGGGGTATATTCTCTTTACTTAGCATAGTACTTGGATATGTTATAGTAGCTATGATTAAATATAATGCTAATACTATATTTAATGCTATAATAACCCTAGCTATAGTTAAAAATGGTTTACGCATTAAAGTAGTTTTGTAAAAGCTATTTAAATAGTTAATGCATCCATAATACGTACTAAGTAAGCTATCTTAATCAGCTATTAAACCTGATTTTAAGCGATTTCCATGATCTCCTTTATGATTATGGTGGATTTGGTGTCCTCCATAACTTGAGTAAGTATCTCTATCTTGGTTTAATTACATGAGTTCAATGTTGAATCAGCCCTTAAATAGAGTATATGTTCTGCTTGCTTAATCTTCATCTCCCAGTTTGGAGTCTTATTTTATCTCTTGCATTCAGATCATGTTTAAATATACTGCTTAAACAACATATTAAACCATATTTTAAGCCTTTAATAATTCATCTCTAGTTAAAACTGTAGCTTCTTACTGAGTTCTACGTAGCATTATTAAATTATTTATAATCCAGTTACTTAAAGTAATTAATCTACAAAGTATTTCATATTGGCTAGTAGATGTTGCTATAGAATGATTTTGGTATGAAGTAGTAGCTTAGCTATTTATAATTGAAGTCTTCAATAAGCTTTTTTCTCTGCACCTCATCAATGCTTAGAAATGTATTATGTCTCTCAAGAGTGTATTCCCTGTTTTTGGCTATTGGGCATACTTCAAAGCAAACAGCACAATGAATTATTTTCCAGTTAGTGCTTTTTCTTAAGTATTGGTAGAACTTTAAGCATTTATCCCTATTAAATCCTTTAGGAGGTGGAAGAGTAGAATCTATGGCTTTTACTGGGCAGTTTTCAGCACATATAGTACAGTTAATGCATGGATTGAAATCTTCAATTTTTCCTGTCGGCTCCAGTAATGCATCAGTCATTACTACTCCTAGCTTAGTTCTTGGACCATATTCTGGAGTAATTATTAAGCCACATTTTCCGAAAACACCTATTCCGGCCTCATAAGCAGCCAATTTAAAGGAGAATTTATGTATACGCTTATCCATGCTAAGCCATGCTTCACTACCAGTCCAGTCTATTGGTGTAAATGTTTTAAACCCCTTCCTCCTTAAAAAGCCAGCAACTCTATAAGTAAGCCACTCTATAAATAGTTGTGATACTCTATAAGTTTTACCATCAACATCTATTGACTTACCTCCAAAATTAGCCGTTACAAAATCGTTTAAACCTGTACCTATAGCTAACACAATAACTGAATTACATTCAGACATAATATCTCTAGGATGTTGACTGTTAGTAGCATATATCCACGGCCTATTAGCTGATGCAATACCTATCTTCCCTCCCCCTAACTCCCTAAAGTAGCTATTAATCTCCTCGTTAAGTCCCATAAACATTTGCTGGCAAGCAGTCTTAAATATTTATCTCAACTCTAAAGTAATGTAATCATTAGTAGCCTGTAAACTATTATATGCAGTGTTTCAGATAAGTTGTATGGTTAAAAGAATTAATAATTCTGAAGCTATGGATAGGTTTAGAATAAATCCTATAATAATCCTAGTAATACTACTAATTCTTCTAGTAACTACTAGAAGTGTTAGAAGGGCTAGAAGGATTATGAATCTTATTAATAGAGAATTTATGGAGGATATAGCTGACTCTAGAGGGAGAATTGAGGGTTTTAAAATGTTTAGTAGTCTTAACAATACTTTAAACGGAGATGTTAAACCATTAAGCCATATTGCTAAGAATGTTAGAACGGTTAAGGTGAAGAGTGAAGTAACTGAAAACTCCTTAACTAGTAGTTCTGAATATCCAGATTTGAAAATGGAAGTTTTAAAGTCTCCTAGTGAAATTAGAGATTTAGATGATACGTTAATGAGCTATATTAAGATTAAAAAATCTAGGATAAGTATATCTGAATGCTCGAGAGATCTTGGAATTCCATCTAGTGAAGTTAAGAAAACTCTAGTTAGACTTCATGAAACAGGAAGAATTAAATTACAGTGGGGTATTGAACATGATGTAAGACTAGTACAATCTAAACATTCTAAAACATATAGTAATAGCCTATAAATACTTTAAGCTAACCTAGTGATTTATTACTATTAAAATAGATATCTTAAACTTTCCTTCATGGTTCCAAATTGAAAGTATCTATGAAAACTAGCTAGATTTCTCCTTTACTTATTTAACCTAATTCTCTTAGGGGTTACGGAGGCCTCAACATCTTTCTTCTTAATAAGCTACATAGATACTTTAAGATGTTTATCTTCACATCATAATAACCTATATTTAAGGTTTTTATTCTTTCCTAGAGAGAAGCTTATGCCTTAGAGTTAAGTATTTCTTATTATATAGCCTAATAATGTGTAAAGTTAAGCTCTAAATTCTATGTGTTTACTGCATACTAACTTGACAGTATCATTTATATTTACGAAATGTTTATTAAGGTTTTATTTATTTCTAATTAGTGGATTTATGGTTCTCATGAGTAAGGATGAATATATTGAGAGTTTAAAGAAGCTTAAGCCAAATATTTATAAGTATGGTAAACTTATTGAGGATGTTACTACTTATCCTGAGACTAAGTATACTGTTTATGGTGTTGCTGAGCTTTATAGAATGGCTTACGATTCTAAGTATTGTGAATTAATAACTACAAAATCAAATATTACTGGTGAAATAGTTAATAGGTATACTAGTATTATGGAGAGTGTTGAGGATGCTATAATTAACTTAAAGCTTAAACGTTTAGCCTTCCAGAGAACTGGTACATGTACTGGTGGTAGATGTGTTGGCTGGAGCTGTATGAACTCTATGTGGGCGACAACATATGAAATTGATAAAGAGTATGGTACTGACTATCATTCAAGACTGAGAAGCTGGATTAAATATGTTCAGGAGGAGGATTTAGCTATTGCAGGTGCATTAACAGATCCTAAAGGTATTCGTGGATTATCCCCATCCCAGCAGCAGGATCCAGACATGTATCTCAGAGTTGTGGAGAGAAGAAGTGATGGCATTATTGTTAATGGAGCTAAGATAATGATTGCAGGTGTTGCTTCATGTCATGAAGTATTTGTTATGCCTACAGTAGGTTTAAGAGAGTCTGAGGGGGATTATGCTTTGGCATTTGCTGTTCCAAGGGATGCTGATGGATTAACAATTGTTGAAGCTAGACAGCCTAACGATTCTAGGAAGAGTGAGAATGGATTTGATAAGGCTGTAGAGGTTGGAGGGATTTCTCAGGCATACTTGTTCTTTGACCATGTATTTATACCTTGGGATCGAGTATTTATGTGCGGTGAGTATAAGTATGCAGGTATATCTGTTGCTAGATTTACATTTTATGAGAGGCCAACAATGGCTGGATGTGTTGCTGGGCAAGGAGATGTTAAGGTTGCTGCAGCTGCCTTAATGGCTTATACTCATGGTCTAGGTGTAAGACCATTCATGGATAGATTTGTAGATATGGTTATAGATAATGAAACCCTATTCTCCTGCGGATTAGCAGCAATATATATGGGTTCAAAACATCCTTCAGGTGTATGGATACCTAATCCTCTACTATCAAATGTTGCGAAATGGCATGTTGCAAGAATACCATACAATACATCTATACTATGCCAGGATATAGCTGGTGGAATTGGTGAAACTGGATGTATGCCCTCTTATGCTGACTTTAAGGATTCAAGAATAGGTAAATACATTGAGAAATACTTGAAGACTACTTCAACAGCTGAATCGAGAATGAGAGCTGCAAGACTTGTTGAATGGGTAACTATGGGTGCAGGTGTTCCTGGATGTATGCATGGTGGAGGTTCTCCATATACTGCTAGAGCAGCTATAGGTAGCTTAATAGATTTTAAGGAGTATGTAGGTATTGGAAAATATCTTGCCGGAATAGAGGAAGATATTATAGCATCATGTGAGGAAATACTAAAAAGGAAAGGTAAAGTCTAGGTAATGTAGTGTGCTATTGCTAATATATCACTCAGTAAAGCATAGCCTGCAGAGTCTCCTCCAGCTCCTGGACCAATTATTGTTACATCTCCCTGTACATCTGTTACATATGTTAATGCATTTAGAACTCCATCTACATGTGCTAACGGATCAGTTAAAGGTATCTCTTCAGGTTTAACACTTGCAGTAATTCTTCCATCTATTTTTTCGGCTTTAGCTATTAGCTTTATTACTTTAGATCTTCTTTTAGCTTCATCAATATCCTTAAGAGATATATTTGTTATCCCCCTCCTCTCAACATCTTTAATTCTTAAATCACCATTCATTAAAACATTTGATAATATAACTATTTTAGCTACTGGATCCCAAGCCTCAACATCAGCTGTTGGATCTGCTTCAGCATATCCAAGCTCTTGAGCCTTCCTTAAAGCTTCAATATAGTCTACTCCTCTACCCATTTCTGTTAGTATGTAGTTTGTTGTTCCATTCAATATTCCTCTTAAACACTTTATTTCAGCTCCTGCTAAACATTCAAGTCCAAGATTTATTGCTGGTGTCCCACTCATAACTGTAGCTTCAAACCTTAAAAAAACCCCTTTAGACTCAGCTATTCTCCTTAATTCCTTGTAAGCTAGGGCTATAGGTCCCTTATTAGATGTTACAACATGAATCCCCCTTTCTAAACTCCTCTTTATATGTGTTAATCCAGGTTCTCCTGTTTCAAGATTTGTCCATGTAGCCTCAACAATAATATCAGCTGTTGTCTGATCAATTACTTCAAGAGCTGAAAACCCTCTTGCAACTCCTTCATATTCATCAATTCTCCTACCATAATCTATAAGTCTTAAAACTTTAACTAAATCAACTCCTGAATCACATATAATAGATCCATGCTTTAAGTCACATATAGCTACAACATCACAGTCAATATTATATCTACTTCTCAAATACTGCTTTTTACTGATTAAATGTCTTGCAAGCCCCTGACCAACAACACCAAACCCTATAATTGCTATTTTAAGCTTCATATTAAAACATAGATTAAAAATATATAAATCTTATTAAGCTATGAATATTATTGAGATAAAATATAAGTCGATAAGTATTATTCACTCTCATTTAAAAGATGTTGATAATATATCTAAACTTACAGAACTTAACATTTTAGCTTCATTTGGAAGTTCTCCCCTATTTATGGTGATAGCATGGCTAAAGTTATTAGGTTTGTAGAAGAGAACTCTATTTATTCTAGTTATTTATTA
>Ga0209394_1000635_pt1 | contig 26081 bp, 18 predicted proteins | sample JNZ201metaG_FD_184122 | JGI IMG/M metagenome (GOLD analysis project Ga0209394, IMG submission 184122) | Hot spring microbial communities from Jinze hot spring, China to study Microbial Dark Matter (Phase II) - JNZ 20120812A (SPAdes) (version 3) ... | reverse complement strand
GCTCCGTGCCTTACTACGAACATGGTTGCCGTTAGTGAGCCAAGACAATCATATAGCGCGTGCGGATTTTCAATAAGGACATTGCCACCGATGCAGTTTCCTACATTTGCCCATCGTTATGGCGCATCCTGAGTTTCACAAATTGATGCAACTTAGTCATTGCGTTGCACATCTAATGTAAAGCGGGGTGCGATAAAGGCGATTTATTGGCTGCTTGCGAGTTTGCCGGCAGCCGGGGAAGCCGGAAAATTTGGCATAAATTGGCAATCTTTCCGGGGTGTGCCTCATGGGTAGGTGTCGCTTGTGCATCGGTGTAGCATTAGCATGCATATCGGTGATGTGTTCGCCTTGCAGGTTAGGGGAGGAGTGGATAAAGCCGGCAGATCAACCGGCATTAGTCACGGTGGGTGAGAGGGGCGAATTGCGTGTAAATGGGAAGCCTTTCCTGCCAATATTCGTCTGGCTGCAACCGATCCAAAATTTTGACTTTTTGGCATCACTTGGCATCAACACCTTCATGGGTGAGGGAGCAAGAGGGGAAAGTGCCCGTGAATTTTTGGATGCGTTGCAAAAGCGAGGGCTATGGGGCATCATCCACAGCCGCCCCGAGAATTGGCAGCTTAAAGATCATCCGGCTCTCTTAGCTTGGATATTCAGCGATGAGCCAGACTTGCCAGCTACCTTGCCCTATGAGCGTCCTGTGGTAGTGCCGCGTGATGAAAAGGGCAACATCAACATCTGGTGGGAAGGTGAACAACCAAAGGAAACGAATTTCCCTAAAGGGGGGTGGATGGAGAGTGAAGCCAATCGTGTGCTTCTAAGTGGTGGGAGTTGGCTAACGCTTGATGCTGATGAGCTACCGCCGGAGGGGTCATTCTATGCCCGATATGAGATAGAGGTGCCACAAACAGCCCAATACAACCTCTGGGTGCGTGAATTCACCAAGGCTTGGGCTTCGCCAACGCGATGGCGTTTTGACGCCAGTGAATGGCAACAAACTCCGCGTGACCTAAAGGGCTTAGAGCTACAGCGTGTGCACAGGGTTTTGACAGTGGGTTGGCATCACTATGGCACAGTAGAGTTAACGGCAGGGCGTCATGTCTTTGAGTTAGTCATCAACGAAAGGCGCACTGCTGGCTCGCCAAGCAAGGTGGGCAAGGAATTCATGGCAGGCTTTGATGCGTTCTTGCTCACCACTGGCAGTGAAGCTCCATTGTCACCGCCTCGTCCACCACGCCCCAGAATACCTCCAGAGGAGATTGCGCGACAATATGCCGAGCTAAAGCGGGCAGATACATCTCACCCCATTTACCTCAACCTCACAGCTGGTTTCTTCCCACAATTTGCCCGCTATGATGAAGCTACCACTGCTGCCATATATCCCGCATACTGCAAAGCTACCGATATTGTCGGTTACGACCTATATCCTGTCACAGGGTGGGGTAGACCAGAGTGGGTCCCACTTATTGCCCCTGTTACTCGGAAGTTGCGCGAGTTGGCGCCGCCGCGTGTGCCAGTGTGGGTCATTTTGGAGTGCACTAAAAAGCTCCGTTGGGTGAGCCAAGAGCGCCTTAACCGTATTGGTCGCCCTCAAGGTGCAACAGCAGCTGAACTTCGTGCAATGGTTTGGATGGCACTCATTAACGGTGCCAAGGGCATAGGTTACTTCCCACATCGCTGGGATCCTTACAACCCTTGCGATATTTCGGAGGAACTCCAAGCCGAGATGAAGCGGACAAACCGCCAGCTAACTCAACTGGCTTCGGTGCTTCTCGGAAATGATGTGACAGGGGTAGTGGAAATGGATGCTATTGAGGGTGGTCCAGTGGAGTTTATTGTGCGCAGGGCTGAAGATGGCGGCATGCCACACCTTTTCATGGTAAACGCAAGCACTGCTGCAGCCAGCATTAGACTGCGTTCTAAGAAGATCAAGAGCATGATGGATTTGGAGAGCGGTGAGGCGCTCCCAATGAAACACGATGGGATTTTGCTGAAGTTAGAGCCGTTGCAGGTGAGGATGTTTGTTTTAAGGGATTAGGAGCTGAAGGACAAACCTTTGCAAACTTTGGGTGATGCGCGGCTTTAAGAGTCGTCATCAAATGTTGCTCAGGGTGGAAAAGACCAATTCAAAGGCGGCTTGGATTGATGAACTTTTGACAGGTGAGCATAATTCCCCATATTTTGCCCACAGCTGTTTTGCTGAGGGTATTTTTCAATGCCTCATCTCAATTCAACGATAGCCCATAAGCCCAGATGTGGCACAGTGAAGGTCAGCATATTGTTTTCAACGCGAACCGAAGCCTGTTGTAACTCTTGCTTAGGCGCATGGATAATGGCGGTTTTTGGAACGATGCTTCTGGCTCGCTTGATCAGCGACGGGTTGATTGAGATGCTCACATTGGCTGGACGGGCATCGTCAAGATGAATGTCGTAATCTTGGTTGAGCAGGTGGCAAACAATAGGGGCATTGGGAGTGTTCGGCTTATATCGCAGTGAGACGCGGATCTTTTCGCCACCCTTGACGATGACTTGCTTGTGCAGTTGCTCAGGCAAGCTTTCAAGTCCACGCCATTGGAGGCGCATTGGCTTCGTTGCCCTCAATTGCCTTTCAATCTCTGTGGACAAACCCTGCTTACCAGTGAGCAAAAAATCGTAAGCTTCAATTTCCGATGCCGAAACGCTCGTTCCCAAGGAGGGTTCAACAATCACGATGGCGAAAGGCACATTCGCTTTAAGGAGTTCAATTGCCGCCGAGCGGATTTCGCCAAAATCGTGGTTAGTATAAACAAGTGCCAAGTTCGCTAACGAGCGGTAACCGTCAAGTAAGCTTGCCTTCTCGCGGACGAACCGATACACGAAAGCAAAATCTTCTGGTTTGCCTCTCCACCAATGCGTTCCTTTCTCTTTCGTGTAGCACCATTGCCGATGCGGGACCATGAAGGCGCTGCCAAAGGCGTATGCTTGTGCAATCCAACTTCTGACCAAGCCTGGCTTTTCATTTGCAGCAATCCAAGCCCAATCGTAACCTGAAGCAGTTGCCACTTGTCGCTTGCCCAAACCCTCAACAACCTTAAAGACAAATGCGGGTTCAAATGACACTTGCGCCGTTGAAGCATGATGGTTCATCTCGCCGCAGAAAAAGTCAATGAGTGGGGCAACAACGAGATCTTCGGGAGACGATGCGCTTGAGTTGACGCTCCTGAGAAGCGGTTTGCCGCACAACTTTTCGGCATACTCAAAAGCTTCGCGAATAACGCTCAAGGCTTGCTCAGTTTGGAACTGCTGGAAGAGCTCCCCAAAGGGCAGTTGGCGTCGCCTCCTCTTCCAATCATCTGCGGTTACACCCTTTGCTCTCAAAAATGAGCGCAAATCAAACTCGTCAATGTTGTTAACCTCCATAGCCTGCAATTGCTCGCGTGAGAAATTTCGCTTTAACCAATTGCGGAAGCCTTCCATGCAATGGTGACAGAAGCATCCACCATTCCATGCTGAGCATGCGGAAGTCCCACGCCAATCATCAATGTGCAATCCGTCAATGGGCGCAGCACATGCTCGCTCAACTTGGTCACGCAGGTAAGCACGGTAGTCAGGGTTGTTAGTGCAAAACCAGTATGCTGGATGACCTTTGTGTTTGTGATCCCAGAGCCAAGGGACAGTTATCGGGTTATTGTCAAGGTCTCGGCAGATTGCCTCAGCGAAACTTTCGCGGCTAAACTCAATGAACCCAGCAAAGTCAACTACGAAATCAACGCTGCCACAATATCGCAGGTTGTGCCTTTGAGCCTCTACAACTCTTTGGCGAAACCGCAGGACATCTTTCGGGCTCTTTGACATTGCTCGTCCAGCCCATCCGACAATCGTGCCCGAATAAACTTCGTAAAGCTCGGCTTCGGGCGCATACATGAAAACGACATCGCTTGCATTTAGATTTGGGCGTTCAAGTAATGAACCCGCAAGAGCCATGCAAGCCATCCACCATGCCATATCGCATCACCATGCCTTCAGTTTGTTAGCGAGTTCCTCATGATGAATTTCTCCCCGTCTTGCCAGACACTATTGGCATTGCGAGCGATCCAATAGGCGAACTATCGTTGCATCATCTATGCCATTGCATCCAATATGATTGTGCCCTGCCAGTTGGATGCTGCAAAGTCATTGGTTGGGTAAAGCGCAGGAGGCACATTGTGGATGAATGGTTTGGCAATGTGTTGCAACTTGCATGCGGAAGGTTTAATCTATTCTCGCGAGGATGCATGAATCATGTGACATAGAGTTAAACGCACATGAGCAAGGGGTGAGCCAATGTGGGAGAGCACACTATTGACCGCCGTGAGTTCATCAAACTTGCAGTCGGAGCAGGCGCATCCTTTAGTGCGCTTAGTTTGCAATCTCAGGCAAGCAAGCAGGTGGACACATCAAAAATACTGAACTACAACCCAGACATGGAGTATAGGCGATGCGGTAAAACTGGTTGGATGGTTTCTGCGGTGTGTTTGGGTGGACATTGGAAGCGAGTTCATGTCATCATCGGCGGCGAGCCAATGGGTGGTTGGTTTGGCAACATAGACAAGCCCGAATTCCAAAAGAACCGATACGATGTTGTCACAAGGTGCATGGAGAGGGGCATCAATTACATTGATGCATGCTCAACAGCTGAGGTAATCGCATATGCACGCGCTCTTAAAGGACGACGGGAGAGCATGTATCTTGGTTGCTCGTGGTATGAGAGGGAAGCACGCTCCCCGGAATATCGGACAGCTAAGGCGCTCCTTAAAACGCTTGATGAGGGGATGAAAGAGGCGGGCTTGGACTATGTTGACTTGTGGCGCATAACATGCCTCATGGATGGGCGTCAAGGCCCGGATGGCAAGTGGATTTATCCGCACACAGAAGCCGAATCCGAGGAGATTGCCAAGGCGCTTGACATAGCCAAGAGGTCCGGGAAGGTAAGAGCAGGCGGTATATCAACTCATGACCGCCCTTGGGCTGAATACATGATGCGCACATTTAGAGACCAGATTGATGTTGTCGTGCTCCCATACACGGCTAAAACGAGGGCAGTCCCTACTGGGAGTTTCTTTGATGCCATCCGTGAATGCGATTGCGGTTTCTTCGGCATCAAGCCGTTTGCCGATGCAACTATCTTTAAGGGCGATGGCTCCCCGAATAATCCGCACTATGAGGAGGATAGTCGTATCGCGCGATTGGCTATCCGATACATACTTTGCAACCCCGTGATCACAGCGCCCATACCGGGACTCATCTCAGTTGAGCAAGTGGACAATGTTGCACTTGCCGTTAAAGAGCGCAGGGAGCTTGACCTGCCGAAGAATGAATTGCCACCTCAAGAGAAGGCGGAGCTTGAAAGGGCACTTGAGAGGGCATGGGCTAAGTTGCCGATGGAGTATGAGTGGCTCAGAAAATGGGAGTTGGTGTAGGTGAGTTATGAGTTAGGTGCACCATATTTTGCGGTGCTGAATGTTTCCCTGCATTTGAGCTGCTCGCAAGGGCGTTGCATTCCTCACTGATGAGATGCGCTGCATCCTCAAAGTGGTGGTCATTCGCTATTGCGTTTGATTGAGGGTGGTTTGCGTGTATGGGGAATTGACAATCTGGGATTATGCCATTGTGGGAGCATACCTTGCTTTTGCGCTTGGAGTTGGTGGCGCGTTAGCGAAGCGTGCCGCACGCAGCATGGCAGAGTATTTTGCAGCCGGTAGGGAATTGCCGTGGTGGCTTGCCGGCACAAGCATGGTCGCAACAACTTTCGCCTCTGACACACCATTGGCAGTCACTGGCTTTGTCCGAGGGCAAGGCATAGTTGGGAATTGGTTCTGGTGGAATGCGGCGATAGCCAATATGCTGAGCACATTTCTGTTCGCACCGCTTTGGAGGCGAAGCCAAGCGCTGACTGACTTGGAATTCATCGCTATGCGATATGATGGTGCACCTGCAAACTTCCTTCGTGGCTTTAGGGTGCTCTACACCTCGCTGATCGCCAACTCAATCGTGATGGGTTGGGTCATACATGCCATGGTTAAGATTGTCCGAACAACATTCGGCTGGGAGCCCACAACAGCACTTGCCGTTCTGATCTTCGTCGCATTTGCATACACAATCACTGCCGGCTTGTGGGGCGTCGTGCTCACCGACTTTCTTCAATTCGCACTCGCGATGACGGGCGCAATATGGTTGGCAATCGCGTCGCTCAAGGTGATCGGTGGCGGTGTTAACTTAGTGGCTCAGCTGAGGGATGCCGGTCTTGCTGGGCGCCTCTCATTTATGCCGCCGAGCGATGACCGCCATTTGTGGGTTACCTTCCTCACATATATGCTCGTGCAGTGGTGGGCAGTTGGTCGCCCGGATGGGGAGGGCTACATTGCACAGCGCATACTCGCCACAAGGGATGAGCGCAATGCAACCCTCTCCGTGCTTTGGTTCTCATTCGCACACTATGTTTTAAGACCTTGGTGGTGGATAGTTGTTGCGCTCGCATCTTTGCTGCTCATACCGAAGATGCCAAGTGCGCTTGGCGATGAGGGTGCATACCCGGCTATGATGCTTAGGCTTCTCCCAACAGGCGCGCTTGGGATTATGGTTGCTGCAATGCTTGCTGCATTCATGAGCACAATGGACACGCACATGAATTGGGCTGCGAGTTACCTCGTCAATGACTTTTACAAGCCATTCATCAAGCCGGAAGCCAGTGAACGACATTATGTCGTGGTTGGGCGGCTCGCAACGGCATTAATACTTGCACTCGGTGTAGGCGCATCGTTAGTTACGCAGCAAATAAGCACGGCGTGGATGTTACTTGCCGGGTTAAGCGCGGGCATCGGACCGGTTTCAATACTCCGTTGGCTCTGGTGGCGCATAAATGCTTGGAGCGAGATAAGCGCAATGGCAACTGCGCTTATCGTGAATAGCACCATTTACATCCTCGGTTGGTGCAAGGTTGCTCCGTTTGATCTCTTCATCACTGACAGGGGCTTCCCATATCGGTTGCTCCTCATAACCGTCTGCGTGCAAGTCGTCTGGGTGGCAGTGACATTGCTCACAAAGCCCGAACCCATGGATAAGCTTGTTCAGTTTTATCGCAGAGTTCGCCCACCGTGTTGGTGGCGCCGTGTGGCTGAAGTTGCGTCATTGCCGCCTGAGCCAGTTGGATGGCATTGGATGTTCGGATGGATCGGTGGAACAATGCTCATCTACGGTGGATTGGTTGTGCTCGGTGGGCTATTGTTGCTGCAGTTCAACTGGATTGCCATCGGGATAGCGCCCGCCGCGATTGGGTGCATTGCTGTTTTATGCGCTTTGCGCCGATGCCTTTCATCATCCGCGTAGGGTGAGCTCCCGAAAGGTCATCGCATGTGCGGCGATGCGCATTCACACGAAAGTCAGATGCTATTGCGGGAGTGATTTACCATGCGCCAATGTGGTTGCACTTGCGCTTTGCAACCGATTAAGCTATCGGCACTCGTGATGGCGTGTATCATAGCCCTTTGGGGCTTGATTGATGTGGCTGCAAGGTCTCAAAGCGGTGGGACTAAGGGTTTGCCACCTCTGGAAGTGAAGCCGGGTGCACCACGCTTGGAGGAAGTTGCGAAGGACATTGAGGAGCCGCCGAAGGTGAATGCGCCATGCTATGTATGCCACTTGAATTATGCTGAGGAGACGCTGTCACTAACTCACGCAAGGGCGAATGTGGGCTGCATGTCGTGTCATGGTGAATCGGAGGCTCACAGGGGCGATGAATTTAACAAGACACCACCCAATGTGATGTTCCCAAGGGATGCCATCAACGGGTTTTGCACTTCTTGCCACAAGGCTCATGACGCACCGGCTCAATCTGTCATACGGATGTGGTTTGAGAGAGCATATGGGACAAACCCGAATGAACTTGTGTGCACGGATTGCCACGGTGAGCATCGCCTCATTGGACGCAGGGTTATGTGGGATAAGCGCACAGGCGAGTTGCTCCCCCCTGCGAAGACCAAACCACCAGCTGATGTAAAGCCCAAAGTCATTGTGAATGCCCTCATTGTCACGGGCGTTGATCATCCAGCGCACAATTGGCGTGAGACGACGCCGGCACTCGTGAAACTGCTTGAAGCCGATAAGCGCATCTCTGTCCGCGTTGTTGAAGACCCGCATATGCTTGATTCACAGGCGTTGCATCGCTATGATGTCATCATCTTGCACTTCATGAATTGGGAGACACCATCACCGGGTTGGCTTGCACGCGAGAACATCAAAAATTTTGTCAGCAGGGGAAGAGGGTTAGTCGTGCTCCACTTTGCATGTGGTGCATGGCAGGATTGGAGCGAGTATGTTGAGCTTGCTGGGCGCGTTTGGGATCCGAAGCTTCGCCCGCACGACCCGAGGGGTAAGTTCAAGGTTGAGATTGTAAACCCGAATCATCCGATCACAGCTGGCATGCAATCGTTTGAGACGGATGACGAACTTTACACATGCCTCTCTGGCGAGCGCCCAGTTGAGTTGCTTGCAGTTGCGCGCTCAAAAGTTGATGGGCTTACCCACCCAATCGCCTTTGTCCACCGTTATCGCTATGGGCGCATCTTCCATTGCACGCTTGGGCATGATGCAAAAGCCCTCTCAATACCGCAGGTGGGTGAGTTGCTGCGCAGGGGTGTCCTTTGGGCGGCTGGGCATTTATCAGCGGGGGAGTCTCGCATGTGATACAGTCGGTTCAACGGCATATAATCAACCCATTGGCTGTGTTGCTTCAAAGCCATGGGTGAGGTTGCTACAATACTCATAAGGTGACAAGCGTTTTGCCATAGGAGGGTGATGTGGGATGCTTCGCAGCGTGCGAGATATGGATGTAACCAACAAGCGTGTGCTTGTGCGGGCTGACTTTAATGTGCCTTTGAAGGATGGCGAGGTGGCGGATGATTGGCGCATAAGGGCAACGCTGCCAACAATCCAACACTTGATTGAGCGCGGCGCAAAGGTCATTCTGATGTCGCACCTTGGGAGACCGAAAGGGAAGGTGGTTGATGAACTTCGCCTTGACCCTGTAGCAAAGCGCCTCTCGGAATTGCTCGGCAAGCCAGTGAGGAAACTCAACGACTGCATCGGGAGCGAGGTTGAAGCCGCAGTAGCTCAGATGCAACCCGGGGATGTCATCCTGCTTGAGAATGTGCGCTTTTACAGGGGCGAGGAGGAGAACGACGCTGAGTTTGCAAGGCGGCTTGCGAGCCTCGGCGACCTTTATGTCAACGATGCTTTTGGAGCTGCGCATAGAGCACATGCATCCGTGCACGCCATAACGCAGTTCCTTCCGAGTGCAGCCGGATTGCTCATGGAGAAGGAAGTTGAGAACTTATCACGCTTGCTTGAAGCACCGCAACGCCCATTTGTGGCAGTCCTCGGCGGTGTCAAAGTCTCTGACAAGATTGGCGTCATCAGGAATTTGATGAAGCGGGTTGATAGCTTGCTCATAGGCGGCGCTATGGCTTACACATTCTTCAGGGCGCAGGGATTGCAAACAGGGCGCTCGCTCGTTGAAGAGGACAAGATTGAGCTCGCAAGGCAGTTGCTTGATGAGGCAAATCAGTCCGGCGTTAGGCTTATGTTGCCCGAGGATGTAGTCGTCGCCGATAGGGATGCCGAGGATGCAACAACTAAAGTTGTGCCAAGCGATCAAATACCTGAAGACATGATGGGCATGGACATTGGTCCAAACACAAGGCAACGGTATGCAGCTGCAATTCGTGAGGCAGCCACTGTCTTTTGGAATGGACCAATGGGGCGATTTGAAGTTGAGATATTCTCGGAGGGAACAAAGGCAATCGCACAGGCACTCACCGAGTGCAAAGGCGTCACTGTAGTTGGTGGCGGTGAGACAGCAGCGGCTGCAATCCAATATGGCATTGCCGAAAAGGTAACGCATGTCTCCACAGGCGGTGGCGCTGCGCTTGAATTCCTTGAAGGCAGACAACTACCCGGAGTTGAAGTCCTGCGAACTTAAGGCTGCCTCAAAGCCCGCTTAAATTCAGCGATGTGAGTTGCGCAAAGATAGGGCTTGATGGTGCCACCAAGATGCGCGATGCCATCAAGTATTGCCGCGACATCATCACATCCCTTGGTGCGGAGAGCTGCTTTGTAAATTGCGGTAATGCTCAAATTCACTACGCTCGGTCTGGCACTGGCGATGCCGTTGTATTGCTTCATGGCTTTGGTGCATGGGCATATGGATGGCGAAACCAGATTACGGCACTGAGGGATGAGTTCCGCTTGCTCGCGGTTGATTTGAAGGGGTTTGGGCTGTCAACACGCTCGCTGCGCACAAGCTACTCAGTTGAAGCACACGCGGAAGCCGTAATGTATGTCCTTGAACATGAGGGGATTGAGAGGGCTGTCATAGTTGGCAATTCATTTGGCGGCACAGTTGGGCTCACGATGGCAGCACTCTTTCCCGAGAGGGTGAAGGCGCTCATATTGCTCGGGGCGCCGTTCAGGATTGAGCTCCCAAAGTTGCCACCGTTGCTTTTTGTGCCACTCATAGGACCGAAGCTTGCCGAGTGGAAGTTGTTCAACGAAGAGGGCGTGGAGGATGTGATGCGATTCAATTACGCTAACCACAGCATCATCACGGAGGAGGCGATCAAATCATACCTTGCGCCATTGCGCATAAGAGGCACCGCATATGCATGGGCTAAGATGCTCCGCCAAATTGATGGCTTTGATCTCTCGCAGAGGCTGTCGCAGGTGACGCAGCCTTCCTTGCTCATTTGGGGCGAGCTTGATAAAACTGTGCCAATACAAGTTGGGGTGGAGTTGCAAACACGCTTGAAGGGAGCACACATGAGGGTGCTCCGCGATATAGGGCATGCGCCACATGAGGAGTGCCCTCAACTCGTGAATGAATTGATGCGCGAGTTCATTGCAGCTGTTTAACCGAATGATTTGCCAAACATTGGCTCGTGTTAACATAACCTGAAAGGGGTCATGTGAGGGCATCTTCAAAAGCAGGCTATCAATGCTACGGGGGGTGGATTATCATGCGCACGCTCGTCATTTATGAGGATGAGATGGTTCGCAACTTCTTCCCGATGACATACCTTCGTCCAGTGTATGAGCTGCGCTGCGGTGCGCTTACATTACGCCAGAAAGCCGAAATGCGCATACCGCACGATGCTGAAGCGCTCTTTTGTCGGGGTTACCTGTCGGAGGTGATGCGGGAGCGCTCGGGAGCAATCGTTAATGACCTTTCACAGGTAAGCGGCGATGTCGTCCTCGTAAATGGGCGAGCTGTCGTCTCCAATGATGTGGCGAAGAAGGTGGCAGAGTTGCAGCATGGCGAGGCGTTGGTCAATTCCAACGGTGAGCTTGTGGCTGCAATCGTTGACGGCGCAAAGCTTGATTGGTTGCGCAATGAACCAGTTGGGGCGGATGAATGGCGTCAAATGAACTTGCGTGAGGTTGCAACGGAGGCAGTAGTGCTTGATTACCTATGGCGCATACCAGTGCTGCTTGAGGAGAGCGATGTCATCGCCGATGACATAGCTTTGCTATCATCGCAAGCCAAGTTAAGCGCGCCGCCAAGCGGCGTCCTCACATACGGCGATGACTTCTTCATTGAGGAGGGCGCACGAATTTATGGTGGCGTAGTCATATCGGCTGAGGATGGACCGGTGTTCATCTCCTCAGGTGCTTCAATTACTCCGCCCACTTTCATCCAGGGACCTTCGTTCATCGGCGCAAAGACACATGTTGATGGCGCTAAGATACGCCCCGGAACTGTCCTCGGTCCGGTTTGCCGAATTGGCGGGGAAGTTGAGGCAACGGTCATACACGGTTATTCAAACAAGCATCATGACGGCTTCATTGGGCACTCATACATCGGTGAGTGGGTGAACATTGGCGCAATGACAACATGCAGCGACCTCAAGAACAACTACAGCAGCGTGAGGGTGTGGGTGAACGGGGAGGTGGTTGATACTGGCGAACTCAAGATAGGTTGCTTCATAGGCGACCATAGCAAGCTCGGTATCGGTGTTATGCTCACCACTGGCGCCGTCATCGGAATTGCATGCAACATCTACGGGGCTGAGGTGACGCCCAAGTTTGTCCCATCATTCTCGTGGGGCAATTCTGAAGAGGGCTTTGTGGTCCATGAGCTTGACAAGGCGATAGCTACGGCGAGAAGGATGATGAGCAGGAGGAAGGTTGAGCTGACGCCGGCTGAGGAGGCTTTACTGAAAACGGTGTTTGAGCTGACGGCTCGCGAGAGACAAAAGTGAACTTTCGCATGTGAGCGCTCTTCGTGCCCGCCGGCGTGTGATGCTCTCCCTTCGCCCATAGAGGCAGGCACAGCATTGCTGCATTTGCAGCCAACCGATGAGCTTGAGGGGGCAGGGTGATGTCTTGGTTCGTCAAGCCGGGAATGCCGTTTAAGCAAGTGAGTGAATTGCTCAACAGGCACTACAAGGAGATTGAGGGCGGCGGTGGTGAAAAGTTTTACCTTGTCTGTGGTGAGGAAAGTTTCCTTGTGCATCGCATTGCGAGGCGACTTGCATCGGCATTCACCTCGGAGGAACTCAGCCCGGAGCGCGTGACGGTGCTTGAAGGGGATGAGGCAACTGGTGCGGCAGTTTCAAAGGCTCTCTTGGGAGGGCGCTTTGATGCGTTGTTTGGGGAACGCCATGTAGTTATTGTGCGCAACCCAATTTTCATTGAGGCTTCAGTTGCGGATGGCGCAACGCGCAGGAAGATAAGGTTGTGGCAATCTGAGGAGTTGTCACGCGTGCTCTCGGTGATTCAAAGCGGGCTCCCAGATTGCACTGTCTTGATACTCGCAATTGATGCACCTATGGATGAAAGCCATCCAGCCGTTCAAGCCGCATTTAAGTGTGGCGTTGCGATTTTTCTGGGCAAGTTGAAGCAGCGTGAGCTGTCCTTTTTCGTTGAATCAATTTGCAAGCGCTTGGGTGTGCGCATACAGCGTGATGCCATCGGCGAGCTGCTCCTGAGAGCTGGGGATGACCTTTGGCAGATAAATTCCGAGCTTGAGAAGTTGGCGTGCTATGTTGGTGAGCGGCGCGAGATAACGGTTGAAGATGTGCGTGAAGTTTCACCATCGCTAACCGGTGATGTCTTTAAGCTCATCGGGTTCCTGATGAGTGGTGACCTGGTTGGTGCTCGTTCCTTAATGGCAAGGTTACTCGCTTCAAGGGAACCGTTGGTCAGGATAATTCATGTGCTTGCGCGCCAATACCGCCTGTTGCTTCAAGCGAGGTGGCTAATTGACATCGGGGCTGTCACAAGGGCGCAGCTTGCGCTTTTGTCGCAGGATCTGCAGGAGCACTTGCACAGCAAACTAACAGAAGTGATACGATCACGCCTACCAAAGGGTGAGCGATTAAGCCTGCTTTCGCAACACCCATACGCCATAAAGGTTTTGCTGGAACAGGCGTCATCGCACACCATGAGCCACATCGTTAACTCCATCATGATATTGCGCGACGCCGATGTCGCTTTAAAGACGAGCGGCATGAAAGAGGAAGAGGTAGCTGATTGGCTCGTCATCAGGTTGTGTCACCTCTCGCACTCATAGGGGAGCATAAACCCATAGCCGTATGGGGGCATCCAAACCGATATGCTCGCAATAAGATACGATAGAAGGCCGCTTTCCTATTTGCTTATCCGCCTCATCGGGAAGCGCTTTCCGCACCTCTGCATTGGCTGGTGGGCGCCAACGCGCTTAATGGATGTCCCTGAGCCAGCTTTGCCGTCGCCACATTGGGTGAAGGTGAGGACATTACTTGCTGGGATATGCGGCTCGGACATGGATGTGATTACGGGGCGAAGCAGCTTATACTTTTCGGCATTAACCTCTTATCCGTTCATCTTGGGGCACGAGGCAGTTGGTGAGGTTGTTGAAGTTGGCAGCATGGTGCACAAGGTGCGCGTCGGCGACAGGGTTGTGCTTGAACCGGTGTTGAGTTGCCCTGTGAGGGAGACAAAGCCATGCTCGTATTGTGAGTGTGGGCTATATGGCAACTGTGAGCGCATAACGGAGGGCATCATATCAAAGGGGGTTCAGACGGGATATTGCCGTGACACTGGCGGTGCGTGGGGGAAGTTCTTCGTTGCACATGAGCATCAGTTGCATTTAGTCCCCCATGATATGCAGGATGAGGCAGCAGTGCTGGCAGAGCCGCTCGCATGCGCGATGCATGCTGTCTTGCGAGCGCGCCCACAAAAGGGTTTTAAGGTTCTCGTTATCGGTTGCGGAACTATGGGTTTGATGACGATAAAAGCGCTCAGGCTGTTCGGATTTGATGACCATATAACTGCTGTGGCTAAATATGCGCACCAGCGTGAATGGGCAAGGCGGCTTGGCGCAGATGCCGTCGTCAAGCCCGACGGCAAACAAGATGGCGAATTGAGCGCTATCACAGGCGCAAAGGTGCTAAGGGGGGAGCTCGGCAGCAAGGTTGTCATTGGCGGGTATGACATTGTGTTTGACTGCGTGGCTTCGTCAAAGACAATCAGTGATGCTTTGCAGTGGGCAAAGGCTCGCGGCAAGGTCATACTTGTTGGCATGCCGGCGATCCCGAGGGGAATTGATTGGGCACCAATATGGCATAAGGAGTTGCAGGTGATCGGAACATACACATACGGTGTGGAGAGCATGCGAGGAGCGCGCATCCGCACGATTGAGATGAGCATTGAAGTGCTAAAGGAGAATTGGCGTGAGCTCCGTCAACTGCTAACGCACACATTTCCATTGACCAGCTGCAGGAAGGCAATAGCTGTCAGCGCCCACCCGGGCAAGTATGGAGCGATAAAGGTCGCGTTTGACATGCGGGTGTAATGAAGCCATTCAAATTCACCCCATTGGAGGTTGAGCTTGCGCTGTGGGAGGTATCGTTTGGATTGTCGGTGCCGGTCCAGGCGATGTCGGTCTTATGACGATGCGCGCATATGAATGTGTGAGCCAAGCCGATTGCGTTGTATATGATAGGCTCGTGAACAAATCCATATTGCGATATGCGAGAAGAGATGCCGAATTGATCTTCGTCGGGAAGGAGCCATCAAGGCATTCGCTTTCTCAGGAGCAGATCAATCAGCTCATCATAGCTAAGGTCAAAAGCGGCTTGAAGGTTTGCAGGCTTAAGGGCGGTGACCCATTCATCTTTGGGCGCGGTGGTGAGGAGGTTGAAGCGCTTGCCGATGCGGGGGTGGCTTTTGAGGTTATCCCCGGCGTCTCTTCATTCCATGCAGTGCCAGCATATGCCGGCATACCGCTTACCGATAGAAGGTTTTCATCATCGGTGGCGATCGTCACCGGGCATGAGGCGGATGATGGGAAGGGAGTTCGTTGGGAGCAAATTGCCAAGTCAGTTGACACCATAGTCGTGCTCATGTGCGTTGAGCGACTCCATGACATCACCTCAAGGTTGATGTGTGGCGGATTAAAGCCATCAACTCCTGCGGCGTTGATTGAGCATGGCACATTGCCATCGCAAAGGGTCATCGTCAGCGTGCTCGGCTCAATTGCAGAGGATGCGCGTAGGCAAAATGTTCATCCACCAGCTGTGCTCGTTGTCGGGGATGTGGTCAATCTGCGCACGAAGCTTTCATGGTTTGAAAAGAGACCGCTCTTTGGCATGCGCATACTTGTGCTGAGGGATGAGGAGAGGGGCTTTGAAGTAGCGCGAATGTTTGAGATGCACGGCGGCAATGTCATTTGCCTTCCGGTGTTGAACATTGAGCCGCTCAGCGATACGCCAAAGATGCGTTCCGCAGTTCGCAGGCTTTCTCGCGGGCATTACGACTGGGTTCTCTTCACGAGCGCAAACGGAGTCAGGTCATTTTTCTCAGCGCTCTATTCACTCGGCATGGATGCGAGGGCATTTGGCTCAACAAGGGTGTGCGCAATTGGGGATGCAACGGCAAAGGAGCTGTTGGCACACGGAATCATAGCGGATGCAATCCCGCAGCAATTCACAACAGAGGCTGCAGCATCCATGCTCATGGATATCGGTATCAAAGGGACGCGCATCTTACTCCCGAGGGCTTATGGCACCACGAGAGAGCTTGCAAATCGGCTGTCAAGAGCCGGCGCTGTCGTGCATGAGGTGGCTGCGTATCGCGTTAACCCTAACAGGTCCCTCAGCCCAGATGAGATTGAGGGGGCGTTATCAAGCCGGATTGACATCGCCTGCTTTACAAGCCCCTCATCTCTAAACTTCCTCTTTGAGCTTGCCGGGAGGGAGAGGGTTCTTTCTGCGTTGAGCAATGCAGTGGTTGCGTGTATCGGTCCCGTAACTGCAGCTCATGTAGCGAAACACGGCTTGCCGGTCAGCATCATCGCCTCAAGTCATACAGCGCAAGGGTTGGTTGATTCAGTGATTGAATTTGCTAAGCGGTTGAGGGAGCAGTGAGCGGTTGTGAGTTTGAGCGATTGGTTCCCGTCACTTTTTTGGGATTGGGAAGATGCCCTTCTTCAAAGCCTCCTGCAGCATTGTGCTCCATTGCTGTATTGCCGCTGCTGTAGCAGCGTTGATAACTTCTGTAACAGTGCGCTTACCGTTGATCTTCCACGAAAGACCTTCGCGTGTGCAGATGAAAGGCGCTTCAAACTCAAGCTTTATCGGTGATGCGATCTTGAACTTCACCTTCACAGTTGCTTCCGACCCTTTTATTTCCGCCCCGCCAACTTCAAACTCCACATTCTGCAGCGGCGCAAACTGTGCCGTCCCACCAGCCTTCTCAATCTCCTCGCGATCGCTCTTCGTTACCAGAGCTTTGATTCTCTCGCTGTCGCCAGCTTTAACTGCGCTCAGAAACTCATTGACCACCTTCTGTGGGCTTTGAAACATCTTCGGGATCAGAATGAATGCGCCGGTGATTATGATGACCACAGCAGCACCCGCAAGCGCAAATGGGATTGTGCTTTTCAACCTAACCTTTGCCGGCACGGCGGCAGCTGGTGCTCCCCTTACAGCCTTTGGCGTAGGTGCAACCTCAACTGGCGCGGCAGCTTTTGGCTTTTCCTTCGCTGCCTCCATTGGCTCAACTGCCAACTCTGCAGTTTCAACGGCTCCTTCAGACAAGGATTCGCTCAAAGCTTCTGTAGGTAACTCTTCTGCGCCAGCCGCAACGCCAGCCTGTGCCTCTTCAACGATGGTTGTTGTTTCCGGCAGCGCGCCTTCAACAGCAGTTGTTGGAGTGGCTTCTGGTGCTTCCTCACCTACCGTTGCTGCTTCCGGCGGCATCTCTTGGACAGCAGTTGGGACAGTTTCCGAGGGCAGCATCCTTGGCTCCCTACCAGCTTCAGCTTCCCGCCTTCTACGAGCTATCTCATCGGCGACTTGAGGTGGATAAACCGGGTATGCGCAACGCCAACACGCAATCATGTGCTCCGCATTCTCAGCGTTGCATCTCGGGCACAGCGGCATGTTACATCCTCCCTCCGGAAGCTTCTCTGTAACTGCCTTGCTCAAATGCATTATGCATGCGAATGCGGAATCAGGGCAATAGCTATGCCGACAAACCAGCCCACAGCCAGTTCTGAGATGTGTTAGCATCATTGAAGGTGATGGAACTGCACTGTGAAGCTCACATGGCGCTTTATTGCGATTCTTTAGGGGCGGTCATGCAGCCATCATCAAAGTGCGTTCGGCATCGGTGGCTATTTCATCTTGAGCGATGATTAAGGTTATCGCAATAGCGAAGACGAGGTGGCTTTGATGGCGTCATTTGAGACGGAGCTGCCGTTGCTTGAGATTGGCAATGTGCTCTTCCCGCATGCCAGAGTGATGATAGAGGTGAAGGAGAGGCGAAGCGAATTGATGGTGACAAGCTGCTTGGCAAGGCGCATGCTGTTTGGGGTTGTGCTTGCATGCCCTGATGGCATTCATGTGCTTGCTGAGCGAAAGACCGCTGGAACTGCTGCAAGCATCATCTATGTTGAACGCTCACCTGATGGCATACTTTTGGTGCTCACGCGCGGGTATAGGAGATTTCGCGTCCTTGAAATAATGCGTGAGGAGCCATACCCAATTGCGAGGGTGCAATTCCCATCCGGGTTCATAACTCTTCACAGTGGCATGTTGGCGCTATCAAATCGCGTTGCTGCTACATTTCAACGCTATGTTGAGCTTGTCTATGAGCCGCGAGTTTTTGGACAGCGTGAGTTTGCCCTGCCAACGAGCCCGCTTGATTTAGCCTTCGCGGCTGCTGCCATGCTGCGCATCCCGCCATCGGAGAAGCAAATGCTCCTTGAAATTTTTAACACCCATGAGCTGTTGGCATCTCTGCTCAAGATACTGCAGCGTGAGATAGCCCGACTGAATTCCGACGAGGATTACAAATTGCGTGTGCGCAGCGAGGCAGCCGTTGCCTTCCACATGATGTCGCCGATGGATTTCATCAACGGTGGAAGTGCATGAAATGCATCCACGGATGTGGACTGGATGCCATCCATGCACGGTCTAAATCACATTCTCACTTCGCGGCGAAGCCTTTCCTCAATGGCGCTGAAAAGTTGTTGATGAGCCCCGCATAATTCGTAGTCGCCATTGAGCTGTGCTTTGAGCATCTCATGTTGCCAGTGGGCATTGTAAAGCCTGCAGGAGGCATCATGACAAAATGGGACGAGGGTCGCATGGTATGCAATGGCTTGTAACAGATAGCCCTTTGCCACATCCGTTAAACGCTCATCCTCTAAGCCGGTGAGCGCGTATTTGCGCAAGGTCGGTGCAACTGCCTCAGCTGTCAGTCCGCTCTCAATGGCATTCATCATCCGCTTGAGGATGTAGAACTCCTTCGGCTTAGCTGGCGCTTCAATTAAGCCGCGGAGTGAGATGATGTTTGGGAAGCCAAGTGCGATGGTGCGTGCGTGCCACCTTTTGGAGTGTGTCTCAAATGTGCCGATGAGCAGCTTCGTCACGACCACATGCACATTGTTGAGGTTGCGCTCCTCGCTCGGTATCAGCTTCCAATAGACATTCTGCAGGTGATGTGCGCTGTAGAAGGCGCCAAGCAAATTTGGCATGTCATACGCCAAGCGCCTGTATTCGTAGTCAATCTCGGCATTGAATGGCTCCCCAACAACCTCATCGGCATCTATGCGGAAGACCCTCGCAGCTGCCACTGATGAGGCGAATTCGTAAAGTGCCTCATCGGCGCTCAAGAAGTGCCTCGCAGGCTCATCACGCACTTCCACGCGAAGTGACGGGAGCAACGATGCAATGTAGTTGGCAAGCTCAATGCTGTCAAGCGCCGTGCCGGATACATCAAGGTAAAGTTTCAGACACAGCGGGAGATGATAGATGGGCAGTTGCATGTGGCATTACTCCCACGGCATTTTATGGGCATTTGATGTTGACCCGCAATCAGTGTGAACGCTTCTTCGCAGCTTCCTCAACCTGCATCTGCTTCAAGATAATGTCGGCGGCACGCTTTCCAGAGAGCAACATTGCTCCAAATGTTGGTCCCATCCTCGGCAGCCCATAGACTGTGGTGACTGCCATGCCGCAGACGATTAAACCGGGGTAGACTTCACCAGTGTGCTCAACAACTAAGTCCTCGCTTCGCTCAACCCACATAGCTCCATAGCCACGAAGTTTTATTAAGCCTCTCTCCTCAAGCCTTCGGCAGACTGCAGCATCATGCCCGGTTGCGTCAACTACAAATTTGGACTCAATCGCCACGGGGTCAACGCAAGTTATTTCCCTCGGGAGAGCTGTGATTGGAGTCCAGTTAATTACAGCCCCCGCAATGCGCTCGTCTCGTATGACAGCATCTTCAAACACGGTCATTTGCAGGAACTTGACACCAGCATCACACGCAGCTGCGATGAGCTTTGAACATGCATGCGGACCGTCGGTGACAAACAACCCCGGTGAGTGCTCAATGTATGGAATGCCGAGTTCATCCAAGACTTCATTGGCGGGTGCTCGGAATGTCACTTTGTTCATCAAGTAGCCGCCAATCCAGAAGCCACCACCGAGGTAATTGTTGCGCTCAATGAGCAGCACTTTTACGCCGTTGCTTGCAAGCTGCCTTGCAGCCATGAGACCGGCTGGTCCGCCGCCGACTATTATCACATCGGATTCAACATAGGCGCTGAGCTGACTGGCAAACTGCTCAATTATAGCCCTCGTTATCTCGCGCTCACCTACATCGGAGAATATTGGCTTTGTCACTCGGCTTTCACCCCCCTGAGCATCTTGGCAGGTTGCCCAACTGGTGGGCTTCTTGGAATGAGCCGGTGGCATGCTATTTTCTGGCTGCGCTTGCTATGCACCCTCCATTAAAACTTATGTGCCGCTGCCGTTTGGAGCCGACATTGTGATGATAGGATAAATGCCACATCGGCAGGGTCATAAGTATAGCGTAGCACGACCTTTTGTCACGGCAAGCCCATGGGAACTAAAACAGCTATATTGCTTCGGCAAGCTTGAGGAGGTCTTCAATGAGGTTTACATCGCCATTAGCTTTGTGCTCGCCACCCTCTCCTGAACTCCATTCAGGCTGGGTTTGTTGTCCCTCCGGCACACTTGGAGGTGCATTCTGCGCTTGAGGAGTTTCATTAGCGTTCATCGCAACTGACTGGTTGGGCATTCTTGAGCGCAAGGATGCCAAGCGAGTTTGAGCGTATGCGCGCAGTGATGTCGGATAAGTGGAGTGCTCCGCAATGGCTGCATAAAGTTCATTAGCGAGCTGACTATCACCGTCTGACTCACACACTTGTGCAACCCAAGCGATGAGTCTGACATCATTCAGCGTTTTCAACTCAGACGCGATTTGCTCCGCCACCGATTTTGCGAGCAGCCATTCGCCCATCCTTTCGTAGCTCATCTTCAGCAGGCAGAGTGCACGATATCGTGTCGGCTCACCTACAGCAGTTTTGCGAATTAATTCTGTGAGGCGTTCCACTGCATGTGATAACTTCCCGGCGCTTGTAAACTGCTTGACATCGGTCAAGGGAAGGCTTAAGAGCTCCTCACTTAGGGCACCGGCCGAGATGGTTGGAGTTACACTCTTTGGCTCAGCCGCAATGGCAGTTGGCAGCGTTCTCAAGCTGGGGACACTTAACGCCGTCTCAGAAGCGCTGCCAATGGCATTCACATCTGAGCGTGCAATGGTAACCGTGTTACCAGATAGAGTTGGCTTAACCATTGGGCAGTATACCCGATAGGTTATCAAACCTTTACCGCCGTAGCGAGTTGAGTTTGCGTTACTTCCGCGATGCACATGGGTTGAAGCAGCCAATGCCTCCTTAGGTTTTGCGGCGGCAATTTGGATGTGATTTTGCGGTGAGCCAATTGGTGGCTCTTCAACATGGAGCGGTGTCAAATCCGCCATTGTAACGCGCGTTGGATGTGGGTTGTTCGTGTTGCTTATTGTCATCTTGAAAGCCATCCAGCCGGCGTAGAAGGCGATGATCAGGATGAATGCATATGCTGGTGCACGAACAAATTGCAATAACGGATGCCCGAAGATGCCACTTAAATGGGCAGTCGCGCCTTTTTGAGCTTGTAGCTGTCTGATGCGTTCAAGCGTCCTCTCTGTAAAGTCTGGCGGCGCCGGTATGTATGGCATTGAGCGCAAAACGGAGCACAGCCACTTCTGCCATTTGAATTCGTTCATGCAACCCTTGCAGTGATTAAGGTGGTGCTCAACCCTTGCTGCAGTTGCCTCATCCAACTCGCCATCTATGAGCAGCGGAATGAGCTCACGATACTTTCGGCACTGTCCCTTCATGCGCATGTTTGATGCCCTCTCAGCGGATGCTCAGCGCGCCTCTTTTTCCCTTTGGTGCTTGCCGAACCAGTAGCTTTTGAGCTTTTCTTTGAGCATGCGGCGTGCTCTAAAGACCTGCGACTTTAAAGTCCCAACAGGTATGTTGAGGATGCGTGCAGCCTCATCGTAACTGAGTTGGCGCATGTCGCACATGATAATGGCTGTGCGATAGATGTATGGCAGCTCATCAATTTTCTTCCGAACGATCTCACACAACTCCTCACGCAGTGCGGTTTCTTCAGGCGTCGGCATATCCTCATCGCAGTCCAGCAACTCCTCCCAATTTCCCTCTTGGTCATCAAGTGACTCCCAAATAGCTCTATCGCGCTGGCGTATGAAATTCAAGCAGGCATTCTTGGTCACCCTGTAAAGCCATGTTGAAATGCGCGCGTCGCCGCGAAAGCTCCCAATTGCCCTGTAGGCGTTGATGAAAACCTCCTGCGCAACATCTTCGGCATCTTCCGGATTGCGCAACAGGTCATAGGCAAAGCTGTAGACCATATGCTTGTAAGTGTCTATGAACTCTCGCCATGCGTTCTCATCGCCGGCTTTGCATCTCCTGAGCAACTCACGCTCATGCTCGGGGATTGACGTGCCAATCCGTTCATCCCTTGTCAAACTGAGCCTGCTGACCAACGCTGCCATCTTACCTCCGTTTCTTTGCCGCTGCCCCATTTTCACCACCAGCACATCTTCCCATTGTTGTGTATTTGAGTCACAACTTTAGACGCTTGCCGTGGAGCATTCGTTGCGCGTGCCGGCTCACAGCAGCTCGCTTTTACGCTATCAATATTTTGCCTTCCTTTGGACGGTGAGTGCTATCTTGGCTTGTGGGGCTTTCAAAAGATTTGACCGACACTCGTATCAAGCAATTGTGAGCGGTCGCTTGTCCCGAAGAACTGCCTGAACGCCGGAAATGCCTTGATGTTAAACTCAACTCGCCATTCCTTCGTCAGCGAGTTGTAGGTCAGGGCGAGTTCATAACAGTGGAGATCCCTCGTCAACCTCGCTTGGACATAGTCCATGCGCCTCATGATCCCGTTGTAACTTGAGAGCAGTTGCAGTCTCCACGCCTTACCAATTCGCCAATCAATGAATGAGCGCAGCAATGCGAACTTGTGCACCATCGTGCTATAGCGTGTGCTCAAATTAACTCGCACACCCCACCTCGGTAACTCTTCCATTTCACTCCATGCATGCTTTGAGTATGCCGAATACGCCGAGATGTATGAGGCACCATAGCCGTAATACGGCGATGGATATGGGGCATAGCCATTTGGTCGCCTCGCTGTGAGTAATCTTCCGGGCACTGCAATTGACGCCCACACAATGACATCCCTCATTTGACCGCGCTCAATGTCGTATCCGGTTGATGTTGCCAACCAGAGTCCGCTAAGCGGACGCCATTGCGTGCTCACGGCGATGTCCCTAAAAATGTTGTTTTGAATGTCCAAGCCGGTTGTAAGCGCAGCTTGAAAGCGCTCCGATGGCTCAATCAAGAGTTGTAAATCCGCCGATTCATAAGGCGGGCGCAGGTCAAATCTGAACGGTGTGTAGCCGTGTTGCTTTTGCAGGCGGTATCCAAAAAGCAGCCTGCTGCGCTGACCAATTGACCATTCAAGTTGGGTGAACATGCCGTATGTGTATTTGGCGGTGGCATCGTCATAAAAGCACTGCTCAAACTCACCTGATGCAGTCAGGTTTACTTGTCGTGAGAGCCTGATTTGGCAGTGCTGCAGCTGCGAAGCGAATGCAAGCCGAACACGCCTTACACCCTGCGGATGTTCAATGAGCCTTCCGAGGGCGAGTGAGAAGGAGATTGGAAGACCGCCTTGCAGAGATGCGCTGCGCCTTCGCAGACCAAAGTTAACTGTGATTTCCGGGAGCCTCTCCAACCCAAAGTATGTATCTGCGGTATTTCTCGCCTTGTCCAGATCAATGCGCTGTTCGTATGTGAGCATCCAATTGACAGCAGCGCTGCTGTGCCTTAATTCAAACCTGTGCTGCAGCTCCTCATCCGGTGCCATGCCTTCCCCAAAACCAACATGGCTTCTCTCAAACCGGCGGTATGTGCTCGTGAAGTTGGAGCTCCAACTTTTCCTCTGCCATGAATTGCGCAGCGCCATATAGGTGTCCTTCGTCTCGCCATAGCCAATGTAGCTTGACTGGCGCAAGTCAAACATGGTGTTAATGTCCTTTGCCATCCAGCGAATGGATGCCCCGAGGGTGCTTGTCCGAATGCGCTCAACGAAGTAGGCGCTGTTTGAGCGCGCCTCGTATTGTAAGTTGGCGGTGAGCGAACGCGAGAAACGATGTGAGTGCCTGAAACTCCAATTGAGCTCGGTGCCACGATACCTATCGCGCATCCAGTAGAGTGAGAGCGCACCGATGGCGGCTTTCAAATTGTAGTCCTGCTCAATGCCGAGTCCGATGCCACGCTTCTCAGTCCATTCAAACCGCCCAATCCCAGTAAAGCGCTCATTTGCCATGTATGTGTGAGCGTATTTGAAGAACCAGCCCTCAATCTCATTTCTCCCGACATCGGGCATGATGGATGTCCGTCTCGGACGCGGCTTTATTGAGACGGTCAGCGTGGGCAGCGTTACAAGCCTTCTCTCGCCAAGGTATATGCCGACACGCCTTGCAATGACTTTATCATTGGCGATTATGCTCACCGAGTCAGACCTTAAGCTCCAGTGCGGCGCTTCCCTATCGCAAGATGTGAAGAGCGCCGACTTGAGCAATGCCGTATTTTCATGCCCCTCGGCGTAGGTCGCCCTCAGGTAGACTGGTTCGCTAACACCCTGCGGGAAGAAAGCCGGTTCAATCCTCACGCGACCATCTCGCAACTCCAAACGCCTGTCCCTAATGTGGTAGTTCAACTCTCCAGCGGAGAAGCTGAGGTTGGTTGCGCTTCCATTGACTCTCGGGAGCAGGCTCACAACGCCATCGTCCAACCTATACCGCGCCCTGCCTGCTCTGGCTATCAGGTCACGAACCTTTATCTCCACATCGCCACCTTTTGATTGGATGTCCCATTCATCCCCGCGGCGTTGCATGATCAATTCCGCATTCGGATTGGACACCTCTACGGAGCGCTCATCCGCAAAGCTGCTCACAGTTTGCTCACGGCTCGCCGGCTCGGGTTGAGCATCCCTTTTCCGTTCAATCTGAGAGGCGGGCGCTTCAAGTGTTTGATTTGCCTCAATCGCTTCAGCATGCTCTTGTGCGTTGCCCTGAGCGACTTCTGCGATGGCACCGCCAAATTGCATGGCTAAGAGCATAGCGATGATCACGACCATGAGCGGTTTCAAGCTACGCACAAGATTGCCAATGGGCGCTCTTGCGGCAATGGTAACCTCAAGCGAATTGCATTCCCTCATTGCGCTCATCAAATTTCGTCCCATGCATTACCGCTCCTTGAGGAGCATGATGAGCCCCATTAACCCGAAGAAGATGTTTTGTGACCATGCCGACAGGAACGGCGATAGGTGGTATTTGATGCCGATGGCTCTTGACCATCCCATGAAGCCCTGATAGAGGAAGATGGCAAGTATGGCTATGAGCATGCCGGCGTAAGTCCCGCTGCGCGAGAACCTCATGCTGAGTGGGGCTGCCCACAGCGTCATGATGAAGCTCGCTGCCGGCAGGGAGAATTTGAAGTGGTAGTCAATTTTCATCGCATGGGCATCTATGCCGCTTCGGTCAAGCATGTCAATCTGCTCCTTCAGCTCCTGAGAGGACATTTCAAGGGGCGTTTTTGATGAGGTGATGAACGCCTCAATGTTCTCCTCAATGTTCAATGTCATCCGCTCTGTGAGCATCTCAGCGATTTGCCTGCCTTGGTCATCATACTGGTGAATGACGACATTGTGAAACCACCAGACGCCATCCTCGTGCGTTGCGTTCCTCGCAATGTATACTCTCGGGAATGAACCGGAGCGCGGCTCAAGCTCGTAAATCATCACGCCATAAAGCGTTTTCGTCTCCGGCTCAACGCGCCTCACATAGGCAAAGTAATTGTTTGAAAGCCTCAGGAAGCGATTCTCCTCAATGAGCGGTATGGTGTAGGTGAGCATTAGTCTGCGGAGGATGCTTTCTGCGCGATAGTTCGCCTCCGGCGCTAACCGCTCGTTTATCCATAAGTCAAGCGCGCTTACGAAGAGCGCCACCACCAGAAATGGGTATGCCAGCCGAACGCCGTTTATACCGCTGAGCTTGAATGCCATTAGCTCGCCTTCACGCCCAAGCCTCGTGAGCGCTATTGATGTGGCTATGATCATCGCAATCGGGAG
>Ga0209394_1000633_pt1 | contig 26175 bp, 31 predicted proteins | sample JNZ201metaG_FD_184122 | JGI IMG/M metagenome (GOLD analysis project Ga0209394, IMG submission 184122) | Hot spring microbial communities from Jinze hot spring, China to study Microbial Dark Matter (Phase II) - JNZ 20120812A (SPAdes) (version 3) ... | reverse complement strand
CGCCCCAAGAGTTGACAACAACCCTCATCTTAAACTCAAGCGCAGTATTCGTGTCCGTACAGTTGAAGTATGAGGTAAGATATGTGCCTCCGCCCGTGTAGTCGTTGTCGTTCTGGTATATTACTAGGCATCCGCCGCTTACGGACACAGAAGATGAGCCGTCCTCGTCATAGTGAACGCTCCATTTTGTCAAGTTTAGCGAAGTCCCAGAAAACTCATCGAAGAACAGGAAAGTGCTTTCGCCGTCAGCGGCTGAAGCGGCTTCGTAATTTCCGTAATAGACATATATGGTTGTCGGAGATGAGCTCAGGTCGTCGTTTATCTTCACCCAAAAAACCGCGTAGCTCCCTTCGACATATTCCTCCATCCAGTAGCTCAGCAGCGTCACGCCGTCGCTTGCCGTGAAGCGGACGTCTGCGAAGTCGCGTCTGCACCAACCGTTCAGATAGACGGATTCTCCGCTATCAACGCCTCGCCCGCCGTATGTAACAATGCGTATCTGGTAGCCTGACCCCGCCCCGCTCGCTGGATTAATCACGTGGCTCTTCCGGAACTGCCATCCGGCGAGCCAGCCGCTCTGAGCCTTGACTGGCTCTTGAGCTGGCAAGGTTGCGATAACCGCGAGGCTTAAGGAGAGCAAGAGGGTTAGAAGCATTAATCTTGGCTTCATCGAGGGAAAAATTTGGAAGTCAATGGCGCCTCATTTCGTGCCTCTAGCGAAGATCGGCAGCAGTATGAAGGCTATCCACATGGCCGCCAAGCCCATCAGCAAAACGTCCTCGCTCGTCCACGCCGTTGGGAACCACGGCACCTCGACGGGCACGGCGGTCTGCATGTAGGTGAGCAATACGCAGACGGTGTTGTACGCTCCATGGGCGATTATGGGCGCTAGGATGCACCTCGTGTGTTCCAAGAGCAATATTAGGATGACCCCGCAGATGAAGGCTGGCACGATGTAATATAGGTTCTTGTAAGCTTGAAGCGCGTGGAACCCTGCCCAGAAGCCCACGGCTATGGCTATGGCGAACGCAACGCTCCTATATCTGTCGCGGATCTCCGTGTAGGCTGCGAACTTCAAAAGCTCCTCGGCTGTGGCTACGGCCGCGAACTGGAAGACCAGCTCGCCCATGATGGCCGTGAAGATGCTGGACGCACCGCCGACCACCGCAAGGCTGGAGAAAACCGTCGGGAAGTATAGGACGCTTGCGCCGAAAAGCCCCACAAAGAACGTGCTTACCGCAATCATGCCGAAAACGGCCGCCAAGGTGTAGAGGAGCCCAGCAAGCGTCAAGTTCTCGTAGTAGGGCTCATCCGCCTTGCTGTAAAGCGCCGCGAAGAGGCTTACGCTGGCCATTATGCTGAAGGCAAGCGTGGCGCTGAAGAGCGCTGGATCCTTGTAGGTTTTAAGTATGAAGTAGGTTATGCTGATGGCGAAGACGATTAGGAAGATTGATATGTCGAGGTGCTTGGACCTTACCATCCCAGCTTCACCTTCTCGCTCACGAGGAGCCCGCCCAATAGGGCGAGCAGAAGGGGCGTGAACACGTAGGTTAAAAGCCTAAGCGTTTCAGTTGGAGCCGTCGGCAGTAGCTGGCTCCAAGCATACCAGACGGCTCCGTCCTCACATTGGAAGTAGACGGGGCTGACGGCTTCTACGGGCCGTCCCGTGACCACCTGAATGTATGGGCTCTCCCAGTCCACGATTATGAAGAAGGCGAAGGTTATCAACGTCAACCCCAACGTCTGAGCCAAGCCCTTGATCCTAAAGCCCAGAACGACCAGGTCCAGGCGGCTGAGCACGTAGATGCTCACGAAAATGATGACGTAATAAACGATAAGTCCTTGAAGCGGGTTTAACCCGTCCAGAAAGAGGATCCACTCCCGGCTGCTGAAGGCGGCTCCCAGAAGCGCAAAGGCTATCGCCAGCATCACCTCTTTGGAGGTCAGCCGCACAGCTTCACCCATGAGAAAAATAGCCAGAAAAAGAAAGGGGATGTTAGGGGGAGTCCGCTATGAGCCAGCCTTGAGTATTACCATGTCCATTATGGTCGTGAGGCTCCCATCAACCGCTATGCCCGTGATGGTTATCGTGTAGCTTAGCACGTCGCCGGACGCTAGCTGGCACTCGATCTCGTTGGTCAGGTAGAACTTGTTGAGGGTGTTTAGCGGGTACTTGACGTATAATGCGTTGTATAGGTTGTTGCCGATGGTGTAGGTGTATGTGATGGAGTTGACGCCTCTAAGCGGCGAGCCGAGGGCGTCGCCGCTCACCATGCCGATTACTGGAATGCTGATGCTCTTGATTGTGATCTTGGACGTGTCCGTCGTGTTTATGGTTATCTCGATCTTGGTTATGGCGAACGCTTTCTTGACGTTGGCGAAGTAGAGGTACCACTCGATGTACTTGACGGTTTTAGCGGTCCCTATGCCCGTTATGTCTGCCGGTTGGTAGATGCTTGGCTTCTCGTAGGATAGGAAGTACGGGTAGAAGAGGATCTTCGGGTTGCCTGTGGCGGGCTTTGGAACGTTCGCCATGTTCAGCTTGAATATGAAGTCCCTGTATCCGTCGTTGTCCACGTCCTCGAAGCTCACGCTCTCGACGCGCGGGTTCTTGGCCTTGGTTTCAGACCAGTCAACGTAGAGGCCTTGCCCGGCTATTGGCTTCACGACGGCGTATAGGTAGCCACCGTCCTGCTCGATGAGCTCAACGGTCGTCTGACCCTTGCCCAGCATTATCCAGCCGCCGCGGTAGCCGTACCAGTAGCAATGGAAGGCATTGTTCTCCACGTAAGTGGTCGAGATGTCCAAACTGTTGTAGCCCTTGGCATCCACGTCGAACATTCCGACAACGCCAACGGGCGATGGAAGCCCTTGCCTTCCAGCAAAGAAGCTCCATTGCCTAGGATCCCAGCTTCCGCCGATTAAAGCCAGCGCTAAGTAGAGCACGACTACGAACAAGATCGCCTTCTCAGAGTCCTTCATGGCGACACCACTCCCATGTTCTCAAGAGATAAATCATGGCAGAAGGTTGAGCCCCGGAGTTGTCAGCGTGAACGCTGAAACGAGGCAAAGCAGCGTTCCGATGAGCTTGAAGGGAGCGGACCACGACTGTTCAACGGGCTTTATGATGTAGCCGAAGCTCACCAGCAGAACGCCCAATCCCCAGAGCGGGATCTGCGCCATCATGCCCGCGGACAAGCCGATTAGGAACTTCGCCAAGCCAGTTATGAACACAACCCAGAGGGCTGCGTAGGTCCAAGGCAAGCCCGATTCGCCCGCGAACTTCAGCTTCTTGCCCGTGAAGAAGAAGTAGATCAGCATTAGCTGAACGAGGAAGGTTAGCCAAAGCCAAGCCGTAACCTCGGCGTTGCTCCAGAGCAACACGTTCTGCAAAAGCCAGATCAAGCCCATTAGGAAGACGGCGAACCCCTGAGTTGTGTGCTCCCGGTAGAAGCCGTAGCCCAAGGCGATGAAGAGGAACGCTTGCGACAGGTAGGCTGGAAGAACCGTGGCCGTGAAGTCCGGCCCTTGCTGAGTAAGGAGCATATTGAGTATCACCAGAACGCCCAGTATGGCGAACCAAGGCCAGTTCTCGATGCTTTTCATGCTCACCTGACCTTTTCCTCCGCTTTCGGGCAGTCGCCCTTTCACCATAAGAAAAATAGGAGGCAAGCTACGCCGGCCAACTACCCGAAAAGCGGCGCGAAGAGGCCAGCACAGCTAGAAAGCAAAAGGAAGATCAGGGCGATTAGGATGATCTTGTTAATGGCGTTTCCAAACTTGTAGAGGATGAGTATTAGGAAAATTATCGTGGAGAGGGTTATGGCGTAGTCCGGGAGCGTTAATCCGACGTAGCCGAACAACATCTTTATGCCCTGGGTTATGGCGTTGCCTACGATCGACAAGCCACGGATTAACTGTTCAATTATGCCGACGGCGTCGGCCATAATCTACCCCCGAAGGAAAAACCGCTTACTTATAGTCTAATGCGTTTTCCAGCATATCAACGGGTCCGTCGCCGAACTCCTTCCTCGCCAACAAAAGGAGTGCCCCGAATTTGTTGTAGGCGTGAAGCCCCTTCACGCCCAAGGCCTTCGCCTCACGCTTTATGTCGTCCCACGTCCATTTTCGCTTGAAGTACTTGTCGAGCGCCTCGAGCGCCTTTCTCGCCATCTCCCTTTCTCGCTCACTCGTAAAGGAGCTGTTTGCCAGAAACCGCAGGTGGCCCACGTAGCTTTGGTTGATGATCAGTTTCGGTTTCTTCGGCTTCTGCAACTGGTAAAGCTGGTAGACGGTGCCCAAGTATTCCGCTTTGACGGGCTCAAAAGCCCTCCACTCGTTCTCGTAGAGGAAATCCAAGGGTTCGATGTATTTATACCAATCTTTCCCGTATTCGCGCTTGACGTCCTCGGCGGTCATGATGCGGAAGCCTTGATTCTTAAGCTCCGCTTCGGCCTTCTTTAGTTCCGCTTCGCTGATGGGGTAGATGCATGGCTTAAATTTGCGGGCTTCCGATTTCGGGATTCTGAAGACGTGAGGCTCCATTATCCCGAAATATGGCATGGGGCCGGGATGCCGCAGAGGATGCGTCGTAGCCCCAATAAACCTCCCGCTCGTCATCTTCGGGTCCAGCTTGTTGCCGATCAGCCTCTTTTTGCTCGACGTGTGGTATAGAACGTCGCCCTCACGCTTTGCCTGGACGAAGAAGCCTTTGGGCTCAATAACCTTGAGGGGGACTGGGCTCTTCAAGACCTCGTAAACGCCCTCTCGGTTGATGATGTTCGCCACGTATTTTAATGCATCTGCGTTGGAAATCCAATAATACCTTTCAACGCTATACATTTCGCCGTAGTAGGGTCTGACAATTATCTGAGGTTTCCCCAGCCTCTCCAGCATTTTACGGGCCTCGCGTGCTCGCGAATCTACAACAGTCCAGCCCGTATCGTGCAGAAGGCGTTCATAAGAGGCCATTCTAGACGGCGGCTTCCTCACTACTCTGGCAAACCGCAACCTTGTCACGGGTCGCGTAGGCTTATATGTCGGACTGCTTCTCAACCCATACCTCACGCGTTTCGCCCCGCATCACGGCAAGGACTCGGCGACTTCCCTCCCACGCTTCGTAAGAAGCCAATATCGGTATCCGTGCGCTTTCTTATAAAACGCTAACCCTTTCCTTAGCAACGCATCAAGGTGGGATGGGTCGGGAATGTACCTTTCGTTCAAGCCGTATCGGAATCGCCTCGTCTTGGAAAAGTGGTAGAGCGCGAGGAGCGTCGCCCTCTCCTTGTCGTTTAGACGGAACAGCTCAAGCGTGACGGCCTTCGGGCGGACGGGCTTGACTGGCTTAATCGGCGCTTTTCCCGCCTTGTAGGCTCTGGAGCGACGCGGTCTATATCTCAAGCTGGCGTTAGCCCCGAAGGAAAAACTTTTTGAACACGCATTTGGAGTCCTTGACGCATTGCTCCTTGAAGGCTTCCCCGATTAAGTCCCGCACCTTGCTGACGGGCATCCATGAAAACTCGGCTATGAGTTCTGGCGAGGCGTTAAAGTAGCGGTACAGCCTATAAACGGCGAATATCAGCCTCCGATAGTGAACGATCGGAATCAGCCTTTTGCGATAAACCGCATCTATCGCTTTGTTCAGCGCCCAAAGGTTCTTCAAAACCTGCTCCTTGAACCGCTCCTTTGCCACCGCCATCTCCTTGTCGTAGTGCCAGTTTACGTGTTCCCACAATTCTGATTTGCTTAGCGGCGCGCCGCACAGCGTACATTTGTAGGGGTAAAAACATTTCGCTATTACGCGTTTCCTTTTCTTGCCGCCGTATTTACAGACGACGTATCGGCCTTCCCTGCGGACGAAAAATTCACAATTCAGACAAGCGTACGTGCCCTCGGTCGATACTGTGACTCTCTCCTCAGCCCGTGGGCACCATACGACCTCGATTTTGGCCTCTAGGGACACTTTATCAACGACGGCATCGAGTTTTCTGGAAACGGCGGCGCTGATGGTGCGGTAATTAACTTCCAATAGCTTTTGCACCACAGCCTTTTCCTCTTCGCTTAGAGCCTCTTCCTCTTCGCCTAGCAAGAGTCTTGCACCTCTGAAAGGACGCTCTTAAAGAAAGAGGGGGAGGGTGTCAGCTTACGAAGCCGTTCACCTTGTAGCGGTCGCGGACCCACTCGGCGTCTTGTCTGAAGACTTCGGCAGTTTTGGGGTCGTAACGTTTCCTGAACACGTATTGGGCCATGAGCTTTCGGAAAACGCTCAACGCTCCATACTCGTCCACGGCTGAGGCTAGGGCTCTGCGCCTCGCCATCTCGCTTTTCTTGACGCTGTACCCGTGCTTGCGGAGGGCTCCCTTCTCCTTTATGACTATGAGCTTCGGCCCTTTTCCAGGCTTGCCCACGTCCTTGCGCCTGTACGTGTAGCCCTTCCGCTTAATGACCTTGCCGCCTCGCCTGTAAACGGTCGGCTTCACGTGGACGAGGATGGTGCGGTCGTAGCTGGACTGCCTCTGGCGCCCATACCTCGCCATGAGGCAACACCCCGCCTAGCCGTAGTCCTGGATGTGTCCATAGCCCGACTGAGGACGCTTTTGACCCACCTTTCGCCTAGCGTCAACCTTTATGCTTCTGTGAACGGTAGCCCACCTTTTGAATCGCCCGCGTCTGTCCCGTTCAACGTAGTGGCCGGGGCGTCCCTTAACCTTGTAGCGCCTTCCCAAGGCGTTTCACCAAAGGAAAAATAGCGATTTTTCAAACGGGGGCGAAGTGAGGCTCGACGCTTTACAGATCGCGACGTTGATCCTCTTAGTTGTTGGCTCAGCCTTGGACTTTGTGACCACAGAGGTCCTTTTGAGCGTCGGCGAAGTCAGGGTTGGCGACACCATCATAAGCTTTTCCGAGGCAAACCCGCTATTTCATATCCTTGGACATGAGCGCTTCGTTGCGGTTTACGTCTTGGTGACGGCGGCTTTGATAGCGCTCACGGTATACGCTCCCAGAGTTGTGCCACGTGGCACAGCGCATTACCAAGTGGCGCTGATGGTGATCGCCTGCTTCGGGCTTGCACACTTGGTCTTGGGCGTGAGAAACTACCTCATCATCCACTCATTTTTTCACAGCTATGAAAATTTGGAACTGCAATATTGCGATTCAACCCCTCGTAACGCAATATAGCGGAAAACCGTATAAAGCTCGTTTTTCACAGCTATGAAAACCAATAAAAACCGCTATGTCCACGTTACACGTGCGACGCGTTTACCGTCCACCTTTAAGCGGGTACCATTCGACCTCCGCGTATTTTCCGGGTTTGGCGGTACTTCATGCCTCTCGCCTATTTAGGCTTCTTTGGCGGCCATGGGATCGAGTGTTCCTCGCGGATGGCAACGGCTATACCCTTCGCCTTCGGATGGAGGCTTTTAACGAAGTTTCTCGCCTTCATGAGGGCCTCCTTCTCCGACGAGCCTAAAACGTAGAGCATATCCGTGACGCTTTGGCCGTCCACGATCGCCTCATACTGCACGACGTAGCGCTTGGTGCGGGGCTTCGCCTTAAACGCCCGAGCCCTCCACCTTTCAACTGGAGAGTAATGGCGCCTAGGCCTAGACCTATACCTCATTTCTGCCACGCCCAGAGGAAAAATTCGGCCTAACTCTTTCGTCTTATAAGTGGCGGGCCGGAGGCTTCAGCGATCACTTCCCTCGGGCTCTTTTTGCCGTAGAGGCTCTTGTAGGCGTTCGGGAAACACTCCTTGAAGAGCTCGAGGTACTCGCGGAACTCCTTGTCCGAGAGGGGCATCCTCAAGCCTTTCTCGTAAAGTATGACGAGGCGTTGCTGGGGCGACATCATGGCTTCCTTCACGACTTTCTCGAGCTCCTTCTTGTTCTTGGGCTTCGCCTTGGCTAAGACTTTCTTAACGTGGACGAAGTGGCCGACAGCCAGCAGCTTTCCTCCCTCCGTGTTCTCCAGCAGATCGCGGCTCCACTCGCCCGCCGGCTTGATGGCGAAAGCCTTGTAGAGCTTCCTTTCCTTGGGCGACAGACCCTTAGGCACAAAAATCTTGGCGCGGGCGCTGTATGATCCTTTGGCTGATGCCCTATAACGCGACAGAGGCCTCACCTAGAGGAAAAATAAAGGGGACTAGAGGAGCCCCTCTTTGCGGAGCCTCTCCGTCAGCTCCTCGTCGCGGATCAGCTCGGTGTCAGGGTGCTTCGGGCAGAAACCGGGGCTGAAGTAATAGGGGCACCCCTTCTGCTCGTCCACGCATTTGGGGCAATAGTAGACGGATTTTGTCTTCTTCACGGAGTAGACGGTCTTCCAATCGTCGGGCCACCTGACGATTACAGCCTCGCTGATGTCGTGGTGCCAAATCTGCTCAACCTCTTTTGGCATTCCACGGAGGACAACGTATTCATGAAAGTCTTTTAAAGACTCGTCGGCGATGAGGGCGTCCACTTTCGCTACCGGGATCTTGATTGTTTTAGAGGGGCCAAAGGCATAGTTGGGCTTCGTGAACCTCGTCAGCGGCACGTAAATCGGCTTCTTAGGGGACTTGTAGCTCATGATGTCCCAGCCTGACCTTTAAACTCGGAAATCACGGTGTCCAATGGAAGCTTTGGATCAGACGGATCCGCGATGGGCGCTATCGAAATCGCGTAGCCCTTATCCTTGAAAAGATAGGCTGGCTTGAGGGTCTGGTCGCTGAAGGGCTCGAGCTTCACGTAGCCGTCGCCCAGTACCCTCAACGCCTTAACGAGCCTCTCCACATTAAGGCCCTTGTTCCCAGCTTGGTCGATGGTCACCACGGGATGGTCCCTCGCCTTCCTCGCTAGGAGCGTTCGGAATCTCGACGTGTTTGGTATGATTATTGCGGTCGCCTTGGTGCGGGCCTCTCTCGCCATCTCGACCAACGGCTCGGTGCTCGGCGAGTCTGGGTCCACCAGGCCTACGAAGTGGTCTTTATCGATCAAGTAACCGCGGTCGCGGAGCTTCTGGGGGTCGTCTGGCTGGTTCGGCGCTGCATGGAAGGTCGCTACGAACATCCTTATCGCTTTCTCCGGCGGATGCTCGATCTCCTTTACTATTGGTTCCTTGGGCTGGCTCGGCGTGGTTGGCGAAGGCTCTCCTTTGGGCGGTCTGTGGACAAGGAAAACCACCCGCTCGTCGCCCCACCTAGCGATTGGGATAAGCTGGACCTCGTAGCCCGCTTTCTTGAAAGACGCGGCAAGCCTTTTGGCTTCGCTCTCCATGATGGCCCCGCGACGGAGCCCTTCGTCTACTAAGTAGCCTTGGTCCTTGAGGGCGAGGGCTTGCTTGTAGGCCTTGTCGAAGTTGGTTTCCCACTCGTTTCTGAAGGCTAAGTGGTGCTGGGGACTGGCGACGAGCATTTGCCTCATCCTTTTCGGCTGGTATGTGTGGCGCGATTTAACCGAGTAACTCATTCAAACCACCTCACGAGATAATGAGCTGCACGAGTTTGGGCGGAATCTCGCGGACGTCTGTGACGGCGAAGGACTTGTGGTAGCCGAGGTCTTTCAAGTCCCTCTCCATCTGTTTCCTGGTGCCGTGATCTTTGGCTATGCCGTAGGCGACCATGCGAGTGTGTCGCTTCAGTATCGTGACCAGCTCATGCGTCCTTAGAGCGTTGTCGGGCTCGCCGTCTGTTATGGTTATGAAGACGTCGGGCTTGTGCTTTATCGTATAGTTGAGCAAAGCGCCGTAGGCTGACGCCGTCGGAGTGCATGGATAACGGGCTTCCAATCCCGCGATCTTGGCAAGGTGCGTCTTAGTCAGCTTGGGCTCCTCGAAGGTCTTGACGCGGTAGAACCCGCCTCCTAGGGCCGGGTCAAGCGCGAACGTGAAGAAGCCTATGTTGCATCCTATGCTGTCGAGGACAACGAGGCTGCTTATTATCGCCTTCTTATACGCATCCTCGTTATCGCGCATACTCCCTGAGAAGTCTGCGAGGATTAGGATCTTCTTGCGCTTTACGGTCTGCTTGAGCTTGGTGACGAAGGGCTTGTCCTTGTGCTTGATGTATTCCTTGACGCTGAAGGCAGCGCCCGTCTTGCCTACTTTTCGGATATAACCCTCCCGCCACGCCTGCAAGTAGGTGCTCATGGCTTGGATGAACCTCTCATCCCTGTACTCGGCTATCGGTCCCTGAGTGGCCGCTCGGCTCCATTGAACGAGAGTTGGGTCCTCCTTCTCCTCCTTCTGTATCCTCTCGTATTCGTCCTTGACCTCGGCTGTTCCTTCAAGGCTTTTCTTCACGTCTTCCTCCGTGATTTCCAACGGCGACTTCTTTTCCTCCTTACACTTCTTCGCCTCGCGCTTCAGCTCCTTGACGAACTCCTCAATGGCCTCTTGAACGTCCTTGCTCAAAGCGGGTCGGCTCTCCCTATAATAGTCGGGCGTGAAAGTGTCCTCCCATGGCGAGCGGCTATGCGACGCCCTCGGCACCCGGTCTTGCAAGTTGAGCAGACGCTTGATCTCTTCCGCGGCGCGTATGATGCGCGTTCCCACTCCGAAACTTTCCCTATCCGTAATGCCCTCAAGGTCCTTAAGGCACTCTTCGGCTATCTTAACGGCTTCATCGACGAGCTTCCTCTCGGATGGGTCGAGCTTCCCCTTAATTTTCCCCGTAAGGTATTTCTGCATAAAAGCCTCGGTGAGCCTCTGGTCCCTGTTGCTTATCCGATCGACTGGCGGGCGGAGTGCGTAGCCGTAGGCCGTCGCATATATCCGCTCGGGAAGGTAGCCAGGCCACTCCTTGACTCCGTTCTCCTCGATGCGCCTATCCTCGATTATGTTGACTAAATCGTGCACGATTGGGTCGCTAACCGTATAGAGGATTGGCGGCGAATATCTGACGTGGCACGCCTCGTGGAAGACTCCGTAGCGGTATATTCTATATCGGTCGAAGCCCTTGACCCCTATTTCAAACTTATCCCATGAAGGAACGTTGATTTGGTAGTAGGTTCTCCCTTGTGGCGTTTGCATTTTGGAAGCCGAAAACCCGCTACGTCCAGGAGCCAGGACGACGTTTTGCTCGCCGCTGATGTAACGCGATAGGAAGTTGGCGACGTCTATGACATTTGCGACGGTTGAGCTGCTCACCTTCGGGACAGCAACGGATTTCGCGGAGATGGCCTTCGCCTTGAGCATGGGCTTGAAGGCTTTAGGTTGCCTAACTGAATAGCTTATTTCGGGTTTCGGACGGTAGCTCATTCTCTTCGCCTCACAGCCCTCAACGCCTCTTCAATGCGGTCAGCTTCCTCGCCATAATAGGCGCCCTTGATGTTGCGTTCAAAGGCTGTGAAGAAGTCGTCGCCCTCGAGAAGGTCTTGGACGAAGGCTTGGACGTCGCGGATTGAAGGCGTGTAGCTTAAGTCCGTTTGCTTGCGGAGGTTCTGAACTATCTTCATCACGTCCATTATGTCTTTGGCGAGCCTTCCGGATGCTGGCTCGGTCTTCGTTGGAAGTTTCAAGTCGTCGTCCGAAAGCCCCAGCTTCTCCTTAAGTATTTTGAGCTCGACTTCCAGGGGCGGGTAGTCAAGCCAATACCGCTTTGTGATTCTGTTACGGATGTGCTCGGGCAGGTTCTTCAAGCCCTCGTAGATGGGCGGGTTCATGGTGAACACTATGAACAAGTCTGGATGTGCCTTGATGATCTCGCCGGTTTCCTTGATGGTTAGCTGGCGTTTGCTGTCGAGGAGCTCGTCCAAGCGGGTTAGAACCTCGGGGTCGATGACGTTTGCCTCGTCGAAGTGCAGTATTCCGCCGAGCCTGACGGCCTTCGGGATGATGCCTTCAACCCAGACGCTTTTGCCGTCCTTCAGCTCCCAATGGCCTATGAGCTCGTCCGACGATAAGCCTTCCTCGCCTATCACGTGCCAATACGGAAGCCCGGTTTCAGCCGCGAAGGCCTTAACAACCTCGCTTTTGCCCGTCCCCTTCGGTCCCCAGATGAGGATGTTGACGGGCGCCTTGTACTGGTAGCGTCTGCTTCTGCGGAACATTTCTCGTAGCTCCGGCAGCAAGCCTTTCGGGGCTGTTGGAATTGGATAATCCACGTAGATTACGTCGGAAACCTTGCAGTAATCTGGGATCTGGCTCCAATCGATGTAGGGCGCAGGTATTGGGCCTTTATCAGGCACGGGCACGAACATGGCCTTACGCCTTTGCTCTTCGGAGAGGGCGCTGACCACCTTCCCCTCTTCCACCTTCGGCGTCGGCTTCTCAACTTTCGGCGGCTTCTCTTCCATCGGAGGCGTCGGAGGCTTTGGCGGGGCTGGCGCCGACTTTTTCGGTTTGGGCTTGGGCTCGGCTTTTTCCTTCAAAACGATCCTTAATGAGCCGTCAGATACCAGCAGGGTTTCAGCCTTCCTGATGACGGGGATCAAGCCCTTGGGCGCTTCCAAAACCTTGAGGTGTCTTCCATCAGGGTCCAGCATAACCTTGACACGCTTCCCACGATAGCTTAACACGCGTACCTTCCCGGGCTTGAGGTTCTTGGGCTTACGCGAATAAGTGAAAACTGCGACGGCGCGAGGGGAATAAGATGCCTTAGCCACGTCCATCACTTCCAAACCGGAGGCATGTTGAACTGGCGGACGACAAGTTGCCGTTTGCGGGACTCATGTTTCCTATGGCAACGGTAAATTACAAGGCGGATAATGCCGTCTTTGTCAGGGTACTTCTGATCGTGTATTACCTTCAGCTTCGTGCTCCCGCAAATCGGACACGCCCTCAGGTGCTCGAACGGGATGTGTATCGGTTCCGGCCTTGGCAACGTCAGCCCCTCCAATTGATAAATACCTCTGCATTCTAGCCTCCATAAGCCTCTTTTCGGTGTCCACCATGCGTTTAGCCGCCTCCAGATAATCTATGAAGAAGTGCAGCTTATCCGGCGGGCCAACATACGTCTTGAGCAACTTGGCGATGACCTCTTCAACGTTCTTAAGCGTGTCCCAGTCCAAGCCGAGGTTCTCCGCCTCCTTGATAAGCTCGCCCTCCGGATCAGTTTCCGCCATCATGCTCTTGTGCCTTTTGAACTGTTCAACCGCGTAGCGATACTGCTTCTTGAGCCCCTCATAATCGTACGAAGTTTTCTCCTTGATGTTCATCCATTCCTCGAGGATCGAGGTTACAAGGGCGCTCATCTTGAGCCCCCTCATCGCGCTCACGTCTTTGACTGCATCAAACACCTCGACCGGAACGTACACGTGAAGCGGAACCTTGGACCTACGCCTCGGCACGGCCTTCCCCTCAATTGAAAAACAAACATCGAGGCCATATCATGAATAGCACGATTGCTTACGCATGTATGATAATTCTAGAAAATAATTATAGAAGAATCTCTATATCTTAACTCTATCCGCACGCGCATTTTAGCCCAAAATTCAGAAAAACGGTTGTAAAAGCCCCCTTTCCCGATTTTGGGCTATGGAAAAGCATGGAGCCGTTAGGCGTCGCTAACGGCATTGGAGTTTTGGGCGCAATCGTTTTTCAAAAAAGACCAAAAAATCGCCATTATAATAGGGGTTTGGCGGAGTGCACCGATTGTGCACCGATGATGGTGTACTGACTGCACCGTTTATCGGTGCTCCATCGGTGTAATATATGAAGCGCTAAGCGATGGTAATGTCAAGGTCTTGGTTTTCGGAAATTTCTTAACCGTTGCGGACGCCTCAAAGGGCTTGGCTTTCTCATTTTCGACAATTTCGACAATTTAGCAAGCGGGGAAACGCCTCAATAATTCCGTCCGATCGGCCGGAATTTTGGCTAACTAACGGCACAGTCCCTAATTTTCCGATGAACGAGGTCTTCAAGAGCAAAAAATGACTTTCGCGAAAAGTTTCCCACTTTTGCTAGCAAAAACGGCAAACTTTTCGCAAGAACCAAGAAAAAAGTTCGTAATTCCGTGTTTCACAGCTATGAAAAGTATGAGAAAATAGCGATTGTTTTTCACAGCTATGAAAGAGCGTCATTTAGCGGGTTTGAGGCGGTCGGCGTCGAAGGCATCCGCGCACTCCTGCGAGCAGAACACCATGGTGTGGCCCTTCACCGTTTTGACGATAGCATTGACGGCGGGCTTCTGACACGTGTCACAGCGGGGCTCCATAATACGCCCTCCTAAGTGAGCGTCGGGGGCTCGACCATCTGGTAGGACCGATAGTCACGCCCTTCCTTGAAGGCCCTTACGCCCCATCCCGTGACGGACAATATCTTGCCCTTGCTGTCCACTCCAAACCATCTTTCGTCAACCCACGTGCGCCCCTTCTCGATTTGGATGACTCTGACGGGGATCCACTTGACGTTGCCCTTCTCGTCTTCGATTATGAAGTCGGCCGTGCCCAAGTCCACCTTTGAGGCTTCCTCTAGGGTTTTAAGCCTCCTCTCGGCCTCTTCCTTGAGGAATTTGTAGGCGTCTGGGTCGTAGCGCTTCCTTTTACGTTCCAGCTCTTTGAGCTCCTTTCGGGCGTCCTTGATGGCTTGCTGGAGCGTCTTTCCTTCAGCCCAAGCAGACCTCACGGGGTTTTCAATAACGCGGTGCTTGGGGACGACGAAGGGGATTTTGCCTTGCATCGCCTGCCTTATGAGCGGGACGACCTCGGTCCTGTGCCTCTCCTCGCCTAAGCCCCGGTAGTCGGTTTTCTCGTCGCCGATCCAAGCCTTGACGTCGGTGTCGCGGATAATGAGCTCGTCGCCGGAGCCCTCGACGACCACCTTGTAGTGCCACGGGTCAATCACTTCGGTTATGACCGCCCACGCGTTGTGGTAGTCCTTCAAATCCTCGTCGTAATCGCCGGTTATTTTGATAACGAGCCCAGGACGGTAGCCTTCGCTTTCGGGAGGCAACTTTCCGCCCAATACCGCTTGGAGGTAGCCCGACTCAGGCGGCAGACCCTTGACTTGGGCGACGCTCAGCTTCAGCCCTCTTAACTTGACCTTGCCGGCTCTGACATCTCGCAGAAAACGGTTCACGGGGGAAACGAGCTCCTCAACTCGGTAGCCCGTGAGCGTCTTGACAACCCTGGTGTCGCTGACCTCCGGGCTTTTGGCCGCTTCTTCAGCCCGCTTCTCCGCGTAGGCTCTGGCGAGGGCGTCGCCCTTCAGTCCCTTGAGCTGAGGGTCGTCTGAAACGTCTATGGTGAAGATGATTTCGCCTCTCTTGTCGAGGCACACCAGCCCACGGTTCGGATGCCAGCTATAATAGTAGTCCCAAGGGTCCCACTCGGCGACCTTGTACTTGTTTTTGAAGATGTTCCAATAGTAGGGCGAAACGCCGAGCTTCTGCGAGGCCTTGAGCACTTGGGTTGTGCCCATAGCCTTGGCCATCTTTTCGCCCTTGGTTATCTTTCGCCCTATCACCTTGCCCTTCGCCCTTAAAACCGTGTAAGAGCTCGACCTGCGAGGCTTGTAGGGCAACGCTTAATGCCCCATCAGAAAAATAGGCGCGTTACACGCGCGACATGGGCTTGAAGTTCGGCGGGGTCAGCCATGGCTCCGCCATAGTGCGGTATGTTTCCCTCCAGCCCTCCCGGCTTTTGCTGACGTAGACTATTTGCTGTTCTGGGAGCTTATGGCCCATCCAGAACTCTACGTAGACGTGGTCCACTTTATGGTCGCGTAGGATGGTGTTGAAGGCTGCTCTGAGGGAGTGGGGGCTGTACGGGTTTCGTCCCTTGAAGGAGCCGAACTTCTGTCCTACTCGTCTGAAGTACTCGTCAACCGTTCTGCGGGCTACGTCGAAAACGGGCTTGTCGTCGGAGAGCCTTTTGCCCTTTAAGTGCTGGCGCAGAAGCGAGAGCGCCCATTCACCTATGAAGGTTAGGAATTGGACGTTGGTCTTCATCCTTGAAAGGTCCAAGCATAGGGGGCTTATGCCCTTCTCGTACTCCTCGCGTATATCTCCGTATTTGATGGCCAGCACGTCTGAGATGCTTAAGCCGCTTTGGACGATAACGGCGGCTATGCATTTGAAGCGGATGTCGTCCATCATCTCGACGAACTGGCCTATCTCGCGGATTGTCCAAGCGTGCTTTTTGTTTATGGGTTTGACGGGCGGTCGCTTGACGTATTTGATGCTTATTGGAATGTCATAATATTTCGCAAGGGATTGGACAACGCTCACGTAGCAATTGACGGTCTTAGGCGCCTTGCCCAACGCTGACAAGTAGTCGCTGAACCCGCTCAACGCCTTTCGGGATATGAACGTTTTTTGAAGCCTAGGCCTAGCTAGATCGGCTTCAACCTCTGCGAGGAAGTCGCCTATGGTCATTCCGTACGAGTTGAACAGGTATCTTGAGAAGTGCTCCAATGCTTCCGCGTATTGGCGGCGAGTGTTCTCGGATCTTAAGGCTTTGATGAACTCCTCGGCCTCTGGACCTATCGGTTCCACAAGGCTTCCCGTATGAGAAATTACTAACGGCATTGCAGCAGTTGCCAATTTTTCTATTGGATGAAAGATGGGTAGGCTTAAGCTTGTTGTGATCGCTGCGTTGCTGAGCGTCGCCATCGTGGCGCTTGTTCAGGGGCTGTCTTCACCAAGCCGCCGCCTAGCCAGTTCTGGAAAGGTTAAGGCCGTAGGAGTTGGAGTCTACTGGGACGTTGCCTGCACCAAATCCGTGGACTGCATTAATTGGGGCGTTTTAGAGCCCGGTGAAACCAGAAACGTGACGCTTTACATCAGAAATGAAGGAAATGTTATGGCTATGCTCGCCATGACTACGGAAAATTGGAGTCCGCCGGAGGTAAGCCAGTACCTTGAGCTGGCTTGGGATTACGGCGGCCAATGGCTTGCGCCCTCGTCCGTTTTGCCCGTGACCTTCAGCTTGCACTTGGCGGAAAACGTTCAAAGCGTAAACTCGTTCAGCTTCGACATCGTGATAACCGCGGTTGGTTAGCGTTGAGCGGATGGTGAGCAGGCGTTGAGCTGGATATACCACGGGAAAAACGTGAAACAATGCTATTATGAGCCAAGCTGCCTCGTTTGCTTCATTAAGGCGACTTTCAAGCTGCTGATTATGCAGACAAAAGTCCGAAAGAGATCCTAGCGGGATTCCTTGAGCCTCTGGCCGAAGGGAACGTATGCTCCAAGAGTCGTGTGCAGCGTCCTCGGCTGAACGTCGTATCTTAGGCGGGGCGTTTTTGAGTAGTCTGGATAGCGGAGCGCGGATATTTCTCGGATTATGGCCTGCGGGTCCTCTGTGAAGGTTTTGAAGCTTTTTGGCACGACAGGCTTGTCGACGTATTTCTCGCCCCTCTCCTCCTCGCGGTACTCTCGGGCGATCCCGCTTATGGTTGGCGAAAAGGACGCTTGCCTTATCTGTATGGTGTCTGAAGCCTCAATATATGTTATGACGAAGTAGGCTAAAACGTTCCTCGCCCAATGGAAGGCCCTTGGACGGTAGCTGCGGATGGTTTGCCTATAAACCTTAATCTTGCTTGAAACGTGCCTTTCGACGCTCCAAAGAGCCTCTATGACGCCGTAGTTGAAGTAGGCCTTTCGAGCTCTATCGAGAAGGTGCTCCTTAAGCTCGAGCCAGTCGTGGGGAAGATGGTTCAGGCTAGGCGGGATCGGGATCTTAGCCCCTCGCATCCCTATGTGGGCGTAAAACGTGAAGAGCCCTAATTCGCCCGTCTGCGACATTCCGCATGAAAAATCGCTATTTTTCTATCGGTGAAGGCGATGGCGGTGAAAAAGGGCACGCTCATGCTTGTAGGGCTGGTGCTCCTAGCCATCGGAGTCGCAATGGTTTACGTAGGCTGGTCCACGCCTTACTCCATCAAGGACATGAACGGCGACGGCGTAATTGACTGGAAGGACTACGACGTGAACCAAGACAATCACGTGGACATGCGTGACATCGTGATGGTTGCGAGGGCGTACGGGTCCTCATACGGGGACTACGAGTATAACCCGCGCTGCGACTTCAACCAGGACGGCGTGATAGACGAGTACGATGTGAACGCCATCAAGGTTTACTTCGGACAGGGGCTGTCGCTCGTTGGCTTGATAGCCTTCAGGCTCACGGGCGAGCGAGGCCCGTTTCTGCTCTTCGGAATAGCGTCGGCTTGCGTTGGGCTGGCAGTTTTAGTGGTGGCTGGCCTTCGGAAACGTTAAACCCTCCATATTTTTCTATCGGTGAAAGCTTTGAGCCGAACATCGAGGAAGGCTTTAGCGATATTTTTCATATTCCTCGCCGTTCTGTTCGCGGTTGGATTCAAGTCGGGCTTTCTGCCGCTATCGGAGATAGGCTACATCTCGGGCACGCAGGGCCTAGAGATGCAGTTTCACAGCCTCTACTTCAACAGGACATGGTGCAGCGCCGCCGAGAGGCCGAGCTGGGCGGGCAAGGCTTCTTCTTGGAGCTTCGGCTACTCGCTGGTCTTTGACCCAGACATAGCGGACGACGGCTGGTGCGATCTTTGCGCCAGCCAGCAGGCAGCAACCGTTGACCGGGACACGGAGCCCAAGTATTATGGCTGGACCGTCGACCAAGGGGTTGTGACGCTTCCGAACGGCACGAAGGCGCGCAAGGTCATACAGTTTGAGATGTGGCGCTTTCGATTGACGTGGCGCATGAACCTCTGGCTTTCAGGGACTGAGGGCGAAACGGGCGACTGGACGTACTTCAACATCATCACTTGGACGCCGGACTACGCCGGCACGGTTTTATGGATAAAAATCGTCCCGAGGACGTTCGTCTACTTCAAGGAGAACCCTGAACAGCTTTTCATAGCGCCTTGCTACATCGCCCTGAACAGCATAACCTTCGCGATGTACGACAAGGACAAGCGGGAGATAGTCAACGACCCAGACGCCATAACGCATGTGGACCTCATACCTAAGGCGGTGGGCGAGGCGACGGGGATCTATTACCAGAGGGGAGGCACCCCCGTAAATATCGAGGACGCGATTTTCAGCTATAAGGGCGCAACCTTGGACCCGTCAATCTTCAGAAGCGAGTACTGGACGAGGGTAGACCTCTTGACGTTCAAGCCGAAGCATTGGTTTGACTACCAAATTTGGCACAACTGGAAGTTTCCAAGCGTCCACATGGAATTTCTAGTGTACGTCTTCGTGGTGGGCAAGTGGACGGTCTACCTAGCCTCGGACGAGGTTCCACGGCTTCAGCCCCACACGCCGGTTATGGTGACTGGAAACCCGATAGCGGACTTCTTCAGGGCAATCGGCGACTGGCTTAGCAACCCATGGACCCAGCTTTGGCTGTTCTTCCTAATAGTTGTCGCCGTGGTCATAATCATAACGATATTCTCGCCGGGAGTATGGACTGCCCTAGCGATGCGCAGATCCTAACATTTTTCTATTGGTGATGGCTGTGGGGAAAGGCCTGACTGCTGGACTCGCCTTAGCCCTAATAGTGGTGCTGGTTCTTTTTGCGGGCTTCGTCTACTTCGTCCAAACCTATTACGGCGGGGCATGGTTCACAGGCGGTACTTCCGGCGATCAGACCGGAGGCTCGACGGGAACGGGAGCAAGCGGAAAGGTGGGCTTAGGCGTGATCGTCGAGTATGCTGACGGGCGGGTTCAAACAGTTGATCCGCGGCAGATTCAGTTCCAGCTTTTCCCCTTGACCGTTTACTGCAACGGCGAGCCAATCAAGAAGGTCACTTGGGCGGTCTACGTTTACCTCGACTGGTCCGGCGAGCTCACGTGCCTCGAGCTTAAAGGCCCGTTAAGCGTTACCGCTGGAAACACGCTTCTGAGGAAGGAGAACATGTGGAAGAAGACGGGCGTAAATATGCAGTTGAGCGACGTTAAAAAGGCAAGCTACTTTGAAATGTGGAGGATGTCGCTTGACGCCGCGGATATTGAGGCAAGCTTGGGCAGCGGCACATATAGGATTGTGGCAACGGCGAACGTGACGGCCATCGCAACCTTTTCAACAGGGGCCACGGACACGAAGAACGCCGTCGCCCAAGCGGGGATAGAGGTGCAGATAGAGGCCGCAGGGCTGAAGGCCATGCTCATCGACGTCCAAGTGTCGGCTTTGAGGGGCTAACCTAAAATTTCAGGCGATTATGAAACGTAAAACATTTCCCTTCTCACGGAGCTCGCCCTAGGCTTAGCTCTGGCAGAACCTATTCTCTTGACCTCGTCCCAGCTTTTGAGGAGGACCTTCTGTCCCGTCTGCTTCTCGTATTCCCGTATAATTTTGAGCGGCGACATTTTGGCTTCGGGGTCGTAGATGCAGAACGTAGGCGGAGCGGGCCTGATTACTTGGACGTCGTGCTTCGGCTGGTGGTACCAGAACCACAGCCCCTTGGGAAGCTTCCCGCGGACGTTCATGTCGCGTATGATGGCTTTAAGCGTGTCGTCCCCCAGTTGAAGCTCCTCGAGCAGCACGTCTATGGGGCTTTTGATCTTGGAGCGTTCGGCTTGAAGGTCGCGGAAGAAGACGTTTGTGGCGGCTCCCCTCAGGCCTCTTATGATTTCGACGGGCAACTGCGTGGCCGCGTCTACGCTCACGTTGTTTCGCCTAGCCTCCTTTAAGAAGTCTGTTATGGTGGCTCCGGCTACAAGCTTGTCCATGGCGTGTTTGACGGCGTAGCTTGTCGCCATATAGCTGACCTCGTCCAGCACCAAGCGCATGGGGCGGCTCATGTGGCCCTTCCGCCAGTCGTCGAAGGCCTCTATGACGCGGGTGGCAACCTGCACGTCTATGAAGTGTTTTTCGCCTATTTCCCTGCGGAGGTTTCTGAACACGATTACGCCGGCTGGAACGCTCAGCTCGTGTTTCTCCGCCTCTTCCCTCAGCTCCGACATTAATATATTGAAATCAGGCGCGAAGGTCTGGTAGCTTTCCACTTCTATGATGCGGTCGTAGATCGTGGGCGGATGGCTTTCAAGGTCGGTTATGCGCTCGCCCTTGCGGAGGACGGTCACCGTTATCGTCGGTATCCCCTTAGGCTCAACCTCCAACAGTTCGAGGAGCCTCATGAGCTTGGCCGTGTTGCGGCTGTACGCGAACATTGGAAGGGCTGCTAGGCTGTAACTGTTGCTCTTGTCGTTGAGCGGGATGACGGCTGTTTCCCTCCGCATGTAGAAGGCGTAGCATATCAGCGAGCTCAGCAGGAAGGTTTTGCCGCTTCCGAGCCGCCCGTAAACGGTTTGGACGGCTCCCATGTCAGCCTTGGAGAACACGGGTAGCTTGTAGAGGGGCTCCAGCACCGCTTGGCCGGATATTTGCCCAGAAACCCATAACGCCTTGGCTAGCTTGAAGCATGGCGCGTAGTATCCGGTTCCCCTCTTGAACTTCCACTTGAGCTTGGCGGGCTTGAAGAGCATGGGTTTCGCTTGTCTTATGTAGGCGTTGACCTCGTCGTAGAGCTGAGCGTATTCGGACGCCAGTTCCCTATACCTTTCGTCGGCTCCAGAAACCCTCAGAACCTCGCGGAGGTAGCCGTACTTGACGACCCCTATGGCTGTGCGAATGAGCTTTTCTGCGAGCTCGGCTGGGACTCTGGCTATGTTGCCCCTCGCAAGGAATTGGAGGCACTCCTTCTCCTCTCTGGCTATTTTCTGCTCGCCCGCAAGCTTCCCGTAGAAGTATGCGTCGAGGTATGCGTCAACCCTCTGGTCGAGGTAGAAGGCGTCCCATCCGAACCTCGCGGCTATATCTGTTAACGCCAAGCCGAAGGCCTTGTAGGCGTCAACGTAGGCGTCGGCTAAGGCGTCATAAACAAAGTTCATGAGGACGGCTTCAGGCATGGCGGTTAAAACCCTGTTCTCAAGAAGCCTTTTGAGGGAATAAGAGTACGTCGGCGTCAACTGCTCGCCGCACCTTGGGCATTTAAGCCCAGAGAAGTAGGTTTCAGGCGTAGCCTTAAGGAGGCGGCATTTCGGGCAGATGAACCCCATGAAATCGGAGATCTCGCGGTAACGTCGCAGGTACGGCCTAGCCATCATATCCTTGGTGCAGAGGGCAAGCGCCGACTCGAACAGTACGGAGAGATCCTTAATGCGGGCCTTAAGCGGGCGAAGCTCCTCTATCCAATCTATTTGGTCGAGGAACTGGCATATTGCCTCCAGCCCGCCTCTGCCCGCGTGAGCTTCAACCAGCCTCTTGTTGACGCTGTCCAACAGGATTTGAGTGTTTACGCCTACAACTCCCCTCGAAATTGCCTCTTCCATCAGCTCACCTCTGCCCGATCATGCCCATGGACGACTGAACCATGGCTGAAACAATAAACTGTTTCCTCTGCCAGATGCTCCTCTCGCAAGCGTTGACTATCTTGCCGATTAAGCTCATAAACTCGTGGGGAAGCGTGCGCCTCAACTGCTCTCCCCGATTGAGCAATTCTTTGGGCCAGCCCAAGCCTTCGAAGGCCTCGGGGATGGGCTCCTCGGGGCGGCCTTGCCAACGTATCAGGAAGTAGGCGCTAACGTATTTTCTGCGTATTTCGGTGAAAAGCTCGCTTACCTTCTCGATTTCCTCGAGCGTAAGCTCCTCTTCCTCAGCTTCCTCGGGCCTCTTCTCCATAAAGGCTTGGATCAACTGTTTAAGCTGGGGAGCGAAGGCGAAGGCTAAAACTGCGCCGACAACCGCTAAAACTCCAATGGGCGGGATCAACCCTTTTTCAGCCATCAGAAAAGCTCCAACCATGGCTACTGCTGAAACCAAAGCCTTCGGGAGCGAGAAGGCGCCCTCTTGTAGAAACGGGATCAGCGTTGCTTGTTTGGCGGCCTCTGCCTCCGTTGGGGTCTTGGCGGCTTCGGCCATCCCCATCCCCTTGAACAATTCAGTTGCTGGCGATGGTGCGACGGTGAGCTCGGCCAACGTCACGACGCTTTCTTGGATGTCGCTGAGCCTGCTCTCGAACTCGGCGTCGTCGTCGAAGGCCCTAGGCGAGATGATGAACTCGCGGAAGGCTTTCACCCGCTCCATGAGCGTCCTTTTTGCTTCCTCGATCTGGTTCAGCTCGGATTGAAGCGTGATTGCCTCGAGGCTCATCGTCCACGCTCCCTCACATCAGCCTTTAAAGCGTATATGCAAAACTTGTTTCTGCAATTGTGTCCCTTGCTGCAACTCCACTTGACCGTCAAATATTCGCCGTGGTCTGAGAATTTGATGGGCACTATTATGATTGTCGTGGAGTCATAGCTTTCATCGCTGGGCATAAAGGTGTCGCATTTGTAGACGAGGGGCCTCAGCGGGAAAGGCAGCTTCCTCTCGCTCATGGGCTCGTCCTCCTGAAGACGAAGAACCCGCCTATGAGGAGGCCCATTAGGGCGCCCGCGACCGCTGGAACGTCGGCTGCTTCAGCTATGAGGCATCCGAGGACCGTGGGGAAGGCGATGGTTATGAAGTCCATTAGGTCGAAGGGCTTTCCGCCTATAAGCCCCTCTCCAGATCTGAGCTTGGTCGTGAAGCCTTGAACGGCGGTTATTAGGCTGTCCAGGAGCGTCGCGTGGGCAGCCAACTGCTTGTCCACCTTCTGCCTCTCCCGTTTGGCTTCCCTTAGCATCTCGTCCTTAGCCTTGAGCTGTTCACTTAGCTCCACGTAGGCGGGCGCATGGAGCGCCAGCTTCGCAAGGTGCTCGGGAATCTCCACCGAGGGCTCGTCTTCCGGAGCGTCCGGGATGAAGACGTGGACGTGCACTTTTCCAAGCTTGGCTATCGTGTAGGGCGTTGGAAGCGTGTATATGACGCCCGTAATTACGCCTTGCGCTAGGAAACCGAACCCTAGGCTGAACTTGGCTTGGGGGTCGTAGGCGGCGTAGGCGTTCAGGGGCTTGTCCACGTGCTTGTATTGGATGATGGCGTGTTTCGTGAACAGCTTTTCGCGTGTGAAGACGATGCGTATGAAGTTTGAAATTCTAAGTTCCCCGCCTTTTTCGAGCTTTTCAACGAGCTCTTTTAAGCTTTGGTCAGGGTTTGACTGCTTTTTCATAAGCGCCTCGAGGTCCTCTTTTATGAGGCGGAAGAATTGGTCCTCAACCCTCGATAGGAAGAACTCCGTCGAGTCCACAAGCGTTCCCTTTATTCGCCTAATCACCTTGCTTCCGTAATGGCGTCCCACGATCTCGTAGTAGCCCAGGCTTAACCCCGGGGCCGCTGGGGCTATCGCCCTCCAGACAGCCCAAACGATCAATATTATTATGAGCGCCAAGAGCCCTAACGCGAGGTTTGGAAGGAATTGAAGGATGTCCGTCCAATCCATCATGAACCCTCCACCATGTGTAGGCGCCACTCGTTAAGCTCGGCTACCCGCCGGTAAATGTAGAATACTGCGAGGATGAGCACGCAGCAGACGGCGAAGCTTATGGCTCCCAACACGCCGACGGTCAGCGACGTTTTGCCTATGCCCTCGACGAGGTTCTCCTGGCGTCCCATGAACTCGCTAAGTTGGGATTGAAGCCAGCTCCACATGGCGTTGGCGATCTCCTCGGCTGTCGGATAGCGAGGCGCCTCCACGACGCTTACCTTAATGCTGATCTCTATGCGGTCCGCTGACGTGTCGAACTCTATGCCCTTCGTTGCCCTTCCGCCTTCATATAAGCCTATGATGATGGTCTGGTTGACGGGTATGGAATAGGCGATGACGGCGTCTATGAAGTAAACGTCGAAGGCGTCAGCCTCGAAAATTATCTGGACCGGGCTCGTCGTAACCTTGTAGAGGCTGGTCCCCAACGTGCGGACGTTCACGCTCACGTTGTTGGTGTAGACGAAGCTGATGATTATCTGGGCTGGAGCGTAAAGCTCGTAGCTTGGAAGCCTAAAGCGGGCAACTTGCCAATATTGAGCCATAACGTTGGGAGCGAGGACAAGAAAGAAAAAAGAGAACATGAGGGTTGCGCGTATGAAAACCCTTCGCAAGCTTCAACCCCTCCTGACCGCAAGCCTGTCGCTGGGCTTCGGTTTGACCGGCTTCTCCGAGTCGCCTTGAGCCTCGCTTTTAGCCTTCGCCTCTTCAAGAGCCCTCTGCTCCTCGAGGATCTCGCGGACTATCCGCCTCAGCACGGGCTTCGGGATGTAACAGAAGCCTTTGATGGCAACTTGATCGTAGATCCTTTCCCAGCCCGGCCTATCGAGCTCCGAAAGCCTCTCAACGTCCTCGTCTGTTCCATGTTTGTTTTTCATAGCTGTGAAATCATCGCCCTTTTTCATAGCTGTGAGAATCGAGGGTTCTGCGGAGCCCTCGACGAATGATTCTTCCCTCTTCTTCGACTCCCGCAAATCTCCCTTAAACGCTAAGTAGGCGAGCGCTGGAATCCCGCAACCGAAGGCGAGCGCCACGAGGGCGACTTGGAGAAGCCAAGTCAAACCTTCCATGCGGACCTCCCCCTAACTCCCCCTTAAGGCTGGATTACTGCATAGCCGCCAGCCACGTCGTCGGCCGTGGCCCCCTCAACCCAGTTGAGGGCAACTGTTACAACCGTGTTGCCCGCCGGGAAGGTTTGAGCGTGTTGTCCAAAGGCGATGGTGCTGGCTGTGGCGTTCTTGAGGTAGACGTAAACCGTGGCCGAAACGGGCGATGTCGTCGGGTTGTTTATTTGCACGGTGCAGCTTGTCCATTGGTTCAGGTTTGGATCGTAGGTGAAGCTCATGGAAGTTATTGAGAGCGGGCATGGGGCGGTCGTAATGGACACGGTGAAGGGCTTTACAAGCGTGTAGCTGGTGATGGCGAAGGCTGCCAGCATAAGCGAGGACATCGTCGCAATCACAAGGAACGCGGCCACCCATCTAGGCATCTGAACCGTTTTCACCTTTTCCATCCCTCCTTTTCTCGAGGAAGGCCCTCACGTCCTCCAACAAGCGCTCGAGCTCCCCTGCCTTCGGAAAGCCCATCTCCTTGAGCTGGATGATGGCGGCAGTCAGGCTTAACAGCGGATAATACCTCTCGGCATAGCGTGTGACTTCCATGGCCTCGGCTAGGCTGAGCTTGGTAGTGAGCCAGAGCTTAGTAGTGAGCCAAAGCTTGGTTGTCAGCCAAAGCCCAAAGCCGAGGAAAAACTTGCCAAGCTTCGAGCGTCCAACCTCGAGCTGGTCTGAGGCTATGCGGAAGGCTTTCCGAAGCTCGGGGCTGTCTGAAACGTCTATGGTTATCTGGACCTTGCCCAAGAGGGCCTCCTCTCTATAAGAAAAATTGTCTGGAAATCTGGAGGGCTGGAAATCCAGAAGCTGAAGCCCGTCTGCG
>Ga0209394_1000631_pt1 | contig 26264 bp, 28 predicted proteins | sample JNZ201metaG_FD_184122 | JGI IMG/M metagenome (GOLD analysis project Ga0209394, IMG submission 184122) | Hot spring microbial communities from Jinze hot spring, China to study Microbial Dark Matter (Phase II) - JNZ 20120812A (SPAdes) (version 3) ... | reverse complement strand
TTACAAGATGATCTTGAATTTTAAAATTTAGTACTTATATTTTTTTCAAAAACTGGAGGTGAAAGTATGGAGAGAAGAGATTTTATGAAGATTGTGCTTGCTGGTATTGGTGGGTTAACTATGTTTGACCTCTTAAAGGTAAGAGAGGCCTTTGCTATTTTACCAGAAAACTTGCCCTCTCATGTAATGAAGGCTATTATTTACACTAAGGATAATGAGGGTATTTGGAAAGGAAAGGCAGGAAGTCATGCCCCGATTATTGAAGTTCAAGGTGATAAGGTAAGCGTTTTTACCTATCATGTTATGACTGACGCTCATTTCATTGTGAGACATACTCTTATTGACGAAAAAGGCAATATCCTTGGATCCAAGGTCTTCACTCCCAATGATAGAGAGGCCAGATCTACTTATCAGCTACCCCAAGGCTATAAGGGTAAGATCTACGCTACCAGCTTCTGTAATCTTCACGATCTTTGGGTCTCTGAATATACAGTAAAGTAGTAAAATGATTAGGGGGAGCGCTTTAGCTCCCCTTTATTTAAACCTTTTTCTTATTGACAAAGCGTTCTTCTTCACTAAAGATACATCCGCAATATTTTTGGCGATAGACTCCTAAGGCCAGGGTTTCTTCCTTACCCTCTTTATAACCAGGTCTCCAATCTTCATAATAAAAGGGTATTTTGTAGCGATGGCTCAATTCTTCTCCTATTTCTCGAATGAGCTCATGGTACTGAAAGGGGCTTTGGAGTAAGGTGGTAGAAAAGGCGGAAGCCCCCAATTCACGTGCTAAGCGAGCCGTTTTATCAAGGCGCAAATAATAACATCTCTCACATCTTTTTGGCTTTTCCCACTGAAACAGGGTCTCTTCAAGGAAGAATCTCAAGCCATAAGTTTTTTCCCAAAGCACTTCAAAGCCCTTAACACGTGCTATTTCCTCAAGGGCAGAGATCCTTGCTTTGAATTCCTGATAAGGATGGATATTGGGATTATAAAAAAAGCCCTTAAAGGAGATACCTTTTTCTCTAAGTTTAGTAATGGGATAAAGACTACAGGGGCCACAACAGATGTGCAAAAGGAGCATCTACTGTCCCTGCAATTTCAAACCAATTTCTGCAAGTCTCTTACCAAAGGCCCTCAAGATAGCCCTCTCATCTTCGTCAAGTTCTCGCTGGGAATTATCTCCTGCCACATGCCCAGGCCCATAGGGGGAGCCCCCTCCCTTAGTAGTAAAAAGATTCTTTACCGAGTAGGGAACACCTACAAAGATCATCCCTAAGTGAAGCAGAGCAGGTAGTAGGGAAAAGATGGTCATTTCCTGTCCCCCATGAAGAGTTGCAGTGGAGACAAAGATACCAGCTGGCTTTCCCTCTAAGGCACCTTCTTGCCAGAGGGGAGATAGCTTGTCAATCTGGTTTTTCAGTTGGGCTGAGACCACTCCAAAGCGGGTGGGTGTGCCAAAGGCTATAGCTCCTGCCTCTCTAAAATCTTCTAAGGTGACCAGAGGAACATCCTTTTGTAGCTCCTTTCCTCTCTTTATGTCTTCCCTTGATTGGATAATTTCTTCAGGGATTAATTCTGGGACCGTCCTGATTACAGGTTCAGCCCCTGAAACGGTTCTCACTCCCTCAGCTACCTCTAAGGCCATTTTATAGGTATTTCCAAAGGTGCTGTAATAAACAATAAGAACTTTCATAACACCTCCTTAATTTTGGGATTTTAGGGCCTTTAAAATCTCTTTCATGAAATAGGGAAGATCTAAAGGCCACCGAGAGGTGATAAGATTTCCATCCATTACTACCTCTTTATCCTCATAATGGGCTTTGGCCTCAATTAACTCCTTGGCTACACTCTTATAAGCTGTTGCGCGCTTTCCCGCTAAAAGACCTGCAGAGATAAGGATTTGGGGACCATGGCAAATAGCCCCAATGATCTTACCCTTTTCAAAGAAGGACTTAACTATCTCCAATACCTTGACATTTTCCCTTAGTTTGGCTGGAGCTTTGCCTCCAGGTAAGATGAGCAGATCATATGCCTCAGGATGGACCTCCTCCACAGAGAGATTGGCTTCAACAATATATCCGTGTTTTCCCTTAATTTTACCCTTGTTGAGAGAAGCAATATCTACTTCGATTCCCTCCTCTATTAAGCGATAGAAGGGATATAATAATTCTGTATCCTCAAAGTTATCGGCACTTATTATTAGAGCCTTCATAGGGTGCCTCCTTAAAGCATTTTGGTTAACTCTTGGAAGGCCTTATCATAATCAGGATGATGAGTAATTTCAGGAACGATCTCCATATAACGAATAATATCCTCTTGATCAATGATCAAGACAGCTCGGGCAAGGAGGCGAAGCTCTTTGATAAGGAGGCCATAGTTTTGGCCAAAGGAGGCCTCTCTGTGATCAGAAAGCACAAAGATTTTATTAATATTAGCAGTGCTACAAAAGCGAGCGAGAGCAAAGGGTAAATCCATACTAATATTGAGCGTAACCACCTTCTCAGGAAGTTTAGCTGCCCTTTCATTAAAGGTACGGGCCTGAAGGTCGCAAACAGGGGTATCTAAAGAAGGAGTTACACTTATAAGCTTGATCTTGCCTTTAAAATCATCCAATTTTACCTCTTTGAGCTCTTTATCTAAAACTGTAAAGTCTGGGGCCCTTTCGCCAACCTTTACTTCTTGCCCCACAAGGGTGACAGGATTTCCTGATAGAGTAACAGTTCTACTCATAAAACCCTCCCAAATTTTTTAAAATTGTAATACATTTTACCTTAAAAGTCAATTAAATTTTATATAAATCTTTAATTTTAGCAAGACAATGTAAAAAGGGAAAACTTTGACCATACATCTAATTAGAGGTTAGAGGGGATTTAAGGGTGGCTTAAGTGATTAGATTATAAGAAAGAGATAGTATAGGTTTATATGATAGCGGCTATATCTTGACAAAAAAAATAAAACTTGCTATTTTAAATTAAATTTTCAAGGGAGGGAGTCCATGGCAGATAAACCCCTGATCCTTTGGTTTGATGAGATCCATTATGGTGATATACCTTTGGTAGGGGGGAAAAATGCTTCTCTGGGAGAAATGTATTCTAAACTGACCTCAAAGGGGATAAATGTTCCTTATGGATTTGCGGTCACGGCGGAGGCATATAAATACTTTATCCAACAGAATCATTTAGATGAAAAAATTAAAGAAGCATTAAAAGGCCTTGACACCCATGATGTACATGACCTGCAGAAAAGAGGGAAACAGGTGAGAAACCTCATACTTCATGCCAAGATGCCTCCCAAACTGGCTGAGGAAATTGTTGCTGCCTATGAGAGGTTAGCTCAAAAATACGGGAAGGATCCAGATGTCGCTGTTAGGTCTTCGGCTACTGCTGAAGACCTTCCTGATGCTTCTTTTGCAGGCCAGCAAGAGACCTATCTCAATGTGAGAGGGGCAAAGGAAGTTCTTAAGTATGTGCAGCATTGCTTTGCTTCTTTATTCACAGACAGGGCTATCTCTTATAGGGAAGATAAAGGGTTTGACCATTTTTCGGTATATCTCTCTGTTGCTGTGCAAAAAATGGTGCGTTCTGACAGGGCAAGTTCAGGTGTAATGTTTACTTTAGATACTGAATCAGGTTTTAAAGATGTGGTATATATAACTGGTTCTTGGGGTCTTGGAGAATATGTGGTGCAGGGAAAAGTAAATCCTGATGAGTTCTATGTCTTTAAGCCCACCCTTAAAATGGGTTACAAACCTATACTTTCTAAAAAACTTGGTAGTAAAGATGTCAAGCTGATTTACGGCAAAAGCAGTAGACAGCCCTTGAGAGAAGTTAAGACAACCAAAGAAGAGCGAAATTCCTTTGTCTTAAGTGATGAAGAAATTCTAAAGCTGGCAGAGTGGGCTATAATTATTGAAGAACACTATGGACGCCCGATGGATATTGAGTGGGCAAAAGATGGAGATGGAAGGGAAGTAGGGACTGGGGAGCTTTTCATTGTCCAGGCAAGGCCTGAAACAGTGCATGCGGTAAAGGATCAAAAATTCTATGAAATTTACAAACTCAAAGGCCAGGGAAGGGTTCTTTGTACAGGAAAGGCAGTAGGAAGTAAGATCGGGCAGGGAAGAGCAAGAGTGATTCTTGATGTAAGTGGGATCTCTGAATTTCAACCAGGGGAGGTCCTTATTACTACGATGACTGATCCTGATTGGGAACCTATTATGAAAAAGGCTTCAGCTATAGTTACCGATAAAGGTGGAAGGACTTGCCATGCAGCTATTGTTTCACGCGAGCTTGGTATTCCCTGTATTGTAGGCACAGAAATAGCTACTAAGGTTGCCAAAACTGGTATGGAAGTTACCGTGGATTGCACCCAGGGAGAGGAGGGAAGGCTCCTTGAGGGGCTTATTCCTTTTGAAGTGGAAAGGATTGACCTGGAAAAAATGCCTCAAACAAAGACTAAAATTATGATGAATGTGGGGATCCCAGAACAGGCCTTTGCACAGGGGCAGATTCCTAATGATGGAGTTGGGCTTGCCCGTTTAGAATTTATCATAGGGTCTCACATAGGAATTCATCCCTTGGCATTAATAAATTTTGAGGAGTTGAAACAAAAGGCATCCACAAATAAGAAAATTGCTCGCCTTGTTAGAGAAATAGAGGCCAAAACATCTACCTATAAAAATAAGGCTGACTTCTTTGTAGATAAGCTTGCTCAAGGTGTGGCTACTATTGCAGCTGCTTTTTATCCCAAGGATGTCATTGTGAGGCTCTCAGATTTTAAAAGTAATGAGTATGCCAATCTCTTAGGTGGTTACCTTTATGAACCTGAAGAGCATAATCCCATGATAGGGTGGAGAGGGGCATCCCGCTATTATGATCCTAAGTTTGAACCTGCCTTTGCCTTAGAATGCAAGGCCTTAGCCAAGGTGAGAAATGAAATGGGATTAACCAACGTTAAGGTTATGATTCCCTTTTGTAGGACCCCAGAGGAAGGTAAAAAGGTAATAGAAATTATGGAGAAGTATGGCCTTAAAAGAGGTGAAAATGGTTTAGAAATATATGTGATGTGCGAAATACCAAGCAATGTGGTCTTAGCTGAAGAATTTGCTAAGATCTTCGATGGTTTCTCTATCGGTTCTAATGACCTCACTCAGCTCACTTTGGGACTTGATAGGGATTCTGAATTGGTGGCCCATCTTTATGATGAGAGAAATCCAGCAGTTAAGAAGATGGTTAAAGAGGTTATCGAGATTGCCAAAAAAACTGGGAGAAAGATAGGCATCTGTGGGCAGGCTCCAAGTGATTTCCCAGATTTTGCCGAATTCTTAGTTGAGTGTGGGATAGACTCTATGAGCCTCACTCCAGATACTATAGTAAAAACAAGGCTGTTAGTTGCAGAAAAGGAAAGGGTCCTCAAAGATGATAAGAAAAGAGTAAAAAAGTGCTAAAGATACTTTTTTTTCTGATCTTAAGTTGGTGGCAACTAAGCTTCTCAGCCTCCACTTATCCTATAGGGGTCCTACCGCCTGAGATTATTCCTGAAAGGGAATACGGGTATCTTCAAAGGTCAGTATATCAATTTTTACAAAATCAGTTGAATATCACCAGCGAAATCCTTTTTGTATCTACAGACCTTCCTCATAAAGAGAAATTTTCTAAGGTCTTACAAAGTAGGATAAATTTCCTCTCTGCTGAGAGGGTTAGGATAGAGCTTAATCTTCAGGAGGTGGAGACTGGAAGGTCAATGTGGACCAGTGTAAAAGAAGTTCCTCCAGAACACTTTTGGACCACCCTTGGACAAGAAGTAGAAAGGCTAAGGAAGACCTTAATGCAAAGTTCACCTGCCATAAATAAACCCGTAGAGAATCCCCCGCGCTTGGTTTTGTCCTCTTTCAAGGGAGAAGACAGACCATCCTTTTTCTCTCGATTAAATCCTTTGCCTTTAATTTCAAGACTCTTCCCTAAAAAAGAAGAGCCTTTGAAAATAAAAGTAGAGATTCCACCTCCACCACCGCCACCTGGATATAATATACCTCAAGTAAGTCCTATCCAAAGGGAGGCTATAAGGCCCGAGGTAAGATATCAGCCTCTCCCTGCTAAAGAAGCCTCACCCTGGCAATGGTGGTGAGATGAAAAAGCAACCACAGATTATAATAAAGCCTTATCAAAGGAAGAAAAAAAAGAAGAGGTTAAAGAGATATTTCCTGGTTATTCTTACTTTTTTAATCTTTTTTACTCTCAGTCTTTACTTTCTGCTTAGCTGGCTGGTGAAAAAGGAATCGGGAGAATTAGAGAAACAGCGCCTTAATAATCAGATATTGCGCTCGGAGATCAAGAGATTTCAGAGTTCAAATGAGGCCTATGAGGAATTTATACGCACTAAATTAGGCTATATAAGAGAGGGAGAAAAGATTATAGTTTACTCTGAAAGTCCAAAAAAATAGATGATACGAAACTGGGGGTGGTTGGATGTTTAATTGTCAGATACTTGAAGGTTATTTTGAAGGGAAGGATCTAAGGATTGCTCTGGTGGTAAGTCGTTTTAATATTTTTATTACGCAAAAACTTTTAGAGGGTGCATTAGATGTCTTGAGGCGCCATCAGGTTGATGAGAAAAATATTTCGGTAGCCTGGGTGCCTGGCGCCTTTGAAATACCCCTGGTAGCTAAAAAACTTGCCAGATCTGGCAAGTTTGATGCAGTGATTTGTTTGGGTGCTATCATCAGGGGGGCGACCCCTCATTTTGAATACGTAGCAGCAGAGGCCTCAAAAGGTATTGCCCAGGTTATGTTGGAGACAGAAGTTCCTATAATCTTTGGTATTCTTACTACCGATACCATTGAGCAGGCTATTGAAAGGGCTGGTACTAAAGCTGGCAACAAAGGAGCCGAAGCAGCCTATACCGCTATAGAAGTAGTTAATCTGTTGAAAAAGATCTCAAACTTTTAAAAGAGGCCTAAATAAAAAATTTTTGGATTGCCTTTGACTTGGGTTTAGATGGTGATTATGAAGGTATGTTTACTTGGTTAGATCAACCTCAAGCGAAAAAATGGGGACTGTATTTTTCCGTAATAAAAGACTATTCCTATCAAGAGGATTTTTTGACTGAATTGAAAGAGTAATAGATTTATATTAGGTAGAAGAGGTAAGCTCTATTGGTGGGCTACGCTCCAAAGGAAACAGCAGATGAAGTAGAAATTGAAGTAGAAACTGCATAGAATATGCGTTATTTAGTAGATATATTATAGTAATATTTAAAAAAATAAATAACATGGAGGGTGTGGGATGAAGAGTATTAGAGATATTGTCCTAAAGGGTAAGAAAGTTTTCCTAAGAGTGGACTTCAATGTACCCTTAGAAAAGGGGGTTATCCTTGATGATACGAGAATTGTGGAGGCCCTACCCACTATTGAATATGCCCTAAATTCAGGGGCAAAAGTAATCCTTTGTTCTCATCTGGGAAGACCAAAAGGGAAGAAAGTTCCCGAATTATCTTTAAAGCCTGTATATGAATACTTAAAGAACAAGATTAAAAGTCCAGTCAAGTTTTTAGAAGATCCTTTAGGAGAAGAGGCAGAGAGGGCACTTTCTAAGTTACAAGAGGGGGAGGTCCTTCTCCTTGAAAATATAAGGTTTTATGAAGGGGAGACCAAAAACGATCCAGAATTTGCGAAGTCTTTAGCCAGATTTGCCGATGTCTATATAAATGATGCCTTTTCTGTATGCCACAGAGCCCATGCCTCAGTAGTAGGGCTTCCTAATCTTGTAAAGGAAAAAGGGATAGGCTTTCTCACCGAAAAGGAACTAAAATATCTTACCCGAGTGATGGCTAAACCAGAGAGGCCCTTTTATGCTATAGTGGGGGGTAGCAAGGTTTCCACTAAAATTGGGGTTTTAAAAAATTTGCTTCCCAAAATTGATAAACTTTTCATCGGTGGGGCTATGGCCAATACCTTTCTTTTGGCCCTTGGTTATAAAGTAGGAACCCATCAGGTAGAAGAGGATTACCTTGAGCTGGCAAAGGAGATCTTAAGGGAGGCCAAAGAACAGGAAGTAAAGATTTATTTACCTGTTGATGTGGCTATAGAAAGGGAAGGTGAGGTCTACGAGGTAAGTTTAGATGAGCTAACTGAGGAGGATAAGATTTATGATCTGGGTGAGGAGACGGTGGAACTCTTTTCTTCAGCCTTGGAGGGAGCTAAGACTATTATTTGGAATGGACCTCTTGGTTATTTTGAAAAAGCCCCCTTTCAGGTTGGAACAGTTGCCATAGCCAGAGTTGTTGCCAGCTCCTCAGCCATCACCATTGCAGGGGGTGGAGACACCTTATCTGCCCTGAAGCTTGCAGGTGTTCTTCATGCCTTTTCTCATACCTCTACTGCAGGAGGCGCCTTTTTGGAATATTTAGAAGGAAAAGAACTTCCTGGTTTGGCAGCCCTAAAGTAAGTAAGTGGAGGTATTTCTTATGGCAAGGTATATCTTTGCTGGCAACTGGAAGATGAACTATACCATCAGGGAAGCAAAGGAATATTTTGAAAAATTTCTCCAATATATCCCCCAAATAGACCTAAAAGATAGGCTTATTATTATTGCTCCCCCCTTTACAGCGTTATACTATGTATCCCAAATGCTTCAGAATACTCCTCTAAAGCTTGCTGCGCAGAATGTGCACTATGCAGAGAAGGGGGCTTTCACTGGAGAGATTTCTCCGCCTATGTTAAGGGAGCTAAGGGTGGAATATGCAATTATTGGCCATTCGGAGAGAAGACATATCTTTGGAGAAAAGGATGAACTTATCAGCCAAAGAGTAGCAGGGGCCTATAAGTGGGGGCTTATACCTATTTTATGCTTGGGGGAGACCTTACCTGAAAGAGAGGCAGGGAAGACCTTGGAGGTGGTGAGAAATCAATTGGAGAGAGGCCTTGAGGGAATTAAAGATTTAGATCCAGCTAAAGTCATTATTGCCTATGAGCCTGTTTGGGCTATTGGGACAGGTCAAAATGCCACTCCTGAGCAGGCTGAGGAGGTGCATAGCTTTCTTAGAGAAAGCTTGAGGAAACTCTTTGGTGAAAGAGCCTCAGCTGTGCCTATCCTCTACGGAGGAAGTGTTACTCCCGAAAATGTGGCCTCCCTCATGGCTAAGGCTAATGTAGATGGAGTCCTTGTGGGCGGAGCTTCTTTAGATCCAGAAAAATTTTTTAAAATTGTAAGTATTGAGGTTTTAAAGGAGAGCCATAAGGGATGTAGCCTTCCTGATTATTCATCTTTGAGTAAGGATATCTTAGAAATACCTCAAAAATACAAAAGATTAGTAATAGTAGGCGCAAGTCCTAAACCAGATCGTCCAAGCTATATAGTGATGGAATATCTATTAAGAGAGGGCTTTCAGGTAATTCCTGTAAATCCACGCTATCCTGAAATCTTAGGTCAAAAGACCTTTCCCGATTTGGAGAGTATACCTTCTGATTTTTCCCCAGAGGTTATTATTATCTTTAGGAAAAGTAGCGAGGTCTTCCCTCTTGTGGAGCGAGCCCTTAAACTAAAGCCCAAGGTGATCTGGTTGCAAGAGGGAATTGAAAATGAAGAGGCAAAAACCTTAGCAGAAAGCCAAGGAATAAAGGTAGTTATGAATAAATGCTTTAAGAAGGTGCACCAGATCTCTAAATGGAACATTTAGAAAGTTCCCGGGGTTTACTTGAAACCTTTGAACATCTAAGGAAGGTCCTTCACTATCGAAAAGAGGATCTCTTAAGCATTAGTCTTTATGCGCTCATGGAGCAAGTGAAAAGTTTTTTAACTTTAGAACCAAAGATATATTTTAGCGAACTCTTTTTAGAAATTCTGAGCAAGCTCTCCTATGGTCTCTATATTAAGAGTAATCTCCTTTTGAATTTACCTCCACCAATAGTTGAAGAGGAGGTAACAGGGAAAGATTATCTCAGGGAACGTGCCTTTTTTTGGTATCAAGCTTTACCTCTGGAGAGGCTTTTAAATGAAAAGATCTTTCTGCCCAAGGTTAATGGGGTTACTGTGCCTGACAGACAGGAGGGAAAAGGCGATCCTTCACAGCTAATTAAAGCTCTCTTAGACCTTTTAGAAAGGATTAAGCAAGAACCCACTCTTACCTTAAATTTGGATACCCCATCAATTGAAGAATACCTGGAAAGGCTAAAGAGTTTTTTGAAAGTCCACCCTGTGACCACTTGGGAGGAGCTAAGCAAAATATTTAATTTTGCTGACCTTCTGGAAAAGGTCTATTTTTTCTTAGCCCTTCTTTTTTTAGTTTTTGAGGGCATCTGCGGCGTGCATCAGGATGAGCAAGGAATAATTCATATATTTATAAAGCCCTAAAAAACTTGTTTTTAAATAAAAAATGGGGAAAAATTATACAGTTTTAGTAAAAATTCTTCATAAAGCCTTAAAACCTTTTTAAATAAAATTTGACTATTTTGCTTAGTCTTTTAAAAAAGGTTGATATGAATTACACCATTGTTCATATTGTTGAAAATTGCACAGGCTGTGAGGAATGTGTTAAGGTCTGTGGAGAAAATCACCAGGGTTTGTCCAACTGTCGAATTTTCAAGGTAGGTTCTAAATTTGCGTATTTTTCCTGTTTGCAGTGTAAGAAACCTCAGTGTGCAGCTGCCTGTCCAGTTTTTGCTTTGGCTAAGAAGGGAGAAATAGTGGCCTTCTATCAAAATCTCTGTGTAGGCTGTAAAAATTGTATTGAGGCCTGTCCCTGGGGGGTTCCGCGTTTTAATTTTAATACTGGGACCATAGGGAAGTGTGATCTTTGTTTTCAACGGGTAGAAAGGGGGGAGTTACCCTATTGTGTCTCTGCCTGCCCGAATAAGGCCTTAGAGATAAAAGAATTGAAGGCCAAGGAGTAAGGGAAGATGGGCGGTCTTTTGCCTTTACTAATTTTTGCTGGGTTGGTATTGGTCATTGGGCTTTCTATGCTTTTGGCTAACAGACTTATTGCCATAAGAAAGCCCTTTCCTGAAAAGTTGATTGCCTATGAGTGTGGAATAGATCCCTCTGGGGATACTAAAGGGCCCTTTAAGGTAAAGTTCTATCTTATAGCCCTTATATTTCTTATCTTTGATGTAGAAGTAGTTTTCCTTTATCCTTGGGCTGTAGTCTTTGAGGAATTGTCTTGGTTTGGTTTTGTGGAGATTTTCATCTTTGTAGTTATGCTTTTTGCAGCCTATCTTTATGCCCTTAGTGAAGGAGGCTTGAAGTGGGAGTAGAGAAGTCCACTATTGAGATTGCTCCCTCTGTTAGGCAGATACCGGGGACACCTGCCTTTATTACCCCTATAGATAAGATTTTTAACTGGGCCAGGGCTTCTTCTATTTGGCCTATGACCTTTGGTCTTGCCTGCTGTGCCATTGAGATGATGGCTACAGGGGCCAGTCACTTTGATCTTGACCGTTTTGGTATCATCTTTAGGGCCTCACCAAGACAGGCTGATTGTCTTATTGTGGCTGGTACAGTTACTAAAAAGATGGCTCCTATGATAAAGAGGGTCTATGAACAAATGGCAGAGCCAAAATATGTTATTGCTATGGGAAGTTGTGCCTGTTCTGGAGGGATCTTTAGGACCTATTCAACGGTGCAGGGAGTAGATGAGTTTTTGCCTGTGGATATCTATTTGCCAGGCTGTCCCCCAAGGCCTGAGGCTCTAATTTATGCTCTTCTTCAGTTACAAGAAAAAATGAAGAGAGAAACAGGTAGATGGGGATTTTGGAGAAAATAGATATGGAAACCCTATTAAAAAACTTAAAAGAAAAGTTTCCTCGTTATATTTTGGACCTAAGAGAGGGAGATACTACGACCTTAACAGTTAAAAGGGAGGGTTTTTTAGAGATAATGCAATTTCTCAAGGGAGAAGGCTTTAATCATCTTATTGATCTCTGTGGTGTGGACTACCTAAATTATAAGCTTGAAGCAAAGCCTGAACGCTTTGAAGTGGTTTATCATCTCTATAGTATTTCCCGAAAGGAGCTCTTAAGGGTAAAAGTGCCCATTCCAGAGAAGGACTGTTGGCAATACTCTCTAACTTCCCTTTGGAAGACCGCTAATTGGTTTGAAAGAGAGTGCTATGACATGTTTGGGATTGTCTTTAAGGGACATCCAGATTTAAGAAGGATCCTTATGCCTGAAGATTGGGAAGGCTTTCCCTTGCGAAAAGACTATCCCTTGCAACTTGAAGAGGAGAGAGAATGGAAGGTGTATAGGGAGCTTAAGACTAAAGCCAGGGGTGCCAGATGAGTTCTTCCCTAATTGAAGTAAGGCCAAAGAGGGTAAACTCTGACCAGTATGAAGAGCCCTTTTATCTTAATCTTGGGCCTCAGCATCCTTCAACGCACGGAGTTTTGAGGCTTGTCCTTGAACTTGATGGTGAGACCATAGTGGGGTGTGATCCCCGTATTGGCTATTTACATCGAGGTGTGGAAAAGCTTGCGGAAAATCTGAACTATAATCAGACCATTGTGCTCAGTGATCGTTTAGATTACATTGCCTCTGCAGCCAATAATACGGTCTTTTGTTTAGCCTTTGAGAAGCTCTTTGGGCTAAAGGTGCCAAGAAGGGCAAGGCTTTTGAGAACTATAGTGAATGAGATGGCCCGTATATCAAGCCATCTCCTCTGGCTTGCCACCCATGCTCTTGATATAGGGGCTATGACTGTTTTTCTATATTGTTTTCGTGAGCGTGAAAGGCTTCTTAATATTTTTGAAGAGATCTGCGGGGCAAGACTAACTCATAGTTATGTTCGAGTAGGTGGAGTGAGACAGGATTTCACCCAAGAAGCCATAGAGAGCCTAAAAAAATTTACCGAGGAGTTCCCTCAATTGATTTTAGAGTATGAGACCTTAATTGATGTGAATAGAATTTGGCTTGAAAGGACCAAGGGTATAGCTGTGGTCTCTGCTGAAGAGGCTATAAACTTGGGTTTAACAGGACCTGTCTTAAGAGGTTCTGGAGTTCCCTATGATGTGAGAAAGTTTAGACCATATGATGCATACGATGAAGTAGAATTTGAGGTGCCTGTGGGGGAGCGGGGGGATGTCTATGACCGTTATCGTGTTAGAATGATGGAGATGCGGCAGTCTAATAGGATAATTAAACAGTGTTTAGAAAAGCTTCCTGAGACTGAGGGTGAGCCTATTATAGCTGAGGATGCTCCTGATCTTCTTATCCCTGAGAGAATGAGAGAGCCAGAGCCAAAACCTCATCCTAAAAAAGGTTTTATTTTTACGGGAAGGGAAGTGTTCCCAGTTCCACCAGGGGAGGCCTTTGCCAGTATCGAATCTCCAAAGGGCGAACTTGCAGTCTATGTGGTGAGTGATGGCACGAATAAACCCTGGAGACTTAGGATTAGAACACCATCATTTGTGCACATATCTGCTATACCAAGCTTAGCGAAGGGACATTTAATAGCAGACCTTATTGCTATAATTGGGACTTTGGATGTGGTTTTAGGAGACTGTGATAGGTAAGAAATAGAGAGTTGTATTTTGATATTTAGGGAGGGGGGCTTGATGGATATTACCCTTTTACAAGGGCCAGTTCTTGTGGCCGTTTCAGGTCTTATTCTCCTTCTTGTTTCACTTACACATGTAGCCTATCTTACTTATGCAGAGAGGAAGATTATAGCGAGGATGCAGCAAAGACTTGGTCCTAATAGAGTTGGCCCGAGGGGAATATTGCAACCTATAGCTGATGTATTGAAACTTATTCAGAAGGAGGATATTTTTCCTGCAACCGTTGATCGGCCCATTTTTGCCATAGCCCCCCTTATATCCTTAGTTTGTGCTGCCTCTGGTCTTGCTTTGATACCCCTTTGGGAAAGGTTTGTCCTCAGCAATCTAAATGTGGGGCTTCTTTTCATACTTGCTCTGAGTTCTTTAAGTGCCTATGGAGTTATTTTGTCTGGCTGGGCATCCAACTCAAGATACGCCTTTCTTGGGGCTTTGAGGGCAAGTGCCCAGGTTATAAGCTACGAGGTAGCTATGTCTTTAGCCTTACTTTCCGTGGTATTAATGGCTGGATCTTTTAATCTTCAGGATATAGTAAAGGCCCAGATGGAAAGCCCTTTTAAGGTCTTTCTCATACCCCAAATTGTTGCCTTTTTTGTATTTATGGTTTCAGCCTTAGCAGAGACAAATAGAGTCCCCTTTGATTTACCTGAGGCAGAAACAGAGCTTGTGGCTGGTTATTTTGTGGAATACAGTGGTATTCGCTTTGCCCTTTTTTACCTTGCGGAATATTTTGGTATGGTAGTAATGAGTGCCCTTGCTGTTACTTGTTTCTTAGGTGGTTATGCTGGTCCCTTTGAGGTCCCTGGTCTTCCTTTCTTTTGGTTTTTAATAAAATTATATTTACTACTCTTTTTCTATATATGGGTAAGGGCAACCTTACCTCGTTATAGGTATGACCAGCTCATGAGCCTCGGATGGAAGGTCCTTATTCCAGTGGCGCTCCTTAATCTCTTTGTAACAGCCTTTTTAAAATTAATGTTTTGAGGGAAAAGAGATGGGGCTACTGCAGAAGGTATTACTTCTTGAGATCTGGAAAGGGCTTGCCTTAACTTTAAGAAAATTGCTTTTGGAAAGGCCAGTGACTATTCAGTATCCTGAAAAGGATAAGGTCATCCCAAAACCCGGTTTTCGAGGGAGACATGCCTTAGTTAGAGATCCTCAAAGTGGAGATACTTTATGTATTGGCTGTATGAGATGCGCAAGGGTTTGCCCTTCTAAGTGTATTCAAATTGAATATGAAGTGGACCCAGAGGCAAAAAGGAGAAGGATAGTGCGTTATGATATTGAGGCCCTGAGATGTGTCTACTGTGGATATTGTGAAGAGGTATGCCCTGTTAATGCGGTGGTTTTAACGGAGTTTTTTGAGTATATTGGTTTTAGTCGTGAAGAGCTTTATTTTACCAAAGAAAAGTTATTACAGAACTGGGATGATTTTATAAAAACCCAAAAGAGACCTTACTTAAATCCCTTCTGGAAACCAAGAGGATATCCAGAGAGACTTTTACCAGCCAAAAAGAGAGCCTTTACAGGTGTATGAAGTTATGAATTGGGACTATCTTGTGTTTTTTTATTTGGCCTTAGGTATGTCTTTACCAGCCCTTTTGGCTGTGGTTTCCAGGAATCCTGTTCATGCAGTTTTATGGGTATTAGTGCTCATACTACATCAGGCCTTTATGCTGTATACCCTTGGTTCTGAGTTTTTGACAGCCGTTCAGATTATAGTGTATGCTGGCGCGGTGCTTGTTCTCTTTCTTTTTGTTGTCTATCTCATAAATCTTCGTAAAGAGGAAAGATGGCACGTTTTTGTTTCTAAAGCCTCACTTGGTTTGATGATCTTTCTTATTTTTGTCTTCTTTTTCTTTAAATCCCTTCTATTTCTTACGGCTTTAGTACCTTCCTTTAAGGCGCAGCTTCCTTATGATGTCTCTCAAGGGACCAATCTCATGTGGATGGCTCGCTATCTCTTTACCCACTTTCTCTTCCAGTTTGAGGTCATTGGCGTTATCCTCTTAGTGGTTGTTTTGGGTGCTGTCTTTTTATTGAGAAAGTTAAAGGAGGAGCAATATGGTTCCCTTTGAATATTATGTTTTCTTAAGTTTTTTACTCTTCATTATTGGCTTGATAGGTGTGCTATTTAGGAGAAATTTAATTATTTTACTTGTCTCCTTAGAAATTATGATGAATGCCCTAATCATTTTTTTTGCTGCCCTTTCTCACTTTACTCATGATACTACTGGATACTTAATAGTTTTTTTCTTGATAGCTATGGCTGCAGCTGAAGCTGGAGTAGGTTTAAGTTTAGCAGTGCTATTATATAAGAAACTTCGCAAGGTCTATACTGAAGAAATAAACTGCTTTAGGGGATAGCCTATGGCCTCTCTTGCTGCAACTGAAATGGTTAGTTCCTTTAATTTAAAAGTTTTTTTAGTGCCTTTCTTACCCTTGATAGCCTCCCTTACCACCCTTATTTTCGGTAAAAGATATTTTCCCGACAAACCCTATGTATTGCCTGTTTCTGCCCTTTTGGTAAGTTTTCTCCTTTCATTAAGCCTTCTCTTTGAGGTTATCTCAGGAAAGATATACAACTTTGATCTCTATTCGTGGATAGTAGCAGGCAATTTCAAGGTTGGCCTTGGATTTCTTGTGGATCCCCTTTCTATTATGATGCTTTGCATGGTTACCTCACTTTCCTTTTTAATTCATGTTTATTCTATTGGTTACATGAAGGGTGATCCAGGTTATTATAGATTTTTTTCTTATATATCCCTATTTACTTTCTTTATGCTCATGCTCGTGCTTTCCAATAATTTAGTACAACTCTATCTTGGTTGGGAGGGAGTAGGGCTCTGTTCCTATTTGCTTATCGGTTTCTGGTATGAGAAAAAGAGTGCAAGCGATGCAGCTAAAAAGGCCTTTATAGTTAACCGTGTGGGAGATTTTGGTTTTGCCTTGGGTATCTTTGCCGTATTTTATTATCTGGGCACCCTCTATTATCACGAAATATTCCCCAAGTTACCTCAGCTTTCCCAGGTCTATTTAAGCCTTGGTGGTTATGAGATACATGTGCCCTTTTTGATAGCCTTTCTTTTATTCTGTGGGGCTATGGGGAAAAGTGCCCAGTTTCCTCTGCATACCTGGCTTCCTGATGCCATGGAAGGGCCTACTCCAGTTTCAGCCCTCATACATGCTGCTACCATGGTTACAGCGGGAGTCTTCATGGTTTCAAGGCTTCATGCCCTATTTGAAATGAGTGATTATGCTATGGCCATGGTGGCTTTTGTAGGGGTATTTACTTCCTTTATGGCAGCTACCATTGCTCCTACGCAGTTTGATATTAAAAGAGTTATAGCTTACTCAACTCTATCACAGCTTGGTTACATGTTTATGGCCTGTGGAGTAGGTGCCTTTGCTGTGGGGATGTTTCATCTCTTTACCCATGCCTATTTTAAGGCCTTACTCTTTCTTGGGGCAGGAAGTGTCATACATGCCCTTCATCATGCAGCAGATCCCAATGATATACGTATCATGGGGGGATTAAGAAAGTATATGCCTATTACTTTTTGGACCTTCTTAATTGCCTCTCTTTCCATCTCAGGCGTTCCAGGACTTGCCGGTTTCTTTAGCAAAGACGAAATCCTTGCCTATGCTTTTTTTTCCAAATATCCTTGGGGTAAGTTCATCTGGTTTATGGGGGTTGTTATTGCCTGTATGACAGCCTTTTATACTTTTAGGGTCTTTTTCAAGGTCTTTTTTGGTGAATTTCGTGGAGAAGAGGCCCTTCACGGTCATCATCCTCATGAATCTCCTAAGGTGATGACTATACCTTTGATTATTATATCTATTGGGGCTATTTTTTCTGGATGGCTTGGTATTCCCGAATCCTTAGGTGGTGGGGCACACTTTCAAAGGTTTTTAGAAACAGTCCTTGGACATCCCGAATTACCCCATGTAGAGCATAGCACTGAATATTTCTTAATGGCCCTCTCAGTTTTGGCCGGACTCTTAGGTATATTCCTTGCCTATCTGATCTACGTAAAGAACCCCTCATTAGAAACAGTATTTTCTTCGCGTTTTAGGTTTGTATATAACTTTATTTATAGAAAGTGGTATTTTGATGAGCTCTATCATAAGATCATTGTAGTTCCCACATTATGGCTATCGAGAACTGTAGTAAATCTCATTTTAGATACCTTTGTTATTGATCAAACTGTTAATGGCTCAGCTAAGACTGTAGAAGCCACTGCTGGTTTCTTTAGGAGATTTCATACAGGTCTAATTAATCATTATAACTGGTTTATTCTCTTAGGTCTTATTATATACTTTCTTTTTATGTATCTAAAGTGAGGAGGAGGGCAGGGTGAACATCTCAGGAATTTTGAGTTGGATTTTGTGGTCACCCCTAATTGGTATATCAATTATCCTCTTAACTCCCAGGGAGAGAGAGAGAATAATTAAGGCTATAGCCCTTATTACGGCCCTTTTTGATTTCCTGCTCTCTGTTGTTTTATTACTTAACTTTGACTTTAGTAATCCACATTTTCAGTTGGTAGAAAAGAAGCTATGGATTGAGGCTATAAATAGTTATTACTTTCTTGGAGTTGATGGGATAAGCATTCTTTTCGTGCCTCTTTCTACCTTGGTTACTCTTCTATGTATCCTCATTTCCTGGGACTCTATTAAAGAAAAGGTTAAGGAATTTTATCTTGCCCTTTTATTTACCAATATTGCTATGGTGGGAGTATTTTTATCCCTTGATCTACTTCTCTTTTATGTCTTTTGGGAGGCCCTGTTAATTCCCATGTATTTAATCATTGGGATTTGGGGTGGTCCAAGAAGAATTTATTCTACTATCAAGTTTTTCCTTTATACCTTCTTTGGTTCTATTTTCATGCTTGTAGCGATTATCTATCTCTTTCTGCAATACGGAACTTTTGATTATACTGTCCTTTTAGGGAAGAGCTTTGCTCCCCATGTGGAGAAACTACTCTTTCTTGGATTCCTTATAGCCTTTGCTGTAAAGGTCCCTATGTGGCCGGTTCACACCTGGCTTCCCGATGCCCATACTGAGGCTCCGACAGCAGGTTCAGTTATTTTAGCTGGAATTCTCATAAAGCTTGGTGGATATGGTATGGTAAGATTTTTATTGCCCCTATTCCCTCAGGCAACCCTCTATTTTGCCAATCTAATACTTTTCCTCTCTGTTATAGCTATTATCTATGCAGGTCTTGCCTGTCTTTGGCAAAGCGATTTGAAGAGACTTATTGCCTATAGTTCTGTAAGTCACATGGGCTTTGTAACCATAGGTATATTCTCGTTAAATCCAGTGGGAATTAATGGGGCTATACTTCAAATGATCAATCATGGAATAGTAACTGGGGCACTTTTTATGTGTGTAGGAGTTATTTATGATAGAACCCACAGCAGAGCTATAAATTATTATGGTGGTCTTGCTACCACTTTTCCCTTTTATGCGGCCCTATTTATGATCTTTACCCTGGCAAGCATTGGCTTGCCTGGCACTAATGGATTTATAGGGGAATTTCTTATCCTACAGGGCACCTTTCTCAAAGATAAACTGTTTGCAGCTCTTGCTGCTACTGGCGTTATAATAGGTGCCGCTTACATGCTATGGCTCTATCAGCGAGTCTTCTTTGAAAAACCTAAGGCTCATCTTTATGGGCTAACTCCCATGAAATGGAATGAAATTATCTCTCTCATATCCATGGTTATATTAGTCTTTCTAATAGGGCTCTATCCAACTTTGTTATTAGATTTTATGAAAGCAACAGTGGCTAACTTACTCATCAAGTTCACATAGGAGGAGTTCGGTGTTTACTTTGAGTTTGAATTTAGGCGTGATTTATCTTGAGTTAATATTACTTTTTACAGGTTTATTCCTTTTCTTGGTTGACCGCTTTATTTCTAAGAAGGGATATGCTTTTTGGTTAAGTTTATTTGTAGCCCTATTTTTAGTAGTCCTTCTACTTGTTTTGCCTTTTGGGGAGTTCACAAGGGCCTTTAAAACAGACTTTTATTCGGCCACTTTAAAATTCCTGCTAAGCACAGGGCTTATTTTTATATTAGTCCTTTCCTATGATTTTTTAAGTAAATTTAAAGCCTTAAATTTAGGAGAATATTATGGTTTAATTTTTTTCTCTGTCCTTGGTGTCTATATTATGTTATCCAGTCAAGACTTTCTAACTCTCTTTTTAGGTATGGAATTGATGAGTATTCCTATCTACTTTCTCATCGCCTCATCCTACGTGTACAAAAAAGTCTCCATAGAGGGAGCTATAAAGTATTTCGTAGTGGGTGCAATAGGTTCGCTCTTTTACATTTTAGCCCTCGGTATAGCTTATTACATGACAGGCTCTCTCTATTTTGATGCACTTTTTAGTAAATTAGTACAAGGTCTGTACAAAAGCGAGATCTTCATTGCCTCTTTAACCTTTTTATTTTTACTAATAGCCTTTTCCATTAAGCTCTCTTTAGTGCCTTTTCATATGTGGGCTCCTGATGCCTATGAGGCCTCCCCTTTACCTATTACAGCTTTCTTAGCAGGAATTATTAAATTTGCCATGTTGGCAACCTTGATAAAGCTTTTAATATTAGCTTTTTCGCCTCTAAAAATAGATATAGGCAAGCTGTTGATTCCCACTGCCCTTTTAACTATCCTGATTGGCTCTTTACTTGCTATTAAGCAGGACCATATAGTGAGGTTACTTGCCTATTCCTCTATAGCCCATGTTGGATATGCTACTCTTGGGCTTGTTAGTGGGGACTTTACTGGCTATGGATTTTCCCTTTTTTATATGTTCGTCTATCTATTTATGACCATTGGTAGCTTTGCCTTGCTTATATATTTGGCTAAGATAAAGGAATCCATGCTTCTTATACCACAGCTAAGCGGTCTTGCCCAACAATTACCACTTGTTAGCTTTTTTATTTTACTTATATTCTTTTCATTAGCAGGGATACCACCTACCGCTGGTTTTATGGCTAAGTTCTATCTTTTTGTCGTATTAGTAAAGAGTAAGTATCTCTGGGTAGCTATTTTTGCCTTAATATTCTCTATTCTCGGAGCCTATCCTTATCTGAGGGTTATAAAGGTAATCTATATGGATAGCCCTGTCGTTAAAGTTTCCAAGGCCCCTTATTCAACGTTTTTTTTGATACCAACAATTGTGTCATTACTAATTATTCTATTTCTTGGCATATATCCTTCCCCTATGGTTAACTTTATATCGCGTTCTTTGAATCTCTATATAAGTTTACACTTTTTTCATTTCTAAGGGCTGATTTCTCGAGGGTAATTTTTTCAAGAAGTTTATTTTTCATTAGGAATTCCCTCATTTTTCTTGTCTGTGCCCCTTTTATGGGGAAAACTTTATATAAAGACTTCAAAAGATACAGTGAGGGATAGCAAATAAAAATGATAAAAAATTAGAAAAAAAGGCTATAATTTCTCAGGAATTACCTTTATGAGATTTGACTTTCTATTAAAGTTCTTAAAATGTGATATGAAAATATTAAGCATTCTGAAGGAGGTGGAGCAATGTCAGAACTTTACTTTAAAAGGCCGATGCCTCATGGTGGTAAACTTGTAGAGAGAGTAATTACGGACAAGAGGGTGGCCAAGAAGTATCTTCATGCCTGTAAAAGGGTGTGCCCTACGTATGAAATTAAGCCTACTTTACACTATAAGAGGGGAGTTCCTGTAAGGAATGTTTATCGTGAGATTATGTCAGTTTGTTACGGTTTTTTTAGTCCAGTAGAGGGATCCATGACTTCAGCTGAGCTTGAGAGTGTTCTTACAAAGAGAAGGTTATTATCTGGGTGGGTATTCCCTTATCCCATTCTCTTTGATATTTCACGTGAGGACTATCAGAAATTAGGAGTAAGTGAAGGTGATCGTTTAATTCTTACTTTAAAAGGAAAGCCCTTTGCACTTCTTGACATTGAGGAGGTATACGAGATTGATCCTGAAGAGTTAGCAAATAGAACCTTTGGAACCCCAGAGACCAATCCTGAGGTGGTAAGAGAGAAATTTGACGATAAGCATCCAGGATGGGTTATTTATAGATCGCACAATCCTATCATTCTTGCTGGAAAATATACCATAATAAATGAGCCTGTATTTAAACCACCCTATGACAGGTTTTGGGTTCCTCCAAGAAAGTGCCGTGAAATTTTTGATCAAAGGGGATGGAGGACAGTTATTGCTCATCAGACCAGAAATGTTCCCCATGTGGGTCATGAACACCTCATGAAGAATGCTGCTTATACTGGAGATGTAGAGCCCTGTCATGGTATTCTTGTTAATGCCATTATAGGTGTTAAGAGAAGGGGAGATTATCCTGATGAGGCCATTTTGGAGGCACATGAGGCTGTAAATAAGTATGGTTACATAAAACCTGAGAGGCATTTGGTAACCTTTACATTGTGGGACATGAGGTATGGTAATCCCCTTGAGAGTTTACTCCATGGAATTATTCGTCAGAATATGGGGTGTACTCATCACATGTTTGGGCGTGACCATGCTGCAGTAGGTGAGTATTATGACTCATTTGCAACTCAGACGCTATGGCTCAAGGGAATACCCAGTTATGGTTTTGATAAGCCTGTTAATGAGGTAGATGGTGGGCTTATTATTAGGCCTCAGAACATGAGAGAATTCTGGTATTGTCCTGTTTGTAAGGAGATGGTTTATAGTGAGACTTGTGGCCACACTAAGCAGAAACAGAAACTTTCTGGTAGTTTAATTAGAGGGCTTGTAGCTGAGGGTGTTCAGCCACCAAACATTATCATGAGGCCAGAGGTATTCAAGGTGGTAGTGAAGTGGTGGAAGAAGTTTAATTATCCTTTTGTTAATGAAAAATATGTGCAGTGGAAGGAGCAGGAGCTTGAGGTGGATGTTCCTGATTTGGATTAATAGTCTAAATAACTAAAAGGGGGTGTTGAAATGGAATATATACTTGAGATCTTCTTAGATGATTACAGGTTAGGAAAGATTAAGGGGACGCCTGTAGAGTCCCAGATTGAAACGGTCTTTGGTGGGGAGTTAAAGGTTTTAAGGGTAAAGGTTGGCGAGGAGGTAAAAAATGAGATTTTAAAGGCTTTTGAGACTGCAAGAATAGATTCTCGTGCTTGTATAACAGACACTCCTGTAGCTTTTAGAAGGGCTTTATTTGAGGAAATTGCTAAGCAGAAGAGTCTTTCAGAGGATGTAGTTAAGGCACTTCTTGGCAGGATTGAGGAGATTAAGGAGCTTGCTGCCAAGGAGTCTGAGTTTTTACCTGCTCCTGAGATAGAGGATTAAAATTAAAACAATAATAAGGAGGTGGTATTATGCCAAGTTATGTGAATCCTGAAAAGTGTGATGGTTGCAAGGGTGGGGACAGAACGGTGTGCATGTATATCTGTCCCAATGACCTGATGATTCTTGATCCTGAGGCTATGAAGGCTTATAATCAGGAGCCTGATCAATGTTGGGAGTGCTATAGTTGTGTTAAGAGCTGTCCACAAGGTGCTATATCTGTGAGGCACTATGCAGATTTTGCTCCACTTCATGGAACTTGCCAGCCCATGAGGGGAACCAGTGATATTATGTGGACCATTAAATTCAGGAATGGTGTTGTGGTTAGATTTAAATTCCCCATCAGAACTACTCCTGAGGGGTCAGCTGATCCAACCTTAGGGCTTGGTGATCCTGATCCTGCTAAGATTAATACAAATCAGCTATTTACTGAGGCTATCCAGGGAGTGGAACCTAAGAAGCCAGAGGCAGTTGTAAATAAGGTATTTCCTTGTATTGACAAGAAGATGACCATTTAAAAATTAAATAAGAGGAGGTGAAGGCTATGCCTAAGATTCAGAGCTATAATTTTGGATTACCTTTAGCAGAGCCAGAGATTGTAGAGAAGGAGACTGATATACTTATAGTTGGTGGTGGTATGGCTGCTTGTGGTGCTGCCGTTGAGGCTGTGCGTTGGGCCAAACCCCATGGCTTAAGGATTATCCTTTGTGACAAGGCTGCTATGGAGAGATCTGGTGCTGTGGCTATGGGGCTTTCTGCTATTAATACCTATATAGGGGAGAATAAACCTGATGACTATGTGAGGATGGTTAGATGTGACCTTATGGGTATTATTCGTGAAGACATTTCATTTGATGTGGGAAGACATGTTGATGATACTGTTCATGCTTTTGAAGAGTGGGGTCTTCCTATTTGGAAGCAGGATCCAAATACTGGTAAAACTTTAGATGGTGCAGAGGCCAAGGCCAGGGGATTGTTGCTCAAGAATGGAGCAAAGCCTGTCCGTTCTGGTCGTTGGCAGATCATGATTAATGGTGAGTCTTATAAGGTGATTGTAGCTGAGGCAGCTAAGAATGCCTTAGCTGGTTATGATAAGGCTGAAATTATTGAAAGATGCTTCATTGTTAGACCGCTTCTTGATGCCAATGAGAAGAATAGATGTGCTGGAGCTGTCGGTTTTTCTGTGAGAGAAAACAAAATCTTCATTATCAAGGCTAATGCCACATTACTTGCCACAGGAGGTGCTGTGAATATTTTCCGTCCCAGATCTATTGATGAGGGTAAGGGTAGGACATGGTATCCCGTTTGGAATCCTGGATCTGGCTATGCCATGTGTGCCATGAGTGGAGCTAAGCTTGTGCTTATGGAGAATAGATTTGTGCCTGCAAGGTTTAAGGATGGATATGGTCCAGTAGGTGCATGGTTCTTACTCTTTAAGGCTCGTGCAACTAATGCTTTTGATGAGGATTATGTGGCCAAGCATAAAGAGGAGCTCAAGAAGTTTGCTCCTTATAGTGAGGCCTCTGTTGTAGGAACCTGTTTAAGAAACCATGCTATGCTTATTGAAATGAAAGAGGGTAGAGGTCCAATTTTGATGCATACTGAATGGGCTCTACAGGAAGCTGAAAAGAAGATGGATAAGAAGGAGTTTAAGCATCTTATAGCAGAGGCTTGGGAAGACTTCCTTGACATGTGTGTAGGTCAGGCAGGGCTTTGGGCTTGTTTAAACATTGAGCCTGAAAAGAAGCCTTCGGAGATTATGCCTACAGAACCTTACTTCCTTGGATCACACGCAGGATGTGCTGGTGCCTGGTGTTGTGGTCCTGATGAGGAGTGGGTTCCTGAGGAGTATAAGAAACCCTGGAGGGAGATTGGTCTCTACAACAGGATGACTACTGTTAAAGGGCTCTTCTGCGCTGGTGACACAGTTGGTGCATCAGGTCACAAATTCTCTTCTGGTTCTCATGTAGAGGGAAGGATTGCTGCTAAAGCTATGGTTAAATTCTGTTTGGATCACAAAGACTACAAGCCTGCTATTAAGGAGACTGCTGAGGAGCTCAAAAAAGAAATTTATGGTCCCTGGTATAGATTTGAGCAGTATAAGAATGCTACAACAGTCTATGAAGTGAATCCCAACTATCTCATTCCTCGTCATATCCAGGCAAGGCTTATGAAGCTTATGGATGAATATGTGGCTGGTACTTCTACTTACTACATGACCAACAAGATAATGTTAGAGAGAGGTCTTGAGCTTCTGAGGATGCTTAAAGAGGATATGGAGCTTGCTGCGGCCAGAGATTTACATGAGCTTATGAGGGCTTGGGAGAACAGGCACAGGGTATGGACTGCTGAGGCTCATCTGCTTCACATACTATTTAGAGAGGAGACTCGTTATCCTGGATACTACTACAGGGCAGACTATCCCAATATTGATGATGCAAACTGGAGATGTTTCACCTTATCCAGGTGGAATCCTGAAACTAAGCAATGGGAACTTGAGACCTATCCATATGTGCAGATAATTCCTGATCCTCTTGGACCATAGCATTTAGCTCTCAGAGGGGGCTTGATAGCCCCCTCTTTTTTATTTTTTTTCAGAGTAGAATTTCTAAGTGTAGAAGTTCTACTCTGAAAAATGTTTTACAAGGAGGTTCAAAATGGCTAATTCAAGTATATTGGTTGTAGGGGGAGGCATTAGTGGAGTTACTGCTGCCATTGAAGCTGCTGAAATGGAAGTTCCTGTGTATTTAGTTGAAAAGGAGCCTACACTTGGTGGACGGGTTGGGCAGTTACGATATTATTTTCCCAAGTTATGTCCACCTAATTGTGGATTGGAGATTAACTACAAGAGGATGAAGGCAAATCCCAATTTGACGATTTACACAATGTCAGAGGTTTTAGAGATATCTGGTTCTGCAGGAGCATATAGGGTTAGGGTAAAAAAATATCCACGTTATGTCAATGATAATTGCACAGCCTGTGGTGCCTGTGAAAAGGTGTGTGAGGGTGAGAGGGTAAGTTCTTATGACTATGGCATGGGGAAAACCAAAGCGATTTATTTACCATCGCCGATGGCATTTCCCATGAAGTATGTGCTTGACAAAAGTGCATTAGCGCCAGGAGATTTAGAGCGGATAATGGCTGCTTGTCCATATAATGCTATCGATCCAGATATGAAAGAGGAGATTATTGAATTAGAAGTTGGAGCTATAATTTGGGCTACAGGTTGGAAGCTATACGATGCAACCAAACTTGATAATTTAGGTTATGGAAAGTATGCAAATGTAGTTTCTAATATGCAGGTTGAAAGAATGGCTTCTCCGTGGGGGCCAACGAAGGGAAATATCATTAGGCCCTCAGATGGAAAGGTTCCCAAGAGGGTTGCTTTTGTCCAGTGTGCTGGCT
>Ga0209394_1000629_pt1 | contig 26297 bp, 23 predicted proteins | sample JNZ201metaG_FD_184122 | JGI IMG/M metagenome (GOLD analysis project Ga0209394, IMG submission 184122) | Hot spring microbial communities from Jinze hot spring, China to study Microbial Dark Matter (Phase II) - JNZ 20120812A (SPAdes) (version 3) ... | reverse complement strand
CGTTATTAATGAGAATTATTGACTCCCTAAATTAATAATATTCTAAGTCCTGTATGCTATATCCAGTCACTAGTATTCAATCTCCACCATTCAAATGAAAACATTTCAATTCTATTTCTACTTTGCATTATGAAGACTCAATATTAGTTCCTAAAGTTATTTTAAATCTTTTATAGTAAGATTATGTATATTAGCTATTTACTAGTAAGTAGCTTTAAATCATCTTACTAGTAAGTGGTATCAATCGTGTATTATTAGACTTAAACTATATGCTTACTATGATGTCCAGAGCTTTCTTAGCTTTGAGTAGAATCCTGAAGTTTTCACATTTTTTTCTGCTGTAATTTTAACATCACCTCTAATTATGGCTTTAACCATATCGGATAAGTTTTCAAAACCATAAGCTTTTAACTTACTATTAAGAAGAGTATACTCTTCTTCTTTAAGCGTTACACCGATAGCCTTATAGCCTCTTGGTGGCATAAGTTTAAATGTATTGGGTGTTTAAAAAGATTTCTACTTAGGTTATCATCTTGTGAACCTAACCATTAAATCTTATCCATCTAAAGCTCACAAACCTGCAAATTCGTAAAGTTTATATTCAGCTATATTTAATATCTAATAGTGAAGGTTTTACTTCTAGCTCCACCTGGGCTGGAGAGACTTGAAATATGTCAAAGTATTGGTGTTAGAGCTCCTCCTCTTGGATTAGCTTATATAGCCTCTATTCTTGAACATAATGGTTACAAGGTTAAAATTATTGATTCACCTACCCTAGATTTTGATCTTAAAAGGGTTATTTTAGAGATTAAGATGTTTAAACCGGATATTGTTGGCTTAACTGCTTTAACACCTACGATTTATAATGCTTATGAAATTGCTAAGTATATAAAAGCAATTGATAAGGAAGTTCCTATTGTTGTCGGTGGGCCTCATGTAACATTTATGTATAAAGAAGTTTTAAGTGAATCAGTAAATATAGATATTACTGTAATCGGGGAGGGTGAATATACCTTTCTTGAGCTACTAAATGTGATTGGAAAGCATGGTTTAAACCCTAACCTTTTAAAATCCGTTAAGGGTATAGCATTTAGAGATAATGGTAAAATCTACTTTACTGGCTATAGGAGACTAATAGCTAATTTAGATTCTTTACCTCCACCAGCACGACATCTTTTACCAATGGATAGATACACAGTATTCGATAAGCCTGTAAGAGTTGTACATGTGATTGCTAGTAGAGGCTGTCCATATGGCTGTATATACTGCTCCACATCATACTTCATGGGTAGACTCTATAGAATTAGAAGTGTTAATAGTGTTTTAGATGAAATTGAGGATGTTGTATATAGATATAGGGTGAAAAACATAGTTTTTGTTGATGATGAACTTACAATTATTAGGAAGTGGATGATAGACTTTCTTAATGGTCTTAAAGAGAGGAGGCTTGATATATGTTTTACATGTGGCTCAAGAGTAGATCATGTAGACCGGGAGCTTATTAGTAGAATGTATAGTCAAGGATGTAGCATAATATACTTTGGTGTTGAATCAGCAAATCAGAAAACTCTAGATCAAATAGGTAAGAAGATAACAGTTCAACAAATAATTAATGCATTCAAACTAGTTAGAGAGGTTAAGGGTGAATCAGCTGGATCATTTATTCTAGGATTACCGTGGGAAACAATTGAGGACATGAGGAGAACAATAGCTTTCGCCTCAAAGCTAAATCCATCATATGCTCAGTTTACAGTTGCTACACCCTATCCTGGAACTCCACTCTATATGCTTGCATTAAAAGATAATTTAATTGAGGATAAGAATTGGAGTCACTACACTACATTAATACCTGTAATTAGAGGTTATAGCTTTACTAGAGAACAAGTATCAAAACTATTAGTTCAAGCATATATTCTATTCTACTTTAGCCCTAATCGCCTCTTCAAGGAAATGGAGAGTAGAAGATTTAAACTAATTACTGAAATGGTTATGAGAATACTAAAACCTAGACATCTTCAAATTCTAAAAAGTACTCTCTAATTTCTCTTAAACCTTAAAACTGGCGGGGCAACAATTATATCCTTTCTAGCTAAGAAGATTAGAAGTAAACCAAGAATTAGAGAGATAATACTAAGTATTAGTATAAGAGTATCACCTGAAAAAACAATATGGAATACTATTAAACCTATAAATGATAAAACTAAGAATAAACCTATAAGAACTTGATATCCCCTTAAAACTAATCTATATTCCCTTATCAACATAAATTAACCATAAAATTGACATATCATCGCAGTGCTCACAGCACCCAGTGATCATCACTACTCAGCATTCCCAGCCCTAGATATTTTTGAATATTCCATATTTAAACTTTTCTTTATGATTCATAAGATGATAATTTAGAGTTAATAGCTTAAGTTTACAAGGATTTATAGCTTTAACATTTCCTATTATTTATTAGTATATCCTTAGAATACTTAATAGAATACTTAATTTTGTGTTTATGACTTAAGTTTCAGCTTTATCAGATTATGATCTTCTAATATTATGGTAAGTGCTGGTGTTGAAATAGTTTTCAATGTTTAAACAAGTACTCCATTATTAAAGAATTACTAACATAATCAAAGAGCTAACAATTATAGTAGTAAACCTACAACATGGATAAAAGAAGTTAACGAAATATTAAAATCGAAAGAGGAAATACGACAATAATTAATTCATAAAGAACGATTTCAGTTTTGGATTTAGCCAAGTTTAAGTAGATTCCCTAATTTAATGGTTAATATGTAATTTCTAATTTTGGAAAATTAAACTATGATTAAAAAAGGTTTATGTTGTTTCCTTTAGTATTTTCCTTGAGAGATTGTATACTACTGGTATAAGCATTATTGCTAGTGCTATTGCAAAGGCCCATGAAATATTAGCTATAGTTTGAGTTACTCCTGAAAATGTGGAAAATATTGCTGCTACTCCTACCACTAGGAATATGCTGTAGAGTATGAATTTAGCGTATCCAGCTACTGGTATGAATTCCTTATGTTCATCAGTTATAGATTTTATTAAGCCATCTGTTAATGCTATTCCTGCCCCAATAATTACAAATCCCAATATTAATGGGTAAACCATTTGCCCAGCTAGTTGCATTAAATCTAAAGCTATATACAAGACCACAGCAATAAGACCTATTAGTAGAAGATTTCTCAGCATATCAACAACTTCTGATTTCTGCTCTGGAAATATTGGTTTTAAAACCCTACTTATTAGGGATGTTAGGAACTCAACTAAAGCTATACCGAAAACAATTACAATTATTCCTCCTAGAAGTCTAGGTAAGTAGCTAGCTACTCTCATAAGGAAGTCTCCAATAACTCCACTAATGTTAAGTACTTGAAGCGCAATCATTATCGATATGATGATGATAAATGCCTTAATTAAACCCCCTATAAATGATGAGAGGTCTAATCCTGCCTTTCTAAAAGCTTTTCCAGTCTCTGTTTGATCGAAGCTTTTTTCAATACCTGTCTTCTCAATAAGGTAATTTACAGCTTTTCCAATACCAGTTCCTGCAACATACCCTATAGCAACAATAATTATAGCTGCAATGATAGATGGTAATGCAGCAATAATATCGCTGAACATTTTCACTATGCTATTAACAATTAGGTTCTGACCTAATAGGCTGTATGAAGCATACATGGCAATAATTATTATTAGAGCTACCATATATATCTTTCTGGTTTAGATCACATTGTAAATTTAGCCTATCCAAAATTTCCCTATTCCTGTTGTTCCAGGTAATTTATATTAACCAATCTGCTTCTAACTGAAGATTTATGATGTAGACTCATTTATGGATTAAATAAATTATTTGAATATGTGGTAAGAAAGCTTAAATATATTGCAGTAAGAAAAGCAGCATGATTAAGATAGAGGAAAATATTAAAGGGAGCTTTGTAAGAACAATTAGAGGAAGAACTATAAAGGCAATATGAAATTAATAGGGTTCGATGGAGATTTCTTCAGTTTGATTTAGATTGTTAAAAGTCTTTCTACTTTAAGCTATGTCTCCGAAAAATTTATTATGTTGTATATGGTTTTGTCTTCATGGTTAGAATTTTCTTTTCAGTTGATGTTCATGGAAATACTGCATTATGGAGAAAATGGATATCAGCCATGGAGATTTATAAAGCTGATGTTTTAATGTTTTGCGGTGATCTAACAGGTAAGTTAATGGTTCCAATAGTGAGGGGTTCTGACGGCTCATATAGTGTTTCATACAGGGGTTTAAAGCGTAGGTTTAGTGAGGAAGATATTGAGAAGGTATCTAGGGAGCTTGAGGAGAGAGGAGTTTATACTATTACGTTATCTTCTGAGGAGGTTGAAACGTTAAAGAATAATTATGAGGATATGCTTAGAATTATGAATGAAAAGATATTGGAGAGAATGAGGAGTTGGCTTAATTTTCTAACTAGTAGAATAGATACTAGAAGAGTACAAGTCGTTGTTATGCCTGGAAATGATGATATACTTGAAGTTGATGAAGTTATCAAGGAGTATGAAGATAAAGGTATAATATATCCTCTAAATGATGTTGTTGAGGTTGGAGGTATTGAGATGATAAGCCTAGATTATGTAAATCCAACTCCATGGTGTACTCCTAGGGAAGCTGATGAAGGTAAACTTAAGGGAAGTATAGAGAAGCTTATTAAACGGCTTAAAGACCCCTATAAGTCTATTTTTAACTTTCATTCACCACCGTATGGTACTAAGCTTGATTTAGCTCCTGAACTTGATAAAAACCTTAAACCTATAGTTGTAGGTGGAGGCGTAAGATATAAGCATGTAGGAAGTAAGTCGATTCTGGAGGCTATTAAGAAATATAAGCCTCTTATCGGTCTACATGGACATATTCATGAGTCTGGAGGTGTTGACTATGTGGATAAGGTACCTGTTTTAAATCCAGGCTCAGAGTATGAATCAGCAATACTTAAAGCCTATATAGTTGAAATAGATAAAAATAGTATTAAAAGTTTTTGGAGAGTTGAGGGCTAGGTTGGCGGTAGAACTGTATATATCTTTGAAACATCAATACCCTCCCTAACATTTCTGGAGTATTGCCATACATGTACTATGAATCCAACAGCTAGGAAAACAGCCATAACTACAGCTACACTATATGTAAACTCAAGTATTGAGAAACAAACTATCCAGAATCCTAAAGCAAATGATATTAAGCCAAGTATTGAGAGTAGAGGTATTCCAGCTATCTTCTTCTGTACTGGACACATCTTATAGATTTCTGGTCTAATAAATGGTAGTAGTAATGCTGATAAGCCCATAAGCCAGAAGAAGTTCAGCATTGTAAAGTCTAATATTCCAAGTATAACATCAACTGAAAAAGCAGCAACAAATACTCCTACAATTCCCCAAATCATTGTTACATGGGAGGCCCATGTTGGGCATCCTCTCTCATTAACTTCACTTAGCTTTAAGGGGAATGCTCTATCAAAAGCAAGTGCAAATAGGGTTCTTGACGTACTTACAAATACTGGAGGTATACTGTTTGCATACCATAAAGCTATAAGTACTGCAATTATTGCTCCTAATATTAGGTTACCGCTTAGAGAAGCTGCAAAGAAGGGTACTGAGGGAGTTATTGCTGCAGGCATTATTCCAGCTAATACATCAGGATGTTTATTAGCTAGGAAAACATAAGCACCTATAAACTCCTGGTAGGGATAGTATACGGACCAGGCTACAACAGTATAGAGAATCATACATCCTATATATCCCCCAATAAAGCCGTAAACTAGACTTCTCTTAGGATCCCTAACCTCCCCACTAGCAAAGGTTACTGATTCAAAGCCTGTCCAAGCCCAGAATGGAACGATAAGTGAAGCTATAGTAGCACTCCATGAAAATCCTGGAAATCCCCATCCCTTATCTCTCGCTGCACTAAGTATCTTCATGTATGTTCCCTCACCCCACATACTATCAAACATTTTTGAAACACCTCCAGGACCAATTCCTATAAATAATAGTATTGCAAGTATTGTAGCTGCAAGTGGAAGGTAGAAGAGGATTCTCTCAATCCACTTAACATATCTTAGTCCATATAGACTTACAATCCAGAAGAATAATGTAAATACTATTCCTCCAATAGTTTGCCAAAGCTGTGTAGCCATAGCGCTACCTACACTTATAAATCCAGCTCCTCCACCAGCATGCCCAGCCATGATTAAGGCAGACCCTAAAATACCCGTTACAATATAGCCTAGAAGGCCTATAGCAATACCCCACCCTATAACCATAGCCCATGCAGCATAAACACCTATTGTAGGTCCTAAAACCCTACTTACCTGTACATACATTCCGCCAGATCTAGGCATTGTAGCAGACATTATACCTAGCGTAATAGTTATTGGAAGTATAATTAGTGAAGCTATAAGGAAGGATAACGCAGCATTAGATCCCGGATATGTAAAAGCCATTCTAACAGAGTAGAAAGTTATACCTGAAGCTGCAGGTGTTGCTATAGCCCATATGAAAGCATCTTGAAACCCTAATTCTCTAACAAGTCCAGAAGCCCTCCTCGCAAACACTACTTCCTCCATAAATACACCCATATTAACTCCTCTAGCATACATATATATTTTTACTTTAAAATAGAGGCTCCAGTAATGAAAAATATCTTAATAAACAATTCTAGCTATGTAATTCATAAACTATCGATGTTTTTAAAATAAATATTAAAAATACCAGTACTTAGAATAAATATAGTAGAGGGTTCTGTAAATTATTACTGAAAGTTTATGTAATTTCATAAAATTATGAGATTTAAATAGCTTAAGTAGACTATAATATCACAATTTAACCTTCTTCTGTCTTCTTCATATTGTAAGAGTTTACATGATGATGTTTAGTCTTAATTAATTTGATTCCCAAAGTAAAATATTACAGTTATTTAGTAACTTCTTCTACTTCACGATACCATGGTTTTGAAGTTCCTATTTCAGCTCTTTTTCTCCATTTTCCGGATTTAGGTTCTTCATCAATTATCTTTATCAATTTATCTATCCTACTATTTACTAGTTCCTTCTCCTCTTTTGTTAGCTTATTTTCATTATGAAATTTTTCCACGAAGAGTTTAACTTTATTTAGGTTTGTTATTGCATCATACCAGAACCCCCAGTCATCAGATAGTATTTTAGCTATGTATTTACCATTTATGTATTCTTGGTCATCTTTATAGTTTACGTCATGCCCGTAAAATGTAATTATTAAGTCAACTATATCTTTTAAATTGATTTGATGGATCTGTATTTTTTCAAGAACTAAATCTGTTAGGGTAATTGTTGGGTAATCAAGGTCTAACCTACCCTTACCAGGTTTATCACCGAATACTACATCATGACTGAATTCAAGCTTATCGAAGAATATATCTACTTGATATTGATTCTTAGGATGGAAATATATTAGTCTCTTATTCATAAACAATGCCTTCACCAATGCGTTATAGTTGAACTTAAGCTCCTTCTCAAAAAGCTTCACAATTTCTCCTCTCTGTTTCCCATATGCTATTAAATCTAGATCTGTAAAAGTAGGGTTATCTACACCAAATCTACCTATCCTACTATATATTTCTAAAGCATTTCTCTCATGTTTTGAATGAATGTAGACTGCAAGAGCACCAAGTATTCTTAATACTATACCTCTACTCTTAGCTTTCTCAATAATATTCATAGCCTCCTCAGCAAACTCCTCTTTAGAGAGAGAAACAAACTTGGTAGACATGATCTCTAATTACTATCCCATTATAAACTCCGTAAATAGTATAAGGCCTTCTTATAAACTTTTACCTAAACTACTTAAGCTTTATAAATTAGAGTATCTAATTCCTTAAACCCTCATTACTTCAGCATTTGAGTATAAGAGAAGTTGAAGGAGTCAAATATAGAGAGTACATGTGATGGATTAAGTCTATGAAGCTAACAGCTTCATAAAGCTAATCATCATAATACTTCTATACTTATCTTATTACTAAATTGTTTTATTAAGTCTAATGTATTATTTAGAGCACTATAGTGAAATATAAAATCTCTATTTTGAACTTATTGTAAAACTTCAGATATGAGCTTAAGCATATTAGCAACTTCCTACAATACTATTTTGACATTAGAATTTAACCAGTAAACCTAAGTAGTAGAGTTTTACAACAACTTCTTTAAGTTAATCATATAGTACTAAAAAGTAAGCTAGGTATAGGGTTTAATCATTAAATCTGAGCTTGCTGTAATTTTAGCTATTGAGGCTTGTTTGAGGGGGCTTATCGCAAACATGTTTAGATACTTCTTGTTTGATAGGAACTCCCCTCAAACAATACTAAACCAAGCTATACAAGTACCATTCAAATAATTTATTGATTAAACTACTGCTACTAAGGAGCTTTATAATGCTAAGTTTCCCTATTTCCATTGCTCATGTAGTTATTAGCTACCAAAATAAGGTAGATAGAAGAATAGATCATTTTATTTAACTCCATTACGCTTTTAAAGAAACTTAATTAAGTAATAGAATTTCTAATATTATTACTTTTACTATTTAGGTTAGTTCATAAAGCATTTTAATTTAGAGGTAAAAGTTTAATAGTATCTATAATAGTATTAACTCAAGATATTATGAGTTTAGAAATATCTCCTAGAAGCTCCATCTCGGCTACTTTAGCTTCTCCCCAAGAGAGAATTGGTAAGGAGTTGGAGAAGAGAAGATCTGTTATTAAACCTATAAGTGGAAGAATCGCTAAGCTAAGAAGGGAGAGTGTCGAGGCAGAGGTTAAAATCTCCTTGGAGAGAGCTAAAATTATAACTGAATTCTATAAGAGTGATATTCCGAAGGGGAAATCTATACCTGTTCAACGTGCATTAGCTTTCAAGTATTTAATGGAGCGTGTTAGCCTACCTATAGAGGATGGACAGCTCATAGTTGGGCTTAGAGGCACTGGTATTAAGGAGGTTCCTACTTATCCTGAAATATGTGTACATAGCTTGGAGGATTTAGATATTCTTAACTCAAGGGAGAATATGCCTTATAGAGTTGATGATGAGGTAAAGAAGACCTATAGTAGTGAAATAATCCCATTCTGGAAGGGAAGAGCTATGAGAGATATCCTATTTGAGAATTTACCTAAGGAATGGAAGGATTGCTATGAAGCGGGTATTTGGACAGAGTTTATGGAGCAAAGAGTTCCTGGACATACAGCAGGAGGGTTAAGAATGTTTAAAATGGGGATTTTAGATATAAAGGAGGAGATTAAGGAAGTGGTTAAGAGGCTTAATCCAAGCGATCCGGAATACTATGATAAGATAGAGGAACTTAAAGCTATGGATATTGCAGCTGATGCTATTTTAATCTACGCTAAACGCTACTCAGAAAGGTTAAGGGAAATGTCTAAGAAGGAAATGGATCCTAAAAGAAGGGAGGAGCTGGAGAAAATGGCTGAGATATGTGAGTGGGTTCCAGCACATGCTCCAAGAACCTTCTGGGAGGCATTACAGCACTACTGGTTTATTCATGTTGGGGTAGTGTATGAATCAAATCCATGGGATTCCTTCAATCCAGGAAGAATAGATCAGCATCTCTATCCATTCTATAAGAGGGATATTGAGGAAGGAAGGCTTACAAGAGAGGAGGCTAAAGAGCTTCTTCAAGCATTCTGGCTTAAATTCAATAATCAGCCAGCAGTACCGAAAGTAGGAGTAACAGCAGAGGAAAGCTGCACATACAACGACTTTTCAAAGCTTAACCTAGGAGGCTTAAAGGAGGATGGATCTGATGGTGTTAATGAACTTTCCTACCTTATACTTGAGGTTCTTGATGAAATGAGAACTCTCCAACCAAACACTGCAGTACTAATAAGTAATAAGACTCCGGACCACTTCCTAATAAAGGCTTTAAAGGTTGTTGCACCAGGCTTCGGTGAACCTCCCTTCTTCAACTTTGACGGGATAGTAGTGAAAATGCTAAGACAGGGGAAAACTATCGAGGACGCCAGAACATCTGGGGTAAGTGGATGTATTGAATCAGGCTCTTTCGGAAAGGAAGCATACATATTAACCGGCTACTTTAACCTACCTAAGATACTGGAGATAACTCTAAACAATGGTGTAGATCCTAAAACAGGATTAAAGATAGGACTAGAGACGGGAAATCCTGAAGAATTCAATAGCTTTAATGAGCTTTGGGATGCCTTCATAAAGCAAGTAAAGCACTTCATGAACATAAAGATGAGGGGAAACGATATTGTTGAAGCTCTATATGCTAAATATATGCCTGTCCCCTTCCTCTCTTTATGGATAGAGGAATGTGTAAAGAAGGGGAAAGATTATAATGCTGGAGGAGCTAAATACAATACTCAATATATTCAAATTGTTGGGTTAGGAACAGTAACTGATAGTTTAGCAGCGATTAGATACCATGTATTTGACAGGAAAACGTTTACTATGAGTAAGCTTTTAGAAGCTATCAAAGTAGACTTTAAAGGCTACGAGGTAGTGCGGGAGATTCTACGTAATCCTGAGAAAACTCCAAAGTATGGAAACGATGATGATTACGTGGATAGTATTGCTAAGAAAATAGTTGATGTTATAGTTGATATTGTTGAAAGCCATCCCCCATCACCGTTAAGGAAAGCTTCTAGAAGAGTTTACTTCTTACCTACAACTGTTCATGTATATTTTGGAAGAGTTACTGGAGCAACACCTGATGGTAGGAAAGCAAGCTTCCCAGTTTCTGAAGGTGTATCACCAGTTCAGGGAATGGATAGGAGAGGTATTGCTGCTGTCTTTAGAAGTGTTACGAAGTGTGATTGGGATAAGACTGGAGGAGCATTACTAAATCAGAAACTAACACCTGACCTATTTATTGATGAGGAAAGCATTAGGAAGCTCGCCTACCTTATAAGAGCCTTCTTCAGAATGGGTGGTCATCATGTCCAGTTTAACGTGGTAAGCGCTGAGCTACTTAGAGAGGCTCAGAGAAGACCCCAAGACTTTCAGGATTTAATGGTAAGAGTTGCTGGATATAGTGACTACTTCGTAAACTTGCCGAAGGGGCTTCAGGACGAGATAATTGCAAGAACGGAGCAGAGGCTTTAACCATAACTCAATATTAAATAAAATCTTAGCTTACCTCTGTGGTAGAAATGGAAGGAATGATTTTTGACATACAGAGATACGCTATTCACGATGGTCCTGGAATAAGAACTCTCGTATTTCTTAAGGGCTGTCCTCTTAGATGTTGGTGGTGTCAGAATCCTGAGGGAATACTATCTAATCCCCAACTCGTATATTTTGAGTATAAATGTATTCACTGCCATAAATGTATTCATGCCTGCCCCATAAATGCAATAACAATTAATGAGTATGATAGGCACCATATTGATAGGGATAAATGTTTAGAATGTAGAATATGCATGGAAGCCTGCCCTACAGGAGCCTTAAAGCTAGTAGGAAGAAAAATAAGTGTAGAAGAGCTAGTAAAGGAATTGGAGAGAGACGTTCTAATATACGATTCCTCTAATGGAGGCGTAACTTTTTCAGGTGGGGAGCCTCTTTTCCAACCTGAATTCCTAAGAGAAACATTAAGGAAGTGTGTAGAGCTTAATATTCATACTTGCCTAGAAACCTCGGGATACACCTCAAGAAGTATATTGGAGTCTATTATGTCTTACGTTGACCTTTTTCTATACGATTTAAAACTAGTTAATGATGAGGATCATAAAAAGTATACAGGTGTCTCAAACAAAATAATTAAGGAAAATCTAAAATTTCTACTAGCAGAAGGAGCGAAAGTAATAGTTCGCTTTCCAGTTATTCCAACAATTACAGATACTGAGGAGAACGTAGTTAATCTCCTAGAATTTTTATCATTAATAAAAGGAGTTGAGGAAGTGGATATTCTTCCATTCCATGATGTAGAGGAAAAATATCGCCACTTAGGAATTAAGTATAAAATGCCAATCCGCAATACACCATCGAAAGAGAAGCTAATATGGATTAAGGAAAAAATTGAAAATCTTGGATTCTACGTTAAAATAGGAGGTTAATAATAGATGATAATTTACTAGGAAACCATGCTTCAAAGTTAAATAAGCTTGAAATGGTAGTTATCCAATTCATAATTCCTAATCGTATTACTTATTTAAATTTTCTTCAATCTGTATTTCCATCATAAATCAGGAAAGTTAAGAAGCAATACCTGAAAATAGACTTAAAAATTGATACATATTATGAGTCTGACCATGCATTACAGTAGATATAGCTTAACAGATAAGGTACTACGCTCTACTTCTAAGGGTGTGTCTAAAAATTGCCCACTCCATGGAAAGCCTCCTCCTCTTCCATGCTTTAGGATGAGTTGGAGGACTTAGGACTGGGATGCGGGTCTCAGGTTTGATGGGGCTAAAGGAATTTTTGGACACGCCCCTACTTCTAAAAAAGCTTATATATTTCCGTATTTTCGGATACTTATGCTTGATAAGATGAGTATAGCTGTAGTTATCTTTATAGCTACATTTGCTTTTATTGCGTGGGGTAAAATACATAGAGCCTATATAGGATTAGCTTCCTCCATTCTTCTAATGCTTTTAGGCATTTTAACTCCATATGAGGCTTTCAGCTATCTAGACTTTAATGTTGTAGGTCTTCTCGTCGGGATGGCTGTAATAACCTATTACCTTGAAAAATCCGGAATTGCCGGATGGCTCTCAATCAAGCTTATTAAGGCTGTAGGCTCCAATCCTATTAATATGCTTATAATGTTTTCCAGTGTAGGCTCCCTAATTTCAGCTATTCTAGATAATGTTTCGACAACAATTCTAATTTCCCCAATAGCTATAAGTGTTGCTAGGACTTTAGGTGTTAGTATAGTGCCCTATGTTATTGGCGTTTCCTTAGGTTCAAATCTTGTAGGCGCTGCATTAATGATCGGCGACCCTCCAAGCATGATGGTTGCTTCAGCTTTAAATCTTAACTTCATAGATTTCATAGTTTTTAATGGTAGACCAAGCATGTTTTTCCTTATAATGGCTGCATGCCCAATCGCCGCATTTACTCTTAAGATTACAGCTAGGAAATACTTTAAATCTATAAGATTAGTAGCGGAAACTTTGAAGCTTGATGAGAAACAATATATTAAGGATAAAATTCTCATCGTTGAGGTTTTAGTCATATTTATTTTAACCATATTCCTCCTTAGTATTAGGAATATCTACAATATTCCCATGTGGTTTCCACCATTACTCGGCGCCTCAATAATTTCAATACTTCGAATATTCAGCGGAAACATTTTAAAGCCGTTTATTGAGGGGGTTGACTGGAAAACAATAGTCTTCATATCATCTGTATTCGTTATTACTGGAGGACTTGCCGAAACAGGATTTATTAATCTATTATCCTTGAAAATCTATGAGTTATGCGGTGTAAACATCATCTTAACTTCAGCAGTTCTGATATGGATTTCAGTTCTTCTTTCAGGTTTTATTGATAATATTCCATACTTTGCAACAATGATTCCCCTAGTAATTAAGCTATCAGAAATGTCAGGTATGAATGTATATACCTTAATGTGGGCACTACTACTAGGTGGAAGCCTTGGAGGTAACTGTACATATATTGGTGCGGCAGCTAATGCTGTTGGTGTAGGTATAATTGAGAGAAATGAAAGGAAGGTTTCTCTTCTAGAGTTTATGAAGCTTGGAGTACCATATACTGTTATAGCTGTAGCATTCGGAGAATTGCTACACTACATCTTCTACATTCTAATTGGCTAATTTATAAAGTAATAATACCTCTTATATCCAAAATTTTACCCTCCACTCATTGATCTGGGCAGCCAAACCTAGGTTTCTAAGCTCAATTGTATAGAAGCTAGCTTAATCCTCATTCTAGCCAGTAATATCTATTAGCTAGGATTAGAATTTAAATATGGTTAAGTCACTCCTAATATGAATAGGTAAAAGTTCATAAGTTTATCTACTTAAAGAATAGTTAAGGTAAGTATGATGTGTACTACGTAAAGTACATGTTATGTTACTATTAATGAATCCGTAATGAAATTAGTATGTAGAGTATAGTTTAAGCATGGTGTAGCTACATACTTCCAGATTCAATATTATGGCTATAGTTAATGATCACAATTAATAGCTTATGTTTCTCTAAACCCTTTATTAAGCGAAACTATTAAATAATTCTAGTATTTGTTGATTTGATTTCAATGTATTGGGAAATTGTAGATATTGTTTCTAGAAGCATTTATGTGGCTGGATTAGCTACATTAACTGCCTCAACATGGTCTATACCTTTAGGTCTTATACTTGCATTAAGGAGATTTCGGGGTAGATATGTATTAACCTCAATATTTAATAGCTTAATAGGATTTCCAACAGTTCTTGAGGGGCTTATATTGTATTTGTTACTTACCCGTTCTGGACCTTTAGGTTGGCTTAATCTACTATATACTGTTAATGCAATTATTATTGGTCAAGCACTACTAATTACTCCATTAATTATTAGTTTTGTTATAGGTGCTGTGGAAAGTATTGATCCGAAAATAAAGGATGCAGCTTTAACATTAGGTTTAAGTGGGTGGAAAGCTAATCTTGTTGTTATATCCTACTCTATAAGGGGTATTATAGCTTCGATAATGGCTGGGTTTAATAGAGCTATTGGTGAGCTTGGAGTTGCACTTATGCTTGGTGGCGATATAAGATTTAAGACTAGAGTTATTACAACAGCTATAGCCTTTGAAACTGGACTTGGTAACTGGAGTTTTGCATTAATTCTCGGCTTTATATTTCTCCTCATTATATCCCTAATTACGATATTAACATTTATTATTACTGGAAGAATTATTGCTAGAAGGGTGGTTTTTTGATTGCTATTAGAGCAATTAATCTAAGAAAATCTTACAGTACAAGTAATGGCAGGATTGAGGTTATTAAAGGTGTAAGCTTTGAGGTTAGGGATGGTGAGTTTACTGTTATAATGGGTCCTAACGGTGCTGGTAAAACAACACTATTAAGAATTATAGCTTTACTTGAAAAGCCTGATGATGGTAGACTTATCCTATTTGGAACTGATACTACAAGTAGCTGGAATAATGCATTAAGGCTTAGAGGTGATGTAACCATGGTTTTTCAGGAGCCTATAGTGTTTAATATGTCTGTTTATAAAAATATTGCTTTAGGTGTTAGGGAGGGTAATGTTAGAGGTGTAGTTGAGGTTTTAGCTGAACAGTTTAAGCTGAAAAACGTACTTGATAGGAATGCTTTAAGCCTTTCTACAGGTTTTAGGAAGAGAGTTATGCTTGCTAGAGCTTTAGCATGTAATCCCCGTATCCTCCTCCTAGATGAGCCTACAGCTAATTTAGATGGTGAAAGTAGAGAGATTGTATTGAGGATTTTAAAGGAGCTTTTAGGAAGTAAAACAATTATATATGTAACACATTACCTACCTGAAGCTCAAATGTTTAATACTAAAATCCTATATATGGAGGATGGAGTATTCAAGTAGTTAACAGCTAGATTCAAAATCTATATTCATCTCCTTAATCCATTGTAGAACTCTATTATCAGCTAAGCTTATTGGTTTGAAGAGAGACTGACCATACTTCTCCACTCCATAGCTACCAATGATTTCCTGCCCCTCCCTACTTAGAAACTTCATGAATTCCATTGCTATATCAATGTTTTTAGTATTTCTAACTATGATAACACTGTACACATTTAGAAGCTTTTCAGAAGCTTCAATAAGCACTTCTAGATGCTGTAGTTTATCTCTGAATCTAAGCCATGTACTAATATCTGTTAACGTATATCCATTAATGTTTTCAGCTATTAGAAGTGTATCACCCATACCCTTTCCACTCTCTATATACCACCCACCTGAATACCTTTTTGGGTCTATACCCGCTAATCTCCATATCTCCATTTCCTTCAGGTTTGTTCCTGAATTATCTCCTCTAGAAATAAATTTAGCCTCTCCCTTAATACCGGCGTTAAATATTCTTCTAAACGCCTCCTCTATAGTAGAGGTGTTTGATATGTTTAATAAATCATTTTTAGGACCTGCAACTATGAAGAAGTTATATGCGATTATCCTTCTACATATGCCATATCCATCATTCATAAATTTTCTTTCAAGATCTGGAGCGTGAACTATAATTATGTCTACATCTCCTCTTTTACCCATTTCGATTGCCTGCCCAGAACCAACAGCTAAACATCTCAAATCAACACTGTATCCTAGCTTCGCCATGTATTCCTCAAATCGAGGTATTATTACATCAAGAAGTCCAGTATCCTTTATGCTTGTAGTTGTTGCAATATAAACTATATGTACCCGTCCTAACATAGTATAGCTAAAATATAGTAGTAGTGAAATAATTATGATAGCTAAAACAATTCTACTTACACTCATATATTACCTAAATTGATTTTCTAAAACATGGTTGGAAGCAGCTTAATATAGTAGTGAATGAAAATATATTTATTATTTTAATAATGCCTCTATTATTGATGTTGTAAATGCTGGTAGGTCTTCTGGATGTCTTGATGTTATTAAGTTTCCATCAATCACAACAGGTTCATTTAAATAGTTTCCTCCAGCATTAATTACATCTATAGCTATTTGTTCTACGCATGTTAGTTTTCGATCTTTAATAATGTTTGCTGAAATAAGTACTTGAGGACCGTGACATATAGCTGCAATAATTTTCCCCTTCCCCATCATTTCCCTAACAAACTTAATAACCTCCTTATTAGCTCTAAGCCTATCTGGACCAAATCCACCAGGAATTACTACAGCATCATAGTCATCAGCTTTTGCATCACTTATAGTTAAATCTGCAGTTAAAGATCTATTAAATCTTGAGATATGTTGCTTACTTAAGCCTATAGTAACTACTTTAGCTCCCTCCCATGCAAGCCAGTATTTCGGAAAACTATACTCTTCATCATGAGTCATATCTGCAATTAGAAAAGCCACCTTCTTACCATTAAGTCTACCCATCAAATCACCAATCTATATTGTAATTCCCACATATAAATCTTACTTGACTATTAGCGGCTTTGTTAACTTTAGATTTATTTGGGAGTTCTCTCCCTTATTTATGGTGTTAGTATGTCTAAAGTTGTTAGGTTTGTAGGGAGAGAACCCTCATTTACTCTAGTTGTTTATTGCTTATATATTTCCGTTCTTCTAGAATGGCTTCAGATATTTTAAGCTTCATTGTTTTAGGTTATGTATCTATATTATCGTGGTTTATCTTAAGCTTCCTATTTGAGTTTGATAGGGGGGATGTTAGATTTTATGGTTGATGATACTATTATTAATGTGGGGTCTATGAGGAAGATTGTTTATGTTGTGTTTGAGCCATTATTAAGAAGGATTCTATATGTATGGGTTTGTGATGTTGCAACATGCTTACATCTCTAGCATTCCTTAAAAGATTAGAGCTATTTACGGTTCTAATATAGTTGTATTAAGTGATGGTGCTCATTATTATAAAGCATCATGTAAAATATTAAAATTAAAACATGATATAGTTTAGAGGTTAAGAATCTAATGGAGAGAATAATACAATACATTAAGGATAGAACTAAGCTATTCGATAACTACATACCTTGTATGAAGGATAGATGTGATGGTGAACATGCATTAATGCTTATAAAATCAATAGCATACATACTGAACGAAACATGGATTAACAAGAAAATAAAAGCTAAGGAATTCATAGAAGATACAATACCAAAATAGAGGTGATAAAACATGCTTAAGTTAACAAAGCCCTCATACGACACTATAAAGTTACCTTCAATATAGCAGTTAGAGGTAACTTTATAGTGGATTCAAGTGGATTATTCATGGTAAAGCCAGTATTTAAAAATGAAACTATAATTTATGCATCTACATACAGATCTATGGAGAGCAAATAAAGCGTACTCTGATTCTTTAGGTTACTACTCACGTCCAGACATATTTCAGCTATTCATGAATCAAAAACCAATAACACCATCATAGCCTCCAAACAAGTTAACCTTCCTAATTTATGTAGCTAGAAGCTTTTATATATTTATCTAAATATTTAAAATCACTATGTCTTAAAATATAGAGATGATGAAATGAGTACTCAGAGGGTTAAAGAGGTTTATATACGTAGCTATGGATGTTCAATGAATTTAGCTCAAAGCGAATTCATAGCTGGATGCTTAAGGAATTATGGATATAATATTACGAATAGCATTAAGGAAGCTGATATCATTATTTTTAATACTTGTGCTGTAAAAAAGCCTACTGAAGATAAGATTATTAGCGCTATTAAAGCAGTTCCTGAGGATAAGAAGATCATTGTTACTGGCTGTTTAACAATGGTTAATTTAAACCGTATTTTAAGCGAAGCAAGAGTTAATGGTGTTATCGGACCATTTCCAGGTAGTGCTATCATTGATATTGTTAAGGAAGTTGAAAAAAATAATAAGTTAACTATTTTAAGAAATGACTTTAAACCTCCATTAACAACACCAAGAATTCCTACCTCATCAATTATTAGAGTTATTCCAATAGCTTATGGCTGCCTAGGAGAATGTACATATTGCTGTGAAAAAATCGCTGCTGGATATTTAAGAAGTTATAGCATTAAGGAGATTACTGAAGCTGTTAAAGAAGCTATTAGTAAGGGAGTTTTGGAAATCTGGTTAAGCAGTCATGATTGCGGCTGCTATGGCTATGATATTGGTGTTAATCTAGGAAAGCTACTTAGGGAAATAATAGGTATTAGTAGAGAGTTCTATGTTAGAATCGGTATGATGAGTCCAGATACGGCTCTTAAAATTGTAAATGAACTAATAGAAGCATATAGGAGCGGGAAGGTGTTTAGATTTATACATATTCCAGTTCAGAGCGGAGATGATCATGTATTGAAGCTTATGAAACGTAAATATACAGTTGATGATTTTAAAAATCTCATAAATAAGCTAAGAGAAAATATTCCAGATATAACTATAGTTACAGATATTATATGTGGATTTCCTGGAGAAACAGATAATGCCTTTGAAAACTCTATTAAACTTATTAGAGAGGTAGAGCCTGATTTCGTTAATGTATCGAAGTTCGGTCCAAGACCAGGTACACCAGCAGCTAAAATGAGAAAGCTACCTACAAGAATAGTTAAAGAGAGAAGTAGAATAATGAGTAGACTTGCAACAGATATAGCTATTAGGAGAAATATGAAGTGGATTGGATGGATTGGCAACATCATAGTTGATGAGGAGGGTAGGAATGGAACTGTTATGGGTAGAAACTATGCATATAAGCCTATAGTTGTAAGTGGTGGAAGAGAACTTATAGGGAAAATCGTTAAGGTGAAAATTATTGATGTAGCATCTACACATTTAAAAGGGGTTTTAGTAAATTAATATTTAATTGATTACTGTGACCTTATGAAGATCATAATATTAGATGGATATACTGATGAACCTGCAGGTCTCGGTGTCCCACCATACCTTGATGTTTACCCTAGATATGTTGCTGGAGCAATATGGACTGCTGAAAAGAACGCAGATATTAGATATTTTACTATAGATGATGTACGTAGAGATACTGGAAGATTCATTGAGCAAGCATTAAAATCTGATCTAGTTATACTTATTGCTGGAGTATGTGTTCCAGGTAGATATTTAGGCGGTGATCCGATTAAGCCATGGGAGATTACACGGCTAGCTAGATTGATTGAAAAACCTATTAAAATCATAGGTGGACCTGTAGCTCAATTCGGTCTTGGTGTTGAGGGCGGTAAAGTTGTTGAGCCGCCTGAATTCTCAGATCTTTTCGATATTGTTGTTAAGGGAGATATTGAGGTTGTAGTTTATAGACTTATTAAAGAAAAATCTATTGAGAAGATAGATCCATTTGAAAAGAGACCTAGCCAGAAATTCATAAGTAAATTCGCTACTAGAGGAGCTGAAATCATTACCCAACATCCATGCTATAAGTTAAACCTAATATGTGAAGTTGAAACTTATCGCGGATGTCCTAGAGCTATTATTGGTGGATGCTCGTTTTGTATTGAACCACTGAAAGGATTACCTGATTTTAGACCTGTAAAGGATATTGTAGAGGAAATTAAAGCTCTATACTCCTACGGTGTTAGATTCATAAGACTTGGCCGACAACCAGACTTCTTCACATATAATGCTGAAAACATAGGAGAAGTAGAGTTTCCAAAACCAAAACCTGAAGAAATTAGGAGGCTTCTCCATGGAATAAGAACTGTAGCACCGGATCTACATACACTTCATATAGATAATGTTAATCCTGGAACAATATATCACCATAAGGAGGAAGCTAAGAAAATAATTAAGATAATAATTGAATATCATACACCAGGTGATGTTGCAGCATTCGGTGTTGAATCTGCAGATCCAAAAGTTGTAAAAATGAATGGGTTAAAGGTAATGCCTGAAGAAGCTTTTGAAGCTATTAAAATAGTTAATGAATTCGGAGCAGTTAGAGGATGGAATGGTTTACCCCATCTCCTACCAGGAATAAACTTTGTTCATGGATTAATAGGTGAAACAAGAGAAACATACAGTTTAAACTATCAGTTTCTAGAAAGAATACTTAAAGAGAATCTTCTAGTGAGAAGAATAAACATAAGACAGGTAATGATCTTCAAAAACACAAAAATGTGGAGTTACGGAGCCTCAATAATAAGTAAACATAGAGAAACATTTAGAAAATATAAGGAGATGATTAGGAAAAACATTGACTTACCAATGATTAGAAAGATCGTGCCTAAATGGACTGTTTTAAGGGAATGCTTTATTGAAAACCATAATGGAGGACTAACTTATGCTAGACAAGTAGCTTCATACCCATTACTCATATGTTCAAAAACAAAGCTTGAGCTTAATAAATTCATAGACTTCATAATTGTAGACCATGGATATAGATCTGTAATAGGCATACCATACCCTATCGATATAAATCGTTTAGAAAGAAGAGTTCTAGAGGATATACCTGGAATAACGAAACTTAAAGCTTCAAGAATAATAGCTAATAGACCGTTTAAGAGTTTTGAGGAATTTAAATCTATACTAAACGATGATAATCTAGCAAAAATCTTAGAGAAACACATATCATTTTAAATCATAAATTTAATCATGGCTAACTGAAGTTTACTAGCAAGATAAGATTAAATTCCAGTAATCTATCTAAATCTATGATTTCGCGAAGTGAAGCTTTAAATCTTTTAAATAGCTATATTAAGGATAAACGATTACTTAAACATTGTCTAGCTGTTGAAGCAATAATGAGGAGGCTAGCTGAGAAATTAAATGAGGAAATTGAGCTTTGGGGTTTAACAGGCTTACTTCACGATATAGATTATGAAGTTGTATCAGGAGATATGAGTAAACATGGCCTCGAGGTAGTAAACATAGTTAAAAATAAACTTCCAAGCAGTGCATTAGAAGCTATTAAATCCCATAATGAAAGACTAGGAGTAATAAGTAATTCCAAAATATCAAAGGCTTTAAGAGCTGCGGATCATCTTTCAGGACTTATAATAGCTACAGCTCTAGTTATGCCGAATAAGAAATTAAGCGAGGTAACAGTAAAAAGCTTAATGAAGAAGTTTAAGCAGAAAGATTTTGCCAGTGGAATTAATAGATTAAGAATTCAAACATGCATAGAAATAGGCTTAACCCTCGAAGAATTTTTAGAAATAGGCTTAGAAGCACTTCAAAAAATACATCTGGACTTAGAGTTATAGTATTGATGAACAGTATAAGTAATCAGCTGAATAGTATGAAGTATCATAATAGGCATACATTGAACTATTTAAAATAGCTCTACTTAGTAATTAAGCCAGTATTGAATTAATGATTTTAAGGAGGATCTCAGTATATTTCTCTTAAAGTTATTAACATAAATACTTATAGGTTTAGATTTGATTAGGAGTTTATGATTATAGATAGGATTAATGTGTTTAAATGTTGGATTTTAATAAGAGAAAGTAGAGTTACAGCTATTGTTAAGCATAATGGAGATATTTATAGAGCACTTTTAAGGAACACGGGAAAGCTTCAAGACCTAATATATCCAGGTTCACAGGTATTATGTAGCTTTAAAAGTAGTGGTAGGACGAGTATAAATATTGTTGGAGTTATTGTTAATGATGAAGCAGTATTGGTTGATACATATATTCAAATGAAGATGTTTGAGAAGGCATGTAGTATAGGACTAATACCGTGGCTTAAGGAGTGTACAATACGGAATAGAGAGGTTAAAGTTAAAGGAGGAAGAATTGATTATAGAATAGAATGTAATGGTGTTGAAGGATTTCTTGAATTGAAATCCGCAGTACTATTTAAGGATGGTTATGCAATGTATCCTGATACACCTTCTAAAAGAGGATTAAAACACATATTACTTCTAAGAGATTTAAGAAAGGAGGGATATAGAGCAATTATAGCCTTTATAGTAGCTCATCCAAAAGCTGAAGCTTTTAAACCTTATGTGGAGGTTGATAAACGGATAGGTTATGAGTTGAAGGAAGCAATTAAGACTGGAGTTGAGGTTTACGCTGTTAAAATGTATTTGAAACTTGATGGGACTATAGTTATTGAAGACCCAAATGTTAGATGTGAAATCATATAGCTTAACAATTAACTGAATACTAAAGCTACTTTATATTATGGTTCTGCAAGCCAACATGTTAATTGCGAGATAGAGTATTTAGTAGGACATGTTTTATCTATATAGTCTTCCAGTAATATTAATGGTAATTGTTTACTCTACTTTTCTATAACTAATACCTGTATGTTTCACTATTGAGTTCGGCGGTATATCTCTATAAACCACTACACCTGGATATATCCAGCTCCACGCACCTATTTTCACTCCAGGCATTATTGATACGTTTATTCCGGTTCTTACATGTCCACCTATAATTGCTCCAAGCTTTTTCCTTCCAGTATCTATTCTCTCCTCCTTTATATTCATCTTTATGTTTTCTTCATCAAATCTAAAGTTTGCAGTTACGGTTCCAGCCCCCAGATTTACATCTTCACATATCACACTATCACCAACATAGTTTAAATGAGGAAGCTTAGTATTCTCCATTATTACACTTTCCTTAACCTCAACGCTTGAACCTATCTTAACGTTACTACATAGCACAGTATATGGTCTTATATATGTATTAGGACCTATCTCACAGTTCTCTCCAATATATACTGGACCCTCAATATATGTTCCACTCTTAATAATGCTTCCAGCTCCAATATATATGGGGCCCTTAATTACAACATTATCTTCAATATCCCCATTAACAGTTCTATCCATCATTCTTCGAAGTAGAGTTTTATTTGCATCAATTACATTCCATGGTTTGCCAATATCCATCCAGTAGTCTTCAGGTATATGGATGGCTTTAATATTCCTCCCACTTCTAATAGCTAGCTTAATAGCATCTGTAAGTTCAAGTTCACCTCTTGGAGATGGCTTAACATCATCAATGTAGTTAAATATGCTAGAGTTTAAAAGATATATTCCAGTATTAACATAGATATTACTTACAATATCTGATTGTTTAGGCTTCTCAATAATATCTACTACCTTAAATCCATCAGTAATAACAACACCATAATTCCATGGATCATTAACTCTTGCAACCCCAATAGCCATATCCCCATGGGAGTTAATAATACTAGATATCGGTGAGCTATTAAGTATAAATAGGTCGCCATATACAAGAAGAAATCTATTACTAACAAGACCTCTAACTTTAGAAACAGCATGGGCTGTACCAAGCTCTCCATTCTGCTCAATAATATTAATATTGGCTTCAATATGCTTAGCATAGTCCAGCAATATCTTCTTAACCATATCCTTCATATAGTTAACAACAACATGAAAATTTACAATACCAACCTCTCTAATAACTTTAAGAATATGTATTAAGAGGGGATTACCTAGAAGAGGAATTAACGGTTTAGGTCTTGTTTGTGTAATAGGATCTAGTCGAATACCTCTACCTGCAGCTAAAATTACAGCATCATATACGTTTAAATACATAATTTACTAAGCTAGTAGTAGCTTAAATACTTAAGCTAATAGTATTAACTAGCAGAAGATATTTATATTTGCATTAACTCAACCTTTAATGAATACTAAAAGAAACATCTACTTAACAATAGTACCTGTAACGACAGCATTTATTATTAGCTTATGGATTCACCATCCAAACTTTACTTTTAGTTTCTACTCTGACATAGTATGGTTTTGGTATAGAGTTGAAGTAGCAAGCGGGAAAATACCATACATAGAATACAACTTCGAATATCCAGTTATTAGTGGCTTAATAGTTTATTTAGCATCTCTAACTAAATATGTTGAAAGCTACTACCTAACAATTAGCTTAGTAATATATCTATGCCTACTAGGTAGTTTAATTCTAACATTGAAAATAGCTAGAAATATAGAGCCATATAGAGTTTTAATGTTTACGGTATTTACATCGTCATTCATAATTTATAGCGTCTATAGTTTTGACTGGATAGGAAACTTCCTTTTAATACTATCCATATACTTCTTCCTCCACAAGAAATTAGCTACATCAGGATTTACATTGGGATTGGCAGGAGCAACACGAATTATTCCATTAATCTGTATGTTAGCATTTATTAGTGAAATTAAGGATTTAAGTAATAGGGCTAAATACATAGTAGCTACAATTCTAGGATTACTTATACCGAACATCTACTTTCTAGTTAAAAACTTTAATGGAGCTATACATCCATATATTTATCAGGCTACATGGAGAGTTGAAGATAGCTGGATAGCAATAGTACCTTTCAATCATCAATTAGCATCGCTAATAGTTATGACGATTATGATTACCATAGTAATGCTTAAATGGAGTGGAGATATCATATTTAAATGTGGACTTCTATTATTTACATTTATGATTTCAAGCTATAAATTCCCACCACAATACTTCATACAGCTACTTCCATTTTCAGCTTTAACTACGAAAAGATACTCAGCCTTTGTAATAGCAGATCTATTAAATTCAGCAATAATACTTGGATGGTTTACACCATCTTTTAGCTTTGGGGATCCATGGTTAATATCAAGTCCTGTACAGTGGTGTGCAGTAGCAAGACAAGCAATACTACTATACATAGTCATAGATTCATTACGACCTAATAAAACTATCAATAGCTCCTAAACAGGAACTGTAAGAGTAAAATAGAGATTTAACAGTATTATTCAGTTAATACTCAGTAATGTTTAAATCTATGATTTTAAAAGTTCTATATGATTATTGTTGGTCATAGGGGATGTGCAGGTATTGAGCCTGAAAACACTTTAAGAAGTATTTTGAAAGCTGTTGAATATGGAGTTGAATATGTTGAGGTTGATGTTAGAACATGTAAAACAGGAGAAATTGTTGTTATTCATGATGCAACAGTTGGTAGAACTACTAATGGGGTTGGCTATGTTAGGGACTTAAGTCTTAATGAGCTTAAAAATCTTAATGCAGGTAAAGGTGAAAAAATACCAACACTAGAGGAAGCCATAGATGTTACTAATGGCAAATGCGGATTAATAGTAGAGATTAAAGAGGAAAACATATGGAGGAAAACATTAGAAATCATTGAAGAGAAGGGGATGGTAAGAAATACTATTATAGCTTCATTCTATCATACAGTGGTTAAAGATGTAAAAACCAATTACCCTGATGTTAAATGTGGAGTTATATTTACATGTGAGCCTGTAAACCCTTCAATACTAGCTCTTGATGCTAAGGCTGAAATTATAATTCCAAACCATAACTACATCACTCAAAAACTTATTACTAACGCTCATAAATTTAACTTAAAAATCATAGCATGGACTGTTAATAAATTTGAGGATGGAGTAAAGCTTCTTAAGCAAGGTGTAGATGGATTAGCTACAGACAGACCTGACATAATGGTAAAGCTTAAACAGTTAGATAAATCATAGGCTTTCTAAAAATTAAACTTACAACTTCAAGAAAGTTATGAAAGAACATTTAAACAAGAAGGTAAACCGGTGATGTACTCCATAAATTAATAGTAAAGCTTGAAGAGCTAATTAATGAAGACGCTTAAAATTCCATAACATCAAACATAGAAGTATAAAATCATAGATATTATTTTATCCTAACCATAAAATCTAATTATTCATAGAGTATAAGTAGCATGATTAGAG
>Ga0209394_1000628_pt1 | contig 26312 bp, 29 predicted proteins | sample JNZ201metaG_FD_184122 | JGI IMG/M metagenome (GOLD analysis project Ga0209394, IMG submission 184122) | Hot spring microbial communities from Jinze hot spring, China to study Microbial Dark Matter (Phase II) - JNZ 20120812A (SPAdes) (version 3) ... | reverse complement strand
TGATGGAACCGGGGTGTACGCCGGAAGGCTTCGGCCGACCGGCTCAGCCCGCGGTTCCCAATCGCCCGAGGTGTCGGGTTGAAAAAGGTTCGGTGTCTGGACGAAGTTTTGGGCCTATGCGTGGTTTATTAATAATTCCAGAATTATTCTCGCATAGTTATTTCTGTAGCTGCTCCCTGCTTTATTAGGGCCTTGGCATTCTCTTCTGGTAGCGTTGCTACGTCCTCAGGTTTGAATGGCCCGTAGGTTTTCATGTCCACCCCTATTATTTGTGGTATCTCTCTTAGTATGCGGACGACTAGGAAGCCTTTGGTCTTTTCACGTTTCGCTCTGGGCTTTTGACCATACAGTATATCCTCTAGGAGATTTTTGTAGGCTTCGACATGCAACACCAATCCATTATATAGGTTTTCTTCCTCTTCGGTTAGGGCGGTTAGGGGCACCGTCTCCCCCCTAGCAATCATGTGCATGAGCTTATTATGTCTGGCTTGGACTAGGTCGCTTATCATTCTCCTAACGTTCTCCTCCTCCTTTTTCAAGAGCCTACCTCTGAGACTATCCTCGTCCATCATCCGCCTCTCCTCACGTATTCTCCTCATATAATCGGCTAGGCGCGCATAGAAATCTCTTGGTAAGCTTTGGATTGCTGGGTTCCCTATCTCTTTTCTCCATGCCTCAAACAGCTCATCATACATTGTAGCTTATCACCTTGCCAGCATCTTTGCATGCTAGGAAGACTGCTGCTGAGATTGGTAAGTTAACGGTCTGCTCTTTGAAGGGGCCGAAAACTTCCTCCCCAATCCTAAATTCCGGAGATTCCTCCACATATACTCTGGCTTCCCCACCCTTAAAGGCTACTGCCTCCTTTAGGGGGTCAAATGTCTCAATCTCGCTTGCTGGAAATGAAATCTTGAGTAAACCTGTTTTGCCGTGAAGGGTTCCGGGTAAACGTATGAGTCGGTGTATATCGACTGTGACGACAGTATCGACCTTCGCGGATTGGAACTGTATGCCTCTTTGGACTATCTTCTCCCATCCCCTTAAACCTAAGCCCTTAATCATGTTCCATGGGCCGCTCGCCTTCCAGCTCTCTAGGATCATATCTCTATTCGCAAGAAGATTCTCTACAACCTCTTTCCTTAAGCCTAGGCCCCTTAAGTCTTTGGCAGTCGCTTTTAATAGGAATTCGTATGTCCCCCTAGCAATACGCCCACGCCAGCCGAAATCATGTAGGCCCGGCCCAACCAATATTCTCGCCCCACTGTGACTTATCTCCTCGAGACCGTGAAATCTGGCATCTATACCTGTTCCAGTCACATAATCAATTATCTCCTTTCTAGCCATCGAGTCCAATTTTAAGACCTCATCGATTTCAATCTGAACGTGGTAGCCCCTATGTCCGCTGAATGCACATCTTATCTCCGAGATTGAGAATCCTAAATCACTTGTCAGGATATCTATGAGCTTTATAGTCTCCATCCTTGTTGTTTCAAGACATATCTCGCATGGCCAGGTCTCCTGCCTATACCCAATAATATTGCCCTTCTCATCAAAACCTAGATTTCCGCAGCGTGGGCATATAGTTGGTGGAACCCCCCTACCCTTTAAGCCGCAGACCCTACAGATCCACATATCATGCTGCTTATTGCATTCAGTTGGTATATGATCCGCGTCTATGTCGAAGAATAGGTCTGAACCCAGCCAGCCCTTCTCATCCATTTTTGCCTCAGGCATACTATAGTAAGCTGAGGAATAATAGACGTTTGATGGAACAATCTTTTTTATGAATTCTTTGAGATCCTCCGCCCTCATGAATCCTTTATGCCTAATCATTGTACTCTCCTTGAAGAGTGTGAATCCGAACTCTCTGCTCTCAATTGATTTCGGAATCTCAACTCTATCAATATTCTTGTTATAAAATTCTGAGAACATTTCGCGGATAAACGTCTGGTTATCCATCTCCCTATCCTTAGCCCCTGAATTTCTTCTTTAGGCTTCTTGCACTCCTTAAGTAATAGGCTAATGGATGCTTAATCTTCTTGCATAAGTCATTGGCCCCTGGACAGAGACCATGTGTTTGCAGAGTATCACATTTAGGTGGGGTATATTTTGTTCCAGACCCTCTTTCTCCAGCTATGTGCTCAATTTGATATCTAGTCATTCTCTCGTTAAAGTCTGCGGACTTACGGAACAAATCAACTATCATGTTCTTGTCCATACCCACCTTTATTAGGAAGGATGTCAACGTGAAGCGGCCAATATGAGATATATGTCTCCCTGACTGCGCGGCCTCATAAAGTTGCCTTATGCATGGCGGGAAGGCGTCACCAACAACGCCGATTGAATTGAGCGATGAAATATCCTCGACTGGAGACTCCCTTATCTTCTCAGCGCATGTCTGCCTAAGTCTCTCCAAATGCTTAAGGATCTCCTCTGGAAGGATCGAGCGGACTTTAGGATCGATCTTCGCCTCGATGTATCGTTGAATCTCCTCCTGTAGTAGGCGGGCAACATCCTGCTTAGATAAGTATACTTCACCCTTTAAGACTGGCCTATTAACCAGCTTCCAATCCTTCTCATGAAAGGAGGATATATTCCGTAGGTAGTCTATGAAGTTTAGGGCAAAGTCAAATTTCACCGACCCGATCCTCTCATTTGCAGCCCTTATTCTCCACCCAAACCTCCTCGCCACCTCAATAACCTTCTCCCAGTTTTCTTCCCTAAGTAGCTCATAGGCTCTCTTTGCCTCGGCCAGCGCATAGCGCCTCTTGACATTCTCGTTGGCTAGAGCCGATACCAAAACTATTGCTACTGGAAATGATATTATTTCAATATCCTCGCCATATTCGCGCGGATTATAGCCAACCTTCGGCGGATTGGTTGTTAGGGCATCAATTATTCTCTTCTCAGCCCTGCTAAGTATGGGTGCATAGTCATCCTCTAAGAGATTCTCTATTTTAAAATCCAGCCTTCTTATGTATTCGGCGGCCTCTGGAATAAATGGGTATTTAGCCATGTCACTTAGCGTCAGCATGCCGCTTCTTTCCAGCCGCAGAGTAGAGTGCGCTTCCATGATTATATCTACTCAACTTCTATTCTCGGAGCCAATAAATACACGAGTTTCCCATCATATCTCTGCCTAAAATCTAGGCGTATGGGCATGTCGGTCGAGAATTCCAGTGTCACTATATCCGATGTATCTGAGGCTGCCTTAACTATCTCAGTTAAATAATTTAGGCTAAAAGTTGCTCTTGACGGCTCCTTAGCCTCTATAGAGATTAGAGCGTCGCTGCCCTTCCTCACCTCTATTTTCGCCCCAGCTACATCGCCCTTAGCGTTCATTATGAGATTCTCCCCATCAGTTTCTATGCGAACATTATCACTAACGAGTGCGGCGTCCTCGAGAGTCTCATGTAAGTCATCGGTTGTGAGTGTTACTTTAGCATTAAATGATATTTTTGGCTCCGGAACCTCCTCCTCACTGGCCTCTAATACCGGTATGTTAAATGTGCGAACATACCTACCTTTAATTCTAACAAGGAAGTTTCCAGTCTCCTCGTCTAGGGATATCTCGATAGTATCATCTTTACCAGCCCTCTTAAGCAGCTTTAGAAGCTCGCTTAAGTTCACGCAGACTTTAGTCTCCTCGCCAGCTTCATACTCATCGAAGCTTGTCTTGCGCATCTCGAAGTCAACCATGGCCACGCGTGATGGATCCATAGCCCTAAGTCTTATCCCATCTGGCCCTATATTGAACGTTGCCTCATCAACAATAGTGGATATCGCGTTTAGGACGCTCTTGAAGGTTTTTGTATCCGAAATCTTCATCCTAAACAATAATGTGCCCTCCACGCACCAGTACTATGCACATTTACTCTAAATATTATTCCAGCACCTCTTTATAACCTTACTATCTAGCCACATAATTATCCAGAGAATAAAGCCCATAAGTTAAACTATTCTGGAATGACAAAAATGCCTAAAACGTCAGCGGCCAGAACGTGAGATTTTGTTTATAAGATGCAAAATAATTCGGTAATGGTCTAGGATAACCATGTTATTTAGTTATTTATGAGTATTCTCTGAACGTGTAGCCGCATTTAGTGCATCTAAAGAATTGCGTTGAGGATTCGTCAGCGCCTCTAGTCTGAACCTGCCAGACGTATGCGAGGTTATTCCCGCATTTTGGACACTCAACTGTAACTACTGGAAGAGTTTTCAATTTTTGTTCCTTCTCCCCAATAATGACGATGTGGTCTTCAGGTTTAATCTCAGTGACCCTCCTGCTAGGAGATAAAATTGGAGACTCTACCTGCCTCTCATATCCGCATTTCGGGCATGAAAGCACTATCTCTTTAGTATCCTTTTTGCGTTTCATCAGTAATCTAGTTCCGCAGTTTGGGCAAAACTCTATCAAATTTTTCTCCTCACACGGTTCGTTCTCAATCCTTTTTAAGAGAGGAGACTTTTAAACTTTCCTCTCTAAAATTATATTTTAGAGATTTAGTTGAGTCGTCTATGCTCATCATATTCCTAGCCGTCGGCCCTCTATTAACAAACTGCTACATAGTGGCATGCGAGGAGACTCTAGAAGCTTTAATAATAGATCCGGGCTTCAGCAAGCATGAGAGTAGTAGCATACTTAAAGAGATTGAGAAACGCAAATTACATATTAAGTATGTGGTTAATACACATGGTCACGCAGATCATATAAGCGGTAACGCGGATATTAAGAAGATTACAAAGGCCATGATAATGATACATGAAAATGACGCTGGCATGCTGACGAATCCTAGGGAAAATCTGTCTCTGATGTTTGGATTAAGCATAGCATCTCCGCCGCCAGATCACATATTGAAAGATGGAGACCGCATAAGGGTTGGTTCTTTAGACATTGAGGTTCTTCACACTCCTGGACATACTCCCGGAAGCATATCACTCTATTGCAGAGGGGAAAATGCAGTTTTCACTGGCGACACGTTATTTGCGGGTTCAGTTGGTAGAACTGACTTTCCAGGGTCCTCCTATGAGATGCTTATATCATCTATTAAGGGGAAACTACTTAAGCTACCAGATGAGACGGTAGTTTACCCTGGACATGGAGAGAAGACAAGTGTAGGTAGAGAACGGAGATGGAACCCCTTCTTGGGACGGTTTTAGCAAGAATATAGGGAGATGTCTCTCGTTAACATTGGGGTTGGCCAGGGTCTAGGGTAGAACTTTGTTTGGGTTAAGTATGTTGTTTGGGTCGAAAATTCTCTTTATGCTCCTCATGATATCTATGTGCTTCTCACTTAAGACCAGACTTATGTTTTCTGTTCTGAGTTTTCCAATTCCATGCTCGCCAGTTATTACCCCGCCCAATTTTAAGGCTGCACCATAAATCTCCTCTTTTATCTTTTTCGCCATGTCAATGCTCTCCACATCCTTCCTCATTATATGCACATGTAGATTTCCGTCCCCAGCATGTCCATATGTTGGCAAATAAATACCGTATTTAGAGGCTATCATGTCAACTTGTTCCATTAATTTTTCTAGGCTGCTGGGCGGAACCGTTACATCTAATATGTCCATCATGCGTGGTTTGAGGGCTGTGTAAATGTTACTCCTAATCTTTAGGATTCTATTCTGCTCTTCAGGTGTCTCAGCTAAAAGTATGTCTATGGCATTATTGGCCTCGCATACTTTTGATATGCCCTCACATGCAGACAAAATCTCCTCCTGACTTGACCCCTCTAAAATTATTATTAGTTGAGCCAGTCCCTTTTGAACTGGCCAATTCTCATTGATATGGCCCGCTGCCTCCAATATCTCTCTGAGCTGAACATATTCTATTGCTAGAGGTATTATGCCAGACCTCAATATTTGTGGGACTGTTCTTAAAGCGTCTGAGCGTTCATTAAATGGTACTATAAGTGTAACCATATATTTACTCTTCGGAAAGAGTCTAATCACAGCTTTCGTTATAACGCAGAGAGTTCCTTCACTTCCAATAATCAGCTGCATTAGATCGTAGCCAGTATTATTCTTTAGGAGTTTACCGCCAAGCGAGAGGATCTCGCCAGTTGGAAGAACAATTTCTAAGCCCCTAACATAGTTCCTCATAACACCATACTTTATTGCTCTTGCCCCGCCAGCATTAGTAGCTATTAACCCACCAATCTGGGCCCCCTCATCACCCGGATGGGGTGGGAAGAATAGGCCAGCGCTCTCCGCAGCCTTGATTAAATCGCCTAGCGTCGCCCCTGCCTCTGCAACTGCCATAAGATTCTCCTCATCAACCTCAATCCTACTCATGCGCTCAAGTGACAGTATTATGCCTGGCTCAGTTGGAACCGCCCCACCCACTAATCCCGTCCGCCCACCAACTGGGAAAACGGGGATCCTATTCTCATTTGCGATCTTGAGGATTCGTGAGACCTCTTCGGTTGATGAGGGCTTAACAAGTATAAGGTCTTCGGCGGGTTTAGGCCTTATTGGATCAGGGGTTTCATCCTTCAAGTAGTTCTCCATAAACTCGCGTTCTGTTATAACCCATTTATCACCAACAACTCCCTTTAAATTCTCCACGATTAAGCTTGAGGGAATACCACTATTCTTCATCATGAGTTAATGCGCTCCTCACTTTCTTGAGGTCATGAATTAATGTGGGGATTATCTCATATAAATCCCCTATCACATAGTAGTCTGAGACACCTATTATCGGTGCTGATGGATCCTTATTTACGGCAATTATTATGTCCGAGTCTCTCATACCGAAGAGGTGCTGAGGTGAACCAGATATACCAAAGGCAAAATAGACTTTTGGCTTAACAGTGTTTCCGCTGAAGCCAACCTGATGCTCCCTACTTATCCATCCGGCGTCAACCAGAGGCCTACTTGAACCAACAACACCGCCCAGAAGGGAGGCTAGTTCCTCTAGAAGTCTCAAATCTTCTGGACGCTTTAATCCTCTGCCAGCCGCTACAATAATTTCAGCCTCAGAAATATTTATTCCACCAGCATCGACTTTACCGAGAATTTCTATTCCAGTATCTTCCGGGATCTCGGCGTCAACTTTCACTATCTCACCTTTTCTGCTCGGATCTCGTGCTAGGGGCCTCATCATCTTATATCTGACAGTTGCCATCTGAGGCTTAGTTCTAGTCTTTATCTGCGCCATAATGTTGCCGCTGAAGGCAGGTCTTATTTGGATCAGATTTCCCTCCTCGTCCAGATCTAAATCGACGCAGTCGGCTGTTAAGCCAGTTCTTAGAGCGGCTGCTACTCTCGGGGCTAGGCTCCTACCAATCCTAGTCGCACCCACGAGGATAATGTCGGGCTTTACACTGTTAACGAGTTTAACAATATTATGCTTGTATTTTATGACATCGAATTCTTTGAGGGAGGGGTGGTCGAATAAGTAAACTATATCGGCGCCATAATAGATTAATTCTTTAGCTTCCTCATCAAGGTTGTGGCCTAAAAGAACTGCACAGAGACTCTTACCAAGCTTATTAGCGAGATCTCTACCTTTACCAAGAAGCTCATATACCACATTATGTATTCTACCATCCTCCTGTTCTGCAAAGACCAAGACTCCACATTCTCCACCCATGCCCTGCCTCACCCTTCTTACGCCAAAATTTTGTTTTCCCTAAGAATCTGGAGAATCCTTTGGGACACCTCCTTAGGGGAGCCGGAAATCATTTGTCCCTTTCTCTTCTCAGATATTGGAGTATAAACTTTGATTACACGCGTTGGCGAACCATTAAGGCCGAAATATTTGGGGTCGGCAATCTCTGATAAATCCGTGTAGTTCCAGACCGGTATTGGCATGCGCATGGCCCTAAGTTTATCTTTAAGCGATGGTAGGCGCGGATTATTTATGTCCTTCGTCACGGTTATTAGGGCTGGCAAACGGAGCCTCATTAAATAGTAGCTTCGCTCCATCCTCGCTCTAACAATAATCCAGCCCTTCTCCACGTCTAATATTTCCTCCACATATGCAGCGTGAGGTATTCCCAGAAACTCTGCAACCTCCGGACCGACTTGCGCAGTGTCACCATCAACGGTCTTCTCACCACAGATTACTAGGTCGAATTTGCCAAGTCGCTTTATGGCGGCAGCTAGGGTATAGGCTGTCGCCAGCGTGTCAGCCCCTGCAAATCTCTCATCGGATAATAGTATAGCCCTATCTGCCCCCCTTGCCAATGCATCTCTAAGGGACTCAATAGCTTGCATTGGGCCCATGCTTATCGCCGTCACAACCCCACCAACCCTCTCTCTTATCTGGACGGCAGCTTCTAGGGCGTTTAGGTCAAAGGGGTTTGTAACAGCCCCAGCCGAGCTCCTATCTAAGCGGCCCTTCTCATAATCAAACCTAACCTTTTCGATCTCCGGAACCTGCTTTATAAGAACTATTATGTTCAAGGATTTTCACTCCGTGGCTGGCCGATTTAGAGAGTAGGCTAAAAGCGGGTCTTTAACATCATCAATATGCCCTCGCTACGTAAACAACCTTCTTCGCGGCCTGTCCACAGATTATGCATGGTCTCTCCGGGACTTCCTCAACATCAATTCTGTAGCCTCGAATCTCCCCACCTGAGACCTCCCTAATCTTTTCAGCGCACTCTATGCTTTCACACCAGCAGACTCTAGCGATCTTTCTACCTTTGATTATCTCATTTAAGGAGGATGTATCAGATGCATCGGTGATCAGTTCTTTTAGGATTATCTTGCTCCTCCTAGCAAGCTCTCTTTCCACCTCATCGAAAAGATCTCTTATTGCTTTGACAGCATCTTCTATATTGACAACTCTCCTCCTCAAGTGAACTCTATCAGTAATTGTTACTTTACGCTCCTTCTGGTCCCGCGGGCCAACCTCAACCCTAACCGGCACCCCAAACATCTCCCAATAGTAGAATTTCTCACCAGGAGTTTTATCATCAGAGTCGTCGAGATGGACCCTTATGCCCTCCCGCCTAATCACCTCATAGACCTCCTTGGCATAGATGTTTACTTCCTGCGCGACCTCCTTATAGACTATTGGAATTATAATTACTTGGATTGGCGCTATCTCAGGTGGCAGAATAAGCCCATGATCATCGCTGTGCTGAGCTATTATAGCCGCCACAACACGGCTAACACCAAAACCATAGCATGTTTGGGTAACATTCCTGTGAGTGCCGTCAATATCCTCATAAGTTATCTCAAAGACCTTGGCAAAGTTCTCACCCAAATTATGCACTGTTCCTATCTGATTGATCCTCCCATCTGGATTCCAAGCGTCAAAGGCGATGGAGTAGACTGCCCCCGCAAACTTATCAAAGTCCGGCCGTCTAAGTATTAGGTAGCTTAATCCTAGACGCTTAAAGACGAAATCATAAATTTCTATGGCCTCTTTAACTTGCTTTTCGGCTTCCTCCCAATTTCTGTGGGCCGTATGCGCCTCATTCCAGAGAAACTCGCGCATTCTAAAGAGGGGCCTAGTAGCCTTAGTTTCATATCTGTAGACGGCGACACTCTGGTATACTTTGAGCGGTAAATCAGCGTGGGATCTGATCCATAGGGCGAACATTGGATACATTGCGGTCTCGGATGTCGGCCTCAAGAGAAGGCGTTTCTCCAGCTCCCTCTCACCAGCATGTGTGACCCAAAAGACTTCAGCGCTGAAACCCCTAATATGCTCGGATTCTTTGGCAAAGGCATCTTCTGGTATAACTAATGGGAAGAGCATTGGAACATGTCCAGTTTCCTCGAGCTTGCGCTCCAGAATCTCCAGTATCCTTTTGATTATTCTTGAACCCCAGGCCTTATATACTGCGAAGCCCTTAACGGGATACCTATTGTCGAGTATCTCGGCATTAAAGAGTATCTCATCGAACCATTCGCTAAAGTTCTCAAACTTCTTCATAGACCTTTCCATATATCTATCAAGAGCCTATAAATTAATAGAGCCTATAAATCTTTTATTCATGCCAGAATTTTTAGGTAAGTTTTTAGGTTTCCAAGTCATTACACATTTTGCGAGGAGGGCTTAGAGGGAATGAGCGAACTAAGATATGAGGAGATGCTGAATGAAGCTTACAAGCAGCTTCCGCCGGAGGTCTTCAAGCGTGAGAGACTTGAGATCCCTAGAGCCTCATGCACGACCTTCGGTTCAAGAACCTTCCTAAATAACTTTGGGGATATCTGCGAGGTCTTAAATAGGGATCCAAATCATGTTCTAAGGTATTTGTCTAGGGAGATGGCAACGTCGGGCACTATAGAAGGTTCAAGAGCTGTCTTTCAAGGCAGGTTTGAGTGTGAAACTCTTGATAGGCTTATTAGGCGCTACATGGATGAGTTTGTTATATGCCCAATATGCAAAAGACCTGATACAAAAATTATTAAGGAGAAGAGACTTAATTTTCTAGTGTGTGAGGCATGCGGTGCAAAGTCGCCTGTTAGACGCATATAAAGAGGGAAGGTATTGGAGGTATATGTTAGACTTACAAAGTGGGGGCGGCATACGCTCTTAGCAATATGCGACAGCGACATACTTGGAAAAACATTTAGAAAGGATGGCATAATCTTTGAGGTTAAAGGGGAATTCTACAACGGATATAAGACTAGCATAGAGGAAGCGCTGGCATTAATCGAGCAATCGACAATAGTTAATCTTTGCGGTCAAAATATAGTTAAGAAAGCTATTGAGAGAGGCTATGTTCACCCAGAGGCAGTCTATGAGATTTGTGGAGTCCTTCACGCACAGATAATGAGGATGTAAAGCCATTAACCCCGAATGTATGGAGGAAAAATTTGGAATGAATAGGGATGGGAAGCGGATAATTGGGCTATTAATTCTCTTACTCGGCTTAACAGCGTTAGTAGTAGGTATAGCAATAGATCAAATAAAATATATATTGGATTTTATGAGGGAAATATTCAAGGCATCTATAGCTGGACTACCATAGGCAGGAGAGCCTATTAATTCAATTAATTTCGAACTTTAGAAGATGGTGGGCCGGGCCGGACTTGAACCGGCGACCTTGCAGAGCCCTTTTACTTTTAGAGGCTTTCTGCGCCTCCCGGATTTGTTCTGTCAGGCAGACGTCCTAACCAAGCTAGACGACCGGCCCGATTTGAGAGTTTTAGCAATTAATTCTTTGCGCCCCTTCCATTATAAAGTTTATGTTGTCTTTTCTGGCAAAGTTTTATTAGTCTAGGTTTCTTCAATATCCTAGGGATTTTCATGGATAACGCCAATTTAGAGTTTAGGGTTAGGGAACTCATTAGGAGGATGACTCTTGAGGAGAAGATTGCACAGCTCGGCTCTATTCCAGCATCCGAACTTCTGGAGGGCGGTAAGTTCTCCCGTGAGAAAGCCTCTAAGTTGATTGGTAAGGGGATTGGGCAGATTACACGTTTGGCTGGAAGACTTCTGGAGCCCGGAGTCCCAGAGGGTCCAAGGGAACCATCTAAGATAGCAGCAATAGCAAATGAAATCCAAAGGTTTTTGGTTGAAGAGACGAGACTTGGCATACCGGCGATAATTCATGAGGAGTGTTTAAGCGGTTTAATGGCTTATGGTGCAACTACATTTCCGCAGGCGATTGGGTTAGCAAGCACATGGGATCCTGATTTAATCCAGAATATTACAGGCGTCATCAGGAGGCAGATGAGGGCTATTGGCGTCCATCAGGGTCTTGCACCGGTCCTAGATGTCGCTAGGGATCCTAGGTGGGGTAGGACTGAGGAGACCTTCGGTGAGGATCAGTATTTGGTTGCCAGTATGGGTGTGGCGTATATTAGGGGTCTTCAGGGCGAAAGTTTATCTTCTGGAGTTGTGGCTACACCTAAGCATTTTGCCGCTCACGGCTTTCCTGAAGGTGGTAGGAACTGTGCGCCCGTTCATGTTCCACCTAGGGAGCTTATGGAGGTTTTCCTCTTCCCATTTGAGGCTGCCGTTAGGGAGGCTGGAGCTTACTCGCTTATGAACGCCTACCATGATATTGATGGTGTTCCATGCGCTGCTTCTAGAGAACTCCTAACCGAGATTCTTAGGTGGAGGTGGGGCTTTAAGGGATATGTTGTCTCAGATTATAGCGCCATAGAGATGCTTAAGACGTTCCATCATGTTGCAGCTGATGAAATGGAGGCTGCTGTGCAAGCTCTGGAGGCTGGAATAGACATTGAATTGCCTAGGATCAAATGTTATGGTGAGCCACTGCTTAAAGCCGTTAGGGAGGGCATTATATCAGAGGCCACCATAGATGAGGCAGTCTCAAGAGTTTTAAGGGTTAAGTTCCTCCTAGGATTATTCGATAACCCTTATGTTAAGGTTGAAGATGCCGCAAGGGCCTTTGATACACCAGAGGATAGGGCTCTAGCTCTTAAAGCTGCAAGAGAATCAATAGTTCTACTCAAGAATGATGGGATTCTACCATTAAGAAAGGATTTGAAGTCGATAGCCGTTATTGGCCCAAACGCTGATACAACGAGGGGACTTCTAGGCGACTATAGCTATACGGTGCATTTAAACTGCGATTTTGATGCGGTTAAGATAGTCAGTATATTAGAGGCGATTAAAAGCAAGGTTTCGCCCCAGACGACTGTATATTTTGCGAGGGGCTGCGACATATATAATCCCTCTAAGGAGGGGTTTAAGGAGGCAATTGAGGCAGCATCGAAGGCAGAGGTCATCATAGCCGTTATGGGCGAGAGGTCGGGAATGTTTAAGCTGCCAGCTGTAACTGGTGAAGGAAGAGACCAGACAAGTCTATCTCTACCCGGAGTTCAGGAGGATCTCTTAAGGGCGTTGGGGGAACTCGGCAAACCGCTCATAGTTGTCCTCGTTAATGGTAGACCTATGGCTGTGAGGTGGGCTGCTGAGAGGGCTTCGGCGATCATTGAAGCTTGGTTCCCAGGCGAGGAGGGAGGCAACGCCGTAGCCGATGTTCTCTTTGGCGACTATAATCCCGGGGGCAAATTACCAATAAGTGTACCGAAGTATGAGGGGCAGATACCAGTCTATTACAGTAGGAGAAGCTCCTCTTTTGGAGATTATGTCTTCATGGATTCTAAGCCCCTATTCCCATTCGGTCATGGCCTAAGCTACACAAGATTTGAGTACTCATCGCTTAGAATAGAGCCTGAAAAGGTTGGGCCTGCTGGACGCGTCTCTATAAGCTTCTTCATCGAGAATGTTGGCGGTATGAAGGGAGATGAGGTTGTGCAACTATATGTTCGCGATCCAATCGCATCCATCTCTAGACCCGTAAAGGAGCTTAAGGGCTTTAAGAGGCTAACGCTTAATCCGGGAGAGAGGAAAAGGGTGACGTTCACGCTCTTTACCGATCAGCTTGCCTTCTACAATAGATACATGAGGCTTATAGTGGAGCCAGGTATATATGAGGTTATGATAGGAAGCTCTTCAGAGGACATTAGGTTAACTGGTAAGTTTGAGGTTACAGGGGAGACCAGGGTTCTCCCAGCTCTGCGCAATTTCTTTAGCGAGGTAATTGTTCAATAAGTCCTAGAAACATTTCCTAAATTAACCTGTAATCTCTTTTTGTCTTAATAATAAAGTAGTTTGGTCTAAGAGGCATTGTTGAATATATTTGCTTCTCCCTAATTCCTAGGGCTATTTCTATGAACTCTGGTATCACCTTATAGACTAGCTCCGCAGAGGGTGGCCCCCATCGTATCCCCGGACAGAATGGGTCAATATAAACATAGAACTTCTGGCCGTAATATTCGAATAGGGCTTCTTTTGCGTCACCATACTTCGGCTTATTGAGGATCTTAAAGGGCCATAGCTTGCATGCTAGTGGCTTACTATTCTGTAATCCGCATAACCACTTCCCGTCCGGGGCCATGTAGAGGAAGATGCATGAGCCGTCAGCCCTCTTGCCCATATAAAACTTGTTCAATCCAGCTTTAGTAAAACCTATACCATATTTCTTGGTTATATTTAGCCACTCATTAAATGTCAATACTACCTCAAACTCTTTGCAGCATATTCCGCATCCATTACATCGCCACGAATTCACTCGGCTCCAGGGCGCGAAGACCATCAATGCTCCCTAATATTTGTATTGACACCTAAGGGAATTTGATTAAAATCTGCCTAATAAATTTGATTCAGAATAATTTTTAAGGTTACACTTAATAATGAGGATTCTGAGGTTATGTAAACGTCTTCTCTCTTCACCCGATCACCTTTTGTAGAGATATAGAGTGTGGGTTGGGAATCCTAGAAATGTATTTTCGCTGAAACGCTCGACTTTAACTGGCTTCCAGCCTATTATTTCGTAGTCGTGGGATACTACTCTTGCACCTTTTTTGAGCTCAGCCTCAAGTTTCGGCCTAACTTTTTCATTCGCGCTTGTTGTGAGATATAAATAGACCACATCCGCCATACTTATGTTGACATTAAACAAGTCATCGTGGATTATTTTAACTCTATCCTGCAGTCCCAGCTCAATAACTCTTCTCATGGCTTGTTTGACTAAATCTTCTCTTAGCTCTATGCCAATTGCGTATGCGCCAAACTCCTTAGCGGCTATTATCACCGGCCTACCGTCTCCAGCGCCTAGATCAACAAATATCTCACCGGGCTTTAGTTCAGCCATCGTTAAAAGTCTCCTTATAACCGATTCGGGAGATGCTACGAAGGGTGATATAAACAACTAATCCACCTCTTCTACCTTTTCAGTTTTATTGGTAAAGATCTATTTTTACCTTACGTTTTCTCCTACCAGAACCTTCTCTTTAGTGCCTCCCTCTCAGCTTCAATTATCAGCTCAAAGAACCTATCTGTAAGCGCGCTCTCTTTCGAAAGTATTTCCCTAACATCACTTAATCTAAGTCTCTTTCCTGATAAGGCTATAGCAGCAGCCTTACCATACTTTGATACAAGATTAGCTGTCTCGATGGCTTCATCCCGCAGATATTCCTCACTTCTAGTCAGTTTCTCACCCTTCTTTTCTATTAGTGGATAGGCTTCTTCCTCCTCAACCTCAAGCACTCCAAGTTTTGTGGAGCCGCATTTTGGACACCTCGGCTTATCCGGTAGATCTTTAAGGGTTATCATCTCTATGTAGTCCCAGCATTCTGTACAGATGAACGTTCTTGTCTCGTCTAGGAGCCTAGCCCTAGCTGATTCTACTAGGATTTTACGCATTTTCTCAGGTGGTATAAGGTCTGTCTTCATGCTTACGCGTTCTATTCCAACTCTGGCTATAGGTGTTGCCTCACCATGCGTCTCAACCTTAACGACTTCTATCTCTCCTCGCCTCATCATTCCAAGAACCCCTACTAGGTTTTTGAGGTCTAGATCCTTAGTGAAGACCTCTTTTAGAGCTTCTTCATAGATCACCGTGTCCTCAAAACTCTTGATTAGATTTCTTAGGCTTACGCTCTCAAAGTCAACCCACTTTTCTATTGCACCGAATCTCCTAGCAACATGTATTAGACGCCTCTTGAATATACCAGTTTTAACAACCGCCTTGGTCAGAGTTTCCCTAATAATATCCTCGCTCGCATTCTTCAGGTCTGAGAGTATGCTGATTAGGGCTTCAGGCTTAATCTCGCCCATTGTCTGTATAAATATTCGATATGGATCGTGCTGGACAACTATTGAGTAGCCTGTTATCTCAGATATTATGTGGCCTAGAATCTGCGCTAGGGCCCTATTGGTTAAAGACCCAAAGTTGCATTGGATAATAATGAAGTCCTCCCACTCCTCAATTGTTATACGTTTATCTGTTGGAACTGGATAACCCATCTTAACATGCTCAACTGTCTCTGAGATTGCGTCCAAAATAGTCTTTTTATCAGCTGGATACTTCCTAGATAGATTCTCGGCTATCTCCTCCGGACTTAAGCCTGCCTTCAAGCCCTCCTCAACGAAAGCCCTTATCTCACCTACTTCTTGAGCAACCTCGAATGGAACCGGTATCTCCTCTCCAACCCAGCTTGGGATGGCTCCGGTTGGATCATTCACGGACTTTACATAGATTTTGTCCGCGTCTATACTCACTATCTTCCATGGGCTTCCACGTATTATAAATTTGATTCCTGGCTTGCCATATTCGGCCACAAAGGCCTCATCGAGCAGCCCAACAGCTGTATCGCTGTCTTTATCGATGACGAGATAATGCTTCTCGTCGGGTATCATTGAGAGGTTTTCGAAGAAGTATTCGAATAGAGCCTTTGTTCTCCGAGGCTTAAGGACTACCCCATCCTCAAATGAAACCCATGCTAGTCTCGGAAATCGATTATGCATATATTCTAGAACGCGCCTAATATCGTCCATTGTTAGGTCTTTGTAAGGGTATGCCCTCCTATAAACCTCATATATCTCATTAAATTCTAGGCGCTTCCTCTTCATTAGGAAAGCCGCTATTTGGTGGGCCAGCACGTCAAACGGCTTCTCAGGTATGTCTACTGGCTCAAGCTCCTCCCTATACGCTCTCCTCCCAATAACCATTGCCTCCAAGGTGTCGTCCGAGTCCATCGTTATAATTACGCCGTTAGCCATGCGCCCAATCCTATGCCCACTCCTGCCAACGCGCTGTATTAGACGCGTAACCTGTCTCGGACTCATATATTGGATCACTAAGTCTATTCTACCGACATCTATTCCCAACTCTAAGCTGCTTGTGCACACTAGACCGCGCAGCTCACCCTCCTTTAAACCTTTCTCAGCCGCGATCCTAGAGGGCTTAGCTAGCGAACCATGATGTATTGAAATTGGGAAGTTGACATCCCATATCTTAAATCTGCTTGCGAGAATCTCCGAGATTGACCGAGTATTCGTGAAGAGTAAAACGGAATTATGTTTCTCAATTAGCTCGCGCATTATGCGAAGCCTAGCCGCAACCTCTGGATGGGTGAATAAAATTGAGGCGAGCTCATAGTCTTGCGGCTCAGGTTTAGGATATAATATTTGGAGCCTCATGAGCCTAGCGACTGGCACGCGGACTATTTCGATGGGTCTCTCATTCCCAACTAGGAATTGCGCAACCCTCTCCGGGGTACCTATTGTCGCCGACAGCCCGATTATCTGGAAGTCTCTGCCAGTTATGGCCCTGAGTCTCTCAAGCGCGAGGGCCAGTTGACTTCCACGCTTACTATCAGCTAACTCATGAACTTCATCGACAACAACCCACCTTATTGACTGGAGGTGTCGGCGCATTATCCAGCCGGAGAGTATTGATTGGAGGGTCTCGGGTGTTGTTATAAGCATGTCCGGTGGGCTTCTAGCTTGCTTCGAACGCTCATTCGCATCTGTATCACCATGCCTAACGGCGAGCTTAATATCTAAGTTATTACACCACCACTCTAGGCGTTCCAGCATATCGCGGTTTAACGCCCTCAGGGGAGTGATATATAGAACTTTTATTCCAGGCTCCCTCTTCGGCATCTGGATAAGCATGCTTAGAATTGGAAGGATTGCTGCCTCGGTCTTTCCGCTAGCGGTCGGCGATATAAGAAGAACATTCTTGCCCTCAAGAATTTTTGGGATAACTTTTGATTGAGGCTCCGTCGGCGATTTAAAGCCCTTCTCCTTAATCAGCTTGCGTATGGGGCGGGCTAACAAATCGAATACGTTACCTTCAGCCACAGATATCTGTTGCGCTTCCTCAACCGGCAATCCCATCGCCGACTGGACCCGACAAATTTTGAATCAGAGAATAAAGGCATTATTGTGGGTAAAAAGTGTTTTGCTCATAGATTATGGCCATATTAACCAGCATAGTATTGGAGCCAAGCTGATAAAATAAGGTGGAATGCAAAAGCCACTAGGAAGGCGGCGCTTACAAAGAGGATTATTTGGATAGCTCTCCGACTCAAAATCCTCCTACCCTTACAGACAGAATAGCTCACAAAGCTGAACCATGAGAGGTCGGCGGCTGCATGTCCTAGTAGGAAATATATGAGGCCAGGCAAGCCAGCAATAGATAATGAGCTCGTTATTAACGGAGCCCCCGTCGCCAGCCACCATAAAAAGACGTGAGGGTTCGAGCAGCTACTTAAGAAGCCTGATGCAATCAAACCATATAGAGATTTCCTTACACTATTGAGGGATGATTCAGAGATAACGTTCTCGTCTATTTTTAAGTTTACGGCTGCCTTTGCAAGTCTTAAGCCCATTAGCGCCAGCACTGAGCCGCCGACGAAGCCCACTATAATTCTAGTATCCTTAGAGTCTAGGACTGGGCCAAGCCCAAGGAATATCATGAAAATTATGATCCATTCAATAATAAAGTGTCCTAGAACTATTAGGGGACCGGCTATCTTACCAGCTCTCAACGATTCTGATACTACCAGCGCGAAGACCGGACCGGGAACTATTGCCCCTGATAGTGCCGCTATGAAGGATAACGATGCAATTCCCAGTAGGTCTAGCACCGCACCCTTCCTCTCAACGTTAGGGCCTTTCTACTCCTAGTATACTGAAACCTTTGAAACTCCCCTTATTTTCAGGAATTCCGGTATAAGGTCTCCCGGAATCTTTGTCTCAGTTATGAGAGTGAGCTTGGGCTCAGGCGTTAACTCTGGATCATCAACTATGGCCTGCCTTATACTTATGTTTCTCTGGGCTATTAAGGATGCTGCAGCGGCGAGTATGCCCGGCATCCTAGCATCTACGGGTGTTATCTCGACCACGCCGAAGTTTAGGTGTTTTGCTACGTCGCGTAGTGAGGAGCCAGCTGGGCTTATGCCACTAAAGATTACTTTTAATTCTGGGTTACTCTCAATCATCTTTATTGTTTGGACAACTGTTCTCCTATCTACTCCGGCAACACGGCTTATCCTAATAACCGGTATAACTATGTCGCCACAGTAAATCTTGCCATTTCTAACACTTAAACCATTCTTAATTAATATCTTCGCTATACTAAGTCTCTCCGGATAACCCTCTAAACACTTTGCTATTTTATCCCACATTCCTAATCACTAGAACCAAATGGTTCAATCTAAAATATTATGCAAGGATGTTTTTAATCTTTCCTATTTGTAAACAAAATGCAACCTTATTCTTAAGCATCCACATAATAATTAACCTTCGGTCGAACCCCTCAACCTTAAATCGACCGCAAACTTCACCGAATTGTCCATCCAAAGTTTATCGCCCTCGGGTTAGAAACGTGAGAAGGTGGCTGGTAAAAACGCTTCTATGCCCAATGAAAACTGCTTTAGCAGTTTCGTCCAAAAATAACAGCGAACACATTATAAATGCACTATGCTGATCACCAAACAAAGCTTTTAAATACCTGCAACCTTGTTTTTAAGAGTTATTGGAGGATAGGCCTTGCCGAAGAAAGAGAAGGGACGCTCACATTCAACGAGACCTATTGGTAAGAGACCTCCTAGTTGGTGTAAGTATACTCCCGATGAGGTTGTAGCCCTAATTGTTAAGCTTGCTAGAGAGGGGAATCCGCCAAGTAAGATAGGCGTTATATTGCGCGATCAGTATGGTATACCGCTCGTTAAGCCCATTGTCGGTAAGGGCATAGTGGAGATACTGAAGGAGAACGGATTAGCGCCGAAGATTCCTGAAGATCTGGAGAACCTACTTAAGAGGGCCGCGCGTATAAAGGCGCATCTAGAGAAGAATAAGAAGGATAAGCATAATAAGAGAGCTCTCCAGCTCGTTGAGTCAAAGATACATCGCCTATCAGAATACTATAAAGAGAGGGGAATCCTCCCACCTAACTGGGAGTATAAGGCGGTCGTCGCCTCAATAGCGTGATTGAATAGGGGTCTTTAATGGTTGCTGGCGCACGCATAAATGATTTTATGGATGGTGCTCGCGCTGCAGCAGAGGAGATTCTTGAGAATATTAGCGGCGGCAGAAAGGTCCTTGTAGTCTCACATATGGATGCTGACGGAATATCTGCTGCTGGAATAATTGGTAAGGCCCTACTTAGGGCTGAAGCAGACTTCTGCATTCGGATAGAGCGTTGGATGGATGAGAGGACTATTGGTGAGGCGCTGCATTATAGTGGAGGAGAGGCGCTACTTATCTTCACGGATATGGGAAGTGGATACCTAGATATTTTGAGGGTTAGGGCTGGTGACAGGCGCGTAATTGTACTTGACCATCACCAGCCAATAGGAACGCCCAGCGAATCCTTCATGCAGGTTAACCCGCACCTCTTCGGTATAGACGGATCTAGGGATATAAGCTCCGCCGGAATATCATATTTGGTCGCGAAGTTTATGGGAAAGGATAATGTTGATCTAGCCTACCTTGCTGTCGTTGGAGCTTTAGGAGACCTTCAAGATAAGTATGAGGGCAGGGCGCTTGGCGGGGTTAATGAGATAATTGTTAAAGATGCTGTTGAGACCGGATACTTGAGTGTTGAGACCGACCTACTCTTTTTTGGAAGGGAGACTCGGCCGATACACAAGGCTCTAGCCTACACAACCAGCCCATATATACCCGGAATAAGCGGTGAGGAGGATAAGAGCCTAGCGTTCCTAAGCGGGTTAAATATTGAGTTGAAGAGAAATGATAGGTGGAGGGCTCTAAGAGACCTATCTCAAGACGAGAAGCGTAGACTATTCTCAGCATTACATGACTACCTAGTTTCTAAGGGATTTAGAAGTGAGGTTGCCATGAGTCTACTCGGCACAGTTTATATTCTCGCTAAGGAGGAGCCCTGGACACCCCTTAGGGATGCTAGGGAGTTCGCCCTTCTCCTCAATGCAACTGGAAGGATGGGCACCACTGGTCTAGGCGTGGCCATATGCATGGGTGATAGGGGCAGATCATACGAGGATGCCTTAAGAGTTCTCGAGAATTACAGGCAGATAATAACAAAGTATCTTAGGTGGCTTAATGAGAATCCTGAGAGGATTGAGGAGTGGGAAAATATATACGTCCTGCACGGTGAGAAGGACATCGATGAAAAAGCCATAAGCACAATATCAACCATAATATCGATGAGCCTCCCCAGAGTGGAAAAGCCCCTAATAGCCTACTCGCTCGTGTCGGATGAGGGAACGATCAAAATCTCGGCTCGAACAACGGATTCAACCGCTAGGATGGGGCTGAATCTGGGCGAAATAATACGCATCGCAGCCGAGAGATGCTCCGGAATAGGAGGGGGACATGATATTGCGGCCGGAGCCCAGGTACCCTACAACCAGAGGAACCTCTTCCTAAAATACGTCAACTCCCTAGTTGGGGAGTACATGGCGAGGATTAGGAAGGATGGAGGCTGAAATAACACTAACATATGATAGTGAGGCTGAGGCTAAAGCTATAGCTGAAGCTGTCTCACCTGACAACATAGTGACTCCCAAAGACCTAATTGTGGAGACCAAGGCTATGTATAATCGAGTCGTCACAACTATAAGGTATGATGGCGATAACATCGCAACCTTCATGTCCACAATCGATGATCTTCTAAGCTGTATAGGGACGGCTGAAAAAATCCTCTCAGCCATAAGAGAGGAATAATTAGATATCATCCACATGCAAAAGGTTTTTTAGTCTCATCTATTTACTTCTCAAGGAGAGAAATGGTTTAGGGTTGATGCTATAGGAGGATGGCGGAAGTTGTCAGTATTTGCGGTTCCAGGAGCATATGATAGGGCCATCACAGTTTTTTCGCCAGATGGCCGCCTATTTCAAGTTGAGTATGCATTAGAGACCGTTTATAGGGGTTCAACTATAGTTGGCATAATGTGTCCCGAAGGTGTTGTTGTAGGGGCTGAGGAGAAGATCGAGTCTAAGCTCCAGAACCCGAAATTTAGCCAGAAAATATATGAGGTTGACGAGCATATTGGAGCCGCTGTTGTGGGCTTAAGCTCCGATGCCCGCGTCCTAATAGATGAGGCTAGGATATTCGCCCAAAGCAGTAGACTTATGTATGATGAACCAGTCGATGTGGAAATGGTTGCCAAGAGAATAGGTGATATAAAGCAGATGTATACGCAGCATGGAGGTGTAAGGCCCTTCGGCGTATCAATAATTTTCGCTGGTGTGGATAAGGGTGGAAGCCAGCTATTCACAACAGACCCAAGTGGAACATATAGGGCTTATAAGGCGGTTGCCATAGGAATAGGCCGCGAAGTGGCTGAGAACATATTGAAGGAGGAGTATCGTGACGACCTAACACTTGAGGAGGCGATAAGATTAGGTGTTAAATGCCTTCTTAAGTCTATGCAGGCTAGGGGTGAGCAGCCTAGGATCAAGATAGCGGTTGTCCCGGTTTCAACTAGGAGATTCAGGCTTCTGACGGATGAGGAGATTGAGAAGTATATTAGGGAAGTACAGGGTAGCTGAAGGAAGATGAGCAAGAACTATACTATTGCCCGCATAAGTATTGGTGGGGAGAATTACGAGATACTCGTTAAGCCAGATCCGGCGCTCTCCTTCCGGAGTGGAAGACAGATTTCGCTATCTGAGATACTTGTCACAGACGTCATATTCACTGATGCAAGTAAGGGCCTAAGAGCCCCAGAAAAGAAACTCAAGGAAACCTTTGGAACAACAGACCCGCTTGAGATAGCGAAGATAATACTTAAGAAGGGAACGCTGCAGCTAACCGCCCAACAGAGGAGGCAGATGATTGAGGAGAAGCGCAGGCAGATAATTGACTTCATATCGCGTAATGCAGTTGACCCAAGAACTAAGCTCCCACATCCACCCACGCGTATAGAGCAGGCACTAGAGCAGATCCACTTTCCAATAGATCCATTTAAGAGTGTTGAGGAGCAAGCTAATGAGGCGATTAAGGCCCTCCGCACAATTTTACCTTTAAGCGTAGAGAGGATTTCGGTTGCCACCCGGGTTCCACCTGAGTATGCGAGTAAAGCCTATGGAACCCTCAAGTCCTTCGGAACAATAAAGAGTGAAGTTTGGCTAAATGACGGATCCCTCTCTGTCATCCTAGAGATGCCAGCAGGGCTCTACGGGCCCTTCCTAGAAAAGATGGGCGAGCTGACTCATGGGAATGTTGATGTTAAAATTATAAAGTAAATATTTTCGTGCAAATTTGGAGGTAATGGGATCCATGTTCTTCTTTGAGAATAGGCAGATTGTGACTCCCGGGGACCTCCTAGCTGAGGGCGATTACATAGCTGGAAACAATACATATAAAGATGGATTTAGGATTTATGCTAGTAGGCTTGGGCTTGTTGAGTATGAGGGTAGAACTGTTCAGGTTGTTGCATTAAACACCGTTTATATTCCATCCCCCGGGGATCAGGTTATAGGTAAGATTGAGGATCTCAATGTAAATGGGTGGGTTGTTGATATCAACTCCCCCTACAAGGCGATTTTGAGGGCCAGTGACGCCTTAAATAAACCCTTCAGGCAGCAGAAGGATGATTTAACGAGCTTCTTAGATATTGGCGATCTAATATTAGCTAAGGTTTTAGCCTTCGATAGGACGATAGATCCAATTCTCACGATTAAAGAGCCGGGGCTTGGAAAGATAACGCAGGGGCAGATAGTTAGGGTTTCGCCAGCTAAAATACCAAGGATTATTGGTCGTAAGGCTTCGATGATAAATATGCTTAAGAGGGAGACCGAGTGTAAAATAACTATTGGGCAGAATGGAATTATACTCATCTCTGGGCCAAGTCCAGAGCATGAGAGACTAGCCATCCTCGCCATAGAGAAGATAGCGCAGGAGGCTCACACCTCCGGCCTAACAGATAGGATAGCTGAAATGATAAGGAAAGAGAAGAGTGCAAGACTATGAGTGGAAAGATTAGGTTAATTGATGAGAACGGCTTAAGGGTTGATGGACGAAAGCCTAATGAGCTTAGGCCCATAAAGATGGAGGTCGGCATATTAAGTAACGCCGACGGCTCAGCCTACATTGAGCAGGGGAAGAGTAAGATACTCGCCGCAGTTTATGGTCCTAGGGAAGTCCACCCTAGACATCTGGCGCTTCCAGACCGGGCGCTCCTAAGGTGCCGCTATCATATGGCCCCATTCTCAGTTGAGGAGCGAAAGTCCCCGGCGCCCTCAAGACGTGAGATAGAGCTTTCTAAGGTGATAAAGGAGGCTTTAGAGCCAGCAGTATTCCTTGAGAAGTTTCCTAGAACATCCATAGACATATTTATTGAGGTTCTTCAGGCGGATGGTGGAACGAGATGTGCTGGGACAACTGTTGCAGCCCTAGCCCTAGCCGATGCTGGGATACCCATGAGAGACTTAGTGGTTGCGTGCGCCGCTGGCAAAGTTGATGGTGTCTTAGTGCTTGACCTTAATGATCTGGAGGATAAGGAGGGTGAGGCTGATCTCCCGGTCGCCTATATGCCCAATCTAGGTCTCGTCTCACTCCTCCAGATGGATGGGCTACTAACTATAGAGGAATTTAAGCAAGCTCTTAACCTAGCCATTGAGGGCTGTAAGCAAATATATAAGTTACAAAAGGAGGCCTTAAAGGCGAAGTATATAGCGATTAAGGAGGAGGTTGAGACTTGTCTTCAATCATGATCTCACGGATAAGGCAGAAGCAGATCTCACAAATGATCGCTAGCGGAAAGAGGCTTGACGGACGCGGACTAACAGACTACCGCCCAATAAAGATAGAAACTGGGATAATCGAGAAGGCTGAGGGCTCAGCGAGGGTCTTAATGGGCAGGACCGAGGTTGTGGTAGGAGTTAAAGTCGAGCTCGGAGAGCCCTTCCCAGATAGACCCAATGAGGGCGTTCTCACGGTTAACTCAGAGTTTGTGCCCCTAGCCTCACCGGAGTTCGAGGCTGGACCGCCCAGCGAGGAGTCTATTGAGCTCGCCAGGGTTATTGATAGAGGAATACGTGAGTCTCAAGCTATTGAGTTGGAGAAGCTCTGCCTCATACCCGGAAAGAAAGTTTATGTAATATTTATCGACATTTACGTTCTCAATCATGATGGGAATTTAATAGATGCATCTGCACTGGCATCGCTGGCAGCTCTCATTAATACCAAAATACCAGTTTATGTTGTGGAGAATGGTGAAATTAAGAAGACCTCTGAATACATGCCTCTACCAATGAGAAATTATCCTATTGCAATAACATTCGCGAACATAAGCGATAAGCTAGTTATTGACCCGTGGCTTGAGGAGGAGGAGATTATGAACGCCCGCCTAACAATAACCTTTGATAAGGATGGAAGAATATGCGCTATACAGAAGGGTGGGCAGGGCGCCCTAACACCACAACAGATTATAGAAGCTGCTTATATAGCTCGTGAGAAAGCTGAGGAGTTAAGGATGCTGGTGGTGAAGAACTAATGGGAAAGAGAACGAAAAAGGTCGGTCCGGCAAGGGGATTCGGCCCAAGATATGGTGTATCGGTTAGAAAACGCTATATCACTATAGTGTCAGAGATGAGAAGGCTACATCTATGCCCACAATGTGGAGTGAAGGCCGTGCGTAGGGAAAGCGTAGGCATCTGGGTCTGTAGGAAATGTGGCTTTAAATTTGCCGGTGGAGCATATACACCTGTAACAAAGATCGGGGTTGTAGCTGAGAGGGCTGCTAAAGGAACCTAAATTATTCTGGGAAAATGCCAATGATCCTACTAACGACATCTCATAGGCCAACTAGGAGAATTAGGAGCCTCTGCAACGACTTAGCGCGCTCAATACCGGGCCTTAAAAGGGTTAACCGTGGAAAGATGAGTCTCTTAGAGATTGCAGAGAAGACCCTAGAGATGGGGGCTGAAAAATTTATTGTTGTAGATAGATGGAAGGGTGGGCCCGGAAGAATAAGGCTCTTCAAGATATCTAACGGTAGTTTTGGGGAGATACCTCCCCGCCTATACATATCAGGTGTGAAATTAAGGAGAGAATATAAGATACCTAAGGATATTGTGGACAAAACTATTAGCTCGCTATTTCTAGATGCATCAGAGACCGTAGATAGGGAGGTTGAGAGGTTTAGACTTAGCATCGCTGATTTCCTCGACCTGCCAGCAATAAAATCCTTAGGTGAGACACTAAATTATGAGGCTTGCATGCGCATATCCGGCGGTATAGATTCTTGGGCATACATTTCTTTCTATCTTCTATCCGGCAATGTTGAGATTGGGCCGCGTATAAAAATATCTCATGTTGTGTGGGATGTATGAGTAGGGGTGCCTCGGCAATCCTACGCTTTACCTTTTCCTCTGAAAGGGAGGCTGAGATAATAGGTAAGTCCATAGGGCCTGAGACAGAGACTTCGACTAAATATCGCTCTAAGGTTAGGGTTACTAAGGAGGGGAAGAACTTAATGATATTCTTCGAGTCTACAGATACAACAGCATTAAGGGCTTCAATAAACTCCTACCTTAGCTGGCTTATGCTCCTGAGGGAGATCTACAGGTTCTTAGAGTCTAATGAGGG
>Ga0209394_1000627_pt1 | contig 26411 bp, 22 predicted proteins | sample JNZ201metaG_FD_184122 | JGI IMG/M metagenome (GOLD analysis project Ga0209394, IMG submission 184122) | Hot spring microbial communities from Jinze hot spring, China to study Microbial Dark Matter (Phase II) - JNZ 20120812A (SPAdes) (version 3) ... | reverse complement strand
CCATTATACATAAGCTCTAAAAAATACTCTGGGTCCATGCTCAGCCCGTATTCCCTATTAATATTTAAGATTAATATGCTAATTAAAATTTTTGTGCCCTCGCCAAAAAGCCTAACCATCTCATCATAAACTGCTCTTGGATTCTCCCATAGGACCTCGATTGGGTCGCGCCTCAGGGTCTCCTTAATGAAGAATATTACTGCTTCTCCAGCGGACTCTCCAAGCGAGGAGCAGACGATCCTCCTGAATGCCCAACGGAAAACTTCGAGAAGAATATCAGTAGAATCATTTATGCTGTGTGTGCTATTAGGTACGAATATTGACACCATAATCTCCGCCACTAGCAATCAATCCCTCTGGGAAGAAGTTTATTTAAGCCTACGTAACATTTATCTATATACACGATACTTATCTAACATCTACCAGAGTTCAATTCTTGATAATCCTTCACCGCATATTATGTGGAGAGTACCTCCACTGTCATTATCAAGACGTGTGAGAATTAAGACAATTATGCTGTTTTGGGGTATCGTACTAACGCCTGGACTAAAAGATAGATTATACTCTAATGGTGTCGAGGACTTACTAATTGTTATATTCTTGAAGCCGATCACGCAAAGAGCGCCTTCGTGAACGTAGGCTAAAGTGACATTAACATCTATAGAACCTTGTTTCCCTTGCTTGGAGTAAAATGCATGTAATGTAATATTTATTGAATTACCAAGAGTCAGATTATTCGGCGTTGTTTCAACTGTGCGTCCAGTACGATTATCAAAGGGATTATTTAGTGGCGGTCTAACTTGCCCCTCCTCAGGTTCCAGCAGGAGCATAAAATCTTTACTCTTATTTTTAAACCTTTCAGGCGATATATAAAGAACCCTCCAGTCTTGCTCTTCGCTTCCTCCACCTTCTCCACCTCCTCCACCACCTTGGCTTCCAGGAATTCTTGCCCCAACTATTACACCATCACCTGTAGTAACCATTAGCATCGAGCCTCCCATATTTAAGTTGTCGGGCAGACTAAACTGTACAACATATTCTCCCCGACCCATATACTCAGAAGAACACGCATTATAACTAGTTCCATTAATATATAGCTCTGCCTTCGCAATATCAGATATTGGCATATAATGTTCTCTAGCACCGCTCAAGCAAACTTTAAATCTAATAGTTCCTGTATCGGTCCAATTCCGTATATTAAGACGTACTGCTTTTCGCATTGCTACGGCTAAATTTCTGAGACCATACGTCTCAACATTCATGCAAAATGTCGTGTAAACTGCGCTTATACCTGAATTATCTCCCCAGTTTATATACCAGCCTATGTTTTCTCCCGAGCTACCCTCAGTCTTCAATGAAATGTTCATGCCGAAACCATTATAGAGGGCTGGGAGGGCTCTATACCAATTTTCTGTTAATGCCCTTCCACATATTTTAGCCGATTCTTCGTTCCAAGTCTTACTATAATTCTGCGTTGCCATTGCTAATGCTCTTGTCAGGCATCTTTCGAAGTCGCTTGTTATTGCCAGGACTAGTTCGTCTATTGGCTCGTAGGCTACCCCCTGCCTACTCGTGCTTATCTGGCTTATTGTGTGAATTAGAGAGAACATGAATGCCGCCATTATAACTGCGGCCAGAATAACGAACTGCCCTCTCCTATCTCTCCTAAACCTACTCACAGGCAACCAACTCAAATATTATCATGTTATATTATGCATTATTATATTGTGCATAATATAACCTTTATGGTCTAATGATCTAAGCTAGCCTAAAAAGAATTCATGTCAGCCCAGCTCGCGTGAGACTGAGGCATAAATAATATATTTTCCCATCCCTTGAAGTATATGTTATGCTGGCCGAGGCAACCTCGCTGGAAGTCTCAAAAACCTCTTCAGGGGCATTTGAGATAGTCCACTGGCCAGAATTATCCCTTATTATTAGATTGAAGTATATGTTTGGGGGTAGTAGGCTCTGGAGGGCACTAAATAATGTAGTACTGGAACTAGATTCAATCGTCTCATCGATTACGCCCGACTCTGCCAGGCGGTGTAGGACATTATATGCCAGCCTATTTAAGTCAACAGCCTCCTGCCTAAAGAATTTCTCTGACGAGAAGAGCATGAAGAACGCTGCCGTGAAGGCTATGAAAATCAGTATTGATGCTACAACAGCCTCTATTATCCTCGCCTGCCCAAGCCTCAGAGCACGCATCACCATGACATCCTCCACACCCTTAACCTAACAGTGTACGTGGATAATCCTATCCTAACACTCCGCTCAAGCATATAAGATGATGGCGGATAAACTTCCCCAGCTATAAAACCATAGCTCCTTGGAATATCCTTCCATGATACTACAAGGTTGTTATTATTTGTTAGCGCCACTACAGCAATAGCATATGGCTCCACACCACTCATATTATACACACTATAGTTATTAATTCCGCCACTAGAAGCTAATTCCAATCCATATTTCGCTATTCCTACGCTGAATGAACTATTCGGGAACTTTGCGAGGAATATCTGGTAGGCTCCATTATCAGCATCTATTTGATAGGATGAGTTCATAATGAGAAAGTTACCAATAAAATGAGCATTAATAACGCTGCCAACATTTTCTACCACTACCCTTTGCACTCCATAATGGTCCACAGCGGCAACTAAGAGCGCTAGACTGGAACTGGAGAAAGTTAAATTTAAAGCACAGTTCCCACCTCCATCAGTTTTCCCAGAAGACTGGCTCAGCCTAAGACCCCCATTTCCATCAAAGGAGATTGCGCCAACAGTTACCTTCGCGTTTGCGGCCGGCATACTTTGCTCAGAGACGACACTAACATTAACGTTATTTAAGCCTGAACGTAACGTTACATTTAATGCTGGAATGAATTCTATTTTTATGCCATAATCAAATCCAGTTTCACTAGAACCTAAATTCAACAACTCTAAAACTCTCTCTGGCGGTATATAGAGCTGAGCTGGAAGATTTTGACTTAATCTCTGAACTTTATTTGGATCTAAGACGAATGCTTCTCGAGTGAAGAATGTGCTAACTGCCAGGCCGAAAGATGATAAATTCTCAGACCTTATGGTAATATTTTCTCCCCAGTCCTCCGGCTCCCCCGGACTTAAGAGCATCTGCGTCATTATCTTCTGCGCAACCATCTTCAGCTGCTCAACCTCAGCCATGCTCCTATAAAGTGGCGGCGATATACCAGTCAAGAAAATGGCCGCTAACAATATCGCGATCATCACTATTGCCGCAAAAATATACTCATACGTTTCCATTTATATTAGCCCCTTTGGATGCCTAAGCCAGCATATATAGTTTCAACCTCTGCAGATTCGTTATTCTTCATTATAGTTTCGATAACCTTCCGGCACCAGACGACAGTATTCGGGTTACCGCCGTAAACCCACGCTCTAGGCTCGATATCAGGGCCCGCTATGGATGAAGAGCCACCAGTAAATATCACCATTATTCTTCTCTGCGTTGAACCCAACGCTATGGGGGACTCAGCATATAAGTCATTTCTCCCAATAATACTCACGCGGACATGGTATCCACCATCCATCTCTAATATGCTGAGGTTGTAGGGTTTCCCGTTAATTGCTGCTGGAAGGTTTAGGTGCTTTGAGACTGCTTCGGTTTCTGAAAGCATGCCGTAGACGAAGTCCGTTAGGCTGATTATGTTAGTTATGCTCATTGAAGTATACTCTGCTATCTGGCTCAGCTGAGTTTTAATAACGTTCCCCTCAACATAGCCAACAACAATCTGGTAAGCTAGGGCAAGGGACACGGCCAAACCTATTAGGGCAACCGTCCCAATAATATGTTGTAGTGACACGTGCACCATCCCTGCCACCTCACATTATAGAAACATTTATAAGGACCTCCACAATCCTAACAATAGATACCCCCGATATCCCCGGATAGTCTGCATGATGTTCATCGACATTAACGTGAACCATCAAGTCGCTGGATCCGCTAAGCTGTATTGACGCCATGTTTATATCTCTATTTTGAACCCTGACGGAAACTGTTCCCGAGCCACCAAATACCCCTGGCTCAAGGCGAATTAAGTAGATGTCTAATGTTCCAAGGTTCTCGTTTTTTATGATCCGCACCCTATTATAGTCCAGCACTATCCACGCTTCGTTCCCAATCTCTATTCGAACATACCCCAGGGGCTTAGATAGGTCCGTAATTATTAGTCCGCCTGGATTTGTTAGGTTCATTTGCGCCACTGAGACCATGCTCCCCCCACGATACTTAATGATATAGGTGGAATTGACATAAGTGTATAGGGTGCGGCTTGGGCTAGAAATTGTTACATTAATTAGCCCGCCCTTATATACGCCTATTCCCCCGCTCCTTTGGTTGAATTGGACTGAGCTTGCGGCTCCAGGTCTCAGTGATACGTCCATTATTGTTTTGTCCAGTAGTAACATGGCTGTCTTAGCCTGCTCGAACTCAGAGTTCTGCATCTGGATCTCCAGCAGGTTTGTTGCGAAGAAGGAGGCTATAACGAGAATTACGAGTAGCGTTGCGGTTATAATTACCATAGATATAACTGGTGAGACACCCCGCTTCACTAGGGTTCTACCATCATAAATTACTCTTAGCCTCCGCAATGCTCTGTTTAACACCTCCTATCTCTTTTCCCCCATTATGCCTATACTAGAACTTTAGGAACATGCCGAAGAAACGCATGAATATTATCGAGAACATGGCAATGAGCGTGAGTATTACAGCATGCCTAAAGCCTGCCGAAACATTTCCAGTGCTGACCTTCCCGGTCACTATACCCATTATATATGACTGGAAGACCAGTGCTGGAACAATTGTCACCAGTATTTGCGTGAATGGGATCATTGCGCGTGCTATCGACATAACTGCGGAGCGCATGAAGTTTATCATCACAATTGTCGAGAAGACCATTAATGCCGCGCCTATGTATGGCATTATTATTAGTGGGCGGAGGGCAGCCATCTTCTCCTTCTCGAGGGAAGCCTGCATCTCACCGAACCTAGCCATAGTCTCAAGGGTTTCTGAGCTGCCCCCGCCAATTTCTATCGCATCGACAAGAAGATATAGATTGATTAAGGCGAACCAGGAGCTTATTCTCCTCTTCAGGGTCTCATATATAACTCTTATCGGTTGGCCCCACCGCAACTGTCGGGCAACTATTCTCAAATGTCTACTGAAAGCCCCATAGGGTCTCGATGATAACTGTGTTATGCACGCCTCTGGTGAAGCGCCAGTTTTCCTAGCCTCCGTCATATCCCTAAGGAAGTTTGTTACTTCATTAACCACCTTCCTACCCCTGCGGCGCTCATAGTAGCTATGGGCTACCGCCGCTGGAACTGTTCCGGCTATTAAAGCTATCCCCATACCCAGTGAGGGTTCCAATCCCTGCTCTATATCCAGTAGCACTCTGAGGGAAGTCAAGAGGTCTTTGAATTGTTTTATTAAGGGTATCAGTGCGAGTTCTGGTGTGAGGTATGGGAGGACCATCGTGAAGATTAGGATGCTCATTATTGGTAATGATGCCATGAAAATCCTGTACGGCATGGTCTCATATGTTGGCTCATTAAAGCTAGATAGATCCGATAGATAGATGAAGATTATTGAGAGGACCGGCACAAGGATGTATGAGTACAATAGGAAGTTCTCGGCCGTGAAGCCCCCCTGCCAGTATCCACGGAAAGCTATTGAGGTTAAGTATACTATGCTTATGCCAAGGGTCCCCAGAATTATTATTGCGACGTATGATTCCAGGAGCATTGCGGCGCGCTCCCCAAATATCCTTATCTTCGCCGCCAGGTCCCTAAACATCATCTCCGTGCGCGTCAGAAGGTAATGCACAACGTCGCCGCCAGCCCTCAGCGTGTAAACGTAGCCCAAAAGGAACTCCTTATACTCCTTTGAGGGTGCCCTCTCAGATGACTTCTCTATTGCCGCTATTGGATCCATGCCCTTTAAATGCACATCTATATCAATCTGCTTGGCTGTCTTAGATGTATGTGGAAGGAGCTCGCAGCCCTTCAGTCTCTTTAGGCTTGAGTATGGCGATAGGCCGCCCGTAGCCATGACGCTCACGTAAGCGGCCATGAATGGCGCCTCCATGTCTAGCTTTGATGCTCTATCCTGGGCCTTTACGCTTGGCAGGGCGTATCCGATTAGGAGGATTATTATAGGGACAATAGCTATTGGATAGAGGCCGGTAAGCCATATGAGGGCCGCTGAGGCTGCTACGGATATTACTAGGAAGAGGCCAATTAATGAGAGGTACGCTTCTGGGTATATTCTTATTCCAGCAGCCTCCAGTGAGTCCCTTAACCTGGATGAATTTCCACCATAAAATATTTTTATTAGGATGTTTGATAACCACCAGAAGCTCTGGTACGTTAGGCCTGTGAAAGAAACCATGCTTTAGCTAACCCCCCTTCTTATAGCTACTGCTGGGAATGGGTTTAATAGGCGGTACCTTGTTATTTCGGTTCTAACATCTGTGTTGCTTCTGACGCCGCGACTCAGTAGGTCGCGGAAGAGTAGAGCTCTTCTGGTGAGCTCCTCTAAGACTTTTTCTACGCTTATGCCATATTTTATAGCTATTCTATTGAGCATCTCGCTCTTCCTAAAGCTGTGTGTATACGTGTCGGTTATTGGGTTCCAGGAGGCTATTGTCTCATATCTATCATAGTCGATTATCTCGTGGACCTCGCGTATTCTCCTGCCAAAGGTTAGCCCCATTCTAGGTCTCGGCAGCTGGGCTCTTTCCTGAACTATGGCGACGTTTACGAGCGGTATATAGCTCTCCGCCACGTTCATAGGCGGACTCGTCAGCCTCTTCACGGCGTGTTCTAGGCTCTCTGCGTGGATTGTTGTTAGACCTCCGTGGCCTGTAGCCATGGCCTGGAATAGTACGAATGCCTCTTCTCCTCTTATCTCGCCTACTATGATGTAGTCTGGTCTGTATCTTAAGGAGACCTTGACTAGATCGAATAGGCTTATCTCGCCTGTCTTTGATGCACCGAGTCCGTAGCTGGTTCTGCCGACCAGCTGAACCCAGTTCTCATGGGGAAACATTAGCTCTGGTATCTCTTCGACCGTCACTATTTTCATTGATGGCTTAACTAGGCTTGCGATTACGTTGAGGGTTGTTGTCTTGCCAGCGCCTGTTCCGCCTATCACCATCATCGTCATCCTGTTCTCGACTAATAGCCAGAAGTATGCCGCAAGCATCTCGTCAATTGTTCCCAGATTTATTAGGTCTATTATTGAGAATGGCTCCTCCCTAAACCTTCTTATACAGAATGTGCTCCCCCTCGGCGAGACCTCGTATCTGAATGTTGCAGCGAGCCTGTCCTTTGTTGGGAGCATTGCATCTAATATTGGGAAAGCTGTTGAGATGTGCTTCTGGGCTATGTGCGTGAGCTTTATTAGAATGTTATCTAGCGTCTTTTCATCGATTATTTTCAGGTTTGTTGGCATGCTCTCATACTTTCTATGCCAAACGTATATGGGTATGTTGAGGCCGTTGACGGATATGTCCTCGATCATCCTGTCGCTCATTATGACGTGTAGTGGGCCGAAGCCTATTAGGTTTCTATGCAAGTAGTATAGGATTTTACGCCAAGATTCCTCGCCAAGGCGCTTGATGTGTCTAGTTAAGCCATATTTTTTGGCGAGTCTCTCCGCCTCGCTCTCAACATATTTGTATGGGTCGACCGCCTCTTCGGGCGGGGGCTCGATCTCGACACTAACAATGTCGATAAGCTTATTGAAGATTATGTGTTCCTCGGGGGATAACTCAACCTCCTCAATAAAGTAGGCCCTTTCGCCGCCGAGGTCTGGGAGGGATGCTATTGTAACCTTAGAAAAGGGGTTATGGATCGGATAGGATTCTATTATCTTGGCATTTTCCGGGATCTTGGAAAAGACAGCTACTGGCGGTGGAGGGACAATCTTCTTCGCAAACAACTTCTTGAAGAGGGAGGAGAAAGCCCCTCGCCCACTACCCTCAACAACACCCACAAAATCCACCTCAACATCCATTCAAACCATAATCAAAAAATTAAATAAATATATTATGGAGAGCTACTAAAAGCTGTTTGATCTCAATAGTTCCTAAGGCAAGACTATAGTCTTAGGATACTGGTTGCCAGTAGCCGTTGCAATAGTTATTTCTAAGGTGATTCCAGGAGCTGGACTGTAAGTACCAATTTTTATATATGAAGGAAGATCAATTAGGAACTTCATTGATTCGCCAGGATCTAATGGAACTCCAACAGTCGAATTAAAATCAGCATTATTGCATGTTATGGTCACGCTCCCATTACTTATCTCCTCAAAGGGGATTCCGTTGAAGAAGAAGTTTGATATTGTTGCTACCGCTGACCCTGTGTTCTTCACAATAATTGTTATATTCCAGCCACCACCTCCGGAAACTGCATATGCTGCTGTGTATTCTAGTTTTTCGTATCTTGTGAATGTTGTTGCCAGCCCCATCATCCAGTATGCAACCGCTATTGACATGACAATTGCCACTGCAACGATGATTATTGTCGCTATAACGGGGCTTATAGCCCTCCTATCGCTCCTAATATTCCTAACCAAACTATTAATTCACCCTTTTAAACTAACTCCAAAAAAAGGTATAATGTTCATTTATTTAAGCTTTGCTATTATGCTAAAATCATATTGACAATCCAGTCTAATAATATAGACCACATACAATCATTACGCAGACATATTTAATGCCATGATTAGATGAGGAAACTATGAGCTGGGTTGCTTCTCCCGCGCGCTCTCCTCAATCATCCTCATTACACAGTCTTTAACTTTAGCCGCAATCTCCTGAAGATCCTTACCCTCAACAACCTTCATATTATATGCCTCCGCCAAGTCTCTGCTGCCCTCATCAATGCCGCTCGGCGTCACCATAATCTTATGCAGGATGCCAACGTCGGTAGCTTTAGCCCAGAGGGCCATGACGTCCGCCGCCGAGGCAGCCTTATCGGAGAGATAAAGTGAGCCAACAATGATTGGTGGGGCATCATCACTATGCCACACGGCGAAGGAGAAATCGTGCTTAATACCAGACCTACCATAGAGGGTTACAGGAGCCTTAACAGTGAGACCTACGTCCCTAATAGGCTTAAGAATAACCTCAATATCAAAGGTGAGGCGCTCAATCAAAACCCTCTTCTCAGGATTAACCTTAAATGCCATAACACTATAAACCACAAGATCGTTCTCGCCGAAAACATGCCCACTGCTACACAGGTACTCAACCTTTGGATCCGAGAAGGCACTTTTACAGCTCAAGCACCTATAGAGGGAACTGAAGACTCTATAGTCTACACCAAGCTGCCCAAGAGGCTTCCTGCAATTCAGGCAGAGTAAGCCCTCTCCACTCCTAAACTTATCCTCAAAATCTATGTGCCCACAAGCTAGGTGCTCAATCATCCTACCCCTAACGAGCCTAGAGGAGCCGCATGAGGGGCATTGATACCTAATCATAAGCCTATGAGACTGGCAGTGGGGGCAAATAGCAATATTATCCACAACCTCAGAGCTTAGTACGCCAGCCTCGCATAGAAGGTGAAGAGATTCCCTAATATCCTTCGCGGAGCCAACCGTATTATTAAAAGCAGGGTATCTAACAGCATCTCTGAACTCAACTTTAGGTTCTATAACATCAATATCCATACCTTTTAAAGCCCTAAGTACCCTCTGAACCTTCTCACTTCCCAGCAAACTCAACATATCAGACAAGGGAAGGACACCAACAAAAAACGTTAGAACACAAAATACTATATAAGCATTACTAATTGAAGTAAAAACATCCTCGCCCAGCAGCAACATGGGTCCCCACCCATAGGCACAACCTTATTCCTGCAACCAAAAGTTACACTAAAGGTTATAGGCAAGGATTTAGTGACCATATAAGGAGATAGCTGAACTGGTGGCTTATATGAGAGCCGTTGCCATCATCATGCTTTTATTGGCCATTAGCCTCGCCCAGCAAGGACCTTACAACGTGGAGAAGTGCCTTCTAACCGTCTATAGGGACGGTGTAGTCCACATATACCTCAAGACAACAGTTGACGAGCTTGAGCCGTACACGGTGCTCCCGTTACTATCAAGCCCCGACAAAATAGACAATGTACTTGTCCTAGACGAAAATAATGAGACGCTAGTCTATGATTACGGCGAGAATAATACCATTATCATATATACTCTCGGTGCAAAGCAGGTTAAAATAGAATACGATACTAGCAGCTTAACATCAATGGAGTACGGCCTATGGAAACTTAAAATCACAGCACCCTTCAGCCTAATCATTAGGCTCCCAGAAGACGCAACAATAATTTACATCAACGCACCCCCAACAGAGATAAGACCCATAGATAAACGGATCGAGTTAACCCTTAATCCAGGAGACTGGGAAATAAGCTATGAGATACCGATAACCCTGCCAACACCAAGCCAGCCACCAGCGATACCAGATTACTTGAAATATTACATTATCACCGGGGTATGTGTTGCGTGCATATCCATCATATCAGTAATATACATTAAGAAGAGAAGGATTCTAGGGAGCCTCAGCAACGAGGAGATGGAGGTCTTAAAGTTCATCAGGGAGAGAGGTGGGAGAGCCCTAGAGGCTGAGCTTAGGGAAAGGTTCCCGCATATACCTAGGACGAGCATGTGGCGACTAATAAGGCGCTTAGAGAAGAGGAGTATAGTCCAGGTTAGGAAGGTCGGGCTACAAAATGTCGTAGAACTAAAATAAGCTGGCCTACCAACGGTAGGAGAAAGTGGACTACCAGTACTTGAACAGGAGGCTATCCATGTACTCGTTCAAAGACCTAACAATAATGTCATTGTTACTTCTTATATACTTCAGAACCTTAACTATGGCCGAGGTCAGCTCAAGGGTTGTAACCACCGGAATATTATACTCAACGGCCAGCCTTCGGATCACATACTCATCTTTAGCAACCTCCGACGGAACACCATTTGGATTTCCAGCAGGAATATTAATGACAAGATCTATCTTGCGCTGAACAATATGGTCAACTATGTTCGGCTTCTTAGAGGGTTCACTAACCTTATAGAGGACAGTTACATTCTTTAACCCGGCTTCATGGAGGGCATCCGCGGTATGCTCAGTTGCATATATCTTGAAGCCGATCTCACTTAGGCTTCTGGCCAAAGGAACCATCTTGTGTTTCATCTCCCGCCCACCGACGGTTATTAAGACCGAACCATCTTCCTCTGGGAACACGAACTCAACGGACTCAAGGGCCTTCATCAGCGCATCCGCAAAGTTCTCGCCTATACACGCAGCCTCGCCAGTGCTAACCATCTCGACACCGAGTACTGGGTCAGCGCCCGTCAAGCGCATGAAGCTAAACTGCGGAACCTTAACTGCCACGTACGGTATAGGCGGCAGCTCAAGTATGCCAATCTCTTTAAGGCTCTTGCCGAGAAAGACCTCCGTAGCGATGTCTATGAGGTGCACGCCCCTACTCTTACTAACATATGGGAGGGATCTGGATGCCCTAAGATTGCACTCGATCACCATAACCTCGTTGCCCTTAACTAGGAACTGTATGTTAAATGGCCCCCTTATACACAACGCCCTAGCTATCTCGTAGGCGTAGTCCTCAATCTTCTTGATCACGCCGCTACTCAGAGACAATGGAGGTATACACATAACCGCGTCTCCACTATGGACCCCAGCCTGCTCAACATGCTCTATAACCGCGCCTATCAAAACATCTTCCCCATCAGATACGCCGTCGACCTCAACTTCCTTGGCACCCTCAATGAACTTCGATATTACAACCGGGTGCTCCTTAGAGACCCTCGCCGCCAGCTCAAGGTAATCTCTAAGCTCCTCCCTGCTATATGCAACCCTCATAGCTTCCCCAGAGAGGACGTAGCTCGGTCTAACCAGGACTGGATAGCCTATCTCCTCAGCAAACTTCTCCGCCCCCTCGATGGTTGTAAGCCTACTCCACTTGGGCTGTGAGATGCCGAGCTTGTCTAACAATGCGCTAAATTTGGATCTATCCTCAGCGGCATCTATACTCTCACTTGAGGTTCCAAGGATCCTAACCCCTGCCCTAGAGAGATTTAAAGCCAAGTTATTGGGTATCTGCCCACCCACGCTCACTATGACGCCGAGCGGATTCTCCTTCTCATATATGTCCAGAACCCTCTCGAGGGTTATCTCCTCAAAATATAGCTTATCTGATATATCGTAGTCAGTTGAGACCGTTTCTGGGTTATAATTTATTACTATCGCCTCATCTATGCCATACTTCTTGAGGGCCCAGACGGTGTTAACGCAGCTCCAGTCGAATTCAACGCTCGAACCTATCCTAAAGACGCCAGCGCCCAAAACTATAACCTTCTTCTTCCCAGTATCAAAGGGTATATCGTCTTCATCACCATTGTAGGTCACATAAAGGTAATTTGTCTTAGCGGGCCACTCGGCTGCAAGAGTGTCTATCTGCTTAACAACCGGTATTATTCCATGGAGTTTTCTGAAGCGCCTAACCTCATCTTCACTTATGCCAAGGTACTTAGCGAGCTGCGCATCTGAAAAGCCTAGGCGCTTAGCCTCCCTAATAACCTCAACGGCAGAACCATCGCCAAGCTTAAGCCTTCTAAGTTTCTTCTCCATCTCAATGATATTCCTTATTTTGTAAAGGAACCATGGGTCTATGCCGCTTAGACGGTAAATCTCTCTTACTGGCACGCCCATTTTTATAGCCTTAACTATCTTGAAAAGGCGCTCATCGGTTGGATTTCTCAAACAATCTTTTATATCTTCTATTGGCTCAGGCTCATCCTCATCGTCATTGCCGACTAAGCCTATCTTGCCTATATCAAGCATCCTAACAGCCTTCTGAAGAGCCTCCTCAAACGTCCTCCCAATCGCCATAATTTCACCAACAGACTTCATCTGCGTGCCTATATGGCGATCAGCATTCCTAAACTTCTTTAAGTCCCAACGCGGAATCTTCACCACAACATAATCTAGGGCTGGCTCAAAGCATGCTGTAGTTATCCCAGTAACTTTGTTAATAAGCTCTGGAAGTGTATAGCCTATTGCCAGCTTAGCCGCTATATAAGCTAACGGGTAGCCAGTGGCCTTACTGGCCAAGGCTGAGCTCCTCGACATCCTCGGGTTAACTTCTATAGCCCTATACTCCTCAGATCTCGGGTGGAGGGCCCATTGGATATTACACTCTCCGACAACACTGAGAGCCCGCACAGCCCTTATAGAGGCTGAGCGCAGGAGGTGGTACTCACGGTTAGTCAGCGTTTGAGAGGGTGCAATGACTATTGAGTCTCCAGTGTGAACACCCATCGGGTCAAAGTTCTCCATGTTACAAACAGTTATACAGTTATCCTTATAATCCCTCATAACCTCGTATTCAACTTCCTTCCAATGCCCAATCCACTCCTCAATCAAAACCTGCCTTATGAGACTATGCACCAGGGCCCTACTTACAATCTCCCTCAGCTCACGCTTGTTATACGCCACGCCGGAGCCCTTGCCACCTAAAGTATAGGCGACCCTAATCATCACAGGGTAACCTATCTCCTCGGCTACCTCCAGCGCCCCCTCAACGGATGTAGCGGACCCACTTTTGGGCACAGGCACGCCCGCATCCATCATCGTCCGTCTAAACAGTTCCCTATTCGATGCTCTCTCGATAGTCTCTACTGATGTGCCAAGAACCTTAACGCCATACTTGTCCAGAACACCCATCTTGGACAGCTGAACGCCACAGTTGAGAGCCGTTTGGCCACCGAATCCTAGCAATATGCCATCCGGTCTCTCCCTCTCAATAACCCTCGCAACGTACCTTGGCGTAACCGGAAGCAAGTAAACCCTGCCAGCTAGCCTAGGATCTGTCTGTATCGTTGCTATATTCGGGTTGACTAAGATCGTCTTTATGCCCTCCTCCCTAAGCGCCTTAAGACACTGGCTTCCCGAGTAGTCAAACTCCGCAGCCTCGCCTATCTTTATTGCGCCGCTCCCAAGCACAAGAACCTTTCTAACCCACTCAAACCTAGACAAGTCTTAGCTGGCCCTCCAGACGCTCTTAATGAATTCATCGAAGAGGAATTCTGTATCGTATGGCCCGGGCGAAGCCTCAGGGTGCCATTGCACGGCAAATGAGGGGCCATCTCTAAACTTTATGCCTTCAACAGTCCTGTCGTTGGCATTTATGAACCAGCACTCTAGGCCTGTCCCCTCAAGGGACTCTGCCCTAACCGCGTACCCGTGGTTCTGGATCGTTATGTAGCATAGACCTGTCTTTAGGTCTAGCGCTGGCTGGTTCTGGGACCTATGCCCATACCTGAGCTTATATGTATCCCCGCCCATGGCCAGCGCCATAATTTGGTTCCCAAGGCATATGCCCATCATGGGCAGCCCTTCCCCGATCAGGGCTCTAACTGTCTCAATAGTTCCCCCGCACATTTTCGGGTCCCCAGGACCATTACTTATTAGGACCCCGCCTGGCTTGAGCTCAAGGATTTCCTTCGCTTGGAAATTATATGGGACTCTTACCACGTCCACGCTACGCTTGAGTAAGCACCTTAATATCCCAGCCTTAATGCCGCAGTCTATCACGACCACCCTAACCCTTCCACCACACTCATAGTATCCCGGTTCCTTAACCGAGACCTCTCCAACCAAGTTAGTTTTGTTTGGGTCTGGGACCCTCTTGACCTCCTCAAGAAGCCTATCTATATTTGGCTCCTCGCCCTCCCTGCAGACCTCAAGTATCCCGAGCATAACGCCCCTCTCTCTAAGCTTCTTTGTCAGACACCTAGTGTCAATTCCATATATTCCAGGGACACCCTCCTCCCTAAGCCACTCATCCAGAGTCTTCCTCGAAGCCCAGTGATGCGGTCTTAAGCATAGCTCTTGGATAACTAGGCCCCTAACCTTAATTCCGGTTGACTCAAAACTGATCGGTATGCCAAACTTGTCATAATCATATTCTGGGACACCGTAATTTCCAACTAGCGGATATGTTAGAACGAGGATCTGGCCGAGGTAAGATGGATCTGTAAGGGACTCCGGGTAACCAACCATGCCAGTTGAGAATACAACCTCGCCGGAAACCTTCTTTACGGCCCCAAAACCTCTGCCGATGAAGAAGGACCCGTCCTCGAGAACTAGGGCCGCCTTACCTGCCCTCACATGGCGCGAGCCCATTATCTTGGAAAAACCCTCCTTAAAACTTGAGGAAGCAATATTTAAACGTTACTATCATGTTTGTACACCCCGGTTGATGCGGAAGCATATAGCCTCACTATTGAGCTAAGCTTACTCTTCGAGCTGGTAATCCGCTTCCTTAGGCTGGCCACCTCCTCCTTAAAACTGTCCAGTGAGTGTATCCTTTCAGAGAGCATCCTCTTAACCTCACTGCTAGAGGGGCCGCCTTTAACCCCGTGGGATTCGAGGAAGCCCTCTAAGCTTATAATCCGGCGTAAATCTTCCTCCCTGACATTGATTGGTTTCTTAAAAAGGTGAGACGAAACCTCCGCGAAGAGGGACGGTGTAACATCGCTTAACGTTTTCCCAGAATTTATCAACACCTTCACTAGGTAGCCTACAATCTTATGCGCAACCCTGAAGGGAAGATTATATTCTCTTACGAGCATGTTAGCAATTTCCGTGGCGGCCATAAAGCCCAGAAAGGGTCTGTTAAAAACTTCAACCTTAACCCTTACACCTCTGATTAGATCTGAGAGAAGCTTAAGGGACTCGCGGGCGATATCACAGGCGTCCCAGAGCTTTGGGGTTGCCTCTTGAAAGTCCAGGTTGTAGGTTGATGGGAGCCCCTTTAATATCATTGACGCTGCCATGAAATCGCTTATAATGAGACTCATCCTAGCCCTCATAACTTCTAGGACATCTGGGTTCTTCTTTTGCGGCATTATGCTGCTCGTTGATGTGAACTCTTCTGGGAGGTCTATTAGGTTGAACTCCATAGAGGACCATAATATTAGATCCTCAATGAAGTGGCTTAGATTAACCGCCATAATGGATAGTGCCGCTAAAACCTCTAGAAGGAAATCCCTTGATCTAACTGCATCAATGGAATTCTCAACCAGCCCATTGAAGCCGAGCAGCTCTGCAACCCTCTCGCGGCTTATTGGGAAGCTTGTTGTCGCAAGGGCCCCGGCGCCCATTGGGCATAGGTTAGCACGTCTATAGGCGTCCAGAAGCCTCTCTATGTCTCTCTGTAAGGCATCAAACTGCGCCAGCAGGTAATGGGCGAATGTTGTTGGCTGGGCTGGCTGGAGGTGAGTGTAACCTGGGATTATTACGTCAATATTTTTCTCAGCAACCTCAAGTAATGACTCTTGGAGAGCTAGCGCCGCATCTAGTATGCCGAGGATTTCATCTCGCAACGCCATTCTTATGGCCGTTGCCACCTGATCATTTCTACTTTTGGCAATGTTAATGTTTCCGCCGACATCCATTCCAGCCCTCCTTATAACCTCCTCCTCGACAATGACGTGAACATCCTCGACGTCAGACCTTAAGGGGAAGCTCTCGTCCAACTCCAGAAGCACATTCAGAATTCTTAAGCCATCATCCTTAGGGATTATCCCCCCTTCAATGAGCATTATTATATGAGCCTTGTTCACATCCAAGACATATTTAAGTATCTTCACATCAGACTTCACTGACGAGACAAATTTTAGGGCATCTTCCTTTAGACCCGCTACTCTACCGCCCTTAAGAACCCCAGACAATACTTAAGTCCTCCGAGCCCTCCTAAGAGCTCTCGCAACCCTAGTTGCCAACCCCCATAGCTCTATGAAGCCGCTCGCGGCGCTCTGGTCAAACGTTGAATCAATGCTGTATGTGGCTAAGCTCATATCATAGAGCGAGTAGGGTGACAATCTGCCAACAACTTGGGCGTAGCCCTTATACAGTTTGACCTTAACCTCACCGACAACCCTCTCTTGGGTCTTATCAATAAAAACGTCTAAGTCCTCCCTCAGCGGATCCATCCATAACCCAGCATATACAAGGTAAGCCCATTCTAAATCAACATGCTGCTTAAAGAGGACTTCGTGCCTAGTAAAAACGAGTTTCTCAAGATCCCTGTGAGCCTCTATTATCACGGTTGCAGCCGGGCACTCATAGACCTCGCGGGACTTTATCCCAACAAGGCGATCCTCCATGTGATCTATTCTCCCAATACCATGCTTCCCAGCAATTTTGTTAAGTGTTTCGATCAGCTCAACTGGGTTCATGAGTACGCCGTTAAGGGACTTTGGGACGCCTTCCTCGAAGCCAATTGTCACATATTCAGGCTCTTCAGGAGCCTTCTCCGGGGGAACTGTCCATTCGAATGCGTCTTCCGGGGGCTCTCTCTCCGGGTAATCAAGCACACCGCATTCTATTGAGCGGCCCCAGAGGTTCTGGTCTATGCTATAGGGTTTATCCTTATCCACCGGGATTGGTATGCCGTGTTTTTTGGCATATTCTATCTCAGCGTCACGTGTCATCCCCCACTCCCTAATGGGCGCTATAATCTTGAGCTTCGGGTTTAACGCCTTAACCGAAATTTCTATTCTGACCTGGTCATTGCCTTTTCCGGTACACCCGTGTGCAACAGCATCAGCGCCTTCCAGCTCGGCGACCTCAACAAGCTTGGAAGCTATGAGTGGTCTGGAGAGAGCAGTACTGACGGGATACTTCCCCTCATAAAGCGCGTTCGCCCTAATCGCCGGAAAAACATAGTTTTTAACGAACTCTTCCTTAGTGTCTATAGAATGATGCCTTAACACGCCAAGCTTATAGGCCTTCTCTTCAATAGCTTTCAAATTCTCCTTTTGTCCAACGTCAAGCGTAACGGTTATGACATCAGCGTCATATTTCTCCTGAAGCCATTTTATCATCACAGATGTATCGAGCCCGCCGGAATAGGCCAAGACTATTTTCTTTCTCATTTATCCAGCACCTGCTTAGGTAGTTTGCTGAGGAATAAGAATATATTTACTTTTCGACTAAAGTTATGACTGAGGTTATTTAAAGTGACCAAAATTGGTCAAGCAATCATTAACGAAGATAGTTCAGGAAATTGTTGAGGATGACGTCTTAATCAAAGATGCTTTGGAGAGAGACTATGCTAACGTCAGCGCGCTAGCGCGTCTTCTAAAACTTAAAGTGGAGGGTATTACCGGGGAAAGGGTAAATCTAAGTGGAATAATAACGGCCTTAAGGAGGGCTAAGGCGAAGCTAAAACCACTAATGGGAAAACATGTAGACGTCATAGCCAACAGCGTTATAACTATCAGAACCAGCCTGGCTAAAATATCTCTCGAAAAAACCAGAAAGAACCTCGAAAGGGCAAGGGCCCTATCCATAAAGTTTCCAGAGGCTTTCTTTCAGGTACTTGAGGGAATAGAAACTCTAACCCTAATAGTGGACCAAAGGATCCATGGTGGAGTTAGGCCAAAATTTAGGGGGGACGAAATTATTGATGAGAAGTTAGACTTGGCAGCTATAATAATTCAGAGCCCAAAGGAGATAGTTGAGACGCCGGGCTGCATAGCAGAGTTCTACGGAGCATTAGCGAGAAAAGGAATAAATATAGAAGAAACCATAAGCTGCTCCACAGAGACTATAATAGTGTTAGAAACGAGGGACTCGTTAAGAGCCTACGACACACTAATGAGTTTAATAGAAGAGTTCAGAGGGAAAATAGGTGCACCAAAAATATCAAAGTTAACTTAGTTAATATCTCATTTTTAAGTTAACTCCATTATGCGAATTAGTTGATGACTTATATATTGCATTGAGAGATATTCGCGCTATACAGACACTCGCTACAGCTCGGCTTATTCATAAAGCAGTCCATACTGTTGGTCTCTGTGAAGAAGCATTTAAACATGGAATATAGACAATCGCCACACCATGGTACATTTTCAGGCATTTTCTCTCTAACTTCTCTAAAGGCTGCATACTCCTTTTTATTCCATATATTTATGATGCCCTCACGCTTTGAGTCTCCGAATATAACGGGATTTACGATTTTAGTGTGCATGTTGACATAAACTGGATGTTTATAGGCAAACTCTTGGCAAGGCGCAATTGCACCATCCGACCTAATAAACGCTGCTTTTTTATCAACGTAGGGACATCTTCTATCTTTGGCATCCGGATACAAGTTTGGAAGGCTTAAAAATACGCCATTTTCGCGGGCTATTTTCCGGCTTAACTCAAATATCTTTTCAATTTCCTCGATTATAGAGACCCTTTCTATAGATTCAAACAGAAGCGGAAGGTTAATCCAGTATCCGGCCTCCTCAGCCTCCCTCCAAAACTTATCGATAATTCTGGAGAGACTAGACTCGATTTCGGCACTATAGATGACACTAAACATTTCATAAATTGCATCTAATATGGCTCTACGCCCATACTTTAGAATCGGTTTAACTATTTCCAGTGGTTTTTTGCTTATTGTGACGTATAAGGCTTCATGAGACATTTTCTCCGTATATGGTATAATGTTGGAGACCATGATATAATCAACATCTTCTTTGGCCATCCTCTCAACTAAAGATGGAAGATCTTTAAAGTTATCTTTCATTAAAACGACCTCAATGCCCAATTTAGAATGAATTTTATAGAGTTTTTTCATCTTCGCAATAAAGTGGATATTCTCAAGAAGCATTTTTGGTTCAGATCCCTTCCTAACACGCTTAAGCTTATGGATATCAATTGTGTCTATTGAGAAGGAAATATTATCAACACCAATCTTTAGCACTCTCTCAGATAAGTTCGCGTTTAACATAGATCCATTTGTGCTTACGACGATTTCAGAGTCCTTCGGCAGGATTTCTCTTGCAATTTTGAGCATCTTGATGAAATTTGGGTTAATGAATGGCTCACCGAACCCATAAAGTATAATCTTTCTTAGATATTGAGAAATGGACCTGAGAACCCTTCTATATAGATCCAAGCTCAAGTCCACGAGGTTAGCACCCCAAAAATGTCTTATGCACATATAACAGTTAAAGTTACATCTATTCGTAACTTCTATCTGTAGGGCTTCTGGGTAATCCTTATCCATAAGCGCGCCCTTTAGGTGATGTTTAGCCGCCAGCTAATGGCGGGAAAATGGCTACTACATCCTGGTCTTTTAGCACGATGTTTCCTTTTAGATCCTTAATGTTTCTGCCGTTAATCATGAGGGTGATATCCTCTCTAATTTTCCCAAGTTCCTCGTCATAAATGTCCCTAAGGAACTCTTTGCCAAGAACCTCTGACGCGCTCTCAATTAAACTCTTTATAGAACCATTACAATTAACCACAAGTTCCTTAGTATGATACTTATCCCTAAGGGTAGCAAAAAGCAATATTTTGACTGATACGCTAGGCATTTCCACATCACTAGGTTATTACTAGTTGAAAACAAAAATAAAAGAATATAGAGGGAAAATGCCTGTTCTAAAATTCGATTTCGAGTTCTTTTAGTTTCTCAGCCGTCGGCGCCCCGTTAACCCAGCCTCTAAGCCTATAATATTCTTCCTTAATATCTTCTAGTTTAATCACATGCCCCTTAGCCGGTCCTTCAGGCATTGGTTCCTCAAGCAAGCGCTTAGGTAGGGTATCATCTTTGCCATCAAAACCGAGCTTATTTATTATAATCCTCTCCAAATTATATATTCTCTCACCGATCCTTAGGATATCATCCTCAGATAAAGACCAGCCTGTAACGGCTGAAAGTAGCTCAGCATAGTCTTTTACCCCTAGGGCGAAAGTTGCGAATAAGCAATTAACTGTTGAGTTGACGACGCATGTAAAGTCCTGGAAGAGTTTAACCCATTTAGCCTTACCTTCCAGCTTCAGGGGATCCGTTTTCTCCGGGATCCCTAAAATCTCCGATGAAATAGTATATCCAGATACATGGCACCCTCCCCTATTCGCCGTAGCATAATCCAAGCCTATACCTTTTATAGCTCTAGGATCGTAGGCTGGCATCTCAAGCCCTTTAACACTCATCGAAAGCTCCGGGTGGCCATAGATTTCACATAACTTTTTTGAGCCAAGGGCCAAATACTTGCCGAACCCAGCCTTATACGCTGTCCGCCAAGTAGCCTCAACAAGGGCGGTAGAGTTTCCAAATCTTAAATCTAGGCCCTGAAGATCCTCCTTAGGTATATAGCCCCTTTCATTCAATTCCATTGCGGCCGCTATTGTTGAGCCTAAGCTAATGGGATCCATTCCAAACTCATCACAGTAATGGTTAGCCTTAACTATCGCATCCAGGTCACTAACACCCGTTGCGCTTCCCAGCGCCCATATTGACTCATATTCTGGGCCCTCCGTTTCAAGAATTTGGAAGGGGCCGGAGGGGACTCTCGTAACTCTTCCGCATCCTATAATGCATCCCCAGCAAGCTCTTCTATGAATTAAGTAAGTCGCGGCTAGTGTCTCACCACTTATTTTGTCAGCATCCGGGTTCACGCCACTCTGCCAATTTTTGTAGGGCAAAGCTCCGGCAGCATTTATGATGTTTATTAAGATTGATGTACCATAGGTTGGCAGCCCCTCGCCAGTAACTCGGTTCTTCCTCATAGTTTCTAGGCATCTTCTAGAAACCTCCTTAAATTTATCCGGATTCGCTATCGGAACCTCTTTCTCGCCGGAGACGACTATAGCCTTTAGCTTCTTCGAGCCCATGACTGCGCCCAACCCGGTTCTTCCAGCGGCCCTATGCTCATCGTTCATTATACATGCCATGCTGACAAGGTTCTCGCCGGCCGGCCCGATGCATGCAACACTAACATTTTTGCCACCTACCCTTCTAGCCAATATTCTACACGTATCAAAGACATTTTTACCCCAAAGATCCCTCGCGCTCCTCAACTCAACGGAGCCATCAATAATTGAGAGGTAAACCGGGCTCTCCGCCGCACCTTCAATAACAATCATATCATAACCTGAGAATTTTAAGAAGGGACCCCACTCACCGCCCGAATTAGCGCTTCCAATAGAGCCAGTCAAGGGAGACCTTAAAGCCATAACATGATATCTGCCAGAGCACGGAAAACCCTGTATGCCCGTTCCCGGACCAGTCGCAAAGATTAGTATATTTTCTGGCCCCAGAGGGTTTATGTCCGCTGGCAAAATACCTTTTGATTCATACTCCTTTAAATATCTATGGAGTAGGTAGACCGTATAGCCCTTCCCGCCAAGATACTTCTTGGCAATGTCCTCTAAAACCAGCTCAGACTTTAATGACCCGGCAGATAAATCAACCTTTAAAATTTTCCCCATATATCCGCCTGGCATTCTAGAAACACCCAAAAATAATTTTTCTTCAACAACGGCATATATAGTTTAGGGTTAAATTCTTTAAAGGATAAAACTGGGAATGTATTTTGACGATCCATAAAATTAGAACTCGCTGAAAAAGCAATATCAGGGTAGATGGGGGATGATGGTTATGCCCTTTCATTTAGCATATTTACTGCAAGAGAAAGTGCCCTTTCAATATTGTTCTTAAGCTTCATGTTATATAGCGCTGCCGCGGGATGGTAAGAGGGAACTAAATAAGTTTTCTCCCCCCAAAACCTGGTTTCAAGCGTTTTCCCTTGAACTTCGCTTAAAGTCATGAATTTTATGCCAGCCTTTAAAAAAATGTATGCTGTTGAGTGCCTACCAAACGAGACTATTATTTTAGGTCTTATTAAATCCAGCTGCCTATTAAGGTAAGGGTCGCAAGCTTTAACTTCTTCTGAACGTGGATCTCTGTTTCCTGGCGGTCTGCACTTAACCACATTAGGTATATAAACGCTTTCTCTTATGAGACCGACCTTCCTAAGAAGCTCGTTAAGTAGCCTTCCAGCGGAGCCTACAAAGGGCTTGCCCTTAATATCCTCCCAGTAGCCTGGGGCCTCACCGACGAAAATGATGTTGGCGTTTATATCGCCGTCGCCTACAACGGGCATTTCTTACATTTGCTTACTTCCTCAGATAATTGCCTAAAAGCCTCTAGTTTTAATTGATAATCTGAGACCATTTTTAGTAAGCCCTCCCGCTTTCATACATGTGGTCCAGATATTATAGCTTAGAGCGCCTAAATTAATAGCCATGCTGGCTATACTTCTATAAATTGAACATTATTTTCGGTCAATTTTAGGAAAACCTTCATAGCGATTAAGGAGTAGATGAGTGCGCCCGAGGGGGCTACTATATTTGAGATTACATTTAAATTGGGAGGAGACAATGCGGCCAGAACATATATTGGTGCTAAGAGAAGAAATAGGAGTGACATTGATAACCAGCCTACGAGGAATGATGGAGCGCCTTTTCGCCTTTTCCTGAGAAATTTAACAGCCACGTAGAGGTTTACTGAGCAGCCTATTAGTGAAGTTGGAATTAAAATTGCTAATGCCGGGATGGGATTAACGCCATAGAAAACCGACATTGGTAATATTATTGCTGTGGGGATGCCGAGGGATACTGTTATGAAACTATACAATGTTGCCTTAATAATTGATCGAACATCGGCTCCAGAAGATAACGGCAACCAAAGATTCCTCGATTCCAAAATTCTCCAGTTGCCAGTAAGCATTACTGGTATTATCGCTGAATAAATGCTAAGTATAAAGAGGAGGGGGGAGGACCCAGACGCAAATGGAAAACCAACGGCGGCAAAGACAACGGAGAGAATCGCATATATCAGAATTATTGTAAAGAGACTTCCCTCACGCGCTATCCTAATAATCTCCTTTTTTATCAAAAAGGCGAGTAAGGATTTTGATTCAAGGCTCAGGGAGAGAGGTATATTCACTCTGGAGAAAAACCGAATATTACTCTCCATCTTAAATGCCTGCGTTCTTGCTGAAACGTCAAAAGGCGATATTAGCGGAATTTGGGTCGTGAATGGAAAGAAATTTCTTCTGGATGCAAAAGTAAAGAGGGTGAGTGAAATTATGAAGAAGAGTGCAAAGCCCAAGAGATCTGGGAGATAAAAGCTCCCATGTAGGATCGTATTAATTAGGATCCTCGCAAAGAGGGATGAAGGGTAGGGTAACATATTATACCTAGGCAGTGACTGCATAAAGATGCCGACGGTGGGGAACATGAGAATAAAGGCGGTAATTAGCATTAGAGCGCTAACCCACATCTTGCCATAGAACGCTTTCACCATAGAAAAGAACATTTTTAGGAAAATGATGGATATGGCAAGAAGGACTGAGGACAAGAAAATAATGGCTGCTTGAGCCAGTGAGAGACTAAGCGAGAGAATGATAAGCACGTATAGAACGGATAATGGGGATGCGAAGATGATCAGATAGGTTAAATTGGTGAGGAAGTTTGCGATTAGGAACTCACCCGGGCGTAATGGCGATGTGAAAATAATATTCTGCTCATACTCGAAAGCGGTAACCCCCCTCAGAGATAACAGAATAGAAAACGCCATTAAAGCGCTAACTACGGCAGCTAAAATATCTATGTATAGCTCCGCATTAACGCCGCCCTGTCTTATAGCATCAGTGACGGTCAATGAAATACCAATCATGCTCGGGAGAAAAACAAAAACATAAACGAGTAACAGAGCTATGCTGGCCTTAGAAGCCCTAAGGGCCCCGAAGAAGACCTTAGTTTTAAGGGCATACAAATTCAAAATCATGCTTAGCCTCATGATCTTGCCTCTTCAGTTAATTTGAGGAAAACCTCCTCGAGTGTAGCATTTTCTTCTGATCTCGACATTTTTCGAAGGCTTTCTAGACTACCAGACGCTATATTCTGCCCTTTATAAATTATTGCGACTCTGTCGCATAGTCTCTCAGCCGTATCAAGAAGATGCGTGGATATGAAGATAGCCCCACCCCTCCTAACCCTTTCAACGAATACATTTTTAATTATACGCTGCCCAGCTGGATCAATACCAACAAAAGGCTCATCTAAGATCAATATCTCTGGATCATGAATAAGAGCCGATATAATTGCTGCTTTTTGTCGCATACCCCGAGAGAGTGAGAGCAGCAAGGACCTCCGTTTCTCTTCCAATTCAAACAGCTCAATATAGTGATCTAGTCTCTCCCTAAGTTGACCCTTTGGAACATTGCGGATTCTCCCAGAGTATATAAGAAACTCCTCAATTGTCAAGTATTCTGGCAGAGAAAGATTCTCTGGGACATAGCCAATAAACTTCTTATATTCGTAGGGCTCACTGTTTATGTTGATACCCTTAACCCTAACTATACCTCTGTCCATCCTAAGAAGACCAACGATAATTTTAAGCGTTGTCGTCTTTCCGGCGCCATTTGGCCCTAGAAGCCCAAAAATCTCTCCGCCTCTAACCTCCAGATTTAAACCCCTAAGCGCTTGAAATCCATCATAGGACTTCCATACATTGATCAATTCAATAACGGGCGTCATGACTCTTCTCTAGATTCACCTCTTATAGCCAATCCTTCTTAGAAAATCTTTGCGCCACTTAACATCTTTTTCACTCTCAATCCCTTGCGGCTTAAACCCATCTATCACGCCCAGTATGCCCCTGCCCTGCTCCGTCTCCGCAACAATAACCTGCAGTGGATTAGCCGTAGCCGCATGTATCGCACATACTTCTGGAACAAGTTTTATAGCATTAAGTACATTTATTGGATAGGCGCCCCGCATAATTATTAGGAAAGAGTGGCCGCAGCCAAGCTTAAGCATGTTTTCGGCGGCGATCTTTTTAAGCTCCTCATCGGTACCTTCAACCCTAACCAGCCTCTCACCACTAGCCTCACAGAAAGCCAGGCCAAACTTTATTCCAGGAACAGAGTTAACCATAGCCTCATAGATATCTTCAACGGACTTTATGAAGTGTGATGCCCCAAGAATAATATTGCAATCCTTTGGAAACTCTATGCCCACAACCTTAATCTCCATATTAAACCGCCCCCTAAAAATACTTAGCTTATGTCAGAGCTAATCAATGTTTTGGTGTTACAGATCAGCGCACTGGCTCCCAGGACCTTGATATTGTCCTGTTAAATAGAAGTAGAGAAATATAGTCGCGAGCCCACATCTTAAGAACATTTAGGAAGCCCGTCCTTCTAAATCTTCTCATGGACTCATAGACCACTAAATCCCGAAGGAGGATTATTCTGCCAACTTTTGAGAGGCGGAAAGCTAACTCATGGTCCTCACAGCATGGAAGATCCTCGTTAAAACCGCCGATCTTCATGAAGGCATCCCGCCTAACCGCAAGAAACTCTCCTCGTAGATGCGGCTTAAGGAGAAGAAGAATGGAGAAGATAAAATTGTAGAGCTTGAAGAACACTTGCTCATGCGGAAGCGGGTCTTTAGGCATAATGTTACATGTTGTACCAACAAC